>WNFU01002324.1_pt1 | contig 59923 bp, 60 predicted proteins | sample 5400121 | NCBI WGS metagenome assembly WNFU01 (sample SAMN13153360, study PRJNA577476) | soil metagenome | isolation source: 100 cm soil or saprolite under grassland replicate 1 | place: USA:California | collected 2016-06-15 | reverse complement strand
GCTCAACGCGTGGCTGTATCTGACGGCCCGTGACGTGGTGCCGCTGCTGGTGCTGCTGGTCTGCCTGACCGGGCTGGAACCCGAATGCGCCAAGGGTCTGCAGGCGGACTGCCTGGTCAACCCGGCGCGGGGCTTCGTGAGCATCCGGTATGTCAAACGTCGGGCGGGTGCGGGCGCGGCCAAGACGTTGCGGGTCAGCGATGGGGGTGCGCTGCACCATCCGGGCGCGCTGATCCGGCTGATCCAGCGGCTGACCCGCCGGGCCAGACAGCAGGCCGACGTCACCGTGTTGTGGGTACATGTCTGCAGGGGCGTCCACCCGTCCTTCGCCGGGCTGAACCACCTGCACCGCCACATCGTCGGGTGGTCGGCCCGGCACGGCCTGGACCGTGTCCTCAATGCCGCCGGTCCGGCCGGTCTGGACCTGCGGCGGCTACGCAAGACCCACAAGTCCCAGCAGTACCTGAAGGCCTCGGGTGTGCTCGTCGACTTCACCCAGGGCCACTCGAAGGAGGTGGCGGCTGGGCATTACGCCGACATCCCGGCCCACCGGGAGGTCCACGATCAGGCGGTCGAGGCCGGGCTGCGCGAGGCCCTCGCCGTGGCGCTAGCGCCGCCGGTCGTGCTCGACGACGACGGCACGCGCCTTGACGACGGCGCCGGGCAGCTACCGCCGCCGCAGGTACACGACAGCCTGACCGGGGCCAGCGACGTGTTCCTGGCCTCCTGCCGCGACTTTTACCACACCCCGTTCACCGCCGCCGGTAAGCCCTGCCCGGTGCCGTTGTGGGGATGCCTGGAGTGCCCCAACGCGGTGTTCACCACCCGGCACCTACCGCAACTGCTGACGTTCCTGGACTTCATGCACCGCCAACGTGACGAACTGGTCCCGCAGGAATGGAACCTGCGCTACGGATTGGCCTGGCAGCGGGTCACCGCCGGGGTCATCGACAGGTTCAGCCCGCAGCAGATCCGCCTGGCCCGCGCGGTCGCCGAGGCCGGAGACGTACGGCTGCTGCTACCACCGGAAGCGGTAGTCAGCCGATGACGGCTCCCAGCTCCGCCTCGGCCCTTGCCCCGGCCTTGACCCTGGCATCCGAATTGGAGCCCGAGCGGTACGTGGTCCCGCAGCACCTGGCCACCCCGGCGACTGGTCGCGGGCCACAGTTCCGCGACGACGTGTGGGACTTTCGGCCGTTCGTGCCTCGCACGACCGGACGCGCCAGGGCCGACTTCACCCGGTTGCCCGACGGGGTCGCGGCGCTGACCGCCAAGCAGTACCTGTACTCGCGCATCCACCGTCCCATCCCCACCGCCCACTACGGCGGCGCCGCCGGGGCCCGACCGCTCAAGCTGACCTGCGCGGCGTTGGAGACCCAGGTGTTCACCCGGATCGTCACGCAACTGGGCGAGCAGGGGGCGCCACGACTGCGCGATGTCACCCAGGAGCACCTCGACGCCCTGGTACGCCGTTGGCGGCGCACCTGCTCGCCGACTACGGTGGCGCAGCAGATGGCGTTCGTGCGCCGAATTGCCGCGCACGGCCCGTACCTGAGCGCGGACTACCTGACGATCATCCCGTGGGGCGCACACCGGGCCGCAGATGACGCGTCGGCGTGGTCGCCGGAGAACACCACCCCGCGCATCCCGGAACCGATCCTCGCACCGATGCTGCAGGCGGCGTTGTTCTACGTCCACACCGCCAGCGGCGACCTGCTCGCCGCCACACGGGAGATCGCGGGACTGCAGGCGGCACGCTCGCCGCGAGCCCTGCCGAAAGGGGCCGCGGCACGACGGGTCGCGGCGTTCATCGAATTACGCCGCCGGGTCGGGCGGGGCATCCCCGCGCTGCCCCGCCACGAAGCCGGCAAGCGACCAAACGCGGCCATCGTCGGCGGGGTGGTGCAGGCACCCAACACCAGCCTCGCTGACCTGCTCGCCGGTGTGCGTTGCGGACAGCGTGTGCTGCACCTCTACCAGCAGGCCGGCGCGGAACTCGGCTATGAGGAAGGAGGTCTGGACACCCCGATGTCGCCCTGGCCGGCCACTGCGGCGCCTTGGCGGCCCCGGCTGGAACGCACCAGCCTGGCCGCGGAGACCGGCCACCTGCGTACCGCCTGCTGGATCGTGATCGCCTACCTGTCCGGGATGCGCGACGCCGAGGTCCGCGAGCTTCGCCGTGACTGCGTGGCCACCACTATCGGTGAGGACGGGCGGGTCCGTTACCTGCTGCGGGGGCGGGTCTTCAAACAGCGCAAGCTGGCCGGAGACGAAGCCGAGTGGGTCGTGCTCGACGTTGTGCATCGAGCCGTCGAGATTCTGCTGCAGCTTAACGACGACCCGACCCACCTGTTCGGTTGCAGGTACGGCGCGTCGGCATACCGGCTCATGAAAGACCCGACGCGGCGGCTACGCGAGTTCCGCGACCACATCAACCGGCTGTTCGGCAGTCCCGACCAGCCGTTCGTTCCGCTTGACGGCGACCAGCCGTGGCCGTTCACGCCGTCGCAGTGGCGGCGCACATTGGCCTGGCACATCGCCCATCAACCGTTCGGCGTGATCGCCGGCGCCCGCCAGTACCAACACGCCAAGATCGCCATGTTTGAGGGGTATGCCGGCACGTCGGCCTCCGGCTTCGCTGCCGAGGTCGCCGCCGAAGAGGCCGTGGCGATGCTCGACTACGTCGAGGAACTCTACCGGGACTGGAACGACGGCGCCCGTTCCGCTGGACCCGCCGGGCAGCGCATCGACGCCGAGTTCGACAGGATCCGCCGCGAAATCGGCGACCTGCCCGGCGTCGTGGCCGACCCGCTACGGTTGCGGGCACTGTTGCGGCATCTGACCAAGACGCTGCACCCCGGCGTGCTCAACGACTGCTTCTTCAACCCGGATACCGCGGTGTGCGTCAAACGCGCCAAGGTTATCGGCCGGCCGGTGCCCCAGCACAACATGTGTCTTCGCTGCCCGAACGCCCGACGCTCCAGCATCCACCGCCCACGCCTGCTCGCCGCCCGCCAGCAGGCCCAGCAGTTGCAGGAACAGTGCGGAAAGGCCGGACCGATGCCTGTGCTGCAGCAGCGGGCGATCAGCGCGCATGTCGCTGAACTAGACCAGATCATCAACGAACTCGACCACGCGGGGACACCATGACACGCCTGTCCACCAACGCCCGCCTCAACGAAGCCCTCACCCGGCTGCTGGCCGGCCAGGCCACCCTCACCGACGGGCAGCTCAACGTGACGAACCTGTGCCGGGAAGCCGGCGTAGGCCGCGACTCGTACTACCGGTCCCCGCCGACGTTCAAGTCGACCTTCGACGCGGCCCGGACCAACCAGGTCGGCCAACGCCCCGAACTGGCCACGCTGCGCCAGCAGACCGCCGAGATCAAGCGCGAACACCAGCGGATGACCCGGGAACGCAACGACACGCTGCGGGCGCTGCAGGAGACCGTGCAGATCTACGCCAACCAGATCCAGGCACTCGCGCTGGCCAACGCCGAACTGCACGAGCACAACCGGCGGCTACGGCAACGGTTGGAAGACCGCGAGCCCAACGTGACACGCCTGGCCGACCACCGCTGAGCTTCCTGCCGTCCGCGGCACCGCCCCGGCGGACTGGACATCATGAACGAGTTGGTCGTGGCCCGTAGTCCTGAGGCGGACTCGAAGCTGCCGGCCGGGTCGAAGAGTACCCGGACATTGTCCCGCGGCTGGTAGGTATCGACCGCAGCTGCGAGGGCGACTGCCTCGGCGACCGCGGGAGTCGAGGTCTGCGACCTGGAAGCCGACGTGCATCGTCGGGCGCTGCACGGGGGCCTGGTAAACCGGTCGCCTGCTGGAACACGACATGTTCGCCACGCCCTGCCGGTGCCGATAGCGGAGCTGGAGCACGACTGTTCCGGTGCGTTGTTCTGCCGTCGAGGGATCGGATGATCTTAGCCTTCGGTCCTGTGCGACCCGGTCCAGACAGGGGGGACGGCATCGCTGGTAGGTTGGCGAGGTGTCTCCGGTGTCTCGTGGTCGTGGCAAGAAGAACCGGTCCGCTAAGGGGCCCCTGAGCGGACGGGCAGCGGCGCGAGGCCGCCCTGTAGGCGACGGCCCTGATCCTGCGGTGGGGTCGTTCACCGGGCCTGGCCCAGTGGGTGCGTCGCGGGTGATGGCCGACAGTCCGGGATGGTCTACGGGCTTCACCGAGGCGTTCCTCACCGAGATGTTCAATGGGGCATCGGCTCTGCCGACCGACACCAGTGCGGGGGGCCCGGTCGCGGGGAGGGCTGGTACGTCGCTTCAGATCTCGTGGGTCACCATAGAAAGGTGGGCGCGGGAGAAGGCGGGCACTCGGGGCGCGGATCGGGGTCGCCCGTATCGCGATGACGCCGAGTCGCTCACCGACACGCAATTGCTGGACAAGCTGCGGGGTTTCGGTATCGAGCTGGACGAGGCCGGGCTGCAGACGCTGTGCCAAGACGCGCTGTCCGCCCAGGAGGTGGCTTCCCGGCTCATCAACCACCATCTGTCTGCCGCTGAGCGGGGCACGCCGGATGCGGACTGGGTCTGGCTTGCCGTACTGACGCTCTGGCAGCGGTGGTGGCCTGCGAAGCCGTGCCTGGAAACGGTCGATGACAAGATCCAGGAAGGCTACGCGAGGCTGGCGCGGGAGCGTGGTGCCGCCACGGATCGGTGGCTGGATGCCTGGTCCGATGTGCTGCACCTGTGTGACGCGGCCGGTCTCACCACGATCGCCGGTTTCGATGAGCGGTTCCCGATGACCCAGTCGTTGTTCAACTGGCATCAGGATTTGGAGATGGAGTTGGGCAACGCGGGACTTGATGACCCCGCGAAGCTGCACGCCCGGATCACGGTGGGTGAAGAGATTATGCGTCGCTTTACTGACTGTGACCGGTTGGTGGTCGAGAACTGGCGCAGGGCCATCGCCGAGGCATGGTTCTGGCTCGGGGAAACCGCCACGGCCGACCAGTTGTATCGTGGCTGGCTGGACGAGGACCCGAAGTGGGGCTTTGGCTGGGTTGGCTGGGCGTCTGGGTACATGCCGCCGCCGGGCAAGGGCTTGTTCACCGACTACCAGCGAGCCGAAGACCTGCTGTGCCAGGGGCACGCCGTCAGCGGGCTGCGCGACCGCGACGCGGTCGCGCAGTGGGTGCGGCTGGCGCGTGAAGAGGCTGGACACTCAGGACGTAGCTGAAACCGGCGGCCGCGTGGGGAGGCATTCCCGGTCACGTCGAGGCGGGTTGGCGGCGTTCCGCATGGGGTGGCATCCTCCCCGCTCGGATGCTGAGCTGAGACCACGGTCATCTGCCGGATCGGTCTTGCGCCCGGGCCACGAAGTTAGCCGCCGTCCATGGTGATCCAGGCGAACGGGACCTTCGCGGTGACGGCCTCGTCGAGGTCGCTTCGCCCGGTAGCCATACGCTCAGGTCCTGACGTCCGAAAGTGGCAGCGAGGTGGAGCGTAGGCGTGGGTACCACTGTTCAGGCTTGGCTGGTGTCGTTGGACGAGCAGCGGCTGGTGACGCTGCTGCGGCGCCGTCCCGATGTGCTGCGTCCGTCTCCACCCCGTGACCTTGCTGATCTCGCGGCTCGGCTCAACCTGGTCACCTCGATCCTTGAGGTGTCTCGGACGCTGCCGAGCCCGGCGGTACTGGTCGCGCAGGCACTGCTCGTGCTCGGCGCGGACACGCCCGCCGGCGTGGCGCGCAGCCGATTAGCGGGTCTTGTCGAACCCGAGGGCGCCAACGGGCCTGCGGAGGAAGCGCTCGACGCCGTTGTGGCCGGCCTCACCGAGTCCGGTCTGGCGTGGACTGACAGCGATGACCGGGTCTACATCTGCCCGACACTGCGGAGCGTGTGGAAAGCGCCGCTGCACCTGGGACGCTCGATAACGGAGTTCGTTTCGGCGGTCGACCCGGGGCAGCTCACGTCGATCCTGCACGCGTTGGGGATCGCCGCGACGGGGACCACGGGACAACGCCGCCAGATGATCATGGATTGCCTCGGCGACCCTAGCCGCTTGGCTGATCTTGTCGGCCAAGCGCCCGCCGACACCCGGGAGATCCTGGACCTGGTCGCCGATCAGGGACCCACCTTCGGTCTCGACTTCGACTACCTTGTGGCCTGCCGGTTACCACCCGAGCATCGGCCCAGTGGATTCGCCGCCGTGCAGTGGGCGCAGGAGCGGGGTCTGATCTGGCTGGTCAGCTATGACGGCATCTTTGAGATGCCCCGCGAGGTCGGGTTGTCGCTACGCGGGCTCGACTACCGCGTGGCGGTTGCACCGACCCGGCCCGAGGTCGCCACCGTCGAGGCTGACCAGGATAGTCAGGAGTACGAGAGCGCTACGGCCGCGTTGCGGGTCCTTGACCAGTTCTCCACCGTTGTGGCCAGCACCCCGATCGCGTTGCTGAAGGTCGGCGGTGTCGGTGTCAGGGAGATCCGGCGGCTCGCGGCGGCGGCACGGTGTGGTGAGGACGAGGTCCGGCTCTACCTGGAGATCGCAGTACGGGCCGTGATGCTGGAAGAGATCGGCAACGGCAAAGCCCTCAAACCCACCACGGTGTTCACCCAATGGCGGCGCAGGAGCCCTGCCGAGCGGCTGGGCGTGCTGCACGCGGCATGGTGTGAAATGACCGGCGCGCCGCTGCGCGACGTCGGGGAGGGCAAGCGTCGCGTACCGCTGACTGCCGACGACTTCGGCCACTCCAGCAGGGACGTGCGGTGGGCGACGCTGCGGCTGCTGGCGCAGCTTGCGCCGCATGTCGCACCGTCCGGGCTGCAGACCCTCCTCGACGCTGTGGGGTGGTTGTGTCCGCTGGTCACCGCGCCGGCCCGAGACACCGAGGTCGCCGCCGCGTTTGCCGAGGCGAGGCTGTTGGGCCTGTGCGCAGGATTCGGACTCACCAGCGTCGGGCGGGTGCTGGCCGAATGCGGTCCTGGCGCGCATGCTGCCGATGAGTTCGTACTTCCCGAAGGCTGCGACGACCTCGTGGCCGCTGCGGAGAAGTTGCTGACTCGTGCCAGTACGCAGGCGCTGTTCGGCGCGGACCTCACGACAGTCGTCACCGGAGCGCCGTCAGCCGACCTCACGCAACTCCTCGACGGCGCGGCCGACCGCGAGACCCGTGACACGGCGTCGACCTGGCGGTTCGGGCCGATGAGCGTGCGGCGGGCGCTTGACGCCGGGCAGAGCGTGTCCGAGTTGCTTGCGGAGCTGAGCGCAGTGGCCCAATCCGAGCTTCCTCAACCCCTGCGCTATCTGATCGAGGATGTCGGACGCAGGCATGGGCAGATGCAGGTCACGGCCGTGGCCTGCTGCGTTGTCAGCGACCAGCCCACGTTGCTGGCGGAGGCCGCGGCCAACCGCAGACTCACCGCGCTCAAGCCCCGGCTGCTCGCCCCGACAGTGCTCGCCAGCGCACTGCCCGTCGACCAGACGCTGACCGCGCTGCGGGAGGCCGGCTACCTTCCAGTGCCGGCCGAGCACCCCGGCAGTGTCACACTCACCTCGGCGAAGACCCCAGCACCGCGCAGCCCCAGACCAAGACAACACCGGACAGGGGTCGCCAATGTCACCGAGATCGCCAGGAACCTCGCCCGATCCCGTCGTGCCGGTAGCGCACCACCAATCCGGTGACCCACACCATGCGACCTCACCTGCGCGCTCTGCGCTCCAGGCGACACCGAAGCCGAGCCAAGCCAGGCGAGCCAGCCCGCAGGGCGACCGGCGACATACGCACATGCCGCGATGCGTGCGGTGTCGTCGGCTCCGTGACTTTCTCCCGTACGCCGGCACTCGGCTGGGCGGCGGGTTCCTACCCGGTGCGGTCCGCTCGGCGGCCCTGGCGAGAGCCGAACGTGGGCTACGCGTCCACTCGGATATCCTCCCGCAGTGAGCGAATTGAGCCGGGCACAGCTCGCCGCCATGGTCGACGAGGCCACCGTCGACTGCCACGACGAGGACGAGCAAGTTAGCGGCCTGCACACGATGATCGTGGACAACCCCACGGTTCCCTTCCAAACGCAGATCCTCGGGGTCGACGTGATTGTTGAGGACATCGACTCGACCAATCGTGGCCCTCTGTTGCCGTGGCCGGTTTCGGCGGGCCATCTCACTCCTTGACCTTCCGTTGCCAACGCCGCCGCCGAAGGGCGCGGAGTGGATCGAGGCATACCGCCACTGGGCAGGCTGAACGGCGGTCACCATGACGAACGTGACCTGAAGCAGGACAGGGGACATGACCACGAAGAAAGCCCTCCCGCCGCTGTCGCAGGCATGGATCGACGCCCGGCGGCGGCACCGACTCTCCCACGCACACATACAGATGGCCCGTGAGCTCGGACTCAACCCGAAGAAGCTCGGAAAGATCGACAACCACCGCCAAGAACCCTGGAAAGCACCCCTACCCCAGTTCATCGAGCACATCTACGCCCGCAGGTTCGGCCGGGAACGGCCCGAAGTTGTCGTGTCCGTCGAGGAACAGGTACGACAGGCCGAGAAGAAGAAGGCTGAGCGGAAGGCCGCGCGGGCGGCGCCGCGTCAGTCGACCGCCGCGGACGATCCCGGTAACTGAGTACACAAGTACAACGGGGTCCCGACGCGAACTGCGACACGTAGACGCCTGCGACAACTTGACTGTTCACATAAGCGTCGCGTCATCGACGAGCAGCGGGCGGCCTTCGCGCATCGCGACCACCAGTGGCCCGTGGACGAACTCGTAGCCGCCGTCGGGCAATGGGACGAACGAGCCGAGGAAGTCATCGACAACGGTGTCGCCGGTGCCGGCCACGGTGAGCAGGTCGGGGAAGGCGGCTTCGACCATGGCGGTCTTGCCGGTGCCGGGCGGCCCGTACAGCAGCACCGGGATGCGCTTGTCGCGCAGCCGGTGCAGCACGTCGATGTCGGTGGCGCCGGCCAGCCGGCGGGGAAAGTAGCGTTCGCCGTTGGGGCGTAGCACCGGCTGCCGCCGCGACGTGCGGGCGGTGCCCCCGCTGCCGGCCGCGCGGGGCAGCGGCGGGGGCAGGGCGCCGGTGGCGTCGATACCGGCCTGCGTGACCTGGAACCGGTGCGGGCCGGTGTGGTGGGTGGCGTAGCCGGCGGCGGCCATCCGCTTGAGCGCCTCGAACACCGCCCCGGAGGAAGGGGCGCCGATCGCGGCGGTGACCTCGCGGACCCTCAGCACGTCGTCGGGGCGGCTGGCCAGGTAGGCGGCCACCTGCCGGTACAGATGGCCGGGCCGGCGGCCACCGGACGCGGCTGCCGCGTTGGTGGCGTCCGGTGCGTTGGTGGCGGGTTGCGTTGGTGGGTTCATTCGTGAGCGCTCCTGTCGCGGGACAGGCCCGCGCACCCGTCTCCGGGTGCGCGGGCGGCGGAAGAATGCCGCTTGCGGGCGGAGACGGGCGGGTCGACGGCCGGGCGGTGAAGGCGTTCAGCGCCCGCCGCGACACCCGTTTCAGGTGTTGGTCGGTTTCAGATCTCGGTCGGTGCGGTGGTGCGAAGGCCGGCGGCGCGCGGGTTGTGCTGGGTGTGCGCAAGCCGGCTTGACCGGAGTGCGGGTCAGGCGGTGGCGTCGGGCTCGGGTGGCGGCCGCATGCCGATGACGAGCCGGTCGACCGTGCGCTCGATGTGCGGGGTGGGCCGCCATGCGTCGGCGTCCGCGTGGTTGTCGAACGGGCCGACGGTGGCGAAGACCGCGTGGGTGCGGTCGAGCAGCACGAGCACCGCGGCGCCAGTCTGACCCGGCGCCGGGTGGGCGGACGCGGCTATCTCTTCGGGTACGGCCTGCCACGCTGTGCCGGGTATGGCGGGTTGGTCGGTGGGGTGCAGCGCGGCGGGGCAGGTGGCGATGATGCCGTCGTCGGCATCTTCCGCGCCGGGCAGCACCAACGCCGGCGCGTACCCGGACGCCGCCTGGCCGCCCTCGAACGGCCCGTGCGCGGTGACTGCCCCGTCGCCGGTGACGGCCAGCAGCACGTGCGGGTCGCGGTTTTCCAGTGAGTCGAGGACCGCGAGGGTTACCGTGTCGCCGCTGTCGAGGTCGACCAGGCTGACCATGACGGGCCGGCCGTCTTCGCGGGTCCATTCGACCACGTCGAGATGCTCGACGGTCGTGGTGGTGAACCGGCGCCAGGCGCGGTTGTCGGGATTGAAGTCGTCGATGGCGGTGGTGCTGCCGCCGTTGTCGTGCATGGCTGTCCTCCGTGGACGGTCCGAGGTTCGGGTCGGGTTTGGGGTGCCGCCGGGCGCCTGGGTGACGTGGCGGCGCGACGCATCCACGCCCAGCCGGTGGGGTTTCGTCAAGTGGTCCCGCCTGGCGGGCGTGGCGCTGGGGTTCAGGCGGCGGCGGGGGCGGGCTGCGTTGGTGCGGCGGGCGTCGCGGCCTTGCGCGGCGGGCGGCGCGTGGTGGCGGCCGATGCCGGGGAGGGCCGGGCGGCCGTGGTCGCGGTTGCTGGCCGTGCGGCGGTCTTGTTCGCCGGCGCGGATCGCTTCCGCGCCGCGGGTGCGGCCTCGGCCGCGCGCAGGTGTGCGGCGAGTTCGACGAGGCTGATCGAGGCCACGACGATGAGCCCGTCGACGCACAGCGGCACGAGGTGCGCGGAGACGGGACCCTCGCCGTAGCGGGCGGCGACGCCGGCCATGTGCCAGTAGGACACCCAGGCGGCGATGGCGGCGATGACCGCGGTGGCGGCGATGCGGACCGCGGCCAGGGCGCGGCGGTGCACAGGCACCCGCGAGATAAGTTCCACCGTGAGGAGCAGGGCCAGCGGGGGCCAGGCGGCGATCGTCTGGGAGATGAGGTTGTCGCGGGCGTGCAGGACGTTAGCGGCGATCGACGCGGTGACCCCGAGGGTGAGGGCCATCCGGACGATCCAGCGCAGGCGTCGCAGGTGGCTGAGGTTGCTCATGGCTGCCTCTCGATGCGAAGGCGGCCAGCCCCGTGGTGGGCTGACCGCCGCTGCAAAAGGGTGTGCGGGGCAGGTATCTGCTTCGGTGACGGCCGCCGCTCGGCGCGGGCTGCGCGCCCGGCCGGGGAGCGGTGCGTGGCCGGCGGGGCGGCGCCTCAGCGCGGGTCGCGGCTGATCAGGAAGCAGTCCGGGGTTGCCGGGTCGTCGTGCCGGTATCGGCGCAGTTTCTCGTCGTAGTGCGCGGGCTGGCCGCAGTGCTCGCAGAACATCGCGACCGGCTCGTCGAGGTCGCCGCCGTCGGGTCCCTGGGTGGTGGTGTGGTCGTGGCGCGGGTAGGCGCAGGCGCCGTAGGTGCAATGCACCCGGCCGGGGGCGGACAGCCGCCGCGACACCTCGTCCTGCACCGCGACGATGATGTCCAGGCCACCCGCAGCGGTCGGCATCGGCACGCCGGCCTCGTCGAGGTAGGCGTTGGCGTCGAGATAGGTGTGCAGGTCGCCGAAGCAGGCGACGCTGCCGGGCAGCGCCCCCTCGGCGATGTCGCCGTCAATGGCGGCGATGATGTCGGCGACATAGCGGTCGACTTGGGCGGCGACATCCGCCTGCGGTTGCGGCGTGGCAGGCTCCGCCTCGTCGGCGCCGTGCAGGGTCAGCGCGGCGCGCACGGCGGCCACGACGACCGGCGCGGGGGTGTCCGGGCCGAACGTGGCCGTCCATGCGACGGTGGCGGCCTGGCCGTCGCTGTGGCCGGCGTTGACCTCGACGCCGGGCTCGCCGAACGGGTTGACCGACACGTCGAGCCTGCGCCCGCCGTGCTGCTGTCCGTAGGCCGCTGTGGTGTCCGGGTGGGCGGGGGTGAGGGGGTGCAGGCCCAGCCCGGTCAGCGCGTCGGCCAGGTCCACGCTCGTGGCCTGGCCGGGCCTGCACACCGGCATGGTGGCGTTTGCCTGCCGCCACAGGGCGGCGAGTGTACGCAGGTGGGCGATGCGGTCGGCGTGTTGCCCGATCAGGGCGTCGAAGCGCACGGCGGCGGCCTGCAACTCGCCGAGCGGGTTCACGCCGGGGACCGGCTGATCCGCCGGCGCGTCAAGGTTGCGCGCAACGGTAATCACGCGGTGGATGAGGGTACCGGCCAGGCCGGCGAGTTCGGTCTCGGCGTCGTCGACCGCGGCGGCCGCGCGGTGCAGGGCGTGGCCGATCGTCTGCAGGACGGGGTCGCCTCGCCGGGCGGCCGCCAGGTCATCCCAGGTCACGGGGTGGCCGGTGTACTTGCCGATCACGTCTTCGATGTCCATTGTGGACCTCTCCTGAGTCCGTTGCGGTGCTTGTGGTCCGGGGGTGGCGGGTGCGGTTCAGCTCGGGTGTTCGTAAGACGCCGCGGGGTCGGTGGACAGCGCGTCACGGGCGGCGGCGGCGATGACCGCGGCAGGGGTGCCGGGGCTGAAGGTGACGTGCCACAGCACGGCCGTGGTGTGGTCGCCGACGTGCAGTTCGGCGCTGTCGCCGTCATCGGGGTCGACCGTGACGGTGACGGTGCGCTGCGGGCGGCGGGCCAGGTAGGTGACGCGGGCGGGATGCCCGCCGGCGGGCTGCGGTTGCAGGCCGGCACCGGCCAGCGCGGCGGCCAGCCCGCCGGTGAACACGGTGGCGTCGCCGTCGGATTCCGGGGCGGTGGGTTCGGGTGGCCAGGTGGCGCCGTCGGGTTGCAGGGCCTGCAGCGCGGTGAGCAGCCGACGGCGGGTCACCTCGGCGTGGCGGCGGCGGGTGTCGGTGAGGATGAGCACGTCGGCGAGTAGCCGTATCTGAAGGTCGCCGTCCGGGCCGGTGTCGGGGTCGATGACGGTGCGCAGCGACGCGGCGGCCTCGTCGAGGATCCGCAGACTGGCGGCGGCGCCGTGGTGGGCGGCCGACGCGTCGACCAGGGCCAGCACGAGGGCCGGTACCTGGGCGCAGGTCACCGGTAGTTGGTCGAGGTCGACCTGCCAGCCGACGTCGTCGGCGGCGCTGGCAAGCAGTTTGCGAGCAGTGTCCACGGTGGGGGCTCCGTACGGTCGTCAGTTGGTTGGTTGGGCAGGTGATGGATGGGCCGTGCGGGGGTCAGGCCGGGCACGCGGTCGGTGCGGCGTCCTCGCTGGCGTCGGCCTCGGTCGCGGTCAGGGGTGTGGGCAGGCGCAGGCGCAGCCGGGCCGCGTGCGCGGCCAGCTCCTCGGCCCACCCCGCGACCGGTGGATGGTTTGGTGTCCACAGCCGCAGCAGCGTCGCGGGTGCGCCGGGATCGGGTCGGCTGGCGCCGGCACCGCGGGCGACCTCGCGCACGGCGTCGATCGCGGCGTCCATGCTCGGGTGGGGTTGGGTGGTGACGATGGTGGCGTGACAGGCGCCGGGGCCGGTGCGGGTGTCGGTGAGGTGGCCGGTGGCGTGCCACACCCACCCGCCACCGTCGCTGCCGTTGTCGTTGCCGCCGTGGGCGGGTTCCGGGCGGAGCAGCACTTCGGTCAGCCGCAGGTCGGCCAGCGTGTGGTCGCGGCCGAGCCGGGCGGCGACGTCGCCGTGGGCGCGGCGGGCCATGGCGGCGCAGTCGGCCAGCAGCGCGGTGATGGTGGCCAGCCGGGCCTCGGCCTGGTCGGCGTAGTCGCCGCAGTACGGGGTCAGCCCGTCGGCGACCGCCGACAGGTCCTCCAGCGCGTAGCCCAGCGCGGGCAGGATCACGGTGAGGTCCTGACTGGGGTCGCCGGCCAGCGCGGCCCGTGCCATGGCGGCGGCACCGGCCAGCGCGCCGATGGCCCGATGCGCCGATCCCTCGTGGTGGGCGGCGTCGCCGGGTGGGAACAGGTAGCAGTTGGCGACGCCGCCGCGCAGCGTGGCCAGCAGCGTGTCGGTGTCGACGACCGGGACCGGCACCCCGACGGCGCTGCCGCCGAGTGGGGCGGGTAGCCGCACGTACCGGCCGCCGTGCGGGTCGTGGTCGCGGACGGCGTCGACGAGCAGCACATGGCCGGGGGTGACCAGGTAGACGGTGTCGGGTCCGCCCTGCGCGTGTGGGGCGTCGAGGACCGGGACGGCGGTGCCGCGCAGCATCGCCAGGGCGTGGCTGATCGCGGGCAGCGGAAACTCGGCAAGATCGGGGACGGCGGCGGCGAACCCGGCTGGGGTCAGCCACTGCCGGATGGTCGGGTGGGTCACGGGACACTCCTGTGTCAGAAAGGGGAACGGGTGGCAACGGCCGCGGCGGTGCCCGCACGGGCCGGGGGCGCCCCAGGCCGGGCAAACGGATCGGGCGACCGGATGCATGCGCCGCACGGCATGAACGCTTGCGCGGCGCCAAACGTCAAGTGCGGCAAGCCCTGGGGCGACCGCGAGGGCCTCGCCGCGGCGCGGCGCTGGATAGGCGCGACCCCCGCGCCCGGGTGCCGGTGTTCGGCGGGTGGCTTCGTCGTCCGCGCGGTGGCGTCGAGGATGCCGCCGATGGTGGTATCAGGGCCGCGCCTGATCGCCGGTGGCGCTCTGCGCGTCGAGTTCGCCCTGGCGTTGCCGCGGCGGCGGCCACGGCGCCGGCCTGGTGTGCAGGCCGAACATCGGGTCGCTGGTCTCGGTGGAGCCACAGCGGCGGCATCGGCTCCAGGTGTCCAGGCCGTAGCCGACCATGGACGGCAGCTCGCCGCCGTCGATCTCGTCGACGGCGTGGCAGACGGTGCAGCGTTGTTCGCCGTCGGGGCCCCAGGTCTGCCACACCGACGCCTCGCCTGGTGACACCGCCGGGTCGTCATCGGTGATCGTCCACGGCCAGGCGTCGCCGTCGATGCGCCACCACCCGCCCGGGTCAGCCGTCAGCGGCTCGACCCGCTCTACGTCAGTACCGGCGTGGTGGACCAGCGCGACCTGCTCGCCGATGACCCGCACCGCCGCCGCGGGCCGCGGGCCGGCTGGTTGGCCGTGCAGGTCCAGGGCGATCCACCAGGCGATGTCGCGGCGGAACCGGGCGAAGGCGTGCCCGCCGGGGCGGTGGTAGCCGTGGGCGATCTGCGCCGGGTACGGGCCGAGCGGTCCCGCTTCGACGTGCGCCGGCACCCAGGTCGCCCGCGCGGGCACGGCGTCGACTTGCCGGGTATGACCGGTTGCATGGTCGACGGTGGTGTCGGCGTGGATGGTGACGATGAACCAGGCGGCGCCGGCGGCGTACCGCAGCTGGTCGAGCAGCGCCGGCCCGTGCCACATCTCGTCGTCGGGGTCGGTGTGGGTCAGCGGCAGGCAGATGCCCGCTGTCGGATCGTCATCGGGCTGTCCGGCGCCGCCGTCGATGTAGCGGGCGTCGACTGGATCGGGAGCCGGGTCGGTCGCCCGGCCGTTGGAGCGGATCACAGCGGCGGGTGGGCCGCCGATGAGCAGGCACGGCCGGCGGCCACCGTCACCGTCACCGGTGAAGGTGGCGCAGGAGGCCGCGTGCTCGGCCAGCCGCACCACGGCGGGCAGGTCGAACCACAGGCGGGTATCCACGATGCTTCTCCTGACAGGACGGGGCCCCCCGCGGCAGCGCGCCGGGGGTGCCCAACCGGGTGGGATGTTGGCGGTCCGGTGAACCACCAGCGGGTTGCGGGACGGTGACGCACCCCGCGCGGTCTTGTCGCGGGAGTGCGGCACCGCCGACCGCGCGAGGAGTTGCGGTGTGGTGCTCAGCCGGCCGGTGGTTGGTCGGCGGCTGGCGTGCCGGTGCCCGTCGGGTTGGTGGCCTGCTGGTCGGCGTCCGCGACGTGGACCAGGTACCGCCAGGTACGGCCGGACCAGATCACCCACTGGACGCCATGCGGATGCGCATGTTCGGCCTGCAGCCGCCGGCCCAGCCGGTCACGCTGCTGCCAACTGGTGGGGGCGGGGCGCACGGTGAGCATGTCGAGCTGGTAGCCGTGCTCGTCGAGCAGCCGCACCACCGTGGCCCCGTCGGCGGTGGCGTGCCGCACGATGTGGTCGAGGTCGAACTCGTCGACCAGCGCGTCCAGGACCTGCTCTTCGGAGACCGGCTCGCCGCGGCGGCGGCACTGCTGCACGAAGGCGTGCAGGTCGCGCCAGTTGAACGGGCTGGAGTTCAGCGAGTGGTACTCGGTGGCGCCGCCGTTGCCGTTGTTGTGGATGGTGCCGACCACCTCGCCGTCGTAGGCGAGCTGCGCGGTGTAGGCGACCCCGTTGTGCGTGTCCATCTGCTGCAGCGACACCACCCGGACCCGGTCGTGCGGCATCCGCATGTCCGGGGTGTGGGTCAGCAGCACGAATTCCTGATGCGCTCCGGCCGGTGGGAGCTGACCGACGATGCGCTCACACAGGGCGGGGTCGACGGCCTCCCAGCACCAGTTCCAGCCCATGACGACGTACCGGCCGTCCGGGTCGGGAGTGATCCGCTCGATCGCCTCCGGGTCGTCGTACATGGCGCGCTGGTCGGCGACGATGGTGTCGCCGTCGAAGACCAGGCTGGTGTACGCCTGGTCCACCGCCCGCTCCAGGTCAGGCTCGCCCATTCCCTGGTCCAGCAGGGACTGGCGGTGCTCCTGGCGGTGCTGCTGCTGGTCGGCGCCGATCGCCTCGGCGACCTCGCGGCTGCACCGGAAGACGGCCCAGCCGTTCCAGGTGTCGATGAGCACACCGACGAAGCCGACGGCGATGCGGGAGCTGCCGTCGGGGCCGTCGGTCCAGGCCCAGTCGCCGGCGAACACGCCGGTGCCGCCGAGCCGAAGGTTGTCCGGATGCAGATGGGCCAGCTCCGCCGTCGCCTCGACGGATTCGGTCGTGTCTGCCGGGCCGGTGAAGTTGGGCGGGTCGGTTGGCATGGTGCTCTCCTGACTTGTCGTAGCAACGTGGTAGTTGTGCCGTCGCCGTCGCCGGTGCCGAAGGCGTGCGACGCGGACGGCGCTTGCGTCATGCGGGCTTTGGCCAGCTGGGGCGTACATCCACACCGGCCGGGCTGTCCGCCGGCCTCGGCAGTCGGGATGTGGTCAGGCGCGGGCCGAGTGCGATGGGCGGGCGACCCAACACCGTCGCCATGGAGTCGAGGCGCGCGGGGGCGGTACGGCCGCACCGAAAGCCGCGGCCTGATGTCCAGCGGCGAACCTGCGGACGCCGCGGCTGGTGTCAGCGCGTCGGCGCGGCGATGCGGGCGGGGACCCAGCGGCGGGTGTGCGGGTCAGCCGGTGATCGGCGCGATCGCGGATGCACCGGCGTCCGAAGTGGACGGACGACGGGATGTCACGTGTCTAATCCGACCGGTGTGCTGTGCACGGCGAAGCCGAACAGGGCCCGGTGAAAATCACGGGACGGTTCAGCGCTGATCGGGTGTGGGCGGGTCGACGTCGACGAATCCCCACAGCCGCCCGACGATCTGCAGGGCGGCGGTGTCGTAGCGGTCGTGGAAGCCCCGGCAGATCGCCGGCCGGACGCCCGGTGGCGGGTCGGCGTACGGCAACGTCTCGTGGCAGATGATGAACGAACCCTCGGTGCGGGCCTGGTCGACGAGGTCGCGTAACCGGCCCGCGGCAAGCGACATCGGGTTGCCCGCACGGAAGATGCAGGTGGCGCACTGCCGCGACAGCAGCCGGGTCTTGCGCAGCACCGGGTCGCCGACGCTGAGACCGTCGCCGGGGCCAAGTTCGACACTGTCGCCGGGTCCGGCCATGGCGTTCATCATCGCCTCCTGTCGCCGCTGGCGGGGACCTGGCCGCGGCGGGCCACTGGCCGTCGCGTCCCAACGGTGCGGGTGGCGTCGTCGTCGGGCAGCGCCAACCGGCAGTGCTCGGCGACCCGGTCCTGCAAGCCGGTGTCGTAGCCGTCGCAGAAGGTCGCGATTGCCTCGGCTTGGTGCTGGTCGTCGAGGGTGTCCCAGCCGGGGGCGCCGTGCGGCGCGGTGTCGGCGTACACCTGCGCCGCGGTCGCAGTGTCCCGGTCCTGCCCGGGCAGGTCGTCGCCGGGCAGGGCGTCGCAGATGAGCGGGTCGCCGTCATCGAGGCCGGCGAGGATCAGGCGGGCGGTGGCGGCGGTGTCGCCACTGGCCCGCCCACCGACGGTGTCCTGGGCCCACCAGTCGGCGGCGTTGGCGCCGAGATCGGCGCCGGCCACGTGCAGCGCGTCGAGGACGTGTCGCCAGGTGCCGGCGGCCGGCTCGACCGCTTCCTGGGGCGGGTCTGGGTGTGTGTGGGTCATGGTTCCTCCGGGGCGAAGACGGGCAGGCGCCCCGCGACGCCAGACCCGGGGCCACGCCACCGGCGATGCCGGGGTGGACGTGGGCCGGGCTTGGCGCCTGCGGGGCGCCGCACGGGTGGGACGGGGTTGGTGTGTGTGGGTTATCGGGTCCGGACGGTGGCGCGGATCAGGCGCAGCAGTTCCTCGCGGGTGGTGCAGGCGTAGGCGGCGGTCTTGAAGGTGTCGGCGGCCTGGTCGCCGACCTTCAACCGCAGGGCCACGGCGACCTTGCCGATGAGGATCCCGGCCGGTCCGTCTCCTGTGGACAGCCGTACTCGCACGTGCGGGTAGCGGGGCCCGGCGCCGCGCGCCGGGGCGGCCCGTTCAGGGCTGGGCATTGGTGGTACTCCTTCTACGGATCTGTGAGCAGGTTCGGCAGGCGGTTTCCTGCGGTGCCCGCCGAGGCGGCCGGGGGCGCGGTGACCGGGGCGATCAGGCGCAGCAGGTGTTCGACCGCCCGCAGTTGCATGGCGGTGGTGGCGTCGAGGGTGGGGTAGGTCGGCGCGGCGGGTTCCTCATCGAGGTCGATGCAGCCGATGCCGTGCAGCGGGAGTCGTTCCCAGTCGGCGCCGGGTGCGCCGTCCTCGACGGCCGAGCGGGTAACGAGAGCCCCGTCCACCAGCCACATCAGCGCGCCGTCGCCGATGAACACGTCCTGCCCGGCGGCGGGCAGGGCGATCAGGCTGTCGGTGCTGTGGCGCAACCCGACGAACCGGTGCAGGCGCCCGGCGGGCAGCAGGGTTCTGGAGACCCACGGCCAGTTTCCGGCACCGACGCGGTAGAAGCCGCGCGCGTCGGCGCCGATGGTGCCAGCGTGCCCGCCGCTGTCTGGCGGGTCGCCCAGGCGCAGCCGGGTCAGCCCCGCGGCGGTACCGGCGTTCGGGCGAGGTCGGTGATGATGTGGGCGGCGACCTCGGCAGTGAACCGGGGCAGGCACCATCCCTGGTGGGTGGTGTTGTGCACGATCTCGCCGAGGTAGGAGCCCGGTACGCCGGCGAGTTCCAGATGTGCCGGGATCCACTCGGCGGGCGGTCGGGCGCGTGGCAGCGCCCGCACCTCCCACCGAACCTGGTGCCCGTCGACGGTGACGACCAGCCAGTCACGGCCGGTCATCGGGCCGCCGGACAGATGCCGCAACAGCGGCCCGTCCGGTCCGTCGAGCAGCGGCGCCACGGCCAGCGTGCTCGGCTCCCCGGCCAGGTTGTCGACGCGGCCGTCGGCCGGCGGGTGATGGCCCATGGCGTACACCCGGGCGACGCTGCCCGGGTGGAACGGGTTGACCAGCGTCGGTGGGACGGCGTTGTTGTCCAACCAGCGCAGCTGGCGGTCGGCGACAAGCCGCAGCGCCGGTCCCGTGCCGTCGACCGGAGTCGGCGGCAACGCGTGTACCGCGACGGGCAGCACATCGGGCAGGAAGAACCAGTACTCGGTATCGGACATCAGGTCGTGTTCCTTTCTGTCAGCTCGATCTGTTGGATGCCGCCGCGAACTCACCGGCCGATCGCGAAGCCATGGCCCGGCTGGTGCCGGCTGCTGCGTTTGTGACCGATCGGATGCGGCCCGTCAGATGGCCGCTGTCGGGGACTCGCTCGCTGGCGCTCGTTCAGGTGGTTGAGCTTTGGCACGGTGCCGGCGCGTTTGTAGGTTCTCGGCGGTCTTGTCGTCGCCTGTGCGGCTGACCGGGAGTTGCGCGGGTGTTCTCAGCGGTTTGTCGGTCGGTTCTTCTCATACATATGGCGCTTCCTTGAGTTGGGCGCCGCGTCGCGTCCCGCGTGCCGGATTCGGACTGCTGGCTCGGTCAGAGCCGGCCCTTTGCCATTGCCAGAAACCTTCCGTGATTCACGCTGGACAGCGGATCAAGCGCCTTCGTCGATGTCAATCTGGTCTTCCTGATGACTGCTGCCCGGCGATTCATGGCGGGGATCACGCCCGACCGCCAGATCAGTGGCTCTGCTCGCTGACGACGTCCTGATGGCGGCCGTACGCTGCTGCCGGTGCGCCTGGTTTCATCCGTACGGCGGTCGACCGCAACATATGGTTGAGCCGATACTGTGCTAGTAGAGGGCCTGGGTCACGAGGACTTACTGGTGGTGGGTCAATGACATGGCAGGACGCAGACCGTGAATGGCAACGTGATCAACTATCTGCCGCGAGAGCACGCGATCGCATAGAAGGGGCCGAACGCGCCGAGGAAGCGCGTCGTCGCGGTGCCTACATGAGCGCAGTTGGAGCAGTCGACAACATGGTCAATGACTTTCTCTCAGCCATGAAGGCAGCCGGTAATCCCGGCATGTTCACACATGGGCGGCTGGGATATTGGACGACTCGCGCCCTACCTCTTGTCGCGCCCGCCCACCTCTCTGACCTGGGTGATCATAGCTACTTCTGCACTACCCATGTCACCACGAAGGGATACTGGTCCTTCGAGGGTTCGGCTAGTATTGGCCCATTGCATTCCAATGAGTGGAACATCTATTTCTCCTCTGAGGCAGAGCTCGGTGAGCAGGAGTCCGGCAGATGTGCCGGCCGGCGCATCGTGAGCCTGTATGCTGTCGTATATCCGGTTTGCGCGAAGGAAATCCGGAAACACCTGGCGGGAATTCTTCGCTCCAACAACGTGCCACTCCCCAAGTGAGCCACCGCCCTGCGCTCGTCATTGACATGGCGCAAGCGTCAAGTAGGCGTCAACTCATATGTGTCCCGTCTCAGTGGAGTTGCCCCGTGGGTGGGCCTCGGTGTTGGCGCAGGTGGCGTGTGCGGTCTCGGCTCGCAACCCGCCGACGCGGCCGATCTTGGGGCAACTTGATTGAGACAAACACGCGGGTCGGAGCAGGTCAACTGCGACAGGGGCAACTGCGCTGCGACAGGACAATATGAGAAAGTGTCATTTGCAGGGAGAACCTACAGCGTTGACCTCTCCGAGTGGGGCGCAGTGCGCGGCCATGAACGGCACCGGGTCGGTGGCGGAGGCCGAGGAATGGTCGCCGAGGTGCACCTCGAAGTGCAGGTGCGGTCCGGAGGAGTGGCCGCTGCTGCCGACGATGCCGAGGACCTGTCCGGCGACCACGGGTTGGCCCTCGGTAACGGCGGGGTGGGTGAGCATGTGGCAGTAGCGGGTGACGATCCCGCCGGGGTGTTCGATGTCGACGTACCAGCCGCAGCCGGGGGTTTGTGGTGAGCCGTCGCGGTCGCAGCCGTGCTCCGGCGGCGAGATGTTGCAGCGCACCACGGTGACCACGCCGGAGGCGGCGGCGTGGATCGGGGTACCGCGCGGCGCGCCGAGGTCCACGCCGTCATGCGTCGGACGGTCCGGGGTACGGAAGCCGGACACGATCGCCGCGTGCACCGGCGCGACCCAGCCCATCGGCCCCACCGCAGCCGTGCAGTCGGCGACCGCACCGGTCAACGCCGACACCAGCATGGTGGCGTCTGGTTCCCACTTGGCGTACGCGTCCGGGAAGGCGCTCTTCTGCACCGCCTGGGCGGCGTCGGTCACGGCCATGGCCTGCCAGCCGGGCACCTGCAACAGCGCCTGGAAGAACTTGGTCGCCGCGTAGTCCGGATCCATCAGTTGGGCCGGGGTGCCCCAGCCTTGGGACGGGCGTTGCTGGAACAGCCCGATCGAGTCGTCCGGCCCGCCGGGCAGGTTCCGCAGGTCGGATTCCTGCATGGCGGTGGCCAGCGCGATGACCCAGCCGCGCGGTGGCACACCGAGGCGGGTGCCGGCGGCGATGATGGTGGCGGCGTGGCCGACCTGCTCGCTGTCCCACCGGCCCACCGGCGGCCAAGTCCCGCCGGGCGGTGGCGCCGATACCGCACCGACCGGGCTGGCCGACGCGATGGGTGCGGCGCACGCGAGTCCGCCGCCACCTCCGGTGAACAGGGCGCCGATCCCGCCGGCGCACAGCACGACGACGGCGATGACCGCGACGGCGACGCCGACCAGGCTGCGCACACTCATCGAGGCACCTCCGGTGTCGGCGCTGGCGCGCCGCGACAGGTGCGTGGGCAGATGCGGGTGTGGCCGGGTGTGGCGGGGTGCAGGTCGCTGTTCATGGCGGTTGCTTCCTTTGCTGGATACGGCGATGCGCGGATTCGCCTGGTGGGCAGGCAAGGCCGCACCCCCGGCCGCAGTGGTGGCGGGTGCGGCTTGGCTGTTCTGGCTCGGTTGTGCGGATGGCGGACGCGGGCCCCGGCCGTGGGCCGGGCGTTGTTGCGGCCCGGCGGTTGGGCTGTCAGTCGGGGGCGACGGTGACGTCGCGGCCGACGGTCAGGTCGGTGCGGCCGATCGGGGTCCACCGGCCGGTGTTCGTGAAGGTGAGCAGGCTGTCCGGGCGGGCCAGGTCGACCAGGTACATCCACTGCACCGGCGTGGTCGGCGCCGGTTCGGCGAGGGTGCCGCTGACGGGTTCGGGTTGCTCGTCGTCGGGCGGGAAGGCGACTCCGACACCGGGCACCGGCCGGTAGCCGTGGAAGGTCGGCACGGTCCGGTCGGTGATGTCCGGGCCGATCTGCTCCCAGTCATGGGCCAGCAACGCCTGCCCGGCGGCGACGCCATCGCGGCCGAAGGTGTGCCACCACACCGCCGCGAGCATGAACGGCATGGTGTCCGGGCCGCCGTCGAAGTGGACGTAGCGGGCGTGGTACGTGCGCCCATCGGCGTCGAGGACACCGACGTAGCAGCGTGTGGACATGCGGTCCTCCGGTCGGTTTGAATTGGGAGGGAGATTGGAATGTGGAAGCCGGCGCTGGCATGGGCGCGTGGCCGTGTGGGCGCCGGCGCGGCGCATCGCCGCCGCTGGTGCGTTCAACCGGTTCGGCTGTTTCCTGCCGAGTCGGCCGCGTCGCGCGCGGCGCGGCGTGGGTCAGCGGGCGAGGATGGCGACCTTTTCGCCGTGCAGGAGCGGGGCGCCGTCGGGGCCTTTGATGTGGGCGTGGATCCAGATCCGGTACGGGTTGCCCTGCTTGTCGACCAGGCGGCGCCAGTGGCCGCGCACGACGAACCGGACCCGGTAGTGCCACTTGGCGTCGCCGTCGCCGTGGTCGGCGATCGGGCTGGTGCGCCGCAGCATGACGACCCGGGTGGTGTGCACGATGCTGGCGCGGGCGGCGCGGCGGCGTGCGGCCCGGTCGAGTGGTGCGGGCGTGGCGACGGCGATGGGTTGGGCCTGGATGCGCCAGAACGCGTACGCGATCGCGATGACGACCTGGGTGCGGGCGGTGGTGTCGGTGATGACGTAGCGGCCCTCGGGGGTGGTTTGCCAGTCGAGGCTGGCCTCGTCGACCGGTTCGGCCTCGGGTGGTGCCGGGACCGGTCGGGCGATTGGCAGGCAGTTGAAATCCACGAGCAGGTACGGGCCGAGACTCGAACGCAGCGCGGGGTTGCGGGCGAGGTCGCGGCGGATCTGGGCGGCGTTGGGGTCGTCCGGGTCGTCGCGCGGTGACCAGGCGCAGATCAGCCAGAACCGGCCGCTGGACGCCGACATCGAGGTCCAGGTGATCGCGCCGACGGCGGCGACGGTGCCGGTGGGCCGGCGGTGGTAGATCGGTTCGGGCAGGAACAGCACCCCGGCGTCACAGGGGGCGGCGTCGGCGGTGAGCAGGTCTCCGGTCAGGTCGAGGGCTTCGCCGGCGGCGGCGACGATCGCGGTCATGGCCGGGGCGAGGACGTACGTTTCGCCGTCGGTCCAGGCCGCCCGGGTGGCGCGGCCGATGGCGTCGATGACCGTGTCGGTCGCGTCGGTCGGCTCGTCCTGCTCGGACGCGACGATGGTGGTGGGCAACGAGGCGCGCAGGTAGGCGTGGGCGACAGGGCCGGCGGTGTATTCGGCCATGCGGGTCTTGAGATGGATCGCGGTGCGGGCGTACCCGGCGAGGGTGGTTTCGGTGTGGAAGCTCATGTCACCTCCAGCAGGGGTCCGCATATGCGGTGCGCGGTGGGGTGTGGGATGGGGTTCATCGGGCGAGGCGGTCACAGATGTCGGCGGGCACCGGGTACCAGGGCTCGTCGGCGGCGGCCAGGTCGTACCGGCCGTCGGGTTCGGGGTGCAGCCGCCACCAGGTGCCCGGGTCGGCGCCGACGATCGCGACGGTGACGGTGCCGTCGGGCATCGGCCCGATCACGCCGACGAGGTGGCCGTCGATGCGTTGGCCGCGAAGGCAGTCCAGCAGTGCGGCGACGGCAGCGCCGCTGACGAGCACGCTGGCCGTTTCGCTGTCCTGGTCGTGGTAGTCCAGGTCGGCGTGCAGCCCGAGGCGGTGCCGGTAGGACGGTGTGGTGCCGGCTGCGGGTTCGGTCCAGTAGCCGAGCGGGGCGCAGCTGACGACGGCCTGTTCCCGGTGCGGGTTAACCGGTTTCGGCTCGGCGGGTGGCTGCCGGCCGGGTGGGGCGAACACGGTGAGGACCGGCATCGCCGTCCTCCTTTCGCATCTGGCGGCGCGACCGGACCGGGTTCACCGGCCGCGCCGCTTGTCGACGTCGGGGTCGGGGCCTGCACTTGTGCCGCAGGCTTGACGCGCTACCACGCGATGTGGGGTGCTTGCCGGCACGGCCGTGCGCTTGCGTTGACCACCAGCGCCGGCCCGTGACCGACACGATCGACGCGGATCTCGTCGGAAAGGTCAAGTGATGCGCGCGGCGCCGGAGTCCGTCGGTCGCTTACCGAGATGTGTTGCGGTGCGTGCGGGCCAGTCGCCGACTCGCGGCGATAAGCGCGCTCAGGCCGGGATGGGTGGCCGGGACGGAGTTGGGGTCGGGCTGGTCGTCGACAACGACGACGGCGAAGGCTTCGCCGCGTCGCCGGGTGATCTGGTAGAGGCGGCCGTCGACGTCGACGGCGTCGACGCGGCGTATCTCGTGGATCCCAGCCGGTCCGGCGTGCAGGTCGTGGTAAAGCACGGCCCAGGCCAGCAGCCGGAAATCGGGCGGGTCGTGGGCGATCGCGTCGGCGAGCTCGGCCAGGTCGACACCGCGGCCGACGGTCGTGGTGGTGGAGCGGGTGAGGGCTGCTGCCAGGTCGGTCAAGACGCCGGGCACGCCCTGGGTGTGTGCGGCCAGGTCGTGCGGGTTGAGGGTGTAGGCCACGGCCCGCAGCTGTCGCAACCGGCGCGGGCCGGGCGGGGTCAGTGGCCGGTCGTGCAGCACCAGCAGCGCGGCAGGGCTGCGGAAACCGAAGGATGTGGCGTCGGCGTCGGCGTCCAGGAGGCAGCCGGTCACCGCGTGGGTGGTGTCGAGGGACAGCACGGACGGACTCCTCGCTGATGGTGAATGAGACACGGGACAGCGCCGAACCACCCGCGGCGGATCCGCCGGGGGCGTGGTCGTGGGCGGGTTCCGCGATGGGGACGAAGGTTCCGGGGCCTTCGCGTGCCGTGCCCCTCGGGTCTTGCGCCCGGCGGGTTACCGGTGGTCTGGCGGGTCGGACGGTGGGCGGGCGTCGCGCAGCCGCGTCGGTGGGCGGTCGGCCACCGGTCTGGGTGCTTGCGGGTCGGCGACGACCACCCCCGCGCCGGTGGTCTTGGCCCGGTACATCGCCGTGTCGGCGTCGGTGAGCAGCCACCTCGGGTCGGTGGTGCCGGGGGCGGCGACGGCCACGCCGATGCTGGCGGTGATGGCCACCAGACGCCCGTCGGCGACGGTGAACGGCGCGGCGGCGATGGCCCGCCAGGCCGCGTCGGCGCCAGCGCGCCCGGCGTCGGTGAGCAGGAGGAACTCGTCGCCTTGCAGCCGGGCCGCCAGCCGCACCGGTTCGGTCAGAGCGCGGAGCCGGTCGGCGACCTGGCACAGCACCTGGTCGCCGGCGTGGTGGCCGTAGCGGTCGTTGACGGCTTTGAACCGGTCAAGGTCGAGCATCGCCACCGCGACCGCCGTGCCGCGGCGCAGCGCCGCATCGAGCTGGTCGCCGAAGGCACGGCGGTTGGGCAGGCCGGTGAGCGGGTCGTGGATGAGTTGGTGGGCGACGGTGTGCAGGGCGCGGCGGCTGCGCGCCAGCCGCGCCCCGATGACCGCGCCGGTGAGGGCGGCACCGGCCAACGCGCCGACGAGGGCGCCCGCGAGCGCGCTGGCCACCGTGGTCCAGGTGGGAGACACTCGGCTTGCTCCTTGTTTGGGAAGGAGCACCGGGGGCGGGCGCGAGCGCTACTTCGACGCCCGCCCCCGGGCTGATCGACGCGGACGGGTTCAGTCGGCGGTGGGCTGGGCGGCGATCTGGAACGTGGCGGGCTTATCCACGGTCTGCATGACGCGGTGCTCCCCAACCAACTTGATCACCGCGTTGAACACCGCCCCCGCGCCGACGTTGACGTAGCCGGAGCCTTCACTGGCCCGGTCGATGAGCTTGCACAACTCACCGACCTTGTACTGCCGGCCGGGATCGGCCTCCAGAACGTCGAGGATCGCCCCGCGCAGGCTGCCCGACGGCCGCCGCAGCGTCCCGGCGGAGGCGCCGTCACTGCCGGCGGGCCCTGCAGCGGCACGGCCGCTGCGAGCGGCGCGCCCGGTTGCCGGCCGCGCGGCGGCGTCGTCGGCGTCGGCGTCACCGGCCGGGTCCGGGCCGCCGCTGTCGGCGGTACCGGGCGGGTCCGCCGGCGCCGCGGCGGGTTCCGCCTCGCCCGGCCGGTCGGTGTCCGGGTTGGTCGCCTGAGTCGGCCCCGGCAGCGGGTCGGTGCTCGCCGAGCCGTCGTCGACAGGCTCGTCCACCGACGCCGTCTGCGGATCGCTGTCCGCGGTCGCGGCGGCTGGCGCGGGGTGCGGGTCCGGTTCGGTACGCGCGTCGACGGCCGGATCGGGTGCCTGCGGGCCGCCGCCGTCGAGGGTGTCGGCGGGCGCGGCGGTGGTCAGCCGCCACCGGGTGCGCTTGTCCGGCCCTTCGGACGAGGTGGCCCGGCCGGCGTCGCGCAGGGCGCGCAGCTTCTTGTTGGTGGTGGAGTAGGCCACGTGCGCCGCTGCGGCGATGTCGGCGGCGGTGGCGCCGCCGCTGTCGCTGTCGCCGGTGAGGCGGCCGATCGCGGCGGCGACGGCTTCGGCGGTGGTGTCGGTCGTGTCGGTGGTGCGTGGTTCGGTCACGGAGACCTCCCTTGGTAACGGAGCGCAAGTGCTGCTCGGCTTGGGGTTGCGGTGAGTGGCGCCTGATGGCATGGACGCTTGCGACGCGCCTGCTGATCAAGTGCGCAGCCCAGATCTCGGGACGCCTGCCGGGCGCCCGTCGTTGTGACTGCCAGCGGGTAGCTGTCGGCTGCCAGCGGTAGGTGGCGGGCCTGCCGGTGGTGCGGTACGGGTCGCGACCGCGCGCGGTGCTCCTCGCACCCGCACCGCGGGCCATCGTCGTAGTCCTCGTCGAAGGACGGGCCCTGGCACACCTCGTCGAGCGACGGCCGTTCGTCGCAGCCTTGCGGTGTTGTGTCGGTCTCGTCGGCACCCGGCCAAGGGGCGGGCCTCGACTGGTCGGCATAGGACTGTTGGTGGTGCGACCCGTTATCGGCGCGTGTCGTGCGCGGTCAGCGCTTGCGTGACGCGACGCTGCAGTTCGTCGCGCGCGCCTGCCCAGACGACGCGCGACCGGATCTCCGCGATCGCCCAGTCGTCACAGTCGTCAATGATGTTGGAGATGACGCTGGTCGACCGTGAGATCGGGTCGCGCCGCGGCCCGTGGTCGCTCATACGGTGGACGTTGGCGTACCACCACGACGCGAACGCCCGCAGCAGGCTGTCTTCGTCGACGGCGGCGATGTCGTCGGGCTGGCCGAGGTCGTTCCACACTGTGCGCGCGTGCTTGAACGTGGCCTGTGCCTTCAATACGTCGGGCAGGTTCGACCACGTCAGCACCTCGACGTAGCCGCGGTTCTTGTCGACGATCGCCTGTAGCATCTGGGCGGGGTCGCGCTCCAGCCAGCCGCGCAGTGCATCTTTCAGCATCTGGACAATGAACGCGCGCCGCGTCTTCGCCTTCTCTTCCTCAGTGGGTTCTTCGCGGATCACCGTGACCGTCGCGTCCAGACGAAGTCGCCTCGGCTTGGCTTCGCCCGTGATCTGAACAGCGCCCCAGGTGGCCTTGCGTGTCAGTGACTCGACGATCGCCGGCGGAATCTCGTCGAGCTTGTCGCCCTTGCGTAGTTCGGTGACCTTGATCTGCTTCAGCACCGTGGTGGGCATGTTGGCTTGCCTCCTTGATTCCGGGTGTGGACTGCGGACGCCTTGCCGGTGTCTCGGGTCGTGCGGCATCCGGCGGCGGCTCGTGGTTGAGGCTTGGGCGGTGGGCGGGTTGGGTACCGAACGAACCTGGGGAGGTTCATAGGTCGGCTGATGGCGACAGTTGCGCAGGCCGGACGCAGCACCGTTGCGGGGAATCGGAGCGTTGCGGGGCGGTGGCCTTGAACGTGCCGGCGGCCTTCGCCGACACGAGGGCGACGTCGCCGACACAGGATCCGCGCGTCGTGTCCGCCAACTCCATCTGGCAGCATCGGCCAACCACACCGGCAGCCGAGTGGGCACATTCAGCTCGACGGTCTGGACGGCGCCACCTGTGGCCTGTGGTCACGGTCGTGTGATTGGGCGTGCTAGTCGGCGGGTGGTGACGCACACGGTGGCGGGGACCACTTCCTCCTCGGGTACGGCGACCCGTCCCGGAACGCCTGCCCACACTGGCCGTCGACGACGTTGATGTCATCCGCGGTCAGGTACGTGGGGTCGGCTCCGGTCTGCTTGGCGTGCTCGCGCCACGCGTCCAGCAGCGCCCCGATCGCCTCGGCTCGGCTGGCGCCGATGGCCAGGAAGTCGAAATGAATGGTGGCCGCGGTGGCGACGAATACGGTCCTCATCGCTCGACCTGCGCGGCGAGCGTGGCGTCGCACGGCTCGTAGAAGCCGTTGCCCACCTTCGTCCACGGCCGATGGCATCGCCGGCACCGCCATAGTTCGCCGGCGAGGCCGCGCGCCTGGTACTCCATGTCCGCGTCGGCCGGGCAATCGTGCACCGGCGGGTCGACGCGCGCGGCGCTCAGCACGCCCACGTCGCGCCACGACCACTGGCCGGACAACACCGCGGCCTGCCCGACCGGCGGCTGGTAGTCAGTGGTGGGCATCGACCACCGCCACCGCCCACTCGGCGGGGTCGAACGGGCGCCGCTGCCGCTTGGGCCGGCCGGGTTCGGGGCTGCGTCGTCCGGCGGTGAGGTCGTCGAAGACCTGCCGCAGCCGCGGCGGGACTTCACCGGTGTCGGTGCCGGTGAGCATGGCGGTCTCGGTGTCCAGCCACACGACCCCGGCCAGGTCGACCCAGGCGATCGGGGTGCGGCTTTTCGGGAACCGCCAGCCGGGATCGAGCAGGCGTGGTAGGGCGACGATGTCGCCCGGGTACGGCGCCCAGTCGGCGTAGTGCCAGGCGACCACGGTGCCGGCGGTGCGGCCGACCTGTTCGGCGGCGGCGCATACGGTGCAGCGGGCGCCGCCGACGCGGGTGGTGCCGGCGCAGGTCGGGCAGGGCCGCCAGTTGGCCGGATCGGCGCCGGGGTCGTAGTCGGGGTTCCAGGCGCCGGTGACCTGCCCGCCGAGGCGGTAGTCGTCGACCCGGTGCTCGCGGTGCATCCGGCGCATCGGCTTGGCCAGGTGCGCCTCGATGCCCTCGGCGGTGGCGGTGCCGCGTACCAGCACGGCCAGCAGCCAGTGGCCCATCACCGCACCCCCAGTGCGGGTGCGGCCGGGTGGCCGACGGTGTCGGCGTCGGTGATGGCCTGCCAGGCGGCGTGCGCGAGTACGACCGCGGCCCGTTGCGGGCTGGTCTCGTCGAGGGCGACGGGCTGGTCGTCGACGGTCAGCGCGAAGCCGGGTTCGCGCCACAGGTCGTCCCAGACCACGGCGGCGCGGACGGAGTGCGGGCGGGCCGGCCCGGCCACGGTGAACGCGGTGTGCAGGGTGTGCGGTGCGGGCAGGCCCGGCTGCGGGGTGAGTCGGTAGCCAACCTGGTCGGCCTCGCTGTCCAGGGCGGTGGCCACTGCGGTGGCGATATCCCGGCACCAGGTGACCGCGACCGACTCGTGGTCACCGGCGGTGGCGGGCACCGGGGTGAGCGGCTGCGCCGGTGGTGTGGGCATGGGGATGACACGCACGGGTGATGCTCCCTTCTTGAGGGGGTTCGTGGATGGTGGGGTGCCGCATGCCGGTAGCCCGGCCGGCCCTCCAGCGAAGGGCGGGCCGGCCGGCCACCGGTTTGACGACGTGCGGGTTAGTGCGCGGCGCGGTAGGCGTCGCGGACCTTTGGGGGAATCCAGCCGCGGGGGCGGTGGGGTGGCAGGTCCAGCTCATGCTGGTGGGTGGCCCACCAGGCGCGGATGAGCGGGGCGTCGGAGTTGCCGGGTGAGCTGCCGGCCGGGCGTCGTGCCGCTGTCTTGGCCTTGGGTAGGCGTCGACCGGCGGCGATGAACGGGGCCAGTGCGGCGCGCAGCTTGTCCAGGTTGTCCTCGGACAGGTCGATCTCGTACTCGACGCCTTGCAGCGCGAACCGGTAGGTGCCGACGCCGTCGGTGCTGGCGTCGAGGTCGTCGACGACGGTGTAGTGCACTCGGGTTGCCACCTGCTGTTCTCCTGTTCTCTGGCTCGGATTGCGTTGCTCGTGGCGGGCAATGCAAAGGCCCCGCGGCCGGACCTGGGCGGCGGGGCGTGTGGGTGTGCCCGGTGTGCTGGCTAGGCCGGGCGGGCCGGCACGGCGGGCGTAGCCGCGCCAGAGTCGGCAGTGGCGAGTGTGTGGTCGGCGAGATTGGCCGTCAGCCGTGCCACGGCCTGGCGTTCCAGGACCCGCACGGCATTGACGGTGCGGCGCATCGCCGCGGCGACGGCGGCGCGGGGCCGCCCGTCGAGGTAGCGCAGGCGCAGCACCCGGCGCTGGTCGTCGGACAGGCCGGCCAGCGCCTGGCTGATCCGCATCCGAGGCGCGGTGGTCGATGCCGCCTCGGTGGCTGACTCGCGGACAGCACAGCCGGTGTCTTCGTAGATGGTGTAGGCGGCGCGCCGGTAGCGGCGCTGCGACCGGCTGTAGCGGGTCACGGCGCGGGCGGCCAGCCGCAGCAGCGACCCACGCACGTCGGCGTCGATGAGGGCCGGGTTGTCCAGCGCGGCGCAGAACGCGTCGTGGACGCAGTCGTCGACGCCGTCGCGGTCGCGCCGGCCCAGCCGGGCGGCGACGTAGTGGGTGACCGCCGCGACCTGCTCGCGGTAGAGCCGGTCGAACGCGTCGGTGTCACCGGCGTGCAGCCGGCCGAGCAGCGCGGTGTGGTCGGCGGTGACGCGACGGCGGCGCCGGGTGGTGGATCCCATGACGGGTTCCCTCCTTCTTCGATCTGCGGGTTGGGAACCCGGGCACGGCCGTGTGGCCGCGCCCGGGGTGCGCGAGATCGCGCGAATTGGTGGCCGGGCAACGGCCAGGTCGTGCAGGAACTCGCGCCAGCTCATGGCCGGGCACCGGTGGTGGCGGCTCAATCGCTGGCGCTACAGGAATGGTCAGCCGGTCCCGTTTGGGCGCGGCACGGCAGCGAGCAGAACCGGTGCCCGCCCACGCTCGCGGGGTGCGTAAAGGCGGCGCGAGGGTCAGCGTCGGCCGCAGCCGGCGTGTCCGCAGCCGCCGCAGAACCCTCCGCGACCGCATTCGCAGCCGCACGGACCTACCGCGGGACGCGAGGCCCGCCGGCGCGGGCACTGCACGGACGATGCCCGCTGCCGCGGCTGCTGTGGCTCGGGCGGGCGGAGGGTGACCTCGCGGTCGGGTCGGCCGGAGCAGGTGATGGTCAGCGCGTACCGGCTGCCGTCGGACAGTTCCAGCCACACGCCGCGGTCGAGGGTCGACACGTCGGCGTCGCGGTAGGTGCGCGCTGCGGCGACCGTCACCGGTTCGCCGGTGCCGTGGATCAGGACGGGGAATCCTGCCTCGTCACAGATCCGGTCGAGGGCGCTGGTGCTGAGCAGGTGCCGCACCGCGGCCTCCAGGATCTGCTCGTGTGGATACTCGGCCCACGACTCGTCGTCCATCATGGACGGTCCTCCGTGCTCGGGTCTGGTTGCCCGATCAGCGGCTGCGGGTAACGGTCGTGGTCGTAGCCGGGCTGCCATGGGAACCGGCCCTGCGGGTCGGGCCAGGCCACTTGCTGCAGCCGGACCCGGTCGGTGCCGTAGCGGGCGTACGCCGCGCCGGGATACAGGGCCTCGGTGGCCGGGCCGTCGACGATCACGGCGTCGTAGCCGACTAGCAGGTCACCGATGCGCTGCCCGTGGCTGAACCGCACCGCGGTGTCGTAGACCCGGCCGGCCAGGTCGTTGAGCACCGCGTGCGCGATGTGCGGTGGCAGCCCGGCGATGACCAGTTCCGGGAAGCCGTGCGCGGTCAGCCCGACGGTGTACGCGAACGGGGTGCCCGGGTCGTCGTCGGTGGGCATGACCATGGTCACCGACCAGCCCTTCCGGTCGATGTGCTCGTCCTGGCGGCGGCGCAGGTTGTCGAACGCGTCCATCAGTCCTCCGTAGGTTCTGCCGGGCCGGAGTCTGGCGGGGCAGGGTTGGCCGATGCGGCGGGCTCCGGCGCCCTGGCCGGGCCGTCGGCGCCCTCGGGCAGGTCCGGATCCCAGGCCAGCCGATGGTCCACCGTGGCGTAGCAGGCGCGGCAGGACAGGGCGCCGTCGTCGATGGTGATCGTGACGGTGGCCGCGCAGCACGGCGTGACGTACATCGGCCACGGGTCGGTGACGTACGGCAGGCCACGCCGGTCGTAGCGGATCCGCTCTGAACGGGTCTGGCCCGGGCCGGTGGCGCGAAGGCCGTAGTCGGCGGTGGAGACCAGCCGGCCGTGCCGGCGCGCGGCGGCGGTGGCGCCGGCCTGGTCCTTGCGGTTGAACAGCGGCCGGCCGGCGGTGTCGCGGCCGATCCACCGGCCGTCCTCCACGGCGATGGCGCCGCGCGGCGCACGGTCGGCGTCGGTGATCAGGAACATGGGTTCTCGCAACTGCACGGTGCCCTCCTGGCGCGTGGCGGCTTCGGCGGTCGGGAGTTGGCCGGCTGCCGCCGGCGGTTGCGGCGCCGGCGTACTCGGCGACGGGTGGGCGTTCGCCACGGGGGCGTTCGCCGAGGAGATGGTCGTCGCGAGCCGGTAGAGGGCGTCCACGACGATGGTGTCGCGCATCGAGGGGGTGGGAACCTCGGCGGTGGTGAGGGTGGCGTCGTCCTCACCGCGGACCCGCAGCACCTGGTAGTAGCGGCCGTCGACATCCACGGCGGTCACAACGCGGACCTCCGCGTCGGCCATGGCCGGTACGGCGTTGAGGTCGCCGGGCTGGTAGCCGGCGAAGCCGGCGGTGGCCCACCCTTCGCAGCAGAACGCGAACCCGATCAGCGTGCGGCCTAGCTCGCCCAGCCAGTCGGGAAGCCAGTCGGGTGCCTGCGCCGAGGTGAGCGTGTGGGCGAGGGCCTGCAACACGACTGGGACCGGCAGGTTGTGTCCGGGCCGGTGCGGATCGGCGATCCGCCAGGGCGCGGGATCGAGGGGGAACGGAACAATCTCGATGGTGCGGTCGGCGCCGGTGACCGGTCCGTCGAACAGGCCGAGCAGCACGGGGTCGGCGTCCCAGCCGCCTTGCTCGGCGACGGACTCGGTGTGCACGAGGGCGCCGGCCAGCGCCTGCACGGTACTTGGTTCGATCACGGTGGAATCCTCCTTACGGTGTGCGGTTGTCGTGGTTCGGCCGGGTGAAGTCGGTAGGTGGGAAACGCCGCAACCGGGCAGGGTGGCCAGGTGCGGGGTGCAGCCGTGTGTGCCGCCGGGCGGGGCTGTAGGCACTCAGACTGGGGTCCACGGCCACTGGTAGGCGCCGGGGCTGTAGAAGCCGCTGGGGTCGGGGTACACCCGGTCGATCTCCCGCTGGCGGGTCTGCACACCGTCGTCGTGTTCGAACAGCACGACCAGAACGTCGCCGTCGAAGCGCAGGACGGCGATCTCGCCGGGCATGCTGTTGACGTTGACCACGGCGAGGTCGGCGGCCATCTGGTCGACCGTGCCCCGGTCGAAGCGGGGCAGCACGTCGTCACCGCGTACGGTGTAGCCGTCGGAGATCAGGGCCGGGTAGACGCAGTGTCCGACGGCGGCGGCGGTGACATCCGCCGGCCGCCAGGTTGCCTCCGGCGGGACGATCTCGTCGCGGTGGTCGAGCAGCCGCACCGCCTGCGGGCCGATGAGATGCCCGTCGATGGCGTCAAGGTCGATGACGAGCCAGTGCGCTCCGGTGTGCCGGCCGTCGCGCAGCGCGTCGATGACCGTAAGCCGGCCGCGGGCATGGTTGGTGGGCAGGTCCAGCGGCAGGTAGGCGGTGTCGACGCCGGGACGGGTGGGGTGGCCGGACCGGCTGGTGGCCGGGTGATGCCAGGTCCAAGCCTGGGCGGCGTGCTCCTGGCCGTCCTCGTCGTACCAGACCGGGACACCGTTGGAGGACAAGTCCTGCCCGTCGCCGGTGGCGGTCCAGTCCAGGGCGGGTCGTAGTGGGCCGCCGGCGCGGACCTGCGCGGTGGTGAGGCGGTGGTCCGGGCAGGCCATGGCGTGCTCTGCGAGGGGTTGTACGTCGGTGAGGCGGAACCATGCTCGGGTGGACATGGGCGGGTGCGCTCCTTCCTGGCGCCGGGTGCGCCACGGGGCTGATGGCTTGTGGTCTACGGCTGGAAGAGGGAAAGTGCGGCCGTTGCGCTGGCCGGGCGTGCTTGTTGCGCCCCGGCCCGGGGCGCCGGGCAAGGGATGGCGTTGGTCGGGTTTGAGGCCGGCCGGAGGGACGCCGGCCCGCTGCGGCGGTCGGTTCGGCGTCGCGAGGTGGCGTGGGATGGGGCTGGCAGCACAAGGGGGTCGATCGGGGTGACGCTCTGACGGTGTGCGATCGTGCTTTGGGTCATTCGCGGCTTGGCGGGGGATGCCCGTTGAAGGATGTGGTCGGGCCGTGGCTCGTGCGGGGCGAGCGGTGGAACCGGTCGATGGGCGTTCCCCGGCTAGGGGCGGCATCGACCGGTTTCACACGTCGGTTAGGTACTTGCTAGACCTGGACGGCCACGACGCGGGTGTGCTCGTCGAGGGTGTCCAGGTAGCGGTTGGCCTGTTCGAGGTAGGTCAACCGGTCGGCGAACCGGTCGGTGGCCGGTGCCATCCGGTGCCCGTCCGGGGTGAGGACGGCGTCGGCGGCCACGGCGGTCAGGTACTGGTAGTTGCTGTAGGCCACGGGACCGGCTTGCAGCATCTCCAGTTCCTCTGGCTCCAGGCGCCCGGCGCCGTAGGTGACGGCGTTGTGGGTGCGAAGGGCCAGGACCCGAGGCTGGTTGTTGAAGTCGGCTTGCGCCTTGTCCATCGGGTAGGCGTCCGGGTCGTCGAGGTGGCGCTGTACGTAGGTCACCCAGGGCCGGGCGTCCCGCGTGCCGCGCACGACACGCACGAAGGTCTGGTGGCGCACACCGGCGCCCACACCGTAGGCGTGTCGCAGCGCGACCAGGTCCAGTAGCCGCAGCGGGCCACCGGCGCAGGGGGTCGGACGGCCCTTGCGGGCGTCGACCAGCTGCCGGCGGTTCCACACCGCGGTGGGCTTGGCCCAGAACCGTTGGGCGATGGAGCCCTGGACCCCGAAGTGCCGGTCGAGCTGGCGGCGGTCGAACATTGCGCCGGGCAGGTCGTCGGGCACGCAGACGATCATGATGCGGATCGTCGGGTCGGGCTGGACCGTGGTGGTCGGGCTGGGGTTGGCCGTGTTGTTGCCGGCCGGCTTCTTGGACATGCGGGATCCTCCTCGGCTGTGGCGCGCGAGAGCGCGCAGGAGTGCGCGGCCCACCGGGTGCATGGGTCGCTGCGTGGAAGGGATTGGTTGGTGCGAGGTGGTGCTGGTGGTCTGGTGCGACCTCGGGGGTCGCCGCGCGGCGCGCGGGCCGACCGGCCAGGTGTTGGCGGGTGGGCGTGGCGCACCGGTTGGTGCGGCGGTGGTGCCCGAAGGTGGGACCGGACCGGGGTGGTGCTGATATGTGTGAAGGTGTTGCCGGAAACGGTAGCGTCGGCCGCTGTCAGTGCCGCCGTGCCGGGTGCTGGCCGGGAACGGGCGTTGACCTGCGTGTGAGAGCGATCCGGCCGGTGGTGGCCGACGCCGTTGATGGCCGGGTGTGAGAGCAGTTGCTCTCACAGTGTGGTCACACCGGGCATTGTGAGAGCCGATTGGCTCGCGGTGCCGTGATCGTTGACGCCGCCGGGGGGGTTAGTCCGAGGCGTCGTCGGGGTCGTACTTGTCGGGGTCGTCACCGTCGGGGTCGGGCGGGCCGACGCGGCGGGCGTCGACCTGCGTGATGGTGTTCAGGTCGGGTTGGACCCGGTCCAGCCGGGCCAGGTCGGTCTCCAGGCGCCGTCGGGCCGTGGCCCACGGGACCGGGCCGCTGGCGCATTCGAGGTAGAAGGTCAGGTGTAGGTCGGCCTCCACCGCGAAGGTGGTGTGACCGCAGGTCGAGGTCGCCTCGGCGCCGAGGACGCAGATGGTGGGGTCGTCGTCGGCGGTGGCGTCGCGCAGGTGGGTCTGGTCGTGCCTGACGATCGCCGCGGCGCGGGCGTGTGCCTGCTGCGCGTTGTGCGCGGCCACCTGCAGGGCGACGGTGACCTGGAAGGTCAGCGCGTCGGTCGGCTCGTCGAGGTCCAGGGGTGGCAGCCGCAGCCGGGCCAGGGCGGCGTTGGTGCCGCCGCGGCACAGCACCCCGTTTGCGACCAGCCGCTGTGCCTCGTACCGGATGCCCTCGCGCAGCCGCTGGTGTGCGGCGGCCAGCACCTGCAGCCGTGTGGTGCGGGCTTCCATCTCGTCGGCCAGGTCACGCTCGCGCGCAGGTCGCGGTTGGGTTGGCCGCCCGGGAGCGGGGTCGCTACTGGTCATCGTGGTCGTCCCTGGCGTGGTAGGTCTGGCCGCGGTCGGGGTTGGTGACCGTGTCGGGGCCCGGGTCGCTGGGCAGTTGGTGCAGCGGCCGACGCTGGTAGGGATCCGTGGTGAGGGCCCAGATCGGGCCGGCTGGGTTGGTTTGCTGCACGGCGGTGGCGACCGGCATGGCGGTGTGCACGCCGTCCAGGGCCCGCAGCAGGCTGGTTTCGCGGCGGGTGTCGGGGACCCACAGCAGCACCGGGTAGCGGGGGCCGAACCGGGCGAGGGTCTCGTAGCCTTTCAGCTTGCCGATGACGCGGGCGAGGTTCTCGGTGGAGCGGTCCAGTTCCAGGAAGAACCCAACCGTGCGGGTGCTGTCGCGACCGTGGACCTGCCAGATGCCGTGCCCGTCTGGATGGATGTCGGCGCGGCTGTAGGTGTCGGTGGCGTGGCGTTCGGACCACCACCGCAGCAGACTCGCGTGCGGGTGGCTGCGGTGGTGGGCGTGCAGGTCGACGAAGAACTGGTTGACGCCGAGGAAATGCTCGGCCTGCGGGCTGGCGAGGATCCGCCGGGCCCGTTCGACGCTGCTGCGCGGGGGCTTGAGGCCGAGGTTGTCCGGGTCGGAGTAGGCGCGCGGGTGCAGGCCCAGGCCGAGCGGGCCGAGGGTGTACAGCCACGGTTGGGGTGCGCCGTCGTCGCGGCCGCGGGGGATGGCGGTGAGGAACCCGAGCCGGGTCAGGATGGTCAGCCGCTGCCGGGCGGTGCGCGGGTTGGTGAACAGGGCGTGGGTGATCTGGTCGCTGGAGAGCAGGTAGTGCTCGGCCAGCCAGGACAGCAGCAGCTCGTCGCGGGAGGTGAGCCGGCGCAGGGGGTCGAACGGCCCGGGCTTGCCGGACGGCGGGGGTACCCGGCTGGACCGGCGACGCGGGAGCGAAGGCGACGGCGAGGTGATCGACGAGTTGGTGATCGGCGAATTGGTCGATGGAGAGTTGGTGATCGGCGAATTGGTGGACGCGGACATGGGTGTGTGCTCCTTGGGGAGAGAGGGTTCCCTCCGATCACGGAGGGGTGTCTTGAGCTGGACGGAGTGGTTCGGATCCGGTGTCAGCGCCACGTGCGGCACTGACAGCGCTGGTCAGCAACTGGTGTCACCGGATGGACCGGTGGAGCCGGGAGACGGTGCGGGACCAGCTGCAGGAGGCCCCGCAGGACGCGCCGGAATCCGGGCGGTGACAGCGGTAGATGGGCTCGCGGCGAGCCGGGCTGGTCAGGCGGCTCGGGGCTTGCGCTGGCGGCGCTTGTCCGGCTTGGACAGCCGCTTGACGACCTCGTCGATGCCGCTGGTGTCCTGCACCGGCACCGCCGCTGCGGCGGCCTGCCGGATGGCGGTGGCCTCACCCACGACCGGGCGGGCGGGACGGGTGCGCATGGTGAACGCCGGGGTCTGCCGGCCACCGACCATCAGGCGGGTGGCGGTGGTGTAGGCGTCCAGGTGGGACAGGTCGTGGGCGTCGAGCTCGGGCAGGGTGTGGTCGGAAAGCTCCTTCGCATCGCGCGGCGAGCAGGTGAAGTACACCTTGTTGCGGGCGTTGGCGGACACCGCGGCGAGCAGGTCGCGGGGGAACTGGGCCAGGTTCTGGTGGGCCAGGACCATCGATAGCCGGTACTTACGGGCCTCGGCCAGCATGGTGTCCAGCGACGAGGCGAGGGTGAGGAAGTTCTGGCACTCGTCGAGCACGATCTGGCAGTCGCGACGATGATCGGCGGGGATGGCGGCGCGGGCGGTGGCGGCCTGCCACACCCGGGCCAGGATGAGCGAGCCGAGCAGCCTGGTGGTGTCCTCCCCGAGCTGCCCTTTGGGAATGCGCACCAGCAGTACCCCACCGTCGAGCACCCTGCCCATGTCGAAGCTGGACTTGGGGTAGCGCATGGTCCGCTTGACGAAATCCCTCAAGAGGAAGGCGCGCAGCCGCGCCAGCACCGGGCCGATCACCTGGGAGCGCAGGGCCGGGGTGAGGTCGTCGTACCACTGCCAGAACCCCGCCAGGCCGTCCGGGTCGTCGAGGTCGACGGTCATCGCGGAGCGGAACTGCGGGGAGTTCAACAAGGGTGGGATGTGCTGCAGGGTGACGTTGGCGTGCCGCAGCAGGGTCAGGCAGGCGACCCGCATCACGTCGTCCATCCGGGGGCCCCACGCTTTGGCGAAGATGTTGCCGAAGATGGACACCAGGTTGTCCACCACCAGGTCGGGGTCGTCACCCTCGAGGGGGTTGAGGGTGGGCGGGTTGGGCTGGTCGGGGTCGAACAACACCACCCGGTGGCCGACGGAGGCGGGCAGCCGGTCGAGGATGTCGAGGACGAGGTCGCCGTGCGGGTCGATGACCACCGTCCCGCGCCCAGCGAGGATCGCGTCGACGATCATGTCGCACAGCAGGGTGGTCTTACCGGAGCCGGTGGAGCCGACCATGTGTACGTGATAGCGCGCATCGGCAACGGCGAGCCCGACCGGGTGGCTCCCGACTTCGGCGTCGCCGAGCACCGTGATTCCGCGTCCGCCGGTGGGAACGGCCACCGGGGCGGGCATCGGTTTGGCGTGCGCGCGGTCCAGGCCCGGTACGGCGAGGTCCTGCGGTAGCGCCGCCATGCCGGCCAGCTCCGGGGTGGAGGCGAGGAACCCGCGGCCCAGCCGGCGGGCCGCCACCACCGCCACCGGGTGCGGCATTCGGGCCCGGTGGGTGAGCCGGTTCCGGGCGGTGTAGACGGCGAACGACGACGCGACGGCGTCCGCGACGCCGCGGATGCGTGCGCGCAGCGTGTCCAGTTCCTCAGCGGTGTGGTTGCGGGCGGTGGTGGTGGCGACCGCGTAGCGGATGCCGGTCTCCCATAGCGGGTGCGCGGTCTTGTCCAGGATCGCCCGCACGTCGCGCTCCACACCGGGATCGCGTCGCGTCGAGGCGGCCGGGGTCGAGGTGCGGCGGCGGGTGGCCATCGCCGGCTGGAAGACCTCGACCAGCCACAGCAGTGGCGCGGCCGGGTTGATGGTGGGGATGGCGGTTTTGCCGTCGCGGAGCCGTCCGGCGGCGCGGCGGGCGCGGTTGGCGCGGCGGGGTGTGGCGGGGCGGGCGAGGATCTGCACGCAGGCGTACTCGCCGCCGTGCAGCTGCGACCCGGCCGCCATCAATGCTCGGAGTGGGTCGGCGTCGTGGTCGGTGCGCAGCGGCAGCCACTCCGCCGCGGCGGGCAGCAGGTGCCCGCCGGTCTGCGCATCGACCCCGTCCGGGATGGGGTCGTCGGCGGGCTCGGTGGTGGTGACGGTGGCGCCGGGCCACGCGCCGCGCACGGCCGCCTCGACCGCCCCGTTCGGGACGGTGCCGGGCACCCAGATGGAGATGAGCAGCCGTCGGCCGGACCACACGTATTGGAAGACCACGTGTGGGCTGCCGTAGATCAGCCGGCGCCGGCGTGACGGGGTGAGAATCCCGGCGAGGTTGGCCCATAGGGCGGCGGCGCTGGTCGGGTCGACCTGCGGCGGCGGCGCGACGGTGACTAGGCGGGCGTCGGTGGCGTGGTGGCGGTGCCGCCACGACGCGGCCATGTTGCGGCCCGCGATGTACAGCACGAGGGCCACCGGCAGGAGCAGGGCCAGCCAGGGCCGGTGCGCCGCCCACACCGCGCCGTGTTCCAGCCACCGGGTCGGTGCCGGCGGCGGGGGTATCGCTGGGGTGGGGGCGGGGCTGGGCGTTGGTGGCGCGAGCGGGGCAAGCGCCGCGATGATGGAGAGGTTCACAGCTCGTCCTCGTCGGAATCCTCGAACAGGTCGGTGGGTTTCGTGGTGGCCAGGGCGTGTTCGGCCGGCGAGGACACCGCCTCGAACGACGTCCGGTTGGTGCCGGAGATCAACAGGCCGGTGCCGGTGCGGGCGGCCAGCAGCAGCCGCCGCTCGCCGACGGTGAGCCCGAACGCGTCACCCACGGCGTCGATGGCCTGTGGGGCCTGCTTGAGCAGGATCTGGGTGGCGGCGTTGGACACGACCGCCTGGCCGAGGTCGGTGCCGAGCACGTCGACGGCGTCTTGGGTGACCACGGTCAGGCCGGCGTTGCGCTTGCGGGCGGCCTTGGACATGCGGAACAGGAACCGGGCGCCTTCGCCGTCGCGCATCAGCAGCCATCCCTCGTCGACCACGACCAGGCGGCGACGCAGTGCGCGGGTCTCGGCGGTGTTCTCGCGGTACTGCGGGGGGAGGTCGACCTGCCGCCAGACGTGGTCCAGGGCGAGCAGGGTGCCGACGGTGCGCAGCTCGTCGGGTAGGTGCCGCAGCGACCACACCACCAGGTGCCCGTCCGGGCGGTGCGTGGTCGGGCCGTCGAACAGGTCCTTGAAGGAGCCGACCACCCACGGCGCCAGCCGGGCGGCGAGTTCCTTGGCCGCCGGATCCGGGTCGGCCTGCAGGCTCGCGGTCAGGTCGGCCAGCAGCGGGGCGGGCCGGCCGTGGGTGGACGGGTCGGCGGTGATGCCGGCGTCGCGGTAGACGGCGAGGATCGCCCGGTCCAGGGCGGCCTTCTCCCCGGGCGGCGGCACATGCCCGAGCAGGACGGCGACCAGGGTGTGCAGGAACAGGCCACGGCGGGTCAGCACGTCCGGGCGGCGGTCACCGACCGGCAGATCGAACGGGTTGATCTTCACGCCGTGGGCGCCCAGGCGCACGACGATCCCGCCGACGGCCTCGGCGAGGCGGATGTACTCGTCCTCCGGGTCAATGATCTCCACCTGCACGCCGTGGTACAGCGAGCGCAGCACCTCGAGCTTGACGAAGTACGACTTGCCCGCACCCGACCGCGCGAGGACCACGGAGTTGTAGTTCTCGCACGCCCAGCGGTCCCACCACACCACCCCGTTGGAAGCCGGGTTCACCCCGTACAGCAGTCCTCCGGACGGCAGATCATCGCCAGGTAGCGGCGCGGGAAGGTCGGGTGAGGCGAAGGGGAACGCCGCCGCCAGCGCGGCGGTGTCCATGGTGCGCAACATCGCGAGGCTGTCGGTGGCCAGCGGCAGGGTGGTGGTCCAGCCGGCCAGGTGCCGCCAGGTCGCCGGCTGCACCTCCAGCAGCGTCGACGCCGCGGCGGCTTTCACCTGCGCGCACGCCTCCACCAGCTCCTGCTCCGACCGGGCGTGGACGGTGCAGTACAGCCCGACCCGGAACAGCTTCGCCACCCCGCGGGCCAGCCGCTCGGCGAGATCGGCGGCGTCGTCGGCGGCCGCCTCCACATACGGGTCGGCCAGCTTGCCCTTCGCCTCATCCGCCCGCCGCGACGACTCCAGCCGGGCCCGCTGGGTCCGTAGCCGGGCTGCGGCCGTCGGCGCCGGCAACGGCTCGATGTGCAACGCCAGGTCCAACCGGCCCGGCCAGGACAGCAGCGGCTCCAGCCACGCCGGACCGACCTCGGCCGGATACCCGGTGACCACCAGCGTCGCGGCGTAGCCATCCCCGACCCGCAGAAACCGCGCCCCCACCTCCACCGCGCCTCCGGCGAGGATCTGCTCGCCAGCGTGGTGCGTGGCCGGCTCCGTGGGGCGGTGCCGGCGCAGACGTGACTTCATCGGTTCCTCCCGCTGGGTTTCGATCTCCTCACCGCAGGTGCGGTGATGGTGGTGGTGGGGGCGGCGCGGCCGCCGGGGCGGGGCGGGGTGTACGGGTCGGCGGCGGCGGCCAGCGCCGCGGTGACCGCGGGGGCGTCCAGGGCGCGGACGTCGACGCCGAGGCCGGCCAGGGCGCGGGCCGTGTCGTCGGCGCGGCGGCGGGCGGCGTGGTCGCCCCGCTCGGCGCCCGCGGTGCGGGTCACGACGAGGACCTGCCGGCGCAGCGGATCCCGGCGGCGGGCGATGTCGTCGAGGAACTCGGCGTGCCCGGCGCAGGCGTCGGCCAGCGCCGGATGTGGCTGGCTGTCGGCGCGCGCGGCCAGGGCGCGGGCGTGGCTGGCCAGGTCGACCGGCTGTGCCGACACCACAATCTGGGTCGGCGCCGACAGCGAGTTCAGCCACCGGCCGAACGTGTCGATCAGCGCGGCCTGCTCATCCGCGGTGCGCAGCGCGAGATTGACGCTGGTCGCGGCGACCATCGCCGCCCGCCCGTTGGTCAGGGTGATCTGCCCGTCCTCGTCGATCGCGGTGGCCGGCAGCTTCAACGGCGCCGGCAGGGCGACCCGCGCCTTCGGGGCCTGCACCCAGTCCGGGTGGCTGGTGGTCGTGTCGACGGTGGACAGCGCCTTGGGGGCGCGGCTGTGCCGGAAGGCGTGCCGCAGCCACACATCCAGCGGCAGCCCATCCCGGCGGCCGACCACCAGCCCGGCGGCCAGCGCCCCGATGATGCCGCCGGCGCCGAGCAGCACCGGCTGCGGCACCAGGGCGTGCAGGGTGCGCCAGCCGGCGTAGAACACGACGGCGGCCACGGCGAGGATGGCCAACTGCCGGAACGTCAGCCCATAGAGGATCTTGTCTGGGGCGTCGACGTCGGCAGGCATCCGAGCCCTGCTGTCGTCTCGGGTCTCGCTCATCGGATTCTCACCGCCCGTCCCAGGCCGGGAATGCGGCGGGTCAGCTGCTGCACTACCACGACCCGGATGACCATGCCGAGGAAGTTGGGGCTACGCCCGCCCTGGCTGACGTAGCGGCGCACCAGCCCCGGGATGCGCACCGTGGTCCACAGCAGCACGATCACGATCAGCAGATTGAGGATCCCGCCGGGTTCCACCGGCAGGCCGAAGACCGGCAGCAGGTGCGCCGGGTCGAGCAGCATCCAGTGCCCCGCGGTCAACGTGACCGCCTGCAACGTCGGCACGGCGGCGCAGCCGAGGAAGGAACGCCACCACAGCCGGGCGGCCGGGTCGGTCTGCGGCAGCGCGTGGCAGGCCAGCGCGACCGGCGCGATCGAGGTGAGCACCAACAGGACCGCGAAGCGGACGATCATGCTGAACGCGGTGGACACGACCAGCACGACGATGATCGCCGCGAGGACAGCGAACAGCAGCGGCACCGTCTTGTCGGCGGCGGCGTGCAGGTGGGTTTTGATCGCGCCCAGCGCGCTGTCGTGGTTGACGTTGACCGCGAGGGCGTCGGTGAGCCCGTTGGCCAGCTCGATCAGCTTCGAGCACAGCAGTTGGGAGAAGTGCGCGGCGATGAACCCGACGATCGCGCGGGGCATCAGGTCCTTGACGGTGTAGCGGGAGTGTTCGCCGCCGCCGGCGACCATCGTGAGGGTGCCGGCGGCGATGAACGCGAGGACGAAGATGGTGTCGACGATCCAGATCGACCGGCCGGTCAGCGCCTGCACCTGCGGCAGGCCGGTGACGTCCGGGGTGACCAGCAGCGCGGTGCTGATCAGGCTGAGCACCCCGTCGAGGATGTTCAGGATCGCCTTGACCAGCCAGTCCATGATCTGGTCGATGAGCCATCCCATAGCGGTCAGCCCCCGACGATGCCCTTGACGACTTCGAGCAGGACCGGGGCGAGCACGGCCAGGCCGTAGCCGATCAGGGCGTTCTTGAACGCCCCTTTGGCCTTGTCGACCTGGGCGGGGTCGCCGCCGGCGGTGGCGTAGTAGACCCCGGCCAGGACGAGGAACAGGGTGGCCACCGCGGCGAGGATCCCCATGATCCATGCCTGCAGGCCGGTGATGACTTCGGGCAGGGTCTTGGCGGCCAGGTACACCGGCCCGGTGGAGTCGGCGAACGCCGCAGTCGGTACCGGCAGCAGCAGCGCGACGGTGGCCATGTGCAGCGCGGCCACGCCGGCGCGTCGGCCGATGCGGTGCCGCCGCGGCCCGGCGGGCGCCACCGGGGTGTGGGGGGTGCGGGTGTGTGGTGCGCGGAACATCGGGTTCACCTCCCGCCCCGCCACCACAGGGGTGGTCGGGGCGACTCACGGCGGATAGGGCCGCCGTGGGCGAGAGGAGGGCCGGGCCCGTCCGGCAGGAGCGGTTCCTCCCTGCGTGGATGGGTGGCGAACAGGCGACGGGTGTCAGCGCATCGCGGGCGCGGCACCCGGGGGCTGGCCGATCCCTCTCGCCCAGCGGCGGGCGGGTCGGTCGCAGCGGTGTCATCACCCAGATCGGGTGAGAGGAGCTACGTCGTCCCGCACCTACCAATCCGGCTTTGTGAGTGCTGGCGAACACCTGCCGCCGCTCACACCCCGCTCACACACACCGCTCACACCTGGGCGGTGCCGGCGCGCTCACACCGTCGACCCCGCGGCCGGTGTGAGCGCGCCGGGTGGGTTCGCCTGACGTCCGCCGCGGCGTGCGGTGCCGGAGGTGGCGATCGGCGGGGCGGGCGACAATCGTCGCGGGCGGGGCGGGATGCGTGGTCGGCGACCGGGATGCCAATACGCGGAAGGGGTCCGGGTGCCCGCTGGCACCGGACCCCTTCCGCGGCGGGGTGTCGGCTGTGCGTGGCTAGGCGGCCGTCGCCGCCTCGCAGGGCTGCTGGCGGTTGGCGCGCCGTTTGGCCGCGTTGTCGGCCAGCTTCTTGCGCACCGGCTTTGCCACTGGGCCACCGTGGAGGTAGCCACCGGCCAGGCCACCGGCCAGGCGTAGTCCAGCGCGTTCCCGCCGCCGGCGCAGCCGGTCCAGCGGCTGCCCGGTCTGCTCGGCGAGGTCCTCGATGGGGTAGTACTCCAGCCCGGTGTCGGCGATCAGGTCTGCCTCGTCCTGATCGACCAGTTGCAGGGCCACCGCGCGGGCCAGCAGCAGGTCCACGTGCCCGTACCCGCGGTGCGGGGCGGCGGACTCGGTGTCCAGGTCGTCTCGGTAGGCCACGTCGGTGTCGGCGTAGCGCATGTCGTGGCCGGCGCGGTAGCCCGCCCAGCACAGCTTGGCGTGCAGGCCCCGCCCGCAGGCGGGCACCTGGCGGGTCAACGCGTGCAGGAACCCCTCCACCATCGCCGCGTCGATGTCCAGCGGGTCACCGGCGTAGTCGCGGGCCAGGGCGCCGGCCTGGCGGACCAGCCGGGGCAGGGCCATCCCCAGCGCGGCGATCTGCCAGTCCTTGTCCGGTCGGCGGGCCCGGCAGATGATCTCCCGCCACACCACGTCGGCCGCGGCGTGGTTGTCCGGGTGCTCCAGCAGCCACGCCCGCAGCGCCGACAGCAGCACCGGCCCGGCCGGCAGGCCGAGATCGCGACCGGCCCGCTCGGTCAGGTCGGTGCAGTCCAGGCCCAACAGCCGCGGCGCGGCGGTCAACGCCTCGAACGCCAACCCGGCCACCTGCAGGTGCGACAGCGCGGCGGGCAGGTCATCGAACTCGTCGGACAGACTCATCATCAGCTCCAATACGCAGGAAAGGGATGCGCGAGCCGCCGCGACCGGAGCCGGTCGGGTCAACGGGCTCGGCGTCCACTACGCCACGGCCCGCTCACACACCGATGACAGTCCAGGTCAGCGGCCACATTCGGATCGACCGGTGGCGCCGACCATCGTCGTCGGCCTGACGTGGCCTGTCGCCGCTCACACGACCGATCACACCGCCATGACCTGCACTGTCAGCGCCTCGTACCACCACCACGGGCGCCGCGGTCGACGCGCCGACCGACCGCTCACACCACCGCTCACACACCCGCGCGCAGTCCGCCGGCCGCTCTCACACTCCGCTCACACCACCGCCGTGCGCCCGACGGCAGCCGCCACGAACAGCTGGCCCTGTCCTGTCGCAGCGCAGTTGCCCCTGTCGCAGTTGACCTGCTCCGACCCGCGTGTTTGTCTCAATCAAGTTGCCCCAAGATCGGCCGTGAGACGCGCGTCCGTGCAGCCGTCTCACTCAACCTGATCCGCCCAGCTCAGCGGCCCACCCACGGGGCAACTCCACTGAGACGGGACAGGCCCGCCGCCTGGCAACGGCGGCCGGTGCCACCGGCCGGTGTCGCCGTCGACCGGTGGGCTGCAACGCCCATGCCGATGCGGCACCGGGGTTGTCCCGCAGCGCCGCCACCCCGCTGACCGCGGTGGCCGTCCCGCCCATCGGATCACGGGGCGGCCCCGAAACCGCAGTGGCCAGGTGGCCACCGGACCGGGGCGCCAGCGCCAGGTGGCCATGGCGGTCGCGGTGGCCACCACGATGGTCAGCCAGCCGGACGACGGGCGGTCGGGTGGCCGGCGGGTGGCCACAGTGGTCGGTCAGGGCGGCTGGCCGCCCGGGTCAGGCGGCCGACAGGTGGTCAGGTGGCCACCATGTGCTGGCCACCGACCACCGCGCCGACCGCCGCTGCGCACCAGCTGGCCACGGCCACCGCGCCTCGATGGCCACTCCGCTGCGGCGGTGGCCGCTCGCGCGTAGGCGGAGCGAACAGGCCGGCTGGCGCCGCCACCATGCCCGCCGGCGGTGGTCACCGGTCCCTGCCCTTCTCACACGGACGGCCAAACTGCCTGGTCAACTGGCGTGCCCGACGTCGCGGTGGTCGCGGTGACGTCGGGTCTGGCCGTGGGGTGTGCACGCCAGCCAACCCGACACAGGTGGCCACGCCGTTCGCGGTGGCCGCCATCGGGCGGCCGGCGTGCTGCGCAGTGTGAGGTGTGCGCGGCGGCTGCACGGGGGTGGCCGTCCGGCCGCCGGTCGCGCGGCCCGTGGCCATCCCAGCCACCGGTGACCACCGCGGGCACCGATGGCCACCTGCCGCTGGCCGTGGCTGGCCACGGTGCTCACCGCTGGCGGCGCCGCGGCCACCAGGGTGGCCACCAGCGGGAGGGCGCACCACGTGGTGGCCACCAGGCCGCAACCAGCGGTGGACGCGGCCGTTGCGCGTCGACGGCCACCTGATCCGCGCGCCAAGGCCAACCGTGCGTGCCCCAACCGGGTCGTGCGGCACCCAGACGCCGGATCGTCGACCTCGGGGCGCCGCCAGTCATGGTCACAAGAACCGGCCGGCGTTCCGCCGGACGGGCCGGGCGGCCCCACGCGGCAAGGTCGACGCGGCGGCCGTCCACGACACCCGCCAGGCGCTCACACCGACCGACGAAGGGTGTGACCGCTGCCCACACCGGCGCAGCTTGGACTGTGAGCGCCGGTGCCGAAGGTGTGAGCGCACCGCGGGGCGGGGGTGGGCGCTGCGCGGCGAGTGTGAGCGCCGGCCGATCGGCGGTGTGAGCGCCGCGGGTAGCCAGTGTGAGCGCAGGCCACGATGGTGTGAGCGCCGGGAGCGGACAGTGTGAGCGCCGCACGCGACCGCTGGTGTGCGCCCCGGATGGTGTGAGCGGCGCGCGCTGGGCGGTGTGATCGCGGCGCGGGCGGTGTGAGCGGCGGTACCTGTTCGCCAGCACTCACAAAACCGGATTGGTAGGCGTCAGCGCAGCGCGACGCGGCGTGGAGCGCAACCGATCATGACACGAGCGCACCCGCCCCGCCCCACCCCACCGGCTGAGCCCGGCGGGGGCCCCTACACCGATGTGGTTCCCGGTGACCCGCCGGTGCCGATCACGATCTGGCGGACCCCGGCCGGGGACGACCAGAGCAGCATCCCGACCCGGCTGGCGCAGCGGCTGGTGTCCGCCTACAGCCAGCCGGGTGAGGTGGTCGTCGACCTGACCGACGACCACGCCCTCACCGCGGCGGCCGCCGCCGGCGGGCGCCACCACCACCGCGGCTGGTTCACCGACGCGGCCGCCGTGCTGGTCGCCCCGGCCACGTCGCCGGACGCCGCGGGCCAGCCTGTGGACACCGGTCGCCCCGTGGCGCCCTCCCGGCGCCGTCGCCGCCGCGGCGAGGAGCCCGACGCGCCGGAGCTGGCCAGGTGGTTCGGCGATGACCTGACCGACCCCCACCTGCCACCCGCCCAGCGGACACCGGTGGTCGCGCCTGGCGCGGACGGTGTGCGTGGCGCGACCAGCCTGGTGGTCGGCGGTTGGCCGCTGCATCCGGTCGACGCGCGTCACCGCGCCCGATTGCGGGGGCTGCTGCGGGCCGGGGTGGCGCTGCTGCGCCCGGCCGGCTGCCTCGTGCTCATAGTGCGGCCACCGGCGTCCGAGGCGTTGGTGCCGCCGGAGGACTTCGGCCCATTGGTCGCCGCCGCCGGTGAGGCTGGTCTGGGCTACCTGCAGCACATCATCGCGGTCCGCGCCGAGGTCGACAGCGAGCAGGGTGACCGGTTCGTCTACCACGCCACCGACGCCGAACTGCTCGCCCTGGCCCGCGACGCCGCCCGGTGGCGGGTGGCGCATCTGCGCGTGCACGCGGACCTGCTCGTGTTCACCCCGCGGCACAGCCCCGCGGGTTCGGGCCGGGGTGGTGCCCGTGGCTAGGCGCACCGGGCTGCTCACCCCCGACGGGCCGGACGACGCGCGCCAGCCGACGTCGGCAACCTCCGCTGCGGACACCGATCCCGACGGCCGTCATCGGGGTGCTGCCGCCCCGCAGGGGCCGCAGCGGCTGTCGGTGTGGGTGACGGCGCAGCAGGCGGGTCCGTCGCAGCGGCGGGGCCGGTATGTGCGTGAGTCGGTGCGGCATCCGGCGCGGATGTTGCCGGCGATCGCGGCGCACGCGGTCGAGACGTACACGCGGCCGGGTGAGCTGGTGTTCGACCCGATGGCCGGGATCGGCACCACCCTGGTCGAGGCGGTCTACGCCGGGCGGGACGCGCTCGGGGTGGAGTACGAGTCGCGGTGGGCAGACATCGCCGACGCCAACCTGGCCCGCGCTCACAGCCATGGGGTGGCCGGGCATGGCGCGGTCATCCGCGGTGACGCGACCCAGCTGTCGGCGTTGCTGCCCACCGTCCTTCACGGCCGGGTCGCGTTGGTGGTGACCTCGCCGCCGTACGGGCCGACCGTGCACGGACTCGTCCGTCCCGGCGTGGACGGGGTGGCGAAGTTCGACAACCGCTACAACGACGGCGATCGGGGCAACCTCGCCTACCGCGACCTTGCCGGGCTGGTCGACGGGTTCACCGACATCCTGCGCGGCTGCACCAGCCTGCTGCGCCCAGGCGGCGTCATCGTGGTCACCGCTCGACCGTGGCGCAAGCACGGGGAACTGGTCGATCTCCCGTCGGCGGTCGTCGCCGCCGGGACCGCGGCCGGGCTGCAGCCGATCGAACGGTGCATCGCGCTGCTGTCCGCGGTGCGCGACGGGCGGCTGGTCGCCCGGCCGTCGTTCTTCCAACTCCAGCAGGTCCGTAAGGCCCGCGCCCTCGGCGTGCCGATGCACCTGATCGCCCATGAGGACGTCGTCGTCCTGGCCAAACCACGCGAGGAGGAGCCCCTCCCCCCACCCCCGGGGGAGGGCCGATGACGAGTCCGACGTACCGGTTCCTGTCCCTCGGGGCGGGCGTGCAGAGCTCGACCGTGCTTCTGCTCGCCGTGCACCGGCGCATCCGCGGGTTCGATGCGGCGATCTTCGCCGACACCGGGTGGGAACCGCTGGCCGTCTACCGGCACCTGCAGCGGCTGACCCGCATCGCCGAGCAGGCCGACATCCCCGTCGTGCGGGTGCGCAAAGGCCACATCCGCCGCGACGCCCTCGACCCGACCCACCGGTTCGCCTCCATGCCGCTGTACACCCTCGGCCCGGCCGGCCAACGCGGCATGGCCCGCCGGCAGTGCACCGGCGAGTACAAGCTGAAGCCGATCAAGGCGGAGGTGCGGCGCCGGCTGGGCTACCCGCACCCCACGCGGGTGCCCGCGTGGGTGTTCGCGGAGATGGCCATCGGCATCTCCGCCGACGAGTGGATCCGCGCCCGCGGCTCGGACGTGCGCTACATGCGCAACATCTTCCCGCTGCTCGACCTCGGCTGGAGCCGCGACGACTGCGTCGCCTACTTGGCCGGGCACGGGCTGGGTGACACCCCGAAGTCGTCGTGTGTGGGCTGCCCGTTCCACGACGACGGGTTCTGGTGGGACCTGAGGACCAACCATCCGGTGGAGTGGGCCGACGCCGTCGCCTTCGACCACGCAATCCGGCACGGCTCGGCCAAAGCGAACGCCGACGGGCACCCGCTGCGCGGCACCTTCTACCTGCACGCGTCCCGGGTACCGCTCGACCAGGCCGTACTGCGCCCCCGCACCCCGCTGGCGGCTGACCGGCCGGGCTGTGGCCCGTGGAGCTGCCCACGCAGCGCGCCGGCCACTGACCCGGTCGCGGTCGGGGAGGTGGCGTGAACGTTGGTCACCACACGCCGCACCGCGACAGCCAGGACGACAGCCCAGACGGGCCGCGGATCGGGTCGCTGTTCACCGGATACGGCGGACTCGACCTCGCCGTGCACGCCGTCCTCGGCGGACACCTCGCCTGGTACGCCGAGGTCGACCGGCACGCCCAAACCGTCCTCGCGCACCGATTCGGCGGCGTCGTCAACCTCGGCGACATCCGCGCCGTCGACTGGACGCAGGTCGCGCCGGTCGATGTCGTCACCGCCGGGTTCCCCTGCCAGGACATCTCCGACGCCGGCAAACGCGAAGGCATCAGCGGCGAGCGCTCCAGCCTCTGGCGATGCGTCGCCGACGCCGTTCGCGTCCTTCGACCCCGGCTCGTGTTCGTGGAGAACGTCGCCGCCCTCCTCCGACGGGGGCTCGACGCCGTCCAAGGTGATCTGGCCGCGCTCGGGTACGACGCGAGCTGGATCTGCCTACGCGCATCCGATGTCGGGGCGGCACACCGTCGTGACCGGCTGTTCCTGCTGGCCGCCCGACGAGACCTGCTCGGCGAGCACGGCGGTGGTGACGTTGCCGACGCCGTGCGCCCGTGATGGCAAGGGCCCCGGCCACCAGTACGGCCTGCCCGACCTCATCGAAGCCGGCCACCGCCCTGCCGGATCCCGGTCGGAGGCCCTGTTGCCGACGCCGACGTCGGGTGGCGGCACCGGCTACATGAGCGGCGACCGCCGCGACACCTGGCGACCCACCCTGGAATTGGCGGTGCGGGGCTACCGCCCGACCAGGCACGGCCGGCTCACCGAGCCGGTCATGCTGCTGCCCACCCCGACCGCGGCCGCCTACGGCTCCAACCAGTCCCTGTCGCCCGGCGCCGCGGTACGGCCCAGCCTCGCGACCCTGGCCGCACGACTGCTGCCCACGCCGCGCACAACGGACGGGCGGGGCCCGGCCGGGCACGGCGAGGGCAGGCCGGACCTGCGCACCGCGGTGTGGCAGCTGCTGCCCACACCACGGGCGAGCGACGGGGTGAAGGGCTGCCCGGCGCAGCGCGGCTCGAAAGGCGACCTGACGTTGCCGTCGGCCGCGGTGCGCGTCGACAACGCCCGCGCCGAGGACGTCACCGCCGGGTCCAGCAGCGGGAGCCGGCTGCTGCCCACGCCACGCCTCCCCGCAGCCCGCACCGCCTCGACAAGTGCGACCACCATCGACGATCGCGCCGGATCCCGCCCGGAGGGCCAGGCCGCCGGGATCGCCCAAGGCGTGTTGCCGCGCGAACTCGGCTCACGGGGCGAGGCGCCGCCCGGGTGGCAGCCCGCACCTGCCGATGAGGCGGTGGGCCGCACGTGGGGGCCCTACGCGCAGGCGGTGGGGCGCTGGGAGCTGTTGCTCGGCCGGCCGGTGCCGGCGCCGACCCAGCCCGGCCGGCACGGCAAGCCGGTGCTCGCCCCGCGGTTTGTCGAGTGGCTGATGGGATTGCCGGCCGGCTGGGTCACCGACCTGGACCTGCCCCGGACCCTGGCGTTGCGGGTGCTGGGCAACGGGGTGGTGCCGCAGCAGGCGGCGGTGGCGTTGCGGCTGCTGCTGTGCCCGCACCGGTGGGCGGTGCCCGCATGAGCATCCACCAGAACGCCGCGACGGCGTTGGACCGATTCCGGTACCGCGAGGTCGGTCCGGTCGCGCTGTACCTGGGGGACGCCCACAACGTGCTCGCCGCGATGCCGGACGGGTGCGTGGACTGTGTGGTCACCTCCCCGCCGTACTGGGGACTGCGTGACTACGGCACCGGCGCCTGGCGCGACGGCGACCCGGCCTGCCCGCACCCGCGGCCCGGGCATGCCGGCGGCTCGGGCGCTGCGTGCGTGCGGTGCGGCGCCGTATGGGTCGACCCGCAGTACGGGCTCGAACCCCGCCTCGACGACTACATCGCCCGGCTGGTCGCGGTGTTCGACCAGGTCCGTCGGGTGCTCACGGCGACCGGCACGCTGTGGCTGAATCTCGGCGACAGCTACAGTTCCGCCTCCGGCGGCGCACCGACCAGTGGCAAGCCGGTCGCGGGCGGGGCGCGGCTGACCCGCCCACGAGGCCAGGATCTGCTGCCGCCGAAGAACCTGCTCGGGGTGCCGTGGCGGGTCGTCTTCGCGCTGCAGCAGTCCGGCTGGTGGCTGCGCAACGCCGTGGTGTGGGCCAAGACCAACCCGATGCCCGAGTCGGTCACCGACCGGCTGTCGGCCACCTACGAACTGGTCTTCCTGCTCACCCGCTCGCCGCGGTACTTCTTCGACCTCGACCCCATCCGGGTTCCGCTCAAGCACCCCGACGCCGCCGACGGCAGCCGCGTGTTCGGCGGCGTCCACAAGGGACGAACCGGCGGGGTGGACGCCACCGCCCGCCGCCGCGGCGGCGCCGCCTACGGCCAACCCGCAGCCGGCAAGTACCGCCCGGACCGCACCGACGCGCGGATGCGCGCCCACCGCGGCAACCTCGCCGTCACCGGCGCCGCGCACACCGCCGCCCATCGCCGGGGCCGCAACCCCGGCGACGTGTGGACGCTGCCCACCCGCCCATACCGCGGCGCGCACACCGCCCCGTTCCCGATCGACATCCCGCTGCGGGCCATCGCCGCCGGCTGCCCACCCGGCGGGCACGTCCTTGATCCATTCTCCAAACCGCACACGTTCGCAGCAACGTGGGCGAGTTGGCGCCTAATCTTCCCGGGTTACGGCGAACGCTTCGGCCTCGCGACGAACAGCGCCGATGACGTAGTGCAGGGCCGCCGCGTGTGTGATGCCCAGCGCCTCGGCGACGATGCGAGGATCCAGCTGCTGGGTCATCTCGCTCAGGCGGGTAGCGCGCAGGAGTTTGGTGGTGACGCCGGCCCGCTGGACGAGGTCGTTGGCCAGCGCGATCGAGCAGGGTCCGTGGTGCAGGCGGGTTTGGAAGCTGACCAGCAGGTGGGGGTTGGCGGTGTGCATCTCGGCGCGTTGGTGCAGGCACGCGGCGATGGCGTCGGCGGTGAGGGGATCCAACGGAACCGGATGGGGCCGGTTTCCGAGCGTTGCGGTCGTCAGGTCACTGGCGATGGCGTCGACCTTGAGGTGGCGGACCTCGGCGTTGCTCGTGGCGTGCAGCAGGCAGAGCAGTCCGACGACACGCTCCCGCGGGTCGGTGTCGTCACACCGCCAGCGGTCGATGAGCGTGCGTTGCTGGTCGATGCTCAGGACGGGACCGGTGTATCCCTTGCGCTGCCGGATCTTCATGTCCCGCGTCGGATCAACCAGGATGAACTTGCGCTGCCGGGCGAAGGCGAAGAAGGCCTTGGCAACGGTCAACTGGCGGAGGGTGTCCCTGGCCAGGAAGCCGTCAATGTCGTTGGGCGCCACCGCTGCCCAGTCCTGCAGTCCACGAGCGGCCAGGTGCCTGGCGAGGTGAACCAGGATCTTGAGCTGGTAGTTGATCGTCTTATCGGCCAAGCCGGGGTTTCCGTAGAGCAGGGCGCGTTCTTGCTGCCGGACCAGGCGGTCGAGGTAAGCGGCGACCGGTGGGCGCATCCGCTCGGGCACCCGGTCGAGCCACTGCTGCCGCCAGGTGCGAGTCTTGATCGACGGGTCGGCGACACCGCTGATGTGCTGACGGCTGAGGAACTCCCTCAGCAGCACGGCCGTCGGGCGGCCGTCCGGCTGCGCCGCGGTGGCGGCCAGCAACGCGCTCGTGTCGGTCGCACCGGTGAGAGCCGCCCGCTCCACCCGCAGCAGGTGCCGCTTGGCGTTGTGGGGGTGGCAGTTCTCGGCCCACTCCGCGGCGATGGCGGTAAACCAGGTCGGCATGCGGTCGGCGATCTCGGCCGGCCGGTTGGCCAGCCAGCGGAACACCTCCTGCGAGTCGCGCACGCCGCACTCGTGACAGAGCCTGGTCCGGCTGGGCTGGCGAGGTCGCGGTGCCCCGCAACGGATACACGAGCCGGCCAGGTCGGTGCTGGTGTAACACGACCTGCAGCAGCCAAGCCCCTGGACGGTCGCGGTGGTACCGCACCGAGCGCAGGCATCGACGCGTCGTGGAGAGCGCATGCTCAAAACGGCGGTGGCGGGCGGCGGGTACTGCGCGGCGTGGACGCTTCCCCGACCGCGTGGGGCTGGGGTCGAGCGTCCTCGACGGTGGGCTCCTGCCGAGTCACCGGCGTGGTGTCGACCTCGAACAGGTCGTTGGGAGTGCACCGCAGCGCAGTACACAACGCCACCAGCGTCTCCAGTTTCACCTGTGTCGGCTGCTTGGTCAGCAGGGCCGAAATCGACGCTGACGACAGTTCCAGCCCGGCCTTGTCTATCAGCAGCTGCCGCAGCTGCGCGCCGGTCCAGACTTCGCGTTGTGCTGCGGCCATTCGTAGCTTCCACCGGATCCGCATCGGCTCAGCTCCCTGCGGCCGGGTCGGCGGTCAGGTCGGCCAGCGTGCTGGACAGGGCACGGCGGTAGGCGTCCTCGACGAACGTCAACGACGGCGTGACGTAGCCCATCGTGGTGCCGATGTGCCAGTGGCCGAGCAACTGTTGGATGGCAACGAGATCGACGCCGCGTTCGTAGTTGCGCGTGGCACAGGCGTGCCGCAGATCGTGCGGGCTGAACCTCTCGTGGGCGGGCCGGCCCTCCACCCGCATGAAGTAGCGCACCCGATTGCGGATCGTGCCGGTGGCCAGTGGGCCTCCGCCCTCGTCGCAGAACAGTGCGTCGCCCGGCTGGCGAAACCGCACCCGCACCTCGTCGAGGTACCAGTGCAGGATCAGGCCCGCGTTGTCGAGCATCGGCACCCAACGCGGGCGTGGCCCCGATCCCTTGGCCGCCTTGCCGAAGCGTACGTGCACCTTGCCGAACGGGCCGCGGTCGAAGTGCAGGTCTGCCACCTCCAGCGCCACGGCCTCGGAGCAGCGCAGCCCGCAGTGGTACAGCAGGCGCAGCAACGCGTAGTCCCGAGCCCACGGCACCCACTTGCGGGCCAGTTCCATCCGGGCCCGGATGAAGGCGAAGAACTGCTCCATCCGCAACGGCGTCGGGGGAGTGCGTGCGGTGGTCGCCGGATCGGCGACGTGGCGCCCGGCATGGAAGCGGTCGATCGGGTTGGCCAGGCGTACCCCGAAGCGGACCGCGATATCCGCCGCGTAGCGCGCCTGCAGGAACTCGAAGAACTGCTTGAACGTGGTGACGTAGTCCCGGCGGGTCACCGCCCCGGCGCCGCGGGCATGCAGCGCAGCGACCATCCGGTCGACGTCGGCGGCGGTCAGCTCCCACACCGGTTTGCCGGCCAGCGCCAAGAACCTGTCCAAGGTGGCGTTGTCGCCCTCGATCGTGGTGGTGCTGAAGCCGCGGGCGACCATGCTCATCACCCAGCTGCCGACGCATCGGGCCTGGTAGGCGAACGGGTCGAGTACGTCATCGCGCGCTGTGGCCAGCGCCAGATCCCCGCCACCCGGGATCACATGCAGGTCCGGCCGACCGCTCATCGCACTCCTTCGCCTACACCTCGACCAGTAAGGCAGCGCCTAACATCTCACCTTTACACCTCGTACGTCAAGGTGTGCTGCGAACTCTCATTCGTGCTGCTAGCTCGCCCTTTACCGGACTACGAACGTGTGCGCCCCCCAGTTGGCTCGGGTACCACCGGCCTGGCCGCCCTCCAACAGGGCCGCACCTTCAGCGGCATCGACATCAGCCCGGCCTTCCACGACCAGGCCCTGCGCCGGCTCGCGCCCTACCTACCCGACACCCCTTCCGCCGGTGGTGAGTGATGGGCCTGCGCACCGTCCCGGTCTCCTTCGCCCAAGCCTGCGCGTTTGTTGCCGCCTGGCATCGCCACCACCGCCCACCGACCGGGCACAAGTTCTCTATCGGGGTGGCCACCGACGACGGCGTCCTCGTCGGCGTCGCCATGGTCGGTCGGCCGGTGGCCCGCCTGCTCGACGACGGCCACACCCTACCCGAGCGGGTGGCCACCGACGGGCACCGTAACGCCTGCTCCCTGCTCTACGCCGCCGCGTGGCAGGCCGCCCGGGCGCTGGGCTACCGGCGGCTGGTGACCTACACGCAGGCCGGGGAAAGCGGCGCCAGCCTGCGCGCCGCTGGGTGGCGTGTCGTCGCCGCCCGGCCACCGGCTCCCGGGTGGAGCCGGCCCAGCCGTCCCCGCGACGACCACGGCGTCGACCGCATCGCGCGGCTGCGCTGGCAGCCACCCGATTCCGCCGATACCCCGCCGGCGCTGCCGTCATCGATCCCGTCCGCTGGCCGGGCGGTCGGGCGTGCGCGCGTCCGCCACGACCCGTCCACCGGACGCCCGCCAGAGCGCCCCCTCCACCACCTCGGGAGATCCGACACCATGAGCACGCCACCCCCACCCATCCACCACGAGCCGTCCACCTCACCCGCCGACATCGGCGCGAGCGCCGTCGCCACCCGCGTCACGGCACCCGCCCGCCGGCCGCCCTGGCGGGGCCGGCGCCCCGGCCGCGCCACCGCGTTGCTGTGCTTCGTCGTGCTGGCCGCCGCCGCCAACGCGGTCGCCTACCACCACCCGCTGGTCCCGGTCGGCTTCGGGCTTTCCGCCACCCCGGTCGCGTTCGCCGTGGCCGTCATCGACGCGCCGACACGCTGGCTGCACCGCTGCGGCGGGCAGCGGCTGGTCTTCGCTGCCATCCTCACCGCCACCGTCGTGTCCTGCGCGGTCGCCGGCCCGTTCGGGCTCGCGTGGGGCATCGCCTACCTGGCGGCCGAACTGGTCGGGCTGTGCACCTGGCGGCGGTGGGCCGACCTGCGCGCCCGCCCGGTCCTGGTCAGCGTCGGGGCGCTGCTGGAACTGCCGGTCCAGGTCAGCGTGTACGTGTGGCTGCTCGCCGGCACCGTGGCGGTCACCGTGCCCGGCCAGGTTCTCGGCACCGCCTGGGGTCTGCTGGCCCTCGCCGCGCTCATCACCGCCGGCCGCGTCGTGCGGCTGCTGCGCCACAGCCCGCCAACTGTTGGCGGTGGCGGTCCGGGCACCGCCGTCGGGCCCCAACCGCCGTGCCTGGGCGGCCCACGTCAGCGACCGCGGGTCGTCATCGCGGCCATCGTGGTGTTCGCCACCGCCGTGGCAGCGGCGAACTGGCTGACCGCCCGCTACGGGCTCATCGCGGTCGGGTTGGGCCTGACCGCCACCGCCGGCACATACGCAGCCGGGCTGTGCCTGCTCGCCCGGGACTGGGTGCACGATGCCGCCGGCCGGGTCGCGGTCCTGGCCGCTATCGGTGCCGGCGGTGCGGCCAGCGCGGTCATGGCCGGCCCCCGCCTCGCCCTGGCCTCGGCGGCGGCGTTCGTCGTCTCGGAGCTGGCCGACCTGCTGGTGTACCAGCCGTTGCGCCGCCGCGGCTGGGCCCTGGCCGTGCTGGCATCGGGCGCCGTCGGCGCGCCCGTGGACACCGTGCTGTTCCTCGCGTTGGCCGGGTTCCCGATCTGGGCCGCTCTGCCCGGCCAACTCCTGGCCAAGGCAACCGCCACGGCGATACCCGTCGCCGTGGTGCTGCTCGCTCGTGCGCTACTACGCCACCGCCTCCGGCCCCAGGGTGCGTGAGGCGATGCGCCGCGGACTGCTGGGCCAGATCGCCACCCCGGGCAGCGGGCACCGGGTGCTGCCCGGGGTGCACTGGTGCGCCGATAACGCCGCCTTTACCGGCCGGTTTCCCGGCGAGGACAAGTACCTGACCTGGCTGTCCGCCCGCGCCGCACACGCGGGCTGGTGCGCGTTCGCCACCGCCCCCGACGTTCCCTTCGACGCCGCCGCGACCCTGGCCCGGTCGCTGCCGATGCTGGAGCGCATCCGCGCCGCCGGCTACCCGGTGGCGCTGGTCGCCCAGGACGGCCTGGAACACCTGCCGATTTCCTTCGACAGCTTCGACGTCCTTTTCCTGGGCGGCAGCACCGCGTGGAAGCTCGGTCCGGCCGCCGCCGACCTGGCCGCGCAAGCCCGCACCCACCAAAAATCTGTACACATGGGCAGAGTCAACAGCCTTACACGCTTGCGCTACGCGGCGTCGATCGGCTGCCATTCGGCCGATGGCACCTTCCTCGCCTACGGGCCCGACCGCAACCTGCCCACCTTGCTGCGCTGGCTGTCGGCGATCCACACCCCGCATCCGACCGTGCCCGGCGCCGGGTGCGACGCCGCAGCCAGCCACTCGCCGGCCACCAACCTGCCGCCGCCTCCGGCAACGGCCGGTGAGGGCAACCCCGTCATCGACTGCGCCGCGCCGGTCCACTCCACCAGCCCCCGTTCGCCGTTGCTGGTGTGCGAGCTCGTCTCGATGTCTGGAGATCCGACACCATGAACACCCCTGCGACCCTCATCCGACCCGACCCGCCCCCGCAGCGGGCCGCCCTGCGCGAGCCCGCCGGGCTCGGGCATCGGCGGGCTCCCGCCAGACCCAACGCCGCCCGCAGCGTTGCCCGCACGGCCTGTGCCGGGGCGGCCCACACCGACGCGTCCTGCCACGTAGCACCGACGGCGGGTGCTGACCGGCCAGCCATCACGACAACCCACGGTGGGGCAGTCCACGCCGGGCACACCGGCGGGGCGCACAGCCGCCACCGCGCACGCCCGGCGGTGGTCGATGGGTAGGCGTCCGGCCTGGACCGTGGAGCAGATCCGGGCCCTGGGCGCGGCGACGAACCTGGGCACCGCGGCCGCCATCCTGGGCATCGGCCGGTCCCAGGCCTACCGGCTGGTCGCCGCCGACCAGTTCCCCGCCCCGATCATCCGGG
>WNFU01000848.1_pt1 | contig 60165 bp, 53 predicted proteins | sample 5400121 | NCBI WGS metagenome assembly WNFU01 (sample SAMN13153360, study PRJNA577476) | soil metagenome | isolation source: 100 cm soil or saprolite under grassland replicate 1 | place: USA:California | collected 2016-06-15 | reverse complement strand
CATCGCACGAAGCAAGCAACTATTCAGCGGAGAGGGTGGGATTCGAACCCACGAGGCAGCTCGCGCCGCCCACGCGATTTCCAGTCGCGCACCTTAAGCCACTCGGTCACCTCTCCGGGCAGGCACGAAGGGTAGTGGGGACCGCCGCACTCCCAGCCCGGCGAGCGCATAGCCTGCACCGCCATGGTGGAGGGACGAAGCGACCCACCTGCGAGGGGCCACTACCCGCGCGGGCGCGAGGAGTTCGGCCGCGTGCTGGCGTTCAGCGACGGGTTGTTTGCGATCGCCATGACGCTCCTGGTCGTGGGCATCGCGGTCCCGATGCTGCAGCAGGGTGACGACGTCGCCGAGCTGGCCGACGCGCTGGACGACCTGAGCGGCAACTTCGTCAGCTTCTTCATCAGCTTCGCGGTGATCGGCCGCTACTGGGCGGCGCATCACCAGCTCTTCGCCCTGCTCAGGGCGATCGACACACGTCTCATCGCCATCAACCTCGTCTACCTGTGCTTCATCGCCTTCCTGCCGTTTCCGACCGCGCTGCTGGGCGAGTACTTCGAGAACCCGCTGTCGGTTGTGATCTACGCCGTCAACGTGGCGCTCGTAAGCGGCCTCGAGGTGGTCCAGTTCCGCCACGCTTACCGCCGCGATCTGCTCGAGCGTCCGATGCCCGAGGACGTCTACCGCTGGGGCGTGGTGCAGTCGCTCTCTCCGGTCGTCTTCTTCCTGCTCTCGGTTCCGGTCGCGTTCGTCAACACGGTGATCGCGGTTGGGATGTGGTACCTCGTCGTCCCGTTCGCCGCCCTCTCCAGCCGCTGGCAGCCGGAGGGCGTCGACGACTACTTCTGAGCCACCACCGCGCGGGCCTAAACTGAGCGTGAGGCTGATGCGGCCGGACCGCCACACGCGCAGCGGGGTTGAACGGATCGCCCTCGCGGCGGTCGAGATGATCGCCGCGGTCGCCGCCGCGACCGGCTTGGTAGCGGCCCTCGACGTCATCGCCCCGATCACGAGCCTCGGCGTGATCTACCTTCTCGCGGTGCTGTTCGTCGCCGTCCGCCGCGGCGAGGCCGCGGCGATCGCCGCGGCCGTCGTGGGCGTGACGACGATGAACGTGCTCTTCATCGAGCCGCGCTACAGGCTCACGATCGCCGACGACGCAAACGTCGTCGCGCTGGCGGTGTTCCTGATCGCGGGTCTACTCGTTGCCCGCCTCGCCGCGGCGGGCCGCGAGCGCGCCGCCGAGGCCGAGAGCCGTGCCCGGCTCGCCGCGGCACGCGAGCGCGAGGCGAGCATGCTCGCCGGCGCGGCATCGGCGGTCTTGGCGGGCGAGCGCCTCGACGCTCAGCTCGCGAGCCTCAGGGAGAGCGTCGATTCCTCCTCCGCGTCGGCCGTGCGGGTGGGCCTGAGCTCGGCCCCGGCCGCCGCGGCGGGCGAGATCGCGGTTGCATTGCCGACCGAAACCCGCCCGGGTTGGCTGTACGGCGATCCCGATGCGGGTTGGGACCGCGATGGCCTGGAGCGGGCCGCCCGCCCGCTTGCCGGGCTGATCGACGTCGCCGTCGAACGCGAGCGCTTCGCGGCTCGATCGGCCGAGGCCGAGGCCTCGCGGCGCGCCGACGTCGCGAAGACGGCGCTCCTTCACGCGATCTCTCACGACCTGCGCTCGCCGCTGACCGCGATCGCGACGGCGGCGAGCGGACTGCGCTCGAGCAGCCTCGCCGACGACGATCGCGACGCCCTGCTCTCGACGATCGACGACGAAGCCGGACGGCTCGCTCGGCTCGTGGACGACCTCCTCGACCTCTCACGGATCGAAGCGGGCGCCGTCAAGCCTCAGCCCGATTGGTGCGACCTCGGCGATGTGCTGGCCGGGGCTTTGGCCTCGGCGCGCGCCCGCCAGGACGAACGCCCGATCGAGCTCGACGTTGCGGCCGGCCTGCCGCTCGTACAGGCGGATCCCGCCCAGCTCGAGCGGGTGTTCTCGAACCTGATCGACAATGCGCTCAAGTTCTCACCCGACGGCGCTCCGGTCCGGGTCAGCGCCACCAGGACGGGTGGCAGGGTCGCCGTGCGGGTCACCGACAGCGGGCGCGGGATCGCCCCCTCCAGACGCGCCAGCGTGTTCGAGCCCTTCGGGCGCGGCGAGGAAGGCGGCAAGGGCTCGGGCCTGGGGCTCGCGATCTGCCGCGGCTTCGTCGAGGCCAATGGCGGCGAGATCCGGCTCCAGAGCGACACGGGACGCGGCACCACGTTCACGGTGTCGTTCCCGGCCGCCGAACAGCCCGCGGTGATCCCCTGAGCGCGAACGGAACGCGGGTCCTCGTCGTCGACGACGAACCCCAGATAGTCCGGGGGCTCCGCGTCGTCCTGCGCGACGCCGGTTACCAGGTCGAGGCTGCCGGGTCTGCGCAGGAAGCGCTCGACGCGGTCGCGGCCCGGGCGCCCGATGCCATCGTCCTCGACCTCGTGCTGCCCGACGGCAGCGGCGTCGACGTCTGCGCCGAGCTGCGCAAGTGGACCGAGCTGCCGATCGTCGTCCTGTCGGCCGTCGGCGACGAGCGCGAAAAGGTGCGGGCGCTCGACGCCGGAGCCGACGACTACATAACGAAGCCCTTCGGCACCGACGAGCTTCTCGCCCGCCTGCGGGCCGTACTGCGGCGAGTCGGCGACGACGCCGACGAGGCCAGGGTCGCGGTCGGACAGCTCGTCGTCGACCTCGCGGCGCGCAACGTCACCCTCGACGGCGAAGAGGTCCACCTGACCCCGATCGAGTACGGCCTGCTGCGCGTGCTGGCCAGGCACCAGGGAAAGCTCGTGACCCAGCGCCAGCTCCTGCGCGAGGTGTGGGGCCGCGGCTATGAGACCGAGACCCACTACCTAAGAGTGCACATCGCGCACATCCGCTCCAAGATCGAGCCCGAGCCCTCCCAGCCGCGCTACTTGATGACCGAGCCGGGGGTCGGGTACCGCCTGCGCGAGGGGATCTAGCGTCACGCCGGGCCGCCGGGGCCCTTAGCGAAATCTCTACGGGCCGGGTCTCACTCTTAGCGCCCGCTTAGCGGGGCCGGTTCGACCATGGGTCGACGTGGCGAAGCTCAAGGAACGCGGGCTCCGCAAGAGCGTCGGCGTCCCCGGCCTCTTCGCCACCGCGTACGGCAACGTCGGCTCCTCGATCTACTACGCCCTCGGGCTGGTCGCCGCCCACGCGCTCGGTCTCACGCCCGTCGTCTTCATCTTCGCGGGCGGGCTGTTCGCGCTGACCGCGAAGACGTACGCCGAGGGAGCCTCGATGTTCCCCGAGGCGGGGGGCTCATCATCGTTCGCACGCCACGCTTTCAACGAGGCCGCCTCGTTCTTCGCCGGTTGGGGGCAGTCGCTCGACTACATCATCACCGTCGCGATCAGCGCCTTCTTCGTCCCTCACTACCTGGGGGCGTTCTTCCCCGCGCTCGGCCATGGCCCCGGCGACGTGATCGGCGGCGGGGCGGTGATCGGGATCCTGGCCCTGCTCAACATTCGAGGTCTCGGCGAGTCGACCAAGCTCAACATCTTTCTCGCCATCACCGACCTGCTCACCCAGGCCGCCCTGGTCGGGATCGGCGCGGCGCTGATCCTCGACCCGGGCCTGCTGGTGCGCCAGGTGGACCTCGGCGTCGCACCGAGCTACGAGCAGCTTCTCTTCGCGCTCTCGATCTCGATGGTCGCCTACATCGGGATCGAGACGGTCTCGAACATGGCCGAGGAGGCGCGCGACCCGGTCGAGCAGGTGCCGCGAACGATCAACTACGTGGTGATCGCGGTGATCGGCCTGTTCGTCGCGATCTCGATCATCTCGATCTCGGCGTTGCCGGTGACTCAGGACGCCAGCGGGGAGTTTTCGACGGCGCTCGGGACAACGTACAAGGACGACCCTGTGCTCGGGATCGTCTCGGCGCTTCAGCTCAGCGAGACGATGGAGACGGTCGCGCGCTACTACATCGGCGTCCTCGCGGCGACGATCCTGATCATCGCCACCAACGCCGCCCTGATCGGGATCTCGCGCCTCGCCTGGTCCCAGGCCGAGCACCGCCAGCTTCCGCCGGCCTTCTCCAGGCTTCACGCCAGTTACCGGACCCCCTGGATCACGATCAGCTTCTTCTCGGTGCTGGCGATGCTCCTCTTGATCCCCGGGGAGACCGACTTTCTGGGCAACCTCTACGCGTTCGGGGCGATGCTGTCGTTCACCACCGCCCACCTCTCGATCATCTCCCTGCGCCTGCGCGAGCCGGACCGCGATCGTCCCTACCGGGCGCCCTGGAACGTCTCAATTCGGGGTCGGCCCGTGCCGATGACGGCTGTGCTCGGGGCCCTCGGAACGGGCGCGGCGTTCGCGTCGGTGGCCGTGCTTCATGACGATGCGCGCCTCGTCGGGACGATCTGGATGCTCGCCGGGATGGCGATGTACGTCGTCTACCGGCGAACCCAGGGGCTCGATCTGAGCAGCGTGTACACGATCGAGCGCCCGCAGCGCCCGCTCGACTTCCTCGAGCTCACGTACCGCTCGGCGCTGGTGCCGATCTTCGGAACCGATGTCGACACCGACGCGATGAGCCGGGCCGCGGCGCTGGTCGGCCCCGATGCCGAGGTCGAGGCGCTCTACGTGCTGCGGGTCCCGAGCGAGCTCGAGCTCGGGGCGGGGATGGAAGACGAGGAGGAGCGCGCACGAAACGTGCTCGAGGTCGCGCGCCTCCAGGCTCGCACCGCGGGCCTCAAGGTGAGGGTCAAGCTGATCCGCACCCGGAACCCGGGGGCGTCGATCGTTGAAGCTGCCCGCGAGCGGCGCTCGGACGTGATCTACATCTGCACCGACCACGCGCCCTCGGACGAACGCCTTCTGGGCCCCACCACCCGATACGTGCTCGGCCACCGCCCGTGCCGAGTCGTCGTCGAGAGCGAGCCCGAGTCCGCTCACGCGAGCGAGTCCGGTCAGGCCAGCGGACCCTCTTAGGCCAGCGACGGCGCCTCGGGCAGGCGCTCCAGCGCGGCCTCGACATCGGCCTCGGAGAACTCGAGGTCCTCGAGCTCGCCGGACAGGTAGGCCTCGTAGGCCGACATGTCGAAGTGCCCGTGGCCGGAGAGGCCGATCAGGATCACGCGCTGCTCGCCGGCCTGCTTCGCGGCCTCGGCCTCGTCGAGCGCGGCGCGGATCGCGTGCGCGGGCTCGGGCGCGGGGATGATCCCCTCGGTGCGCGCGAACAGGACCGCGGCCTCGAAGGCGGGATTCTGGGCGATCGCCGTGGGCTCGATCACGCCCGCCCTGACGAGCCCGCACAGGCTCGGCGCGTCGCCGTGGTAGCGCAGGCCGCCGGCGTGGACGGGGGGCGGGACGAAGTCGTGGCCGAGCGTGTACATCGGCATCAGCGGGGTCAGCCCGACGGTGTCGCCGAAGTCGTAGCGGTACTCGCCGCGCGTCAGCGTCGGGCAGGCGGAGGGCTCGGCGGCGACGAAGCGCGTGCTCATGCCGTCGCGCAGGTTGCGGCGCACGAACGGGTAGGAGAGCCCGGCGAAGTTCGAGCCCCCGCCGACGCATCCCACGACGACGTCGGGGTACTCGCCCGCCTGCTCGAGCTGGGCGATCGACTCCTGGCCGATCACCGTCTGGTGCAGGCAGACGTGGTTGAGAACCGAGCCGAGCGAGTAGTTGGTGTCGTCGGCCTGCGCCGCGGTCTCGACGGCCTCCGATATCGCGATCCCGAGGCTGCCCGAGCTGTGCTCGGCCTGCGATCGCCCCGCCTCGGTCAGCTCGGAAGGGCTGCGATGGACCGTCGCGCCCCAGGTCTCCATCATCACCCGGCGGTAGGGCTTCTGGTCATAGCTCACCCCGACCATCCACACCTCGCACTCGAGGTCGAACAGCTTGCAGCCCAGCGCCAGCGCGGATCCCCACTGGCCCGCCCCGGTCTCGGTCGCGAGCTTGCGCACTCCCGCCTGCTTGTTGAAGTAGGCCTGAGCGACCGCGGTGTTGGGCTTGTGCGAGCCGGCCGGCGAGACGCCCTCGTACTTGTAGTAGATGTGCGCCGGGGTGTCGAGCGCGCGCTCCAGGCGATGGGCGCGGTAGAGCGGCGTCGGCCGCCACAGCCTGTAGATCTCGCGCACCTCGTCGGGGATCTCGATCTCGGGCTCGGTCGAGACCTCCTGCTCGATCAGCCCCATCGGGAAGATCGGCGCCAGGTCGTCGGGCCCCACCGGCTGCTTCGTCGCGGGGTGAAGCGGCGGCGCCGGCTCGCCGGGCATGTCGGGCATCAGGTTGACCCAGCTCGTCGGTATGTCCGACTCGGCGAGGGCGAACTTGGTCGCGTCGGTCATCGCCCTATTGCGCGCAGCTCTCGATCGACTCCAACTCGGCGGGATCGCGGAGGCTGACCGGCTGGACCGAGATCGAGCCGAAGACGTCGATCCGAACGTCCGTCGGCTCCTCGACGCCGGGGGCGGTGCTGGCGTGCTCGTCGGAGTCCCAGAAGGCGACGACCGCGTCCGCCTCGTCCGACTCGGGCGCGGGCTGCGCCCCGTTGGCGCCGACGAGCAGCTCTCCCGTCTGCCCGGGACCCCGGTTATGCGCCGCGCCCTCCGCGACGTCCTGCGCCGGCAGGACCGTGACGCCGAAGCCGGCGTCCTCGAGGCATGCCTGGACGCCGGCCGGCGTCAGATCATCGGCTTCGTCGCCGTCGCCCGACGAACCGCAGGCCACAAGCGCGAGCGTGGCGAGCAGCAGACCACCGATGGCGATCCTCATCTCATCCTCCGCAGCTCAAACTACTAGACGGCTGCGTCCATGCCCGCAGCGGCATAGTTGGCTTGATCCGCTAGCGTGGGCGGGCAGTGGAGGACGGCACCTGGAAGGTCTATCTATCGGGCGAGATCCACTCGGACTGGCGCGAACGGATCGCGGAGGGAGTCAGCGAGGCGAAGCTGCCGGTCGAGCTGCTCGCGCCGGTCACCGACCACGGCGCGAGCGACGACGTCGGCGTCGACATCCTCGGCCCCGAGCAGGAGGGGTTCTGGAAGGACCACAAGGGCGCGGGGGTCAACGCCGTCCGCACCCAGACACTGCTGCGAAGCGCCGACGTCGTCGTCGTGCGGTTCGGCGACAAGTACCGGCAGTGGAACGCGGCCTTCGAGGCCGGTTATGCCGCCGCGCTCGGCAAGCCGCTCATCACCCTCCACGACCCTGACCTGACCCACGCGCTCAAGGAGGTCGACCGCGGCGCAATGGCGACCGCCGAGCGGCCCGAGCAGGTCGTGGAGATCCTGCGCTACGCCATCAGCGGCCCGTAGGGACCGCCCGAGACTGAGTTGTGGCGCACGTCACGGACGGGCGCCCGGTTCGGCTCTTAGGCTTGTGGCGTGAAGACGCGCGACTCGGTGGTCATCGCGGGTGGGGGTGCCGCGGGGCTCGCGGTCGCCGCGATGCTCGACCGGCGCGGCATCGCGTCGGTGGTCCTGGAACGCGGATCTGACGTCGGGAACTCGTGGGCGTCGCGCTACCTGGCGCGCTACCGGATGCCGCGCCGCTACGGGCGCTGGCCGACCAAGCACGACATGGTCGAGTACCTGCGCGAGTACGCGCGCCGGCTCGACCTCGACGTCCGCACCGGGACCGAGGTGCGGCGCGTCGACCGCGACGACGGCGGGTGGCGGATCGAGACCTCGACCGGCGATCTGACCTCGACAAGCGTCGTGATCGCGACCGGCCACGACCGCCGCCCGGTGATGCCCGAGTGGCCGGGGCGGGAGGGGTTTGCCGGCGAGTTGATCCACGCCGCCTCGTACCGCGAGCCGGAGCCGTTCCGCGGCAAGGACGTGCTCGTCGTGTCGGCCGCGAACACCGGATCGGAGATCTCCTTCGAGCTGTCGCAGAGCGGCGCGGCGCGGGTGCGGACCGCGATGCGTCGCCCGCCGCCGGTCCTTCGCCGCGAAATCCTCGGGCTTCCGGCCCACTACTCGGCGATTGCCGCGGACCCGCTTCCCGACTGGGTCGGCGACGGCATGGCCCGCTGGGCGCAGCGCGCGATGTTCGGCGACCTGTCGGCGTACGGGATCGGCCGCTCGCCCGTCGGGCTGCAGACCAGGATCCGCCGCGAGCACCAGTCGCCGCTGGTCGACTCGGGGTTCGTCGCAGCGCTCAGGGCGGGCAGGATCGAGCTCGTTCCCGCGGTCGAGGGCTTCGAGGACGCTGACGTGCTGCTCGCCGGCGGCGAACGGATCCGGCCCGAGGTCGTGATCGTGGCGACCGGCTACAGCGCCGAGCTCGAGCCGTTGGTCGGCCATCTCGGGGTACTGGACAGCGCCGGCTATCCGGACGTCGAGCGCGGCTCGGACCACGCCGCCGCTCCGGGCCTCTTCTTCATCGGCTACTGGGCCACGATGAGCGGCCAGCTCAGCCACATGCGCACCGACGCGCGGCGGATCGCGCGGGCGGTCGCCCGCCGCCAGGGCGCAAGCGCCTAGCAGCGGCGATTCGATGAGGGGGCGCCGATGCGTCCCGCGCCGGCGCCCCCTCGATCTCTCCGACGCGCGAGTGCGCTGGCACGCGTCGGCGGGTGGGGATCAGTTGGTGTTGGTGTTAGGCCCAGTCCCGGTGTTCGCCGTGTTCGTGGCCGTGTTCTCGTTGGTGGCGTTGGTCTGCTGACCGTTGTTGGTGTCATCGCCGCCGTGACCCTGGCCGCCGTGATGGCTTGCGCCGGGGCCGGTGTTACCGGGGTGCGTGGCGTTGCCGAACGCGCTTGCGCTGGCACCCGTGTTCCCGGGATGCGTGGCGTTCGGCCCGTCGTCACCGTGGTCGTCATCGTCGTCCCCGCCGCCAGGGCCGGAGTCATCTCCGGAGTCGCCGTCCGACTTGACGGCGAGCGGCTGGTCCGCGGCGCTTGCCTGGGCGTGCGTGACCCAGTACAGCGGCGCGGCCAGAAGCACCAGGAAGAGGATCACCATCGCGGCCGCGCTCTTGCGCAGCGAACGGCGGTCCAGCTCCGCGGTGCCGTCGGACGAGAGCGCCAGAAAGGCCCTCGCCGCCGGGGTCAGCTCGTTGGAGCCCCCGGCTGGCTCCCTTTCGCTTCTGGGCATCGGCCTTGCCTCCTCTGACTGGTTGGTGCGGGCGTTCAGTCTGTTACCCGCAAATCTGGATCTACTCACCAGATCGAGGCGCTCGCCGAAGATCACGGTCCTTCACGGTCCTTCTTGCGCCGGACGCGACTCGGCGCCGAAGCGATGCGGCTCGCCGCTGAGTCAGCCCGGGAGGTCGTCCCCGGAGCCCGACCCGCTCGAGCCGTCGCTCGAGGAGCCGCTCCCGTCGCTCGACGGGAAAAGCTCGCCCGACCCGCTGCCCGACGATCCGGACTCGCCCGAGCCGCTCACCGAGGACCCACTGTCAGACGAGCCCGACCCGGAGGATCCCGAGTCGCCGGAGCCGCTGCCCGAGGAGCCCGACCCGCCGTCGCCCGATTCTCCCGATCCGCTCGAGCCGTCGTCCCCCGAGCCGCTCGAGTCGTCGCCCGAGCTCGCCGAAGGGCCGGACGAGCCGGATTCGCTGCCCCCGTCCTCACCAACCTGATGGCCCGATCCGTCACTTGCGCCGCCGTGGCCATCCTGGCCCTCTCCGGGGCCGGGGCCCGAGCTGCCGCCGCCATCGTCGCCCGACCCGTCGACACCGACCGCCTCCGCGGATCCGGCCTCGTGGGCCTGGGAGATCGGCCGCTGGGCTTGCTTGGCGCCACGCTCGCCGGCCTCGGCGAACTGGCGCTCGGGGTTCCAGTCCGGTAGCGGTGCGAGCGCGGCGCCTCCCGCCATCCCTCCGGCGATGAGCGTCACGAGCGCGGCCTTCGCGGCGAGGCCGCCGGCCGTGGATCCGGCGGCGATCTCGACGACGGGCTGCCCGGCTTCGGATCCGTCGCCGGCGAGCAAGCGGGTCAGCAGCGCCGGCGGGGTGAGCGCTGACGCGGCTGACCGCACGCTGGCGCGCGCGCGGTAGATCAGCTGTCTGGCGCCGCCCTCGCTCAGTCCCAACTCGGCGGCGATCTCCTCGTGGCTTCGCCCCTCGAGCTCGCGCGCCACCAGCGCACGGCGCTGTCCCGCCGGAAGCGTGTGGATCGCGCCCACTGTCTCGCGCAGCCGCTGGCGTCGCTCGTAGGCCTCGTCCGGGCGCTCGACCCCGTCCATGCGCTCCTCGTCGAGCGGCAGGATCTCGGCAGGCTGACTCGCGAGCAGGAGCGCGCAGTTGACGGTGATCTTGTAAAGCCAGGGCCGAACCCGCTGCGGTGGGCCGTTGCGCAGCAGTGCCTGATGAGCGCGCAGGAAGGCCTGCTGGACCGCGTCCTCGGCGCTCGCCTCGGACAGCAGCTTGCGGGAGGCCCGAAGCAGCGAGGGGCGATATCGCTTGGCGAGCGCCTCGAACGCCGCCTGGTTGTCGAGCGCGGCGAGCGCTGCGAGCCGCTCGTCGTTCTGGACCCTAAGCAGCGAGGATCCGGCGAAGCGCGCTGCCGATGCAGTGATCGGCTCCATCCCAATCATGATCCCAACTCGCGCCGAAGATCACGCTACTTGCGCTCGCGGTCGCCCGGGTGTCCTGACGTTCGCGGGTGATTGGGGGGCGAATGCCAATCGGCCCGTTCGATGCTCCAGACACAGTCGACGCCCAGCTCGGCAGGCGCCGCAACGTCATCTGGGTTTTCCGCGACGAGCCGGTAGCCGAGTCGCTTTGGCACACCGGCGCTCGCCGTATTGGCCTTGTCGTGATGGATCTCGACTCGCGCGATTTCGGGAACCGAGAACGCCGCATCGGTCAGCAGTCCCGCGACCGCCGCCGCCAGGCCTCGTCGCAGGAACGCTGAGTGAATCCAATAGCCAAGCTCGAGCACTCCTGGACCGCGGCGGCGATGCAAGCCGCAGCTTCCGGCGACTCGTCCGTCCACGAAAACGCCGAGATAGGCATCGCCTCCTTGCGACCACTCCCGTTCCCACCGAGCGATCATCGCCCGCCGCTGCTCGAGCGTCTGAGGCTCGTCCCTCATCCACGCCATCCAGGGCCGTAGATGGTCGGCGCTCTCGACGATCGCCCGGTGTTGCGGCTCGGCATCGCTGACGAGCCACCGCCGAATCAGGAGCTGGTCAGTCTCGATTCGCTCGGGGAGCCGTCCCACGCGCTCAAGGTAGCCGCAGATCGCCGCGGCGGTTTGGACTCCAGTCAGCCGAGCATGCCGCGGCGGCTGAGCACCAGCTTGCTCGGCTGCGCCGCGACGAGCGGCTCCAGCCGCGCCGCGACCTCATCCGCACCGGGTCGCGCGCCGGGGTCGGGGGCGAGCATCGACTCGATCAGCTCGCTCAGGTCGGTCGGGACCCAATCGGGTAGCGGCTCGGGCTCCGAATCGAGCTGCGGGAAGCGCTCCGTCGGATCCTCGCTGCGGCGCGCGGCCGTCGAGCGCGGGAAGGGAACCTCGCCGCGGATCGCGTGATGAAGCGTGGCCCCCAGGCCCCAGACGTCCGAGGGGTGGCCGATCCGGCCGGCGAAGCGCTCGGGGTCGCACTGCTCGGGGGCCATGTAGGCGTCGGTGCCGACGATCCCGGTCGTCTTCGCGGCCCGCTCGAATGACCGCGCCACGCTGAGGTCGATGAGGCGCGGCGGTACGCCCATCACGATGTTGTCCGGCTTGACGTCGAGGTGGACGACCTCGCTGCGCCGCAGGTACTGAAGCGCGCCGGCGATGTTGAGGGCGAGAGGCAGGAGCTGCTCGAGCGGCAGCGGGCCTCCCCGCTTGATCAGCCGTCGAAGCGTCGGTCCCTCGAGGTGCTCGATCAGGAGATGGGGGTGGTCGCCGTCGAGCACGGCGTCGAAGCCGCGCAGGATGACCGGGTGGGCGAGCCCATCGAGCGTCTCCCACTCGCGTCGCAGGTCGCGCAGCGCCTTTTCGTCACTTACCTGGTCGGGCCGCAGCACCTTGGCGACGCAGATCGCGAACATGACCTCGTCCCATACGAGGTAGGCCTCGTAGCGGCTGCCGCCGCCGAGCTGCTTGAGCGCGAAGCGCTCGGGCGCGATTGCGTCGCCCTGCTCGAACTCCCAGCTCGCCCGCGCCGACACGTTCGCGAGGTTACCCGTGCCGGGTCAGCCGCTAGCCTTGAAGCGCCGTCTCGGAGGGGTGGCAGAGTGGTTGAATGCGGCGGTCTCGAAAACCGTTAGTCGTCGATTAGGCGGCTCGAGGGTTCGAATCCCTCCCCCTCCGCTTCGTAGGAAAGCGCCTGCAAAGCGCGATACTCCGGCCGGGGCTCCTCCCGCGCCAGCGCGGACGATCATCGCAAGCATTGGCGGTGGACGCGCGCCCGGGCATATTGACCGCCCAAGAACCCGATCGCGCGCGAATCGCGCGCTCGACACCCCAGCCCGGACATCTGCGACGCAAGCCGCGACGACGGGCGGTTCGTCGTCAACTGCTGGGGGGAGAGGGAATAGACCGCGGCAAACTTCCGCCGGAGGCTCCGCAACTCGTGCTGATCGCCGTTGACACGCCGCGCGGCTGGCGCAGCGGCAAGCCCGACAGCCGCATCAACATTGACCTCGTGTCGGTACTCCTCGTGTCGGCACTGCTCATGGCAGCGGAGCGCGCGCCGGCTCCGCGCGAAGAGGTCGAGCTGGTCGCGTAGGTCTGAGCGCTCTAAGTTGTTGCCAAGCGTGTTTCGGAGCGTGGTGAGACCGGTAGGGGTAGCTGCTGTCGCCGGGTTGGCATTCGCGCTAACCGGCACGCCCGGCCTGGCGCACAAGCAAACCTTCGATCCCCCTCGGAACATCACGTTCCACAGCTTTCCTTGGGCGCCGGACCACAGCGTTTACATCTACGGCTCCATCCGGGGGCGCCCGCCGTGTCTGCGTGGCCGCATCGTGCGAATTTGGCACGTCGTAGGCGAGGCTGGCGAAATCGTCGCGACGCTGCATGCTGGTCACGCTGAGCCGTTGCGGTCGTATTGGGGCACGGTCCTGCAAGACCCACCCTACGGCTATTACCAGGTCGAGGTGCGGCGGCAGGTCACCCGGACACCCCACCACGTACGCCGCTGCCCCGGCGGGTCGTCCGGCATGTTTTGGCTCCCTCCGGCACCGGGCTAACGCTGATCCACGCACGTAGCGCCGGGACGTGGGATAGGCCACGGCAAGCTTCCCACGATTGGCGACAACAGTTCAACAGGGCCGCCCGCGCGCCGCCGCAATCGCACAGTAGGCCGGCTTGGGTGTGCCGTCGCTGCGGACGACGCCGTAGCCGGATTCAGGGTCAGCTGAGTGCGTCTCGCTCTCATCAACGAACCGGTGGTAGATGACGACGGGCAGATTGTTGATGCGGAGGAACTGCTCGTAGGCCTTTGTTAGCGCGGTCGCCTGCTGCTCTTCCGTGTACGGCTTCTCGCCCGCGGTGGAGAACCCGACCTCGGTCACCCAAAGTGGCCTTGCCAGATCGCCGAACTCGCTCATCACGCGCCGATAGCGAAAGAGGATTGACCGGATCTTTCCGAGGTAGTCGTCCTTGTACGGGACGGATGGGTAGGGATGGGCGGCTATGGCGTCCGCGAGCTGGGGCCCGCCCGTTTCGTATGCCCTCCGAAGGAACTCCTCGTCCTTCATAGTCGCGTAGTTGGTGCCCTGGAGTGGGACAAGGCCGGCCATGATCACCGGCATCCCAGGCGCGGCGGTGTGCACCGCCGTCGCAACCTGGCCAAGCAGCTCGCCATAGGCCTCGGGGTCGGCAGCACCGCCCCAGAACTCGCCGTAGTTGGGCTCGTTCCAGACCTCGATTCCGGCCGAGTCGGGATATCGCCGCGCAAGCTCGGCGGCAAAGGCCGCGAACTCGTCGTAGTGGTCGGGATCAGGCGGCTTCTCCGTTTGCGCGCAGTCGTCAGGCGCCGCCGCCCAGCAGGGCGCGTCGTGGAGAACCCACAACGGTCGAAGGCCGATCGACCGGAATGAGATGTAGATGCTCTCAGCCGGCCCCCACTGATAGCCGGGTCCGAATGGACTGATGGAGCGCCAGGCGAGGAATGCCCTGGCGACCTCCGCCCCGCTTTGCGCGAGAAGTGGATAGGTGGGTATCGGGGCTTGTGGCGATGAGGCGTCCCAATCGTCGTTGTAGCCGAAGGTGGGAGGCGCCTCGGGTTCTGACAGCAAGGTCACCATCGGCTCGTCGCACTTGTCGATCTTCCAGCGCCGTTTCTCAGCTAGGAACCTCGCCTTCCCCTCGCACTCGTAGTCGAGTCCTGTCTTCAATCGGCCAGTGGCGCGCCATCGGCAGACAGCCGATCCATGGCGTCGGCGGTGGCAGTCCCAGACCCGTTCTGCGTTCAGGCCGTGCTCGCGAAGCTCCTTCTTGAGCGAGGCCCTGGGGGTCGCCTGGGCCGGAAGCGCTAAGGCTGACACCGCCGCCGCTGCCAAGGTAGCGCCAGTGATGAGCAGGACGACGTTCCGGCTGCACCGCGCGCGCATCGGGCGCAGCACCAAGCAGATCATTCGAACCGCTGGCATCGGGCACTGCGGAAGTGAGAGACCCGAGCCATGTGTCCTCGCCTCAAAGCCACTTCGCTATCCCCCCGTTGCCGATCAATGTAGCGCGCGCTGGCGGGCTGCGTCAGGGAGGCCGCCGGCCCGCCCGGGTGTGGCTGCGGCGCCGACCGAGCTGAGTCGAGTTCGGGCGGCTGGAAACGTCTCGACCGATTCCCGAACTTAGGTGGATTTTTCGCCCGTTTGGCTATATGCTGACGCCAGCCCGGAAGGCTCAGGCGTCCGGAACGGATTCCCTGGGATTGTGACTAGGGGTGCGAGTGCCGAGAGGAAGGCAGTTCAGGAGGGGGGTATCGAGCGTCCGGGTTTGGCGCCCGGTGGGGTGGGCGATCTTCACCGCGACCTTGTGGGTCGCGATTGCCTCCCCGGCGGGATTCGGCCAGGACGCAATCCCCCCGAAGGCCGAGCTCGATCAGGATAATCTCGCGGCGCTGCTTTCAGGACCCGAGTTCGAGCGGGCGATGCAGGCCGCCGAGCAGGCGCTTGAACGCCTCAGTGAGCGCCGCGGGAGCCCGGCGGCCAAACAGGAGCGTGTCGAATCGCGCACCGCGTACGAGGAGCTGTCCGCAGGCCAAGCGCTTGTGCTCGCCAAGCACATCCACCCCGAGGCGATCACCGAGACGAGCTGGGATCCGCTCTCCTCATCGACGGGCGAGGTGGAACGCTACGTCGGCGATTACGCAGCGGTCATCGACGAGCCGGGCCAGCCGAGCGACAGCCTCGTCGAAAGCACGACGCCGATGCTCGTACCGACCGAATCGGGAGAGCTCGCCCCGGTCGACCACTCGCTGTTGCAATCACCCGGGTCGATCGAGGAAAAGAACCCGCTCGCGCCGGTCGATATGGCCAACGCGGTGAGCGAGGGCGTCCTTTTTTCCGACATTGGCGTCGGCGTCAGCCCGGCGGGGGCAGCGGGATCGGCCACCGCGCAACTTGCGCGCGACACTGCCTTCTTTGCCAACGCCTACCGAGCGACCGATTACCTCGTCCGTCCTGCGCTGGGCGGCGTCGAGGTCTCGTACCAGCTGCGCTCGGCATCGAGCCCCGAAACGTTCCGGCTTGACTTCGCCCTCCCCGCCGGGGCGCACCTCCAGGCGGGCGATGGCGAAATCGAGATCGTGTCTGGCTCAGACGAGATTCTCGCGCGGATCGCCGAACCGGCCACATGGGACGCGGATGGATGGGAGGTGCCAGTCTCTTACCGCGTCGAGGGCGACACGGTTGTCCTCGCCGTCGATCACCGCGGCCGCGATCTGAGATATCCGCTGATCGTGGACCCGACGATCGTCGAGGATCAGTTTTACTGGAACGGGTGGGCAGCGTGGTATAGCGGCAGATACGCCCCGGACTTCCTCGGCTGGGGGGAATACGTCTATCCCGAGCAAGTCCGCGGCACCCATTTCACAAACTACGTTTGGGACGACCACTGCTTCTGCGGGGCCGGTGATTGGGGGCGCGGTCTCTACACCCAGGGTCAGCAGGGCGCCTGGTACTACGCCGACTCTTCGGGCGCGTGGAATGCGGCGTGGGTCTTCAACTCCCCTGGTCCGCGGGCCTTCATCTATCGCGGCACGTTCGCCTGGATCAGAAACCTGACCTCAGACGTATACGACCGCCTTGGCCAGCTCTACCGCGTTCAGAGCTGGCTGACGACCGGTATGTCGGACATCTTGGCTGGCGGTCCGTGGGGTGGGGCGAGCCTGTGGAATTTCGGTTCCAGCTACAACAACGCCGAGGGGTCTTGGACCTGGTCGCCTCGAACAATCGGCGGCGACCACGACTATTACTACGACATCCTCCACTGTCTCGGCGCGAACTGTGGTGACAGCGGGGTGCCCGAGCAGGCGCGCGGCAACTCGATGCTCTTTATGACCTACTTCAGTAGCGGCGCTGGTGGTTGGGAGCAGGCCCAGGAGAACTTCGCCAGCTACTTGGGCGGGGCCGAGGTCTACATTGGCGACGACGAGCCGCCTGAAATGGGCGCTGCCCAGCACTTCAAGGATGGCCGCTCGTGGGACCCGAATGGTGCCAACTGGGTGGATAACGCCCAATTCTCGGTCGTCACCCAAGCACAAGATCTCGGCCTCGGGGTAAAAGAATTCAAGTTGGTCGTCCCGCGCTATACCGACAAGATAAGGACCCACGCCTGTAGCGGAGACCGCTTTGATCGCTGCCCGATCCTTCAATGGACCCGCTCCGATGACGCGCGGGTTACTGGCGACTCGTTTACCTACAGCAGTTCGGCGATGTCCGAGGGCAGAAACACGGTGCAAGCCAGCGCCAAAGACGTCGTTGGTAACTGGTCGGCAAACCAAAACTGGGATGTCAAGGTCGACCGCTCGCCGCCCGTGATCGCGCTCTCCGGGTCCCTAAAGCAAGCTGCTGATTCAGGTCAAACCCTCGACCAAGAGAGCTATCAACTAATCGTCGATGCCACCGACGGCAGTACCTCGTCCGCCCTACAGGAACGGTCGGGGGTCAAATTGATTGAGATCCAGGTTGACGGCGTGCCACAGCACTTCTCTCCAGAGCAGTCGTGCCCGCAAGGCAGCTGCAGCTTGAGAGACACCTGGACGTTTGAGAACGATGACTACGCCGAGGGACAGCATACGGTCACCGCGATCGCTGAGGACCAGCTAGGTCATCAGAGTCAGCAATCGTTCACGTTCACGACGTCTCACTCATTTGATTCCGATGAGGACCAAGAGCCGATGATCGTCGCCCAGCCTGGTCCTGCTCTGCCCGACGGCAGCTACCAGCTGCTCGTTAGCAGTACCGACGTCGGCGGCTCCGGTGTGGTCCATACAGAGGTCTACGTAGACGGCGTGCTACTCCAACAGTTCGACCAAGAGTGCCCAGACGGCGGGTGCTCGATGGTTCGGACGATGCAGATGACCGGCGGCCAGTCGCCGAGCGAGCACGAGATAGCGATCTTCAGCGAGGATCGCGCGGGCAACGAGGAGGGCGTCTTCCTCGGCAAGGCGAAGACTCGGCCTCCGCTCTTTGGCTACGCGGACAACTTCGAGAACCGCCCCCCCGAACCTTCCGGAGAACTAGGACGCGGACTAGGGCTTGCCGTCGAAGGCGGAGCCGATGTCATTCGCTTCACGATTGATTGGTGTGACATAGCGCAGTTCAAAGATCCGAATGATCCGTCTTCTTGGGCCTGGGAAAAGTACGACCCGATCTTTAACGCCATCCACGGCTACAACACCGATGTCAACGAGAACGGCAGCGACAACCCTCTGAACGACATAAAGGTGATCGCCGTGCTCGCTGATTCACCGGAGTGGGCGAGCAACTTGGGTGGTTGCGGCGACCCTACCGCTCCCCCCGCACCCGAACACGAGGATGACTGGGCAACATTCGTGCGCGGGGTGTTGGACCATTGGGGCCAGGATCCGGAGTTCGGCCTCTACGCCGTTGAAGCATGGAATGAACCGAACCTGCCCCAATTCTGGGCCGAGCCAACGAACCAGCCGTTTGACCCCGAGCCGGAGCGGTGGGCCCGGCTCGTGAACCTCGCCTACGAGCAAGTAGCGAACTTCAACAACGAGACGGGCCGGGCGATCATCCCGGTCCCCGGCGGCATGGCCGCCCAGGCCGACCCCGGCGACTTCCTCCGAGCGGCACTTGATCAACAAATAGATGATCCCAACACCCCCGTCGCCGAACACGTCTTGCCAGAAGCGATGCAGAAGCTGAGCGTCCACCTCTACGCGAACTTCAAACGGCACGAGAACAAGGCGGCTCGCGAGATTCGCGACATATATGACGCGAATGTCAACGCCGTCCTAGAGCAACTTGGCAGCGTCCCGGCTGTTTGGATTACCGAGATCGGCTTTCCCTCCCATGAGGGCCCCCATGCTGCGTCGAATTCGACTGAGAAAACCCAGCGAAAACGCCTGTTGGCCGCCTACTTCCGTTATTCCGCGCATCTCCACGTCGAGGCATTCTTGGTCTACCGGCTCATCGATGAGCTTGAGGGTGGGCTCCGTGAGCCCGAGCGTTTCGGCGTCGTTGAGGCGGAGCCGAGCTATAAGCCAAAGGCGGCGTACTGCCGGCTGGCGGAGCGAGTTGAGACCGATGCCGAGCCGCTCAACCCGCAGGGTTGTTGATCCTTTCCCTCTTTCCATAGCCGCCCGACGCTGGCCAGGAGGGGTCGTGCGCTGCGTCGGGCTAGCCGCAGTAGCCGCGATGATCGCCAGCGGGCCGAGTTCTGCTGGGTCCGCCGGTTCGCAGTATCAGGGCCACGTCAGCGATTACCCAACGTCGCGGGTAGCATTTCGGATCTCGGCCGAGTTGCGGAGTGTCAGGTTCAAAGCCGACAACATCGAACTGTTCTGCGACGACGGAGGCCATCCGCGCGAGGACCTAGCGCCGATTCGCCTCGACTTCACCAGCCGCCGTAACTTCGAAGGCTCGCGTTACAAGGTTGAGCCAGACGGCACGGAGACCTATTACAAAGTAAGCGGCCGGCTACTCGGCGGCAACCGGGCGCGTGGCTCGCTTATCGTTTTCGTCAACGTCGAGAATCCACCCGGCTCACCGCAAGCTACTGCGCCGGATTGCAGCACCGGCGGCGGTAAGTACGCCTGGCACGCGAAAAGGCAATGAGCTGGCGCGTTCGCAAATCGAGCCATTGGCGAACACTGGTTGCCTGTCTTGCTGGGACTATGGCATTGCTGGTCTTCCGCGCCCTGCTCGCTGGCCCGGGCTTGGGCGCTACTAAGTCAGAGCTCGGGTACAGCGGATACGGCTCGAGTGATCCGGCAACAAGCGTCTCCTTTCAGGTCGACCTCGGGCCTCGGGGAAAGAAGCTCCGGGTGAGGTTTCAAGCATCTGACGTCGAGCTGATCTGCGATGACGGCAGCGTGCAACGAGTCAGCATCCCTGAGGACACGTACCGCTTTCGCGGCCGAAAATCGTTCAGTGCGGAGCACTATCTGTTCGATGACACCGTTCAGCAATACACCGAAGTCAGCGGGCGACTGGTCGCTGGTGGCCAGGCAAAAGGCTATCTGGTGTTTATCGCTGACGTCTTCCCGGCGCCGCCCGGCTCTGCGGCCTACCCTGACTGCAGCACACACGGCAAGGTCCGCTGGACGGCGCAGCGCGTGGACGGATAAGGGCACGGTCGCCCACCTCGGCGGCCCGCGGATGAGCCGGTCCTGCGGCCATCACCTCCCTCACCAGGCTCGGACGGGCAGTCAGACGTCTCACCGACGGCCGGCTCCGCTCACATTCGCGACCTGCTTCCAATCTTGAGCCGCCAGAGCTAGATGTGTTGCGATGGCTATACGGCAGCGTCCCGAGGGCATCGTCATTCGCCACGCGCGCCCCTGCGCAAGCCGTGGCGGAGGGCCGTGCGATTGCCGGCCCGGCTATCAGGCCCAGGTCTTTTCGCAGGCGGACCAGCGAACGATCCGAAAGACGTTCGAACGCTCACCGACGCCCGTGCGTGGCGCGCGGAGACCCACGCCGCGCTTAGACGCGGAACGCTTAAGGCGCCGACCCGGATAACACTCACCGAGGCGGCCGACGAGTGGCTTAAAGGGGCGCAGGGAGGCGTAGTCCGCACGCGGTCCGGCGAGACCTATAAGCCTTCGGCCCTACGCGCTTACGAACAAGCGCTTCGCACCAAGGTCGTCCCCCAGCTCGGCCACCTTCGCCTCTCCTCGGTCACGCGCGCGGCCGTACAGGACCTCGTCGACCGCCTCGTCGCCTCAGGTCTAAGCGCCTCTACGGTCCGAAACGCGATCCTGCCGCTGCGCGCGATCTATCGCCGCGCGATCTCGCGCTCGGAGGTGCTCGTAAACCCGACGCTGGGGCTCGCGCTCCCGGCGGTGCGCGGAACGCGCGATCGCGTCGCCGAGCCGGCCGAGGCGCATTCGCTTCTCGAAGCTCTTCCTTCGGACGATCAAGCGGTCTGGGCAACTGCGCTGTATGCGGGACTGCGACGTGGCGAGCTTCGCGCGCTTCGCTGGCGGGACGTCGACTTCGAGGCAGGGCTACTCCGCGTCGAGCGAAGCTGGGATGACAAGGTCGGAGCGATCGAGCCGAAAAGCCGCGCCGGGCGCCGGCGCGTGCCGCTCGCGCGGCCGCTTCGCGTCCATCTCGCAGCCCACAGGCTGCGCAGTCCCGGCGCGGACGCCGAGCTTGTCTTCGGCAGAGGAGAAGAAAAGGCATTGGATACGACGGCGCTTACCCGCCGGGCGCGGCGCGCCTGGGAACGCGCTGGGCTGCGAGCGATCGGCCTTCACGAATGGCTCTGGGAGGGCTCGACCGAGAACGCGACGCTCGCCCGCACCCTGCTCGCCGACTTGGTCGATCGCGGCCTCGACCCCACCCAGGCGATCCTGTTCGTGATCGACGGCGGCAAGGCGCTGCGGCGGGCGATCCGGGACGTCTTCGGTGAGCACGCCCTCGTCCATCGCTGCCACCGCCACAAGGAAAGGAACGTCACCGACCTTCTGCCCGAGCGCGACCGCGAGGTCGTCCGGGGACGAATGCGCGCCGCCTGGTCGCTTACCGATCCCGAGCTCGCCCGCCAGCGGCTCGAGCTGCTCGAGGGCGAGCTCGATCGCAGTTGGCCGGATGCTGCCGCCTCACTGCGGGAGGGCATGGACGAGACCCTGACCCTGATGCGGCTCGGGATCTCGGGACAGCTCGCCAAGACGCTCTCCTCCACCAACCCCTGCGAATCGATGATCGAGATCGTTCGCTCCACCCATCGCAACGTCAAGCGCTGGCGCGAGGGGGAAATGAGGCGGCGCTGGACCGCAGCGGGGATGCTGGTCGCCGAGCAGCAGTTCCGGCGCATCATCGGCTACCGCGACCTCGCCACGCTCGTGGTCACGATCGAGCGTCACTCCATCCTCGTTGCCCAATGAAACAATCAGGAGCGCGCAATGCGACCCCTTCGGTATTCCATCAACGTCACATTGGACGGGTGCTGCGATCATCGTGCAATGTTCACGGACGAAGACCTGCATCGTCACGCGGCTGAGAACCTCGACCAGGCCGATGCCCTTCTCTTTGGCCGGGTGACTTACGAAATGATGGAGGCAGCGTGGCGGTCGCCGGCGCGAACGGGAGCGAGGCCTGATTGGATGGAACCTTGGATGGAACCCTTTGCCCGGACGATCGCCGCGGCAAAGAAGTACGTCGTGTCGAGCACCCTGGACCGGGTGGATTGGAACGCGGAGCTCGTGCGCGGGGATCTGGAGAAGGCCGTTCAGCAGCTCAAGCGGGAGTCGGGTAAGGGACTGTTCGTGGGAGGCGTGAAGCTCCCGCTGGCGTTGGCGGAGCTGGGATTGATCGATGAGTACGAGTTTGTCGTGCAGCCCAGGCTAGCGGGCCATGGGCCGACGTTGTTCGCGGGCTATCGAAGCATGTTGACTTGAAGCTCGTGGGCCGGCTGGAGTTCGGCTCGGGGGCAGTGGCGATGCGGTATGAGCCGAGAAGGTAGCTTTCCCCGCAGGGCTCGGGCGGGTCGCAATCGTCTGACAACCGAACCCCGACCGGGAGGAGGTGCCCGCCGCCGTTACCGTGTGATCGTCACTGAGGATCGCCCCTGTTAAGCACGATCTTGCCGAGAGCAGCTTGGCTTCCCACGTCTCAAGCAACTGAAGCTGTGCGGAACGCACGAGACCCATTGACCGGACCCCGTGAACCGATCCGTCTCGTGTGAGAGTCGGTCATTGGTGGGTGCAGGCAGCAGGTTATACCGCTGGTTCCTGGTAGCCTGCGGGCGTTGTCTCCTTGAGCCTCACTCGATGAGGGGGACGGGCCACTATGCGCGATTTGTCGGTGTTCGCCGGCTGGTTTGGGTTGCCGAACGATGAGTTTCTCCTGCCCTGGAGGTCTATCTCAGCGGAATAGCCCGGCGGGCAGTTTCTCCTGCCCTGGAGGTCTATCTCAGCGGAATAGCCCGGCGGGCTGGACACGAAGGCGACAGGACTGGAGCGCACTCATGGTCATCGTTGCAGGACACATCACCGTTGAGCCGCAGCAGCGCGAGTCCTACCTCGCGGGCTGTGTGCGCATCGTCGAACAGGCTCGCCGGGCAGTTGGCTGCCTCGACGTCGCGATCTGCGCGGACCTGCCGACCCCGGCCGTGTCAACATCTTCGAGCGCTGGGAGTCGCAGGCGGCGCTGGAGAGCTTCCGCAGCAGCGGCCCTGACACGGAACAGCGCCGGGCGATGCTCACGGTGTCCGTTCAGGAGTACGACATCGCCGACGTGCGGGCCGTGTTCGGGGAGGGTGCGGAACAATCGGCCGGACGGACTCTGCTGCGACCGATGAGATCGGTCCGGTCGCGCGGTCCTATCTCGTAACGAAGAAAGCAACGAGAAGGAATAGCGACCATGAAACTGACGACCACCACGCAGGTCTCCGTTGACGGAGTGATGCAGGGGCCCGGCGGGCCGGATGAGGACCGCAGCGGCGGGTTCGAGCGCGGCGGATGGGCCATGCCGCTCTTCGACAACGAGGCCAGGGCGTTCTTGGTCGGGGTATACGGGCGCGCCGACGCGTTCCTGTTCGGCCGGAAGACCTACGACATCTTCGCCGGCTACTGGGGAGTGATGGATCCGAGCGAGAACGCCTTCGCCGAGGCGCTGAACACGAAGCCCAAGTACGTCGCGTCGACCACGCTCACCGAGCCCGAGTGGGACGACACGACGGTGCTGTCCGGTGACGTCGCGGCCGCCATCGGCGAGCTGAAAGCCAAGCCGGGAGGCGAGCTGCAGGTGCACGGCAGCGGCGCCCTGATCCGGTGGCTCATGGACAACGATCTCGTCGACGAGATCACCCTGCTCACCGTCCCGGTGGTCGTCGGCCAGGGCACGCGCCTATTCCCCGACAGCGGCCCGGACACAGCGCTTGACCTGGTCGACTCGCGAACCACCCCGAAGGGGGTAACGATCCAGGTCTACCGGCCCACCGGGCGCCCGCAGTATGCAACGTGACATAGGTGCCGCAGTCAGTGAGAGTCGATCATGGATGGGTGCGCGCTGCAGCGTAGACAGCTGGCGCCTGGTAGCCGAGCGCGGAGTGTCGCCGGCGGTGGTTGTAGTCCGCCTTCCAGTCGCTGATCACCACCCGCGCCTGAGCCAGTGACCAGAACATGTTGATGTTGAGGCATTCGTCGCGCACCCGGCTGTTGAACGACTCGATATTGCCGTTGCGCCAGGGCTGGCCGGGTGGGATGAAGTGCAGGCCGACGCGTTCGCGTGGGCCGCAAGACTCTCAACCGACCTGGATCAACTAGCAGGGGTCAGGCCACCCGAAGGGCCGCGGCGACTCGTTCCGGGCAACCCGCCACGACGAGTACGAGACCGCGGGGGCCGCGGCCGCTGGGTGATGTCACAGATTCGCGAGCCCATCGGCCGGCTGTGCTCCGGTTGCCGTAGGCTGCCGCCATGGCTCTCTTCAAGAGCAAGAAGAAGCAGGCCGCGGAGCTGTTCGAGACCGGCGCCAGGGGCGCCGGCACCGTCATTTCGGTCCAGGACACCGGGACGACGATCAACGACAACCCCCGCGTCAAGATGACCTTCCGGGTCGAGCCCCTCGACGGCGGGCCGGCGTTCGACGCCCAGAAGACGACGACGGTCTCGCGCGTCGAGATCCCGCGCCAGGGCGACCGCTATCCGGTCTGGTACGACCAGCAGGACCCCAGCAAGTGGGCCTACGCGACGATCGCCGACGACACCGGCCGCGCGACGATGCGCCAGCTCTTTGGCGAGGTCGCGGAGACCTTCGTCGGGATGAACGCTCCGGGCGCCCCCGCGCCGCAGGGCCAGGCGGGGCAGGACACCGTCGAGCAGCTCACGCAGCTCGCCGACCTCCACAGGCAGGGCCTGCTCACCGACGACGAGTTCGCGGCCCAGAAGGCGAAGCTGCTGGGCTAGTCGCAGCCCGGCACCGAGCGTCTCAGGCGCTCGTGCCCGCCGTTGTCTAGCCGAACCTTCGCGGAGACGCGCCAGCGGTGCGCGTCGCCGAAGCGGCCCGCGGGGAGCTTGCGCGCAAATGGCGCGTGGCGGTCGCGGGCGAGGCGATCGCCGCGCACCACGAACGCGACGCGGTCGACGAGATCCACGTCGGCTCCCCTCAGCACCGCCCGCAGTCCCGAGCCGCGGCAGCGCAGCCGCAGCCGCAGGTCGAGGCCGGCCCCGTGCTCCTCGGGCTCGTCGCGACCGTAGGCCTCGATCAGGTCGTGGTAGACGCCGAATGCCGGCTTGGGCGTGTACTCGTCGAACAGCAGCCCGACGGCGTCGAAGAGGTCGCCGCCGTCGGAGTTGTTATCGCGCAGGTTGAAGTAGCGGTAGTCGGTCACGTTGAGCGTCCCCGAGTACGCGTAGACGTCCTCGACCGTTGAGGTCAGGTCGGCGACCTGGCGCTCCAGGCGGCGGTTGAGGTTCGTCGCGTAGCCGTTCTCGGTGATCCAGATCGAGACGCCGTCGCCGAGTCCGGCGAGTGGCATGTAGCACTGGCGCACCAGCGTCAGGGCATCGATCGTTGCCGAGCCCGCGGTCTCGCCGGGGCCGAACGCGGGCGGCCAGAACAGTCCCGGATAGAGCTGCACGCCGACGTAGTCGAGCGCGGCGTAGAACTCCGACGTCGCCCGCTCCCCGATGCCGCGCCAGAACGCGACGTCCTGGTCGGGGAAGTAGCGGTAGGCGTACGAGAAGCCGAGCGCGATGTCGCCGCGCCCCACCCGGTCGAGCTCGTCCTGCGCCGCGACGACGCCGCGCACGATCGCGTCGAGCGCACCGTCATAGGCGCCGTCCGACGTGTTGGCGGAGATCGGAAGGTTTACCTCGTTGGTGATCGTCAGCGCGACCACCGCCGGGTTGGCGGCGAGCGCCGCCGTCGACCGGCGCACGAAGTCCTCCCACGCCGCCATGTCGCCCTCCTGCTCCGGCGCAGGGTGGTAACGGATCTGCGACTCGACCGCGAATCCCTCGCGCCTGTACTGGTCGGCCAGATCCACGAAGTGGTCGATCCCGGCTTGACCGTCGGACTCGAACAGCCGGTTGAGCCGGATCACGAGGCGGCGCCTCGGAGGCTGGAGGCGATGGAGGGCATCGGTTGCCTGCTCGGGGTCCTCGGGCGCTACCTCGCCCTGCGAGCCCCCGACGCTGCCCGCGAGCTGCGGCGTGATCCCGAAGCGCAGCGGTTGCGCCGGGGCGCTGATCGGCGGCGGGTCGGCGTCGAGGCAGAGGTCGAGCTGGGCCTGGGCGGGCCAGGCTCCCAGCGCGCTCCCGGCGGTCGCCAGCAGGCCGGCCGCGGCGACCCTTGTCAGTGCTTGATTGTGAATTGCCGTCGATCCGCCTCGAGCAGCGTGCCAAGGCCGCCCGGGAACTTCGGGTTGCAGAAGTCGAACAGCTTCTGGAACAGATTCTCGACCGCGTGGGGAAGCGGAAAGCTGAACGGACCGGAAGCCTCTTCGAGGGGCGTTCCGTCGGCGCCGAACGCGCTCACCTCGATCTTGTCGAAGCGAGCGCATCCTTGCGCTTCCGCTACGAAGTAGCCGAATGGAATGTGGACGTTGAGCCGCGTCATAAGGTCAGGGGTCAACTGGGCGACCACGCCAGCGGATGTCCTGACCCTGCCCTTGCGGTGGAAGGTCGCCGACGTCGTCGCGACGTCCGGCGCCACCGGCCCCGTGACTGCGACGAAGCGGCCGGTCTCCCGGCGCTCTACGGCGTAATCATCGATCGCGATCGCCCGCGTCGTCGGCTCGACCGGACAGGTGCCGAATCCGCTCGACGCGGCGACATGATCCACGAAGACACACAGTCCGAACCGGCTGTCGAACGCGACGATCTCGATCGGCCCTTGAACGGTCTCGCCACACCCGATCACGAGGACCTCGCTCAGGGGCTTGGGCGGCCCGTGTTGGTAGTCCTCGGCGAAGCTGGGGGCCCCGCCGACCTGGCACGATCCCGGCGTCTGACCGGCGGCGCTGGCCGGAAGCGACGCCGTCGCCGTCACGGTGGCAAGGGCGATACACAGCGCCCAGGAACGCATGGCGCGACCCTACCCCACGGCTGGCCGTCTGATCGAGGTACGCGACCTCGAATCGTTTGCCGCCTCCTCGCCCAGGGTATCCCGCTCCCCATGGAGATATCGCTACTGCTCATCGTCATCGGGATCGTGCTCGCGGTGCTGGTCAACTACGCGCTCGGCATCGTCTGCATCTTGATCGGCCTCGTGCTGCTGCTGTGGCCGCGCTTTACCGCGGCGCGGCGGGTCTAGTCCCGGCGCGGTCCGCCGAGAGCAGCGCATAGGATTCTCCGGCCATGCCCCGGAGCAACCTGCTGTGGCTCGTCTACCTGATCGTCGGCGTGATCGTCGCCGCCGACGAGAACTACTTCGAGCACGTGGACAAGGTCGTCGAGGTTCTCGAAGCAGGGCTCGCCGTACTGCTCTGGCCACTCCTGCTGTTCGGAGTGGACATCAACCTCAGCTAGCCAGGCGCGCTACTCGCTCCCGGGCCGCGGGAACTGGACGCCCATGATCCGGTCCCACATGCGGTCGGTGACGAGGCGACGCTGGCCGAGCGCCAGCCGTGCGGAGGCGGTGACGGGATAGCGCGTCCTCGGTCGCCGCGCCCCGATCGCCTTCTCGATCTTGCGTGCCACGACTTCGGGGCCGCCACCGAGGCGGGCGAGGCCGCCCTCGTAGACCTCGGCCGTTCCCTGCGCCACCGCGTCGTTGAACTCGGCGTACGGCCCCTCGGCACGCGCCTGGTCGACGCTCGCCGCGCCGACCTCGCCGAACTTGGTCGTGATCAAGCCCGGCTCGATCAGGATCACGTCGATCCCGAACCCGCGCACCTCGTAGCGCAGCGCATCGGAGAAGGCCTCGACCGCGAACTTGGTCGCGTGGTACGCGCCGCCGCCCGGGAAGACGAGCCGGCCGCCCATCGAGCTGATGTTGACGAGCTTGCCCCAGCCCTGGCGGCGCATCCCGGGCAGGACGAGCTGGCACATCCGCACGAGCCCGAAGACGTTGGTCTCGAACTGGCGCCGCACCGAGTCGAGCGGCAGCGTCTCGACGGCGCCGCTCTGGCTATAGCCGGCGTTGTTGACGAGCACCCCGACCGCCCCCTCGGCTTGCTCGACGGCCTCGACCGCGCTTCGCATAGATGCTTCGTCGGTGACGTCGAGCGACAGGGTCGTACAGCCGCGGTCGGCGAGGTCCTCGATCGACTCGGGACGCCGCGCCGTCGCGTAGACCGTCCAGCCGCGGTCCGCGAGATGCTCGGCGGTCGCCCGTCCGATCCCCGACGAGCACCCGGTGACCAGCACCGCCTTCGAGACCTCGGGCATGGCAGGACTCTATCCTCACCGGCCGTGCGTGCGGTCACCTTCCAGGCCCCCGGCGAGGTCAGGCTCGACGAGCGTCCAGACCCGAGCCTCGAGTCGCCCGACGACGCGATCGTGCGGGTCGAGGCAACGGGGATCTGCGGCTCCGACCTGCACATCTACCACGGCCGCGTCGAGATCGAGCCCGGCTTCGTGATCGGTCACGAGTACGTCGGGACGGTGGTGGAGGCGGGCGACGCGGTCACCGGGGTGGAGGCCGGAGACCGCGTGCTGGGGTGCTACTGCACGGCGTGCGGCGACTGCTTCTTCTGCCGCCGCGCCGAGTACCACAAGTGCGACTCCGGCAGGGTCTTCGGCCACGGCGCGACGCTGGGTTCGCTTCAGGGGGCCCAGGCCGAGCTGGTGCTCGTCCCGACCGCGAACCTGACGCTGCGCCGCGTCCCCGAGGGGCTCTCCGACGACGCGGCGCTGTTTGCGGGCGACGTCGCCGGGACCGCCTACCACGCGGTGGCCGAGTCGGGCTTCGAGCCCGGGGCCACGGCCGCGGTGCTCGGGCTCGGGCCCGTCGGGCTGTGCGCCGTGCAGATGGCGCGCGCCGCGGGCGCCTCGCTGGTCGTCGCAGTCGACACGGTCGAGGATCGCCTGCGGGTCGCCGAGTCGTTCGGCGCTGTGCCGGTCCACCTGACCGAGGGCGACCCGCGCGGCGAGGTCAAGCGCCTCACCTCGGGCCGCGGCGTCGACCTGGCGGTCGATGCCGTCGGGCATCCCGATGCCCTCGACCTCGCGTGCCGCCTGGCGCGCAAGGCGGGCAGCGTGTCGGTGACCGGCGTCTATGCCGAGCGCACCGAGGTCCACATGGGGGTGGTGTGGATAAAGGCCCTGACGCTGCGCACCGGGCACGCCAACGTGATCGGCCACCTCGACCGCGTCCTCGCGATGCTCGGGGCCGGGGTCGTCGACCCGACTCCTCTGGTCACCCACCGGATGAGCCTCGACGAGGCGCCGGAGGCGTACGCGGCCTACGACCGTCGCGAGGCGCTGAAGATCGTCCTCGCGCCGTAAGCGATCGAGGTCTTAGCTTTCCTCTTCGAACGGGTAGGCGAGCTGCACGTGCGTGCGGGCGACGGCGATGAACGATCGCGTCCCCGACAGCGTGCCACCGTTGGTCGAGGCGATCTCGGCGTTCACGAGCGGAATGAAGTCGAGGTCGCCGCGGTTGAGGAAGTCCGAAAGACGGCTGCGGTAACCCTCGCGCGGAAGCGTCAGGTCGCCAACGATTCGATGCCGATCCGTTTCCAGAACTACTCGCTCGACACGGGTCTCCATGCATGCGTTATATCGGTTCGCGGCGGCGAGACTTGAGAAAGTGCTCGCGTCGCGTCTAGGCGGGCTCGATCTCGCGACCCATGAAGAGCGTCCGGCCCGGCGGTTTCGGCTCGATGCTGAAGCCCAGCTCGCGGTACAGGGCGAGCGCCGCTGCGTTGTCCTCGTTGACGTCGAGCTCGATCCGGCGGCAGCCACGCGTCCGGGCGCGCTCGATCGCGGCGCGGCCGAGCGCAGCTCCGAGCCCGGCGCGCCTGGCGCCTTGCTCCACATAGAGGTCCTCGAGCCAGCAGTCCGGCGCGGCGGTCCAGACGCTCAGCCTGAAGCGCAGCTGGCAGACGCCCGCGGCGCCGTCGCCGTCATGGGGCTCGACCAGCAGAAAGTCGGTCGCCTCGTCGCGGACGAGCGCCTCGACCGTGGCTCGGATGCTGTCGTCGATCGGCTCGGCCTTTGCCATCCAGTCCCGAAACTCGGCGAGCAGGCGCCACACCGCTTCGGCATCGGCCTCGCCGGCGAGCCACACGCGACACCCGCCGTTCACTCCGTGACCCCGGGCACCTTCATCTCCGTATTCGTATCGGGTTGGCGCCGAACGTTTCAGCGGCCGGCGCCGGGATACGATCCGCCGCGATATGAAGCCCGCGACGGCGACCCTCGCATCGACGCTTCTCATCGTTGCGGTCGCGGCTGGCGGGGCGGGGGGGACGGCGATCGCGTCCCATACCGGGGCCGCGGCGAGCGGCAAGGGCTCGCTCGACCTCACCCAGCTCGCGCTCGGGGACGGCAAGCGCTCGGCGACGCCCCAGCACGGCTACCTGATGGCCTGCATGGAGGTGACGGGCGGCAGCGCTCCCACCGGCCCCTGGATCCACGGCACGACGTGGAGCTTTCCCGACAAGCCGACGGTGAGCGGAAGCGTGTCGTATCCCGACGCGAGCGTGAGCGTGACGCGCTCGGGCTCGGTCCGCCGCATCGTCAGCAACGATCTCCCCGTCAACCACACCACCGGCGTGTTCCCGACCCAGACCAGCGACGACGCCTACCAGTACGACCCGGGCAACCAGTCCGGCGTCAGCGCCCAGTCGATCGACGTCAGCGTTCCCGCCAAGCCGAAGAAGGCGTCGAGCCCGTCGTGCGTGGGGGGCGAGGTGGGGATCATGACCAGCGGAGTCGTGCTCAACAACGGCTTCGACGCCAACGGCTTCGACGCGCCGGCGCACGAGATGCAGGACGACTGCGCGGGGCACCCGCACGCGCCGGACTTCTACCACTACCACTCGCTGCCGCTGTGCATCGATTCGGGCGACAAGGGCGAGCACTCGAAGCGGATCGGCTGGGCGCTCGACGGCTTTCCGATCTACGGGCCGCTGGGAAAGGACGGCGAGTACATGCTGAACGACGACCTCGACGCCTGCCACGGCCACACCCACAAGATCCGCTTCAACGGCAAGAAGCAGCGCCTGTACCACTACCACGCGACGCAGCAGTTCCCCTACACGGTCGGCTGCTACCGCGGTACGCCGCTGACCAACGGCATCGGCCCGGGAATGTAGGGGGCGGATGCAGCGAACACTGACATCGGGATTGATCGCCACCGCTTGCGCGGCGGCGCTCCTGCTCGGCGCCGCCCCCGCCGGCGCCGCGATCAGCACGGTGGAGATGCAGGGGGCCCCCGGCCCGGGTCCGCTCGAGTACAACAGGGTCTTCGTCACCAAGGTCGGTCCGCCGTCGGCCGATCACGTGCTCGTCCTGATCCCGGGGACGATCGGCGGCGCCGGCGACTTCACGCAGGTCGCCGAGGACATCGTCGCCAGGGTCCCGAACCTCCAGGTGTGGGCGATCGACCGCCGCACCCAGGCGTTCGAGGACACGAGCGTGTTCGCCCAGGCGCTCAACGGCCAGGCCACCGCCGACCAGGCGTTCGACTACTACCTTCGCTGGCTGATCGACTCCTCCATCCAGCCGCACTACCAGCCGCTCGAGCCGTCCAGCGTTCCCTTCGTGCAGCAGTGGGGGCTCGAGGTCGAGCTCAACGACGTCCGCCAGGTGGTTCGCGCGGCGAGCAAGGGCGGCCGCGAGGTCGTCCTGGGTGGACACTCGCTCGGCGCGTCGAGCGCCGCCGCCTACGCGACGTGGGACTTCAACGGCAGGCCCGGGTACCGCGACGTCGAGGGGATCGTGCTGATCGACGGCGGCCTGCTCGGCACGTTCGACGCCTTCAACGCCGAGCAGGCGCAGGCCGAGCTCGACAAGCTGCCCTCCCAGCCGTTCCTGGACCTGCTCGGCCTCGGGCTCCCCTGGGTCGCCGGGATCTTCGCCGAGACCGGTGGGCTGTACGCCAAGCTCGACCCGACCGGGGTGTCGACCGCGCAGCAGTTCCCGCTGCTGCCGCCGCAGTTCAATCCGGGGTTCCCAGTAACCAACCGCGCCCTGCTCGGCTACGCGTTCGACGAGAGCACGTCCCCCGCCGAGCTCGCCCTGATCCACGTGAGGGCCGGCCAGCTCGCCGCGTCCGGGGACCCGCGCGACTGGCAGGACGGCGAGGTGACTCCGATCGCGCGGCTGGCGAACACCTTCGCCCAGGAGCCCGCCAACGGGATCGAGTGGTACTTCCCCTACCGGCTGACGATCGACGTCAACGGCGCCGATCGCCTGAAGAAGAACGCGGTCACCAGGCTGCTCGGCCTGCGCACCTTCCACACCGCCGAGGTCGACACACCGCTGTACGCCTTCCAGACCTCGCTGACCGGCGGGGACGTCATCCGCGGCGCGAAGCGCTTCGTCAAGCGCTCCGAGGTGCGGCCCGGCGTGGCGAAGCTGGTCGACGGCTCGGCGACCACCAGCCACCTCGATCCGCTCACCGCCGCGCCCGAGACGAACAAGTTCCTCGACACGGTCGTCCCGTTCCTCAAGGACGCGTTCAAGTAACGGACGTCAGGCACTCGCCGCCCGCTCGCGCTCGACGAGCACGCGGCGCAGGATCTTGCCCGATGGCGACTTCGGGATCTCGTCGGTGACCTCGACGAGGCGGATGCGCTTCTGCGGCGCGACCTGCTCGGCTACCCATTCCATCAGCGCGTCGGTGTCGAGCTCGTCGCCCGCCGGCACCACGTAGGCCTTCGGCAGCTCGCCGGCCTCCTCGTCGGGGACGCCGACGACGGCGACGTCGCCGACCTCGGGGTGGGTGATGATCAGCGCCTCGAGCTCGGCCGGGGGCACCTGGAAGCCCTTGAACTTGATCAGCTCCTTTAGCCGGTCGACGATCGAATAGAAGCCGTCGGCGTCGCGGACCGCGACGTCGCCGGTGTGCAGCCAGCCCTCGTCGTCCACCGTCGCCGCGGTCGCCTCGGGGTTGTTGAGGTAGCCGGCCATCACCTGCGGGCCGCGGATCCACAGCTCGCCGCGCTCGCCCCCGGCGACGTCCTCACCGCTATCGGGGTCGACGATGCGGCACTCGGTCCCCGGCAGCTCGCGCCCGATCGAGCCGGGGCGGTTCTCGCCGTCGGGGCGGATCAGGTGCGTGACCGGGCTCGTCTCGGTGAGGCCGTAGCCCTGGATCACCTTGCAGTCGATGCGCTCGGCGACGCGCTCGGCCAGCTCGGCGCCGAGCGGCGCAGCGCCCGACATGATCACGCGCAGCGAGGAGAGGTCGCGGCCGTCCACCGCCGGGTGCTTGCCGAGCGCGAGCGCGATCGGCGGCACCACATAAGCCAGGGTGACGCTGTGCTCCTCGAGCAGTCCGAGGTACTGGTCGAGGTCGAAGCGCGGCATCGTCACGATCGTCGCCCCGGCGCGCAGGCCCTGGTTCATGATCACCGTCATCCCGTAGATGTGGAAGAAGGGCAGACACCCGACCAGGGTGTCGTCGAGCTCGATCGGGAACGCGTCCTGGACCTGGGAGAGGTTGGCGACCAGGTTGCGGTGGGTGAGCATCACTCCCTTGGGGAGGCCGGTCGTGCCGCTCGAGTACGGCAGCACCGCGAGGTCGGAGCCGGGGTCGATCTCGACCTCGGGCGCGTCGGCGGGGTCGCCGATCAGCTCGGCGAACGGCGTCGCGCCCTCGGCCTCGCCGACGACGATGACTTCCTCCACGCTCGCCCGCTCGGCGGCCTCGCGCGCGGCGTCCACGAACGCGGGGACGGTGAGCAGAAACCGCGCGCCGGAGTCCTCGAGCTGATGCGCCAGCTCATTGGCCGTGTAGAGCGGGTTGACGGTCGTGCATTTGCCGCCCGCCGCTGCGACTCCGTGGAACGCCACCGCGTACTCGGGCAGGTTGGGCATGAACACCGCCAGCACGTCGCCCTTGCCGAAGCCGCGCGCCGCGAGGCCGGCGGCGAGCCCGCGTACAGCGGCGTCGAGGTCGCCGTAGGTGAGGGTGCGGCCGGTCGGGCCGTCGATCAGCGCCGGCTTGTCGGCGCGTTCGGGCGCGTGCTCGAGGACGAACGACGTGACGTCGGTCTCTGGAATCTCGACTTCTGGCACCGTCAGGCCGCAGCCGGGCTCTCGACCCGCTCTTGCTCGTCCTCGACCGGGGCGCGCATAGCGTTCCAGTCGTAGCGAAGAGGCATCCCGGAGCGCCCGTCGGTGCCCACCCGAACGCCGAGCACCTGATGCAGCTCGATCGTGTTGACGTCGAAGCCGAAACGCGACGACGCTATGTAGAGCCGCCACAGGCGGGCGCGGTGCTCGCCGGCCTCGGCGACGGCCTCGTCCCAGCCGCGCTCGAGGTTCGCGCCCCACTCGCGCAGCGTCATCGCGTAGTGCTCGCGCAGGTTCTCCTCGTGGCGCACCTCGAGGCCATGGTCGTGCATCGCCGAGACGATCGTGCCCGGGCCCTCCAGCTCGCCGTCGGGGAAGATGTAGCGGTCGATGAACTTGCCGGCGCGCACGTCCTGGCGGTTCGACGCCCGCGTGATCGTGTGGTTGAGCATCCGGCCCTCGGGACGCAGCTTGGCGGCGAGGAAGGTGAAGTAGGAGCCCAGGTTCTTGAGCCCGATGTGCTCGGTGAGCCCGATCGACGAGACGGCGTCGAAGTCGGTCTCGGTGACGTCGCGGTAGTCGAGGAAGCGAACCTCGGCGCGGTCGCCGAGCCCGCGCTCTTCGATCGCGCGCTGGGCCCAGGTCGCCTGAGGCTCGGAGAGCGTCACGCCCAGCGCCTCGACGCCGTAGTGCTCGGCCGCGTGCATCACCATGCCGCCCCAGCCGCAGCCGACGTCGAGCAGGCGCTCTCCCGGCGCGAGGTCGAGCTTGCGGCAGACGAGGTCGTGCTTCTCGAACTGGGCCTCCTCGAGCGAGGCGTCGGCGGTCGGAAAGACCGCGCAGGTGTAGGCCATCGACGGGCCGAGCACGATCTCGTAGAAGCGGTTCGAGACGTCGTAGTGGTGCGCGATTGCGGCCGCGTCGCGCGCCTTGGAGTGGCGGCGCAGGCCGCGGCGCCACGGCGGCGGAGCCTCCTCGTCGGGGATCGGGGGGCGCCGCAGCGCACCGAGCCCGAGGCCGCGCAGGATGCCGAGGCGCTCGCGCCACGGCACGGGCTTGACGTTTGCGAGCAGAGCGTGGATCGTCGCGTGGACGTCGCCGTGGATCTCCAGCGCGCCGGTGACGTAGGCGCGAACGAGCCCCAGCTCGCCGGGGGCCGTGGCGACGTAGCCGACCGCTTCCGGTCGCCGGATCTCCAGCACCAGCTCGGCATCGGCGGGGCCGGCGCTGCTGCCGTCGTAGCCGCGGAAGGCGACGGGGGCGCGTTCGTCCACGAGTCTCGTAAATACGTCGGCCAAGCGCATCGTTCTCAGCTCCTCTGCACGCACTTTTCGTAGAGATCAAGCAAGCGGCGGTCCGGATCGTATGCAGATTTGAGCGCCTCGTACTCCGCACCCCCGTACAGGTCACGGAACTCGTCGCGCTCGTAGTACGACGTCGAGTAAAGGGACTTGTGCCCGCCGAGGTCGGAGACGAGCCGCTCGACGAAGCGGTTGCGCTCGCCCTCGCGCTCGCCCGGGCGGCGCTCGACCTGGCCCCAGAACCCGAAGTTCACGTACGTCGTGTCGGGATCGAGCGCGTACAGGGTCCACGGCGCAGCGTGCTCGCGCAGGCGCAGCGGGCACATCCACAGCGGTGCGATCCCGACCTCGCGCTGGAAGGCGTCGAGGAACTCAGCCGCGTGCTCGACGGGAACCTCGACGTCCTGGATCACGTCCTCGCGTCCGGGACGGCCCCGCAGCCGGTCGAGCCGCGCGAGCGGCTGATAGCGACGCTCGAGGCTGATGAGCTTCCAGTACACGTCGCTGCGCAGCCAGCGCTTCGGCCACAGGCGCCGGATGCGCGGTCGCTGGACGCCGAACGACTTCGAGCACCAGAACCAGTCGGTGTCCCAGCGCCACAGATAGTCGTGGATCGTCAGGTAGTCCTCGTCGCGTCGCGGGATCGAGCGGTAGTAGATCTGCTGGCCCGTGTAGTCCGACGTGTAGGGGGCCTCGTCGACCATCGTGCCGAGCGTGAGGTAGTGGCCCCCGGGGGCGAAGACCGTGCCGTCCATGAAGTCGGCGCCCTCGCCATTCCATGAGCGCGTCGCGGCGACCTCGGCGACGGCGGCGAAGTAAGCGTCGGGGTTCGGGAAGGGCAGATGGCGCACCCGGACGTAGGGCCGCACGGGCTCGAGCTCGATCGTGAGGCGCAGCGCGTATCCGAGCGTGCCGTAGGAGTTGGGAAAGCCGCGGAACAGGTCGGCGTGCTCGCCGTCGGGCCGCGCGATGACGATCCTCCCGTCGCCGCTCATGACCTCGAGCTCGAGCACCGACTCGTGTGGCAGCCCGTTGCGAAACGAGCTCGACTCGATCCCGAGCCCCGTGACCGCGCCGCCGAGCGTGATCGTCCGAAGCTGGGGGACGACGAGCGGCATCAGGCCGTGCGGAAGCGTCGCCTCGACCAGGTGCTCGTAGGTCGTCATCCCCTGGACGTCGGCGGTGCGGGCGTCGGGATCCACCGACAGCACGCCGTCGAAGGCGGCGACGTCGAGTCCGGGGCGCTGCGGCGCCGCCCGCGGCCGGAACAGGTTCGAGGTGCGCTTCGCGAGGCGCACCGGGGCGTGCGCAGGGATCGCGAGGTACTGCTCGCGCAGCCGTTCCCTGCGCCGCAGGTAGGCGCTGTCGGCGGGGGTCGTCCCTACCGGCTCCGAGGTCGCCAGCTCCATCGTGGCCCGGACACTAGGGATTTGCCCGAGGAGGCGGCTGTCCAGTCCTCATCGCCGCCCGTGAATCTCAACTACTGATGCTTTTGGGTACCCGATGGGGTCCCCGAACGATCAGAAGTCGTGGTCAGCGGAGGTCGGGATTCAGCGCACGGCGCGGATGTTGAACTGGCCGCCGCCCATGGTGCTGTAGAGGCGAAGCCACAGCGCCAGGAACATCTCGGTGCCACGCGATGCTGTGATGTCGCCGAGGTCGATGATGTTGTCGCTCGGCCAGCCGAAGCTCTCGAGCAGCTCGACGACCTGGCGCTTGGCGGAATCGTCGTTACCGCACACGAATACATCGTGGTCGCCCTTCACCACACCGGGATCGGTCATCACCGCGGCGTTCATCGTGTTGAGCGACTTGACGACCTTCGCCTCGGGAAACGCTTCCTGGATCCACTCGCCGAGGCTCTCGGTGTTGCAAAACAGCAGGGTGGGGGGCATGCCCTTGGAGAAATCGAGCGGGTTGGCGACGTCGAGCAGCGTCTTGCCGGCGAGATTCTCCGCGCCGGCGGCCCGCAGCGCGTCGAGCGATACCCCGCCGGGCGTGCAGTTGACGGTCAGCTCGCCAAAGTCCGCCGCGTCCGCGAACGTGCCGTGGCTCGCGCTGTCGCCCGCGCCCTCGGCCCACTCGACCGCGGTTTCGTTGTCCGCCGTGCGCGAGCCCATCATCACCTCGTGGCCCAGGTCCGTCAGCTTCGTTCCCAGTGTCCGTCCGACCATCCCCGTGCCGATCACTGCGATCTTCATCTTGCGGCGCTCATTGCGTCATCGCCGTCGCGCCGTAGCGCAGCCGCCGGTACAGCCCGCGGAAGGGTGGTATCCCGTCGTGGCCGCTGCCGACCTTGGACCGGAAGTCCAGGAGCCCGTCGTAGTGCTCGATCTGGGTGCGCCGCAGTGCGAGCAGGTCGCTGCTCGCGCTGTTGAGGCCCGGGTCGGACGACACCGCGACCCGATACCCGGCCTCCTCGACCATGCGGCGCTCGCGCGGGCCAAACAGCCCCGCCGGATAGTTGAAAGCCTCGACCGGCCGCCCGAGGCGCTCCTCCAACGCAGCCTTGCATCCCACGATCTCCTTCCTGGCCTGCTCGTCGTCGAGCGTGAGCAGGTTGGGATGGGTGATCGTGTGCGCCTCGAAGCGAAGCGGCGAGTCGCGATCGAGCTGGACGACCTGCTGCCACGAGATCAACGGCGGCATCTGCGCGTACCACTCGAAGCTGACGTCGCCGTCGAGCGCACCGGTGACGACGAACACGGTCGCCTTGAAGCCGAGCTCGGCCAGAATCGGCAAGGCGTTCTTGACGACGTCGAGGTATCCGTCGTCGAAGGACAGGCTCACTACCCGATCCATCGGATCCCCGCGCCGCAGCAGCTCGCCGGCCTCGGCTACGTCCACGACGCGCCAGCCGCCGTCGGCGAGGTACTGCATCTGCTGGCGAAATCGCTCCGGCGTGACCCCCAGGGGATCGCGGTCCGGGGTGACCCGGTGGTAGAAGAGCATCCGCACCCCGCGCCTCGGCGTGCGTCGCCGAGTCGTCGCAAGCCAGGTGAGCGAGCGCCCACGCGTATACGCCGCCTTGACCGCGTAGACCCACGACGGCAACATCCGGAGCCGCTTGCGTGACATCGCCACAGTTTCCCAAGTCCGACCAGTTCGATGCACAAACGACCCTGCTCGGCGTCGCCGAGGCCATCGACGACGCCGCGGATGGACGCGTGCTCGTGTTCGGATCGCCGCCCCAGGACGCCCGTGACCTCGACCTGCTGGCGCGCGAGCCGGAGCACGACGCCATCGCCTCGCGGCTGGCGGGAGAGGGCTTCATCCGCAAGGGAGTGGAGTGGGTGGCCTTTCGGGACTGCGCCGCGGTCGGCGTGGATCTGGTGCCCGCCGCCGCGTGGGAGCTGCCTCCCGGCGAGCTCGCGGCGCTCTTCGAGCAGGCCGACGTCATGCCCGGCTTTCGCCATCTCGCCGTCCCGGCGCCCGACCATGCGCTGCTGATCGCCGCGCGGCGCGTGGCGCGTGGCGGGCGCTACGAGGATCGGCTGCGCGAGCGCATCGCCGCGCTCGTCGACGGCGTGCAATCGGCCTGGCAGGACGCCGCGCGGCGGGCGCCGGCGTGGGACGCAGTCGACGCGCTTGCCGCGCTGCGGGCGCTGCACGCGGGAGGAGCCGCACCGGGCCGGACCGCGAGGGCCCGGGCGCTCGGGGCGCGACTGCGCTCGGCGCGTGCGCCCTACCGTCGCCGCGCCGCCGCGCGCGCGGTGCGGCGGGCGGCCGGGCGCCCCGCGATCGTCGCGTTCTCGGGGCTCGACGGCGCCGGCAAGAGCTTTCAGGCGATGCGCCTTCAGGAGGCGCTCGAGCGGCTGGGCCGCACCGCTGTGGTCGTCTGGCCGCCCGCGAGCAACGTCATCTTCCAGGCCAACCCGGCTCTCAAGCGGCGGCTGCTCGCCGTCCTCGAAGCGCTCGGGCGCCGTTCGGAAGCTGGAGACGAGTCCCTGCCCGCCCCCGCCGGTGAGCCCTCGTTCGAGCCCCTGCCCCGCCAGAGCGCGCCGGTGGCGCACGGGTTGGCGTTCGTGGTGGCGTTCGCCCAGGCGTGGGCGTTTCGGCGCGGCGCGGCGCGAGAGGCGCGGCGGGTCGACGTGGTCATCTACGACCGCTACGCGCTCGATTCGATCGTCTACCTTCGCCATCGCTGGGGCCACGGGCGGGCCTTCCGGCTCGAGAGCGCCCTGATCCGGCGGCTGGCGCGGCGCCCCGACTGCGCGTTCTTCCTCGACCTTCCGCCCGAGGTCGCCTATGCGCGCAAGCAGGACTTCCCGATCGACAATCTTCGCGAGCGCGCCGCCCTCTACCACGAGCTGCACCAGCGGCTCGGGGTCGAGCGCCTCGACGGCGAGCGGCCCCGCGAGGAGCTTTGCGCGGACATCGCGCGCACGGTCTGGGAGCGTCTCGGCTGAGCGCGATCACCCTCGACCTTGCGCCAGCGCGCGCCGGGCGCGGCCCAGCCTTCGTCCCAGCGTGAGCAACGGGAGCGGATCGCGCAGCGAGCCCACCGCATGCGTCGTGCGCGGACGCGGCCGCAGCACGGCGAGCACCGTGCGCCAGTCGCCCGCGAGAGCGGCGCTGGCGAGGGCGGCCAGGTCGCGTTCCTCGGAGCGGAAGCGCTGGCCGACCCGGTATGGCTCGACCCGCGGCGAGCGTTCGAGCAGCAGGTCCGCCCAGATCGCCGGCAGGTTGAGCCCGGCGGCCACGGCCAGCGCGAGCGAGCCATACATCCGCGGGTTGAGGTCGATCAGGTAGCTCGTTCCGCTCGAGCGCACGAACTGCGCCTGAAAGATGCCGCTCCAGCGCAGCTCGGCGATCAACCGGACAACCCCCGCCTCGAGCGTCGGGTCGGCGGGGACGGTCTCCGCGAAGGCGCTGATCCCGGCGCCCGGCGGGAAGATCCGCCTTGCGACCTGGTGGGACGCCGCGATGACCTCGCCCCGCCAGGCGACGCCGCAGACCGCCGTCAGCTGACCGTCGAGGGCCGGCTGGACGACGGCGACGTCCCCCGGCACCGCGGCGACTGCCTGGCGGAGCTCCGCCGGCGTGGTCACGCGGCGCACCGGTGAGCCGGCGAAGCCGCCCTCCTCGGTGGGGGTGCGGGTCCGCTGAGCCTTGACGACGGCCGGCAGCGCGACGGGACCGTCCGATTCCAGCTCGGCACGGGTGGTGAGCATCGTGTGAGGCGTGGCGAGGCCGGCCGCGGCGGCGAGCGGCTCCAGCTCGAGCTTGTCCGTGGCGCGGCGCACCATCTCGGGATCGGCCGTTCCCAGCGCTATTCCGGGCGCGAACGACTCCCGAGCGGCCGAAAGCGCCACCAGGGCAACCTCGGTGCCGGGCAGGACCGCGGCCACTTCGAGCCGCTGCGCGACGCGGCCAAGCGCCGCCACGTAGCCGTCGCGGTCGAGCGCCGGATCGGGAACCTCGACCACGCCGGCCCGGGCTCGCGAGCGCAGCGAGTAGGCGTCGCGCCCCGTGACCGCGACCCAGGGCTCGTAGCCCGCGGCGCGCAACGCCCGCACCCCCGCCAGGACGGCGTAGGCGGGGGCGTCCTCGGTCACGAGGATTCGCCGATCAGAAGCCGGCGTCGGCACTCAGTAGTTTGGGGGCGACATGTCGAGGACCTGCGTCGTGGACGCTAACGCAGGGATCAGCGCGCGGCCCGCGGCGTGAGCACCGAGCCGACCCCAGGGATACCGCAACCCGCTGCGACCGGGTCGATCGGTCGTGGCTCGCTGCTCCTGTTCGGAGCCCAGCTGATCGGCAATGCCGGCTACTTCGTGGCCGTTCTCATCCTCGCCCGCTCGCTCGGACCGAGTGGGCGCGGGACCTTGGCCTTCATCACGGTCACCGGGCTCGTCGTCGCCCGCGTGATGAAGGTAGGGATCAGCCAGGCGACGACGGTGTTGGCGGCGCAGCGACCCGAGCAGCGCGCGACGCTGCTGTCGAACCTGCTCACCTACTCGATCGCCGGCTCGTTCGCCGGAGCAGCCCTCGTCTGCGGCGTGCTGCTGGCGGCGCCCGGGATTCGGCCCGGCGACATCGGGCCCACCGAGCTGGGCATCCTGCTCGGCGGAACCGTCGCCACGTCGCTGTCGGACGAGTCCTTCCTGCTGGGCTGCCGACGCATGCGCGAGCTGTCGTCGCGAAAGGCGATGGTCGGCTGGACCTACGCCCTGGTGGTGGCCGCCACGTTGCTGCTCTTCGGCCTTTCGGTACCCACCGCCGCCGCGGCTTGGGCCGTCTCCCAGTTCCTGATCGGGCTTTCGTTCCAGGGCGGGCCACTGATTCGGCTGGGGTTCGTACGGCCCAGCCTCGAGCTGCTGCGCGAGATGCTGCGCTTCGGGACCCGGGCCTGGGTCGGCACCCTCTCCACGCTTCTCAACTCGCGCTTCGACCAGATCCTCATGGCATTCATCGCCACGCAGGCCGCACTCGGGATCTACGCCGTCGCGGTCAACACCTCCGAGCCGCTGCTTTATCTCTCGAGCGCGATCGCGCAGGCGATGCTGCCGGCCATCTCCTCCGAAGACCGCGCCATGGCGCACTGGCGGGTCATGCGCATCCTTCGCGCCGCGACCCTGATCGGGGTCGCGGCAATGGCCGCGGCCGCTGCCGTCGGCCCGTGGCTCATACCGATCGTCTTCGGGGATGCCTTCCAGCCGTCGGTGGCCCCGTTCCTGTGGCTGCTGCCGGGCGTGATCGGCTACTCGGCGATGATCGTCACCAACAGCGCGCTGCTCGCCGTCGGCTCGCCCGGGCGCTCCTCAGTGGGGCCGCTCGTCTGTCTGGTCGTCGGCGTGGCGCTCGACCTGGCGCTGATCCCGAGCTTCGCTGCGTCCGGCGCGGCGGCCGCGGCGACGGGAGCCTTCATGGCAGGGGGCGTGACCGGGCTGCTGCTGTATCGCGGCCACGTGCGCTTCGCCTGGCGCGAGCTGATCCCGCGACCCAAGGACGCGCGTGAGACCTGGAGCTTCGCGACCGGCCTGGTGCGCCGCCTGAGGGCCGCTTGAGCGCCGCACAGGTCGGTGGGGGCGTGGGCCGCCCCGCCCGGCGCGGTCAGTCGCCTCGCCGCAGCAGCGGGCGCACCAGCCTGTAGGTGCCGGCGACGGGTCGCGAGCGGCGAAGGGCCGCGTAGCGGCCGGAGGCCTTGAACGCGAAGCGCCACCCGCTGTCGGCGGGGAAGATCGGGGTCCGCGAGCGCGCGAACGGAACGTCCTGGAACTCGAGCGCGAAGGCCTCGGCGAACCCCGCCTCGCGCACTGCCCGCCGAGCCACCTCGCTGCTGCGGCCGTACGGGTACGCCAGGTAGCGCGGCGGACGCCCGAGCAGATCGGCGATGCAGCCAGCCGAGGCCAGCACGTCTTCGCGGATCTCGCCCTCGGTGGCACGCGAGAGGTCGATGTGCCGGTGGCCGTGGCTTTCGACCGCGAAGCCCCGCTCGCTGAGCTCGACGAGCTCCTCGCCGGTCATCAGGTCGACCTCGAGATCGGACTCGGGGTCCCAGCGGTTGCGGTCCCCCAGCCAGGCGGTCGGAGCGAACACCGTCGCCTCGAACCCGTGGCGTTCGAGCACGGGCGCCGCGCGGGTCAGCACGCTGCGATAGGCGTCGTCGAACGTGATCGCGACGCGCGGCGGGCCGCTCTCCGGGGGCCCGGCCACGATCTCGTCCAGCCCGACCACCCGCCGCTGGCCGGCGAGGAACTCCATCTGGCGCTCGAACAGCTCCAGCGGGACGAAGGTATGGCGCAGAGGGGCGCCCGCGGGCACCGGCGCGACGGCGTGATAGCAGAGCACGACGCTGCGCGAGCTCATCGGCTCGAACGGCGCCGGCCGATCGCGTTCAGGGTGAGGGGCGCCGACTCGCTCCGCACGGGACGCCATCCTAAGGTGCTGGGGACCCGGAGTGACTCTGACCTACACGACAGTGATCCCGACGAAGGACCGTGCCGATCGGGTGCGGACCGCGGTCGAGGAGATGCTCGCGCAGACGCGGCTCCCGGAGCGGATCGTCGTCGTCGACGCGAGCGACCCGCCGCTCGAGCTGGCAGACCAATTGCGCGACGCGGCCCGCGAGGCGGGCCTCGAGCTCGTGCTGGTTCATGCGCCTCCCTCGACGGCGGGCCAGCGAAACCGCGGCGTCGAGCGTGTCGAGACTCCGGTGACGCTGCTGCTGGACGACGACGTGTCGCTGCAGCCGGACTACGTCGAGGTTCTCCTCGAGCGTTGGGAGGGGGCCGGCCTGGAGGCGTTCGGCGCGATGGTGGGAACGCCCGAGTACGTGCCGCCGCATGGACCGCTGGCCCGCGCCCTGCGGAGGGTCTTCATGCTTCACTACCACGCGGCGCGAGGCGAGGCCACCACCTTACGCCGCTCGCGCAAGGTCCGCTACGTACCGATCCCGAGCCGCGAGGTCACCGTGCCGGCGTGCGGCGCGGGTTACGGGCTCTTCCGCACCGATCTGCTGCGCCGCCACCCGTTCGACGAGAAGTTCCCCGGGTACGCACCCGGGGAGGACCTCGAGATGTCCAGCCGCCTCGCGGCCGACGCGCCGATCCTCCAGGTTCCATCCGTGCGCTACCTGCACGAGTGGAACCCGCGCGAGCGTCTGTCGCCGGTCCGCTGGTACCAGCGCGGCCGCCGCGAGACCTACTTCCGGCTGCGGCACCTCGATGATTCGATCGGCAGCCGGGCGGCGTTCGCGCTGTCGCTTATCGCGGAGACCGGCGCGGCCGCCGCCGACTCGCTTCGCGAGCGCGATCGCCGCCACGTCGTGGGTTTCGTACGGGGCGTGCTGGAGACCCTGCGCGAGCGCCGTCGGCGATGAAAGCCGACGATCGGCGCGGCTGACTTCGAACCAGCGACCTCTCGCGCGTGAGCGGTCGCAGATCGCGGCGCGCACGACTGGCCCGCGATACTTGGCCAAGAAGGGCGGTGCGGCGAGCGCTGGCGGCCCTTTGCGTCGATAAGTGTTCCGACGGCAGCAGCTGCAAGGAGGACACAACTCGGTGCAAGGAGGCGCGCGAATGAAGAAGGCATTGGTGGTACTAGTCGCTGCGGGTGCGCTAGCGGTCCCGTCTACGGCGCTCGCGGTGTACGGGAGCCAGCCCGGCTACGAGGTCGCGCAGTCGCAGACGCGTTGCTCAGGGGCCGGTGCGTTCGGCGCGTTCGGCGACAAGGGCGATGTCGTGCATGACTTCGGTCACGTCTATCCCGGCGACTCGAACGGAACGCCTGGGGCCAACGGCACGGCCACCGGTTACAACAACTCGCATCTCTGCGGTAACCCGCAGGTCGACCAGACGCAATAGTCATCCACACGGATCTGCACCGGGGGCTGTCGTACCTCCGGGGGCGTCCGTAGCCCCGCGCGGCGCGGAAGCGTCCCCTGGTCGCAGGTCTCTGCCCGCGACACCCGTGTGCGAGACTCTCTGTCGGCGCCACGCAACTCCTGCCTGGGCCACCCGATAGAGAGGGGACCCATGCAGCGAGGGGCTTCGAGCCGGCGGGCGATGGCGCTGTCGCTGTTCGTCGCGTTGGGACTTATCGGCGCGGCGGCACCGGCACCGGCGAGTGCCGCGACGCAGATCGGGGAGACAGTCCCTCCTACGCCTTGTGACGGTGGGTTCACCTACTTTCAAACCGGCGCGCCGCCGGCGTCCAGGCAATACGCGGCACCCTCGGCGGGGGTGATCACATCCTGGAGCTTCCAGGCCGACCCCTCGGCCGCGACGACGCTCAAGCTCAAGGTAGGCCGGCGCGTGGGCACCAGCCAACAGTTCCTCATTGTCGGCGAAAGCCCCGTGAAGACCGCGGACGCCGGCAGCTTCAACACCTACACCGACGTCCGGATCCCAGTGCTGGCGGGTGACGCAATCGGCGTTTTTCTAGCTGCCAACGAGCCCTGCGCCCGCGCGATCGGTGGCTACTCGTATGCCTACACCAGCGGGGACGCGCCACCGGGGACAACGCCCACCTTCTTTGAGATCGAGGGCTTTCAGTTCGACGTCTCGGCGATCCTCGAGTCCGACTGCGACTCCGACGGCTTCGGGGACGAGACCCAGGACCCGAACCTCGCTCCGTGTCCGCCAGCGCCCGAGACGACGATCACCAAGGGCCCCAAGGACAGGACGAAGAAGAAGCACGCGACATTCGAGTTCACCGCCAACGAGCCGGGCGCGAGCTTCGAGTGCTCACTCGACGGACGGGCCTTCGCGCCCTGCACGTCTCCCCACGCGGTCAAGGTCAGGAAGGGAAAGCACACCTTCGCGGTCCGCGCCACGGACGCCGGCAACAACGTCGAGGGCTCACCCGCCTCCGACGACTGGAAGGTCAAGAAGAAAAAGAAGAAGTCTTCCTAGGGCCTTCCCTGCGCGGCACCGACCGCGACGCGCTCGACGTCGAGCCGCGGCAGGATCCGCTCGAGCCAGTCCGGGATCCACCAGTTGCGGCTGCCGAGCAGCTGCATAACCCCCGGGACGAGCACCATCCGCACGACGGTGGCGTCGAGGAAGATCGCGGACGCGAGCCCGATCCCGAACAGCTTCAGGAAGACGTCCGGCGCCGCCAGGAAGGCGAGGAAGACGACGACCATGATCGCCGCCGCCGCGGTTATCACCCGCGCGGTCTTCGCCAGGCCGTCGGCGACCGCGCGGCGGGTGTCTCCGTCCTTCAGGTACTCCTCGCGGATCCGCGAGATCAGGAAGACCTCGTAGTCCATCGAGAGCCCGAAGAGGATGGCGAACATCATCACGGGCATGAACGGCGCCACCGGCACCTCGTGGTCGATCCCGATCAGCTCGCCCACGACGCCGCCCTGCGACACGAGCGTCATCACGCCGTAGGCGGCGCAGACCGACAGCAGGTTCATGACCGCGGCCTTGAGCGAGATCAACGGTGAGTGGAAGGCGACGAGCAGGAGCAGGAAGGAGAGGCCGACGACCGCGGCGATGAACAGCGGCATGCGGTCCTTCATGTACTCGCTCTGGTCCTCGAGCGCCGCGGTCACGCCTCCGATCTTGACGTTGACGCCGGACCCGCGCAGCTCGTCGGGCACGACGTCCTGGCGCAGGTGGTTGACCAGGTCCTCGGTCTGCTGGTCCTGGGGGGAGCCGGTCGGGATCACCGTGATGATCGCCGCGTCGCCCTCCGGATTGATCTGCGGTCCGGCGACGAAGGCGACCCCGGGCTCGCTGCGAAGCCGCCTCGCGAAGGACTGGACGCCGGCCTTCGCGGCAGGGCCGGACAGCTCGGCGGCGACCACCAGCGGCCCGTTCGTGCCGGGGCCGAATCCCTCGGTGTTGAGATCGTAGGACCGGCGGGTCATCGTGTCCGGCGGGTCGTTCCCGGCGTCGGGGAAGCCGAGCCGCATGCCGAGAGCCGGCGCCGCCAGTGCGAGCAGGACCGCGGCCGCGGCCGTCACGGCGATCCAGGGATGGCGCTGGACGACGTGGCTCCAGCGCGCCGCGGGGGACTCACCTTCCCGGTCGGCCTTCAGGTGCCGGCCGAGGAGCGGGATCCGGAGGCGGTCGACCCTGGGCCCCAGGAAGGAGAGGATCGCCGGCAGCAGGGTGACGGCGGCGAACATCACGACCAGGACCGCGAACGACGCCGAGATGGCTACCCCGTACATGTAGGAAAGGCCGGTCAGGCAGAGGCCGAGGACGGCGATCACCACGGTGAAGCCGGCGATGATCACGCTGCGTCCGGCGGTGGTCACGGCCTCGACGACGGCGTCGTGGCGCTCCTTTCCGTCCCTCATCGCCGAACGGAACCGGGTCAGGACCAGCAGCGAGTAGTCGATGCCGACCCCGATTCCGATCAGCCCCGAGACCGCCGTCGTCCAGTCGGGGACGTCGACGAGGTTGGCCAGCAGGGCGATCAGGCCCGCCGACGAGATGCCGAGGCCGACGAGGGCGATCACGAGCGGCAGCCCGGCGGCGATCAGCGAGCCGAAGGCGATCAGCAGCACGATCGCGGCGCCGAGGAAGCCGAGCCCCTCGGGGCTGGATTGATTCTGGGCGGCGTAGATCGGGTCCCCGCCGAGCTCGATATCGAGGCCCTCGCCGCTGTTCTGCTCGGCGGCGTCGACCAGCTTCTCGCCGTCCTCCTTGGGGACGTCCCAGCCCGGAACCGTCAAGGGGAGCGTCGTCGATCCGATCGTGCCGTCCTCCGAGACCCGGACCGGGGTGTGCTCGGCTACGTGATCGACCTGCTCGGCCTCGCCGAAGAAGGCGTCCATGCGCTGCTTGGCGCCGGAGCTGGTGGCGCCGGCCGAGTCCTTCCAGACGACGTAGATCTCCTGGCCGGAGTAGCCGCTGAAGCGTTGCTCGGTGAGGTCGCTCGCGGCCTTCGACTCCGATCCGGGCGTGTTGTAGTCCGCGTTGTACTCGCCGGCGAGCGACGAGCCCACCCCGATGATCAGGATCGTCGCCGCGATCCACGCAACGACCACGCGGCCGCGGCGGCGGTAGGCGATGTCGGCGAGGCTGGCGAGGCGGCGGGTCATCCGGAGTCCTTTCTCGGCTTAACTACTTGTTTACAAGTTCAAAGGTTCACGAAGAGAATGATTTCTATCAGAAAGCAGCGCGTATAGTCTTCCTCGACGATGACGCGTGAGATCGGTCCCGTCGATCCGGAAAGACCCTGATCGGACGCTGATGGGCGGCAAGGAGATCAGCGGCGACAAGGCGCCGTCGAGCCTCGGCTTCCTGCTCTCGCAGGTCGGCATCTACGCCTCGCGTCGATTCGCGCAGCGGATCGGCGCGCTCGACATCCACCCACCGTTGTTCCGGGTCCTGAATGTGGTCGACGCGGCGGAGGGGCAGTCACAACAGGCAATCGGCGAGGCGATCGAGGCGCCCGCAAGTCGCATGGTCGCGATCGTCGATGAGCTCGAGCAGCGCGGCTTGATTGAGCGCCGCCCGTACCCGAGCGACCGCCGCGTCCACGCCCTCTACCTGACCGCCGAGGGCCGCAAGCTGCTTGCCAAGGGGCGGGAGATCGCGATGGAGCACGAGGGGGAGCTGACCCGCGGGATGAGCGCTGCGGATCGCAAGCAGCTGATCGCGTTGCTGCGCAAGCTGGTCGACAACCAGGGCATCGGCAGCGGCGTTCACCCCGGGCTCAGCGACCCCGATGTGAACAAGTAGGGATGCCGTGGGCACTACCTGGACCGACGGTAGAGGCTTCAACCCACACCGCGCTTCAAGCGCCCGGCGATCGTCTTCAGGTGCTCGACGAGCTCCGGCGGCTCACGGACCTCGAAATCGACGCCGAGCATCGCGATCCGCATCGCGAGCCATCCGAGGTCGTCGTCGCCCGTCCGGTACTCGCATGTCCGCTCGTCGATCGGTTCGAACGTCCCCCAGTGGGACGGGATGCGGCTCGTGATCTCTTCCAGCGAGGCATGGACCATGACCTTCGCGTCGTAGCGGGTGGGCGCGCCCGAGATGCTCTGCGCGACGTAGGCGGCCGCGTCCTTCGCGGGCAACGTTCGTGCTTTGAAGCCGACGCCGGTCGAAGCCGGCCTGCTCAGGCGGTCGACGCGGAAGCTGCGCCAGTTCTCGCGACGGCGGTCCCAGGCGACCAGGTACCAGCGGCGGCCCAGGTTGACGAGCGAGTGGGGCTCGACCTCGCGGCGCGTGTCGACGCCCTCGCGGCTTCGGTAGGCGAAGCGAAGGCCCTCGGAGTCGCGGCAGGCGGCGGCGATCACGGTCAGGTGCTGCGGATCGACGGTTGGCCCGGCGGCCGCGGGCGCGATCGTCGCTGACCCCAGCGCGCTGACCCTGCGTCGCAGGTGAGCGGGCAGGACCTGCTCGAGCTTGACCAGGGCGCGAACCGAGGTCTCCTCGATGCCGGTAACCGACGCCCGGGCGGCTGTGCGCAGCCCGACAGCGATCGCGATCGCCTCGTCGTCGTCGAGTAGCAGCGGTGGCATCGCGGTGCCGGCACGAAGCCGGTAGCCGCCGGCCGGCCCGCTCAGCGACTCGACCGGATAGCCCAGGGCGCGAAGGCGCTCGATGTCGCGCCGGATCGTCCGTCCGGAGACCTCGAGCCGCTCCGCGAGCTCGGCGCCCGGCCAGTCCCGGCGTCCCTGCAGAAGCGACAGCAGCTCCAGCAGGCGACTCGAGGTCTCACTCATGCGAATTCATCGTCCTCAATATTGAGGACAGATCCTGACCTAAATGGGATCTAGGGTGCGCTGCGTTGTCAGCAATCGAGAAAGGAGCACCGATCGCATATGCCTGAACGAGACGGATACATCCCGGGGGTCCCGTGCTGGGTCGACACGAGCCAGCCGGACCCGGAAGCCGCAGTCGACTTCTACAGCGGCCTGTTCGGATGGGAGTTCGAGGACGTCATGCCGCCGGGCTCGCCCGGCAAGTACTTCATCGCACGCATTCGCGGCGGCGACGTCGCCGCCGTTGGGTCGCAACCGGAAGGGTTGGGCCCGGAGGCACTCTGGAACACCTACATCTGGGTCGACAGCGCGGATGAGACCGCGTCGAAGGTCCTGGACGCGGGTGGCAAGGTGCTGATGGATCCGTTCGACATCATGGATTCCGGCCGGATGGCGCTGCTCGGGGACCCGTCGGGCGCAGCGTTCTGCGTCTGGCAGGCGAAGCAACACAAGGGCGCGCGGATCGTCAACGAGCACGGCTCGCTGAACTTCAACGGCCTGAACACCCGCGATCCGGAGGCCGCGAAGGCGTTTTACGCCTCGGTGTTCGGTTGGGAGACCCTCGTCCTGCCCGGCGGCTTCGAGATGTGGACGCTGCCCGGATATGGCGACTACCTGGAGCGCGACAACCCACGGCTCCGCGAGATGGTGGCGGAGAGCGGTGGGCCGGAAGGGTTCGAGGACGTCGTCGCGTCGATCAACCCGATCGCCGAGGGGCAGCCGGACGTGCCGCCTCACTGGGACGTGAGGTTCTCGGTCGACGACGCTGACGCCATCGCGGAGAAGGCGGCGGAGCTCGGCGGCCAGGTGATCGTTCCGCCGTTCGACGCCCCCTGGCAAGAAGCTCGTAGACGGGCTCCGTCGACTCGGAGCCGCCCCTGTGATGGGCGGGGCGGGCGCCCCGGCGCCCGTTTCGCTCTCGGGGGCCATGGGCGCGGCTGGTTTCGAACCAGCGACCTCTCGCGTGTGGAGCGCAAGCCGAGGAAGCGGAAGAGGGGCGGAAATCCGCATAGCAATGCGGTTTGCAACGCTTGGACTCATGGTCAGGCGGGAGCCACAGATCACCGCTATTTGCGAGCGATCAACGGCGATTCGGGCACCAGTGCCCGATGCCGCCGACCGCCCGGCGCGCCCATGCCGGGGGTGCCGGAACGAAATGCTTGATCTCGACGTCGTCGCGGTCGAGGGCAACGCGCATGGGGAATTCGCCCCTCGCCGCCCCCTGGGTCGCGGGCCCTACTTCCGCTTCCGCGGCTTCACCTTCCACTCCGCCTCGGCCGGCGTTGGGTCGGCGTTGCCCGCCGGGTCGATCGCGAAGACCGCGAAGCTGTGGCGGCCGCGCTTTAGGTTGCGGTAGTCCTGCGGCGAGCTGCAGGGCGCGAACGCCGCGCCGTCGAGCGAGCAGCGGAAGCTCGAGCCCGGCTCCGATGAGCTGAAGGAAAGGTAGGAGTGGCGGTTGCGGCGCTTCTTCGGCACGCCGGTGATGGTCGTCTCGGGCGGGTTCTGGTCGCCGGCCCCGGGCTCGGGAGCGGGAGGCGCCGGGGCGAGGTCGTAGGTGATGACCACCTGGCCGTTGCCGGCGCGCACGCCGTTCGTCATGCCGCTGCCGGTAGGAGTGAACCCGGAGCCGCCACCGCCCGCTCCACCGGCTGTTTCCGCTGGGGCTCCCGATCCGCCGCCGCCGCCGAACAGCCCGCCGCCGCCGCCGCCGCCGCTGTGGGCGGCCGGGAGACCGCTCTGATCCGCGCCGGCGCCGCCCGTGCCGCTCGTACCAGCGCCTCCGCCGCCACCGCCGGCAGCGCCCCCCGCGCTCTGGGTGCCGCCAAGGCCCTGCAGGCCTGAGCATGGGCTCCCGTCCCCGCCCGTCGTGCCGCCACCGCTGCCGCCCGTGCACGGGCCGGCGCTGCCGCCGCCGCCGCCGCCCCCGCCGGCGATCACGACCCGATTCGCGAGGCCCGTCCCGCCCTGGCGGACGTCCGAGGCGCCGCCGCCGCCCCCGCCCCCATTGAAGGGTCCGGGGCCGCTGGCCGTGCCGCCGGGACCGCCGCCGTTGAAGCCGCCGGGCGCCGGGTTCCCGGTGGCGGGTTGCCCACCGACGTTGACCTGGAGCACCTCCAAGGGGGTCACCGCGATCGTCGCGGTGGCCTCGCCGCCCAGCCCGCCGCCGGTGCCGTCTTGTGCCTGACCGCCCTCGGCGCCGAGGGCGTCGACAGTGACCTGCGTCACACCCGCGGGGACGGTGAAGGTCTGCGCGGTGCCGGTGAAGCTGAAGGTCTCGGTGACCGCGGCCGCAGAGCTGGGTACGAACAGAAATACGGCGAAACTCGCCAGCGCCGCGCCGAAGTGCCTGTAGCTCGGCCGCAGCCCCCTGATCACGAGCTTGTCTCCCCTGACGGGTCCCGCAAAGTGATGGGAGGGTAGCGGCTCGGATTCCGAGGGGCGCCAGGGCCACCGTTCCGAGGACTCGATGTTCGGAAAAAGGTTCGGAAGCGCGACGGACCGCTCGCGTCCGCGTTCGGAACCGCTTGGTCAAGCCAGGTCCATGGGCGCGGCTGGTTTCGAACCAGCGACCTCTCGCGTGTGAAGCGAGCGCTCTCCCACTGAGCTACGCGCCCTGAAGCGCGAATGATAGGTCGCGCAGCGCGGCCGAAAGACCGACCATCAAAGGCCGAACGGCCCCGAAGGGCCGTTCGACCGAACCAGCCCTCTCGGGTGCGCTCTAGGGGGAAGGGAATGGTTCTTGGGAGGAAAGTCTCATCGCGGCGACGCGATCGAGGCCGACGTCGTGGCCGCGGCGCTGACGGCGGGGATGCGAAGCCAAGCCAAACCCTTCGTGGAGCATCGAATCTTGTCCTGACGGATGCGGCGTTTCGGCCTCGATCTCGGACCGATCCGCTTCACCCCGGGATGCCGACGCAAGGACGGTCGTCTCGCGCCCGTCCGCGCGTAGACGGACCCTATGCGCCGGCAGCTCTCCAAGTCAATGCCCCGCAGCGCTAGGATTGCCGTGGACCGTGCTAGGCGGGGAATTAGCGGTGCCCTGTACCCGCAATCCGCTCTAGCGGGGCCGAATGCCCGTCCGAGGGTCGCGGCCTTCGGGGTCAGTACGTCGCGGGCAGCGTTGACGGCCGGGTCCCGCGCAATGTGGGTCCGTGAATCAGGTCAGGTCCGGAAGGAAGCAGCCTTAAGCGGGAGCCCGCATGTGCCGCGGTAAAGCCCGGCCCGAGCAAGCCACGACGCAAGCGCCCGAAGACCGCTCTCGACGGCGGGCCGCACGGTCCATACTTGCCGCCGGCGCAGCTTCGAATCGCCGGCCGTAGGCCGACGCTGGAGGTCGAGTTGGGAGTTCGAATAGTCGAGGGTGGAGCGCGGGAGCCGTTTCGCGTCGTGATCGCGGGCGGAGGGGTCGGCGGGCTCGAGGCGGCGCTCGCCCTTCACGAGCTCGCCCCGGGCCGGCTCGCGACCGAGCTGATCACGCCCGAGGAGGAGTTCGTGCACCGACCGCTCGCCGTCGCGGAGCCGTTCGGACTCGCGGACGTCACGCGCTTTGCGCTCGACCGGATCCTCGGCGAGGGGGTGGCGGCCCGGCGGCGCGATTCGATCGCCGAGGTCGACCCCGAATCGCACGAGGCTGTCACGGCGGGCGGACGTCGGGTCCCGTACGACGCGCTAGTGCTCGCGATCGGCGTTCGGCCTGAGGTGGCGATCAAAGGGGCGCTCACCTACCGCGGACCGGCGGACAACTCGGCCTATCGCGATGTCCTGGCAGGCCTCGAGGCGGGCGAGCTGCACCGGATCGCGTTCGCCATCCCGGCGACGGTTCGGTGGGGCCTGCCGCTCTACGAGCTGGCCCTGCTGACCGCGCGCCACGCCCGGGAGTCGGGAATCGAGGGCGTCGAGCTGACGCTCGTCACCGCCGAGCCCGAGCCGCTCGCGATGTTCGGCCACAGGGCCGCGCGCAACGTCCGCGACCTCCTTGGTGGGGCCGGGGTCGCGGTGCACACATCGGCGGCGCCCGCGGCCGTCGAGGGAACCGAGCTGCGCCTGGTGAGCGGGGAGACGCTCGCCACCGACCGCGTGATCGCCAGCCCGAGGCTCGAGGTCGATCCGATCCCGGGGATCCCGCAGGGACCACACGGGTTCATCGGCACCGACGTGCACATGAAGGTCGAGGGGCTACCGCGCGTATTCGCGGTGGGGGACGCGACGTGGTTTCCGATCAAGCAGGGCGGGCTCGCGGCGCAGCAGGCCGACGTCGCGGCGACCTACATCGCCGGCCTCGCCGGGGCGGATGTCGAGCGGACGAAGTTCCGCCCAGTCCTGCGCGGCGCGCTGATCACAGGCGAGACGCCGCGCTACCTGCGCACCGAGATCGGCGACAGGGATGGGGTGTCCGCTGCGGGTGGCGCCCCCCTGTGGTGGCCGCCGAGCAAGATCGCCGCCCGCTTCCTCGCCCCGAGGCTGGCCGCGCTGGCCGGCAGCCAGGCCGGCCCACCGCTCACGGACGTCGAGGCGCCCGAGGCGAAGGAGCTCGCCCGGGCGGAGGCCGACCACGCCGACGCGGTCGAGCTCGCGCTCGGCATGGCCGACGCGGACGCGATCTGGGGCGACTACCTGTCGGCTCTGCGCTGGCTCGATCTCGCCGAGGAGCTCGATTTCTCGCTTCCGTCCGCCTACGTGGACAAGCGCCGCGAGTGGACCAAAGCGGCGGGGCAGCAGGACTAGAGCCGGCGGGGACGCGGGCACACGCCGGCGTCAGTCGTGTTGCGGGCCCGAGTACGGCAGGCCGCGGAGGATCTGGTTGAGCTGCGGGGTGGGGGGTGCCGGATCGGGGGTGCTGCCAGCCGGGCAGAACCGTGTATAGACGGTCTCGGCGGGATGCTTCGGCTTCGTCTCCGAGTGCATCCACGAGAGGTGCAGGTGGTTGCCCCGCCCGTGTCCCTCGTCCCCGTTGTAGCCGACCCAGCGGAACGGCGCCCGGGGCTGGTTCTGCGCCGGTTCCGCCCAGCGCGCCAGCTTCGTCACCTTGCGCCACGTGCCGCCGACCGCCGTGTTGGGGATGACGTCGATGGCGAGTCCGATCGGATGCTCGCCGTTGGCGGCGTGCACGTCGGAGGTCGAGTAGCCGTCCGTGATGAAGATCTTGTACCTGTGGACCATCCAGGCGATGTCTTCGAGCAGCCGCTTGTCGATCGACTCGCCCGGGAATCCTGGAATCGGCACGAACTCGCCGCCGCCCGTCGTTTCGCACAGCCCCTCCTGGACCTGGACGCTGTGCATCGGGTCGGGGGCGCCACCCGTCTGCGCGACGGCGACGGCCGCGAACGATGATGCGGCGAGAACCACGCTCGCCGCGGCCACCGCGACGGCGTTGCGGCGGATGCACCTAGCGATCAGCGGATGTCGAACAACTCGCATGCAGAATCCACGACTCGTTTGAAGCCACCGGGCGGAATCCGTCCGGCACCGGCTTCAGTTCCCCTGGCCCTTCGGATCGGTCGAGTCTGTAGATCTCTTTAGCCTGCGCGGACGCGGGTGCAAGGAAGTAACCGACCGGTTCGCCGCCGAGCTGCGGGCTTTCCTGCGAGGCCGGGACGATCTCGGACGGCGGGCGATCGAGCCACAGCGCCAGGAACGGGATCGCGCGCTCGTCGGGGACGGTGACGGTGCCACAGCCCTGTTCGAACGCGTCCGAGTCGGCGAGATCTTGGAGGTCGTCGCCGAGCCGCTCCTGCACCGCGATCGAGTCGCGAAGATCGGAGAGGCGGTCCGCCTGGGCCGGCACGAAGGCGATCAGCAGCACGGCGATCAGCCCGCCGATCAGCGCCCACCTCCTGCGCCACCGCTCGCCGGGCTCCAGCTCGAGCCACCCGAACACGCCCGCGGCGCAGAAGATCGCCAGGATCGTCGCCGCGGGCAGCAGGTAGCGGGTCAGCACCGCGAGCCCGGCGATCGCCAGCAGCGAGAAGGCGGCCAACGCAACCGCGCACGCCAGTGCGCCGATCATCGCGCGCCTGCGCAGCAGCGTGAGCGAGAGCGCCAGACCGAGAGCCGCCCCGATGAGCACGGGCTCGCGGAGGACCTCCCCGAGCCGCTGCGGCCCGTCGACGACGAGGCCGCGCAGCCCGGTGTCGCGTCCCAGGGCCTCAACCGTGTCCCGGGTCCCGGTCAGCGAGTAGAGCGGATCGCCGGCGTAGGCGAGGTCGAAGAGGATCCAGGCGAGCGGCGCGGCCGCGGCCAGGAGCCCGAGCCCGAGCCCTCTACGGTCCGCGAGGAAGGAGGCGATCGGGGCGAGGGCGGAGCCGCGCGGCCTGTCGGGGTCGCGGTAGGCCAGATATAGGAGATACGCGGCGGAGAACAACCACGCTTCGGGGCGCAGCAGCCCGGCGATCGCGAGCAGCGCCACGACCGGGCCCTCGCGGCGGGGCCTGCGCGTCTCGAGCAGCAGCGCCGCGAGCACCAGCGCCAGGTAGGGGATGTCCACGTAGGCCCGGACCCCGAAGTCGAGCAGCGGCTGGCGGGTGATCACGATCGCCGCCGCAAGCAGGCCGACCGCCGGGTTGAACCACTCCGCGCCCAGCCGGTAGACGAGGTAGGCGACCGCGGCGAGCGCCACGAAGGCGATCACGAGGGTCGCGGTCTCGGCCCCGTCGCCGAGCGGCGAGAGCACGACCCCGACCAGGGTGGCCAGAGGATGCGGGGTGGGGGAGAGCGAGGCGTCGTAGTCAGGCGACTGCCCGTCGGCGATCTCGCTTCCCCACAGCAGCGCGTAGAAGGTGTCGTACTGGACGAAGCCGTGGCCGAAGGCGATCCACAGCGCGAGCGCCCCGCCCCCGATCCAGGCGATCGGCGCGAGCATCGGGCGCATCGCGGCGGGCCTCGTCGCGGGCCGGATCATCGGCCGCGCAGCGTATCGGCCCACTCCGAGCCTCCGGCTACACTGGGCCGCTCGATGGCCGGTCAGCGTCACAGTCTCCGCTCGCACATGGAGCGGCCACGGTGACCCCCGAGACCTCGCTGTACCGCCGCCACCGCCCCAGATCGTTCGACGAGGTGGTCGGCCAGGAGCACGTCGTGCGGACGCTTCGCAACGCCGTCGACCGCGACCGCGTCCACCACGCCTACCTGTTCGTCGGCTCGCGCGGGACCGGAAAGACCTCGATGGCCAAGATCCTCGCCGGCTGCCTCAATTGCCGGCGCGGGCCGACCACCTCGCCGTGTGGGGAGTGCGAGTCGTGCGTCACGATCGCCGCCGGGACGTCGCTCGACGTGATCGAGATGGACGCCGCCTCGAACCGCTCCGTCGACGACATCCGCGACCTGCGCGAGCGCGTCGGCTACCTGCCCGCGGCGGGTCGATGGAAGGTCTACATCATCGACGAGGCGCACATGCTTACCCGCGAAGCGTGGAACGCCTTCCTCAAGACGCTCGAGGAGCCGCCCCCCAACACGGTCTTCGTGCTCGCCACGACCGAGGCCCACAAGGTGATGCCGACGATCGTCGATCGCTGCCAGCGCTTCGACTTCCAACGCCCCTCACTGCCTCAGATCACCGAGGTCCTGACCCGTGTCACGGCCGCCGAGGAGATCGAGATCGACGACGGCGCGATCGGCGCGATCGCCCGAGCCGCGAACGGGAGCTTTCGCGACGCGCTCGGAACGCTTGACCAGCTCGTCGCCTACGGCGGCGCGAGGGTCGCGACCGAGGACGTGCTCTCGGTGCTCGGGGTCGCCGATGCCGACCTGATCTTCGCCGCCGCGGACGCGATCGCGAGCGAGGACGGCAGGGCGGCGCTCGAGGCGACCGGGCGGCTCGCGCAGTCGGGGCGCGATCCCTCGCAATTCTGCCGCGACCTGGTCGCACACCTGCGCCAGCTGCTCGTCGTCAGGACCGCCGGCACGGTGCCCGACGCGTTCAGCGTCACCGCGGCGCAGGAGGAGCGCCTGCGCGAGCAGGCCGAGCGCCTCGGCGACCAGACCCTGGTACGCGCGATCGACGAGCTGTCGGCGGCGCTGAGCGCGATTCGCGAGGGCGACGACGCGCACATGGCGCTCGAGCTCGCCGTCCTGCGGGCCGCGCGCCCCGATCTCGATCCGTCGCGCGAAGCGCTCGCCCAGCGGGTCGAGCGTCTCGAGCGCCGGCTCGCCGCGGGCGGCCCCGCGGCGCCCGCGGGGTCGGGCTCAGCGCCGGTCGAGCCTCCCGACCCCGAGGAGGTCCGCGCCCGGGCGGTGTCCGATTCCCCGAGCGAGCCCGCCGGTGGTGAGGACGCCGCGGGGGATGATCGCGGCGGGGCCGCGGCAGCGGGCGGCGCCACCGTCACGGCGGCCGTGGAGGCGATCGACATCGAGCGGATCACCGGTCTGTGGCCGGCGGTCGTGGATCAGGTCCGCCAGTCGGGCTCGGAGCTGCTGTCCACGGTCTACGAGGCGGCCCGCCCGCTCGCCGTAGACGCCGAGCAGGCCGTACTGAAGATCGGGTTTCCGCCCAGCGCCGCCTTCAACAAGCGCAAGGCCGAGGCGCAGGCCAACCGCGAGCGCTTCGCCGAGGCGGTGCGCACGATCGTCGGCGAGAGCCTGCGCCCCGTCTACGTCCTGCTTGACGGCGAGCCCGAGGAGGAGGAGGCCAACGGTGGCGCCGCGCTCTCCGAGGACGAGCTGATCGAGCGCATAAGGTCGGAGTTCGACGCCGAGTTCGTCGAGGCGGAGGCCGAGCCCGAGGCCGCGAAGGACGAATCCGAATGACCCGCGGTGGCCCCGGAGGCATGGACATGGGCGCCATGCTCAAGCAGGTCCAGCAGATGCAGGCCGAGATGATGAAGGCCCAGGAGCAGCTCAAGGACGAGATCGTCGAGGCCAGCGCCGGCGGCGGCACCGTCAAGGTGAAGATGAGCGGCGACCTGGTTCTCAAGGAGGTCTGGATCGACCCCGAGGCGATCGACCCCGAGGACTCCGAGGTGCTCGCCGACATGGTCATGGCCGCCGTCAACGAGGCGATCCGCGCCGCCCAGGAGCTCGCCGGCGAGCGCATGGGCGGCATCGCGGGCGGACTCGGCGGCCTGGGCGGGCCGGGCGGCCTGGGCCCCGGCGGACCCGGCGCCGGCGGGCTTGGCCTGGCCGGCAGCTGACTAGCACCCGCGACGCCGGCGTAAGCGGGGCTGGGTACGGATGAAAGTCAAGTCCGCTTGCGCTGCTGCACCTCCATTTGCGAGAGTGTCGGTGGGCGCCGGTGACGACGAGCTAAAGGGCAGGTCGCTGGGGCTCTGAGGCCTGCCGCGCTGCTTGCCGCTTTGACGGCCTAGAAGATGCGCGCCCCGGTGTCGCGCCGGCGCCCTTCTTCGGCCCGCTCGCCTTCCAGTCGGCGATCAGCCGACGGTAGGCCGCCTCCGCCTGGCGCTGGAGCGCTTGCTCGGCTTCGCGCTCCTCGGGCGTCGCGCTGATCCGCTGGCCCCGGTGACGGGTGCTGCACTTCGGCGCTCCGGCCAGAAGCTCCGCGCGGCGAAGCTTGTGGCGCGAGAGCGAGGGTCGCCCGTAGGCGTAGTCCTCGCCCCTGGTGAGCATCGACCACGAGATCACCGCCAGCTTTCGCGCGACCGCGACCGTCGCTTTCTGCTTGCCCTTGCCGGCCTGGAGCCGAAGCCAGAAGGCCCTCAGCGGCCCCGGGGCCTCGGCTGCCTTCCAGGCCGCCTCGACGAGCACGTGGCGGGCGTGGGAGTTGCCGCGCTTTGAGATCCGCCCACCGCGCGCCTCTCCCTCGCCGGACTGGCGTGAGGTCGGGTCCAGCCCCAGATAGCCGACCAGCTGGCGCGGGCCCCGGAAGCGGCGAACGTCGCCGATCGCGCTCATCAGCGCCGCCGCAGAGACGACGTCGACGCCAGGGATCGTCATCAGCCGGCGAGCATCCGCGCTCGTGCTCGCCCACGTCGCGAGCTCGCGCTCGCAGGCCTCGATCTCCGCGTCGAGGAAGCCGACCTGGCGCAGGCAGCTCGACACCGTCTCTTGCTCCTCGGCGGGCAGCTCGAGCGCCGCGAGCCACTCGCGACCCCTCTTGCCGAACAGATCGGAGGCCTCCGGGGGGCCGATCAGGCGGCGCTGAAGCGCGGCGTGGACCTCGTTCTTTGCCCGCGTGCGCTGGCGGACCAGCGCCGAGCGGCGCGCGACGCGGCGCCGCAGCGCGCCGGTCGGCTGATCGGGGACCCAGACCGAGACCAGCATGTCCGCCGCCAACAGCCGCGCGAGGGTGCGCGCGTCGCAGCGGTCGGACTTCACCCGCGCGTGGGAGATCGCCCGCACCTCGGCGGCGTTCGCGACCACGACGCGGGCGACGTGGGGCTCGATGATCCTCGCCACCTCCATCGCGGGGCCGGTCGCCTCCAAGACGACCTCGTCGCTTGGGTCGAGGCTCTGGGCGAAGAGCTCGAGCTCCGCCGGGGCGGTCTTGACCCGGCCGGCCGAGCGGACCTCGCCGCCTTCGGCGATCGCCACCTCGCAGAAGCTGGGGTGGACGTCTAACGCGATTGAACGCATGCGCTCCTCCTTGTTTTCGGTTGACGGTGGGAGCGCAGGGGGCAAACGACAGCTACGGATTCGCGCTCGCAGCGCAACCGGGCCGGTCGCAGGGGCGGCCAGATAGGGATGCACGGGCTCTCGGCCCAGACCCAGACAGCGGCCTGCCCTTCCTGCGTTTCCCGAAGTGCCCCATTGCCCGGTGCGCCGACCCTAGGCCGATGCCCGGACGGGGCCTCCACGCTGCAGTTTCATGCCGGTAGGGGGCGAATCTGGCTGAGCTCCCCATTGTGGGCTCTGGCGCGGCGGCAGCACGGCGTCGTCGCGCGGCGCCAGCTGCTCGAGCTGGGCTTGTTCTTCTGGCCAGAACTCGGCCTCGTCGTCGAGACCGACGGGCTTCGATATCACCGCACGCCGGCACAGCAGGCGCGGGATCGCATCCGCGACCAGACGCATGCCGCAGCCGGCCTCAC
>WNFU01000813.1_pt1 | contig 60224 bp, 49 predicted proteins | sample 5400121 | NCBI WGS metagenome assembly WNFU01 (sample SAMN13153360, study PRJNA577476) | soil metagenome | isolation source: 100 cm soil or saprolite under grassland replicate 1 | place: USA:California | collected 2016-06-15 | reverse complement strand
GTTTTCTCTGATCGCCAGTTAGCGCTCGAAATGGAGTCGCGCGCTCGTAAAATCCCGAGCACTAAACTCGTCGCCGTTGGGAACCCGATACACAGTCGGGACGTTCGACAAATGTCGGGGCGGCGGCGTCGATGTGCCGTGGAGAATCACGGTTTACCTCTGTCCTTGTGAGACGTATTGCCTCTGTCCTTGTGAGACGTATTGATTGTCGATAATTGCTGGACCTTGCGTCTTGCCTTTCTGCGAATGCCATATTGCTAGCCCGATTGTGACTGCGGCGCCCATTAGGGCGACCGCAATCGTAACGAAGCTCATTGCGGGCTTTGGCCTGAAGCGATTCATAACCCAAAAACTAAGGACTTGCCGCCCGGTTCCGGCGCGTTTCACCCAAAACGCAAAGGAGAATTACACATATCTACGCCAATGCGCCGCCGCGTCCTCAGAGCGCGCGGGCCCGGAACCCCGCCACGAGGTTTCATGTCAGTTTAGACCCATCCGGTGAACCGACGCGTCGTCTTTGTTGGTCTAGGCCGATTGGTCTAGACCCATTAAGGCCTCATACCGCTTCGAGGGTGCCGTCCTTTCTGAACGGCGGAACCCAAGGCGACCGGAGAGGTTGTCTCGGTGGCGCTCTCGCTTACCCACCATTGATCTGAAACGGGGCGTACCATGCAACAAAGGCTGCATTGGCTGGACTACGATCCGGTAGCACTTGCAGTCCTGGTTTTCGGAATGGGTATGATTGCACTGCTCGCATTGAGCATTTGAGCTTTGCCAGAACCTCGTCACGCCCGTTGCCTCGGTGGCGGGGTGTTCCTTGCGGCGGTCGATGGGCCGCCCTTTTCATTGCGACTTTCCAATGCGTTGCGCCAGGCTGGCAGATCGGAAACCGAGATAAACACGCCGGCCCACCGCCACTACCGCGGCGGCGACCGCTTGGGCGGCGGCGCGCTCGTCTGCTCGGTATTTCGCAAGGGCGAATCCGTGGTCAACCACGTATTTGAGGGGCCGCTCTAGTGTCCCGATTCCGAAGTTCGCAAGCCCTTGCCGCACACTCTCGTGCGAACTTCGGAATCAAAGGGACACTAACAAACTTACTTATGACTCTAATGTGGTTTTTGGATTTGAAGCTCCTATGCGAAGCTCGCTGCAAATCCGTAGGAGCTTCAAATCCACCACACCAGTCACCACAGCTACGGGTGTAGACAGCAACATGCAACCCGCCGTAGCCTATAGCGGGCTAAGGGCGTCACATCCCCGACTTCCCCCCGTGAACGTCGTTAGTCCAGAGCCCCGACTGTCCCCAGGTCGGGGCTCGCTGTTTCGCTGCCTAAATGCGTGGGGTCCGCCCAAGCTCCGGCTCACGAATCTCAACGGGCGCAAAGGGGCGAGGAGATTGGGAGAGCGATCGTGAAGCGAGCGATGCGAAAACCCAAACGAAAGTCCATCACCGCGGGTAGGGCCGCAGCACCCGCGAAAATGTATCGCACCAATATACGCGACGTGCCGAAGGTCGCGGGGCTCAAACGCACGGACGGGTGGGTCGACATGCAGGTGCAATTCCTGATCGACAAAAGATCCGCCGGTGCCGATCATGTGGTCGGGTGGACGGTGCTCAAACCGAGGGCGCGCCACGAGCGCCACCGGCATCACAACTGCGATGAGTTCTTCGTCGTCCTCAAAGGTCACGGCCACATCTACACCGATCAAGGCGAAGTTGCGTCGGTCGAAGGAGACGTCGTGTATTCGCCCCGCACCTGCTGGCACGGCTTCAACAACACCTCGGACGCGGACGTGGTGTTGGTGTGGGGCTGGATGGGCGCCGGCTCGATCGAGGCCTCGGGCTACGAAGCCGATCCAGAAAAACATTAGATCGCCATGACGCTGAGCACACCGGGCTCGCGGCTGGAAGAGGAGATGCGATGAATCTCTGGGAGGATGCGCGGGTCGCGCGCGGCATGCGGATACAGCTCGAGATGCGGCGCAAGCGTCTCGATAGCGGCGATGCTCCGTTGGGCTGGAAGGTGGGGTTCGCCGCGCCCGAGATGCTCAAGCGGCTGGGAATTACCGGACCGCTGGTGGGATTCCTGACGCGCAAGGCGCTCGTTCATTCCGGAGCAAACGTATCGCTCGCCGGCTGGGCCAGGCCCGTGGCGGAGCCGGAAATCGCCGTCCACGTCGGCCGCGACGTCTCCGCAGGCGCCGACCATGCCACCGCCAAAGCCGCGATCGCCGGCATCTCGCCGGCGATCGAGATCGTCGATGTCACAGAACCGCCCGAGGATCCGGAGCGCATCCTCCGCGGCAACATCTATCAACGGCATGTCGTGCTCGCCGGTGCGGCGCCGGCGAAGGCCGGCAGCGCAGCGGACGGTATCGTTTGCCGCGTTCTGCGTCGCGGGCACGAGTTCGCGCGCACCAGCGATCCGCAGGCCAATACCGGCAAGTGGGTCGACATCGTGCGCCACGTTGCGGACGTGCTTGACGCTTTCGGCGAGCGGCTGCGCGGCGGGGAAATCATCATCACCGGCTCGGTGGTGCCATCGATTGCAATCGAGCCGGGTAAGGATGCGATTGCATTCGAGGTCGATCCCGTCGGTGCCGTGGAGGTCCGTTTTTCCGACTTCAAGCAGCCGGGGAAGTGAACGTTGTGCTGCCGGCACAGAGGCATTAGCGTCCCGGCAACGTGAATGAGGATTTCGAAATATGTCGAAGCTCTACGTCCCTGTCATCGCTCTCGCTGCAATGCTCGCCTTGTCGGCATCCCCGGCACAGACACAGACGCAGGCTTGGCCGCAGCAGCCGGTCCGCTTCATCATTCCGTTCGGTCCGGGCGCCGGCGCCGATATCGGCGCGCGGCTCATTCAGGACCGCCTGCAAGCACGCTGGGGCAAGCCGGTGGTGATCGAGAATCGGCCGGGCGGCGACAGCATGATCGCCATCCAAGCCGTGCTATCCGCCAATGACGATCACACGTTCTTCTGGGGGCCGAGCGGGAGCTTCATCGTCCATCCGTATCAGTACAAGAAGCTGCCCTACGACCCGGCCGATCTCCTCCCGGTGGCGCGCTTCTCCAGCACCATTCTGGGCGTCGGCGTCCCGGCATCGATGAAAGTCGCCACGCTCGCCGATTTCGTCAAACGCGCGCGCGCCGAGCCGGGCAAGTTCAATTCCGCCGCGGTTCCGGGCATTACCGAGCTCGCGTTCGATTACTTCGCGCACAACGCCAAGATCACGACGACGAAGGTTCCCTACAAGGACATCGTGCAGGCGGTGAACGACCTCGCCGAAGATCGCCTGCAGATCTATTCGGCCTCCTACGCCATTCTGCGTCCGCAGCGCGAGGCTGGCAGGATCACGGTGCTGGCGCAGATGGGACGCGAGCGCGCACCGAGCCTACGCGACATCCCGACCGGCATCGAAGCGGGTTTCCCCGAGCTGGAAATGGACGGCAATGTCGGCCTGTTCGGAAGCAAGGCATTGCCGGCGGACTTGCGCGAACGCATCGGCGCCGACGTGGTCGCAGTGTCCGACGACAAGGCGATCGAGGACAAGCTCAATGCGACGGCGCAGACGCCGAGTCGCGGCGGAGCGCGGGAGTTTGCCGCATCGATCGAGCGCCAGCGCGCCCAGATCGCCACGATTGCCAAGGCGCTCGGCCTCCAGCCGACGCGATGACCGGGACACGGCCCTCGTAGCGCTTCAACCAGTTATGCAGGATGGTCATTTCAGGACCGGCTACGATCCTGGAGGACCTCGGGCTCTACCTTTCTAATCGTGTCACCGTCACAGACTGCGGCGAGGGTCGACACCTTCATGATTGTAGTCTTGCCACAGCCAGGACAACGCCACCGCGATGCCAACGGGGTAGCCGCTTGGCCGCAGTCGCAACTTGTATCGGGATGCTTCATTGGTGGCATTCTCCATAGGAATCGTTTCATTATCAATATCCCTGGGCGCGGCTATCGCTTCGTCGCCTCGATCAAGGTGCCGGGCGACGAGAACTGAGCGCGGAGCAGCCTGCACTGCGGCGTCCCTTGTGTCCTCGCTAGCACAAATTAGCGGAGATTTGGCGCACTTCACTCGGCTCGCACCGTTCGTGCGATTAACTCTCCTCCCGTGCAGATGTGATTCAGCATGGAGAGATATCATGAAGACCCTAATTGCCGCTTTCAACCTCGCCATCCTGTTTGGCGCGCCGGCGTTGGTCCAGCCGGCCAACGCCGCTCCGCCCATGGACGCGGCGCGGGAGAAAGCCCTTCACGAGTGCAATGTCAAGGCTCAGAAGTACATCGAACACACCTGGGGCGATGTGGAGATCTACACGTATCGCTCCTGCATGATGGAACACGGCCAGCAGGAATAGCCTGAAGGTTTTTCGGATTGCCAGTGATCCAGCGCACCGTCCGGCGGTGAAGTCTCGATCGTTTCTAACGCTGCGCCCACCGGAACTGTCCGGGCGTGACGCCGAGCATCTGACGGAAGTGACGCGCCAGGTGGCTTTGGTCGGAAAACCCCACGGCATACGCAATCTCCGACAGCGAGAGATCCGTGTGAGCTAAGAGGTCTTGGGCGCGTTCGACTCGCTTCTGGGTGAGATAGTGGTGCGGCGTCACGCCGGCGGATTGCTTGAACCCCGAAATGGTGGATCGAGACTCCGGCAACGCCAGCCAGTGTTGCCAGATCGATGCTCACACCCAGGTGCGCGTCCACATATCCCCGGACCCGGCGCATGGCGGCGGGCGATAGTCCGCCGTGGGCTTGCGGCGCCGGCGCCATCGTCCCGAGAGTACCGATCACGTCCAGGCGCGGGCGCGTGTGCAGTGCGGCGTTTGCCGCGTTGCGCCAATCCGCGAAAGGCTGCATCGGCGGCGTCACCAGGGCCGAGCGGCTCTCGCGGCTGCCGGCGATCACCAAGCGCGCGGCGATATCAGCTTTGTCCTTGCGTCGAAAGAGTTCGAGATCGCGCTCGAAGATCGTCCACAGACTGACACCGGCTTGAAGAGCGCGATCATCGAGCAGAAGGGATCTGCGCGCGACGCGGTTTGCACCGACCACGCGCTGGTCACCGTCCACCGCCAGCAAAATGCCGGATGCATCCGGCCCCGGTGGCGCGATCGCAATGACCCAATCTTGACTGAAGTGCTCGCGAAAGAACCGCTCTTCTATGGCGCGCGCCGAAGTCACCGTAAGGGCACCGGTCAGGGCGTGCGCGCGTTCCGAGCGTAGGGGATCGATGGCGGATACGTCCAGCACCGCCAGCAACTGTCCGTCGACGCCGAAGATCGGCGCGCCGGAGCAGCTCAAATTCATATGCCGCGACCGGAAATGCTGGGTTTGGTGGACCGTTACCGGCCGCTCCTCGGCGATGCAGGTGCCGATGCCGTTGGTGCCCTCGATCTCCTCGGTCCAGACGCCGCCGAGCCAGGTTCCCCAGTATTCGAAGTCGCTCGCCTCCGCCTGCTCGCCGCGATGCTCGATCGCGACCCCGGCGCTGTCGCAGAACAGAACCGTGTATCCGGCCTCACGAACCACTTTGTATAAGCGGTCGAGCTCCTCCTGCGCGGTCGAGATGAGCTTGCCGAGCGGCTCACGCGAATCCTTCAGTTCGCCAGTGGTGAGGATACGTGGCGCGCTGCTGTCGACGGGATCGACGCTGTTCGTGGAACGCTGCCAGGAACTCGACAGCTCCTCGATGTCCGGCGCAGGTGCCGCCCCCTGCGCAACCGCATAGACGCGTTCGGCGTGCTGCGCGGCCGCGCGGATCAAGCTTGCGGGGCGTGCCAAGCGCACCATCACGCTCCCAGGCGGGGGTGGAATGGGGGCTGACCGTATTTCTCCCAAGGCCTTCATTCAAGAGGAGAAAACGGATCGCCGCGCACGCGGACCGCCCCCAAGGCGGCCGGTCGCCAGGCCAGACCCCGAGTTCCCCTGATTGGCGTGAAGCGGCCAGAAATTCGATCCCCGCACGAAAACAGCAAGAGCGTCCCCGCTGGATCAAATCCGTCCAAGAGGCACCGCGCCGACCGGGGGATGATTGCCCCGTCAGACCAAGAGCCTTCCAAGGGCCGTTCAACCCCAGGCTTCGCTCGCAGCCGTCGATCGGAGGCTGCGAGCCCCGCAGCGGAAGGAACGAGCATGGTCAGCGGCAACGGGAAGAGGAACGACATTGTTGCGCCTCTTGCGCACCCAGCAGCGTTAACGCGCAAAAGTGCAACCATCGACGCGGGGCTTCCGCGCAGTTCGCAGGACGCGGTTGTCTTCATCATCGACGACGATGTCGCGGTGCGAGAGGCGCTTCAAAGTCTCCTCCGAGACGTCCGCCTGCAGGCCGAGGTGTTCGGCTCGCCGACCGAATTGTTGGCAAACAAGCTGCCCGATGCCGCGAGCTGTCTGGTGCTCGACATCCGGCTGCCGGGCGTGAGCGGCCTCGATTTTCAGGCCGAACTCGCCCGCGCGAATATCAACATCCCCATCATCTTTATCACCGGATACGCCGATATTCCGATGGCGGTGCGAGCGATGAAGGCCGGTGCGGTCGATTTCCTGACGAAACCATTCCGCGAGCAGGACATGTTGGACGCCGTCGCGACCGCCATCGCGCGTGATCGCATGCGCCGGGAAAGCGAAAAGGTGGCATCCGAAATGCGCGCTCGGTTTGAGACGCTGAGTGCTCGCGAGCGCGAGGTGATGGCTCTGGTGACGAGCGGATTGATGAACAAACAAGTGGCCGCAAAGACCGGGCTCGCGGAACCGACGGTGAAGATGCACCGAGGACAGGCCATGAGAAAGATGGGAGCGAAGTCCGTCGCCGATCTCGTCAAGATGGCCGAGATCCTCGGAAACAGAATCAACTCGGATTTCTGCCGCAGCCCGAACATTCAGTCGGAGCGCAGGCCCGCAAACGCCGCCTCCCGAACACCATTCTCAGTTCGAACGTGGCCATCGAAAGTCACGGGTAAGATGATCGCGCCAACACGAGAATCGCCGGAATCGCGTATGCGCTGTTTTTGACCCAAAAGCGGTCAATGTGCTGACGCGCGCTGTGAGCTGCATGCTATTCTCCCCGCAGGCCCCGTCACCCGCTGTGACGGCCAGCATTCGGGGTTGGTCCGGCGATGGAGGTGACCTTGTCTCGCAAATTGGCGAAGAGCCGAACGCGAGGTCGCAAGCTTCATTTGACCAGAGCGAAGGCGCGCGTTGGTCGAACTCGCCAGTCCCGCGGCGATCTCGAACAGCAGCTCAAAGCATGCAGACGGGAGATCGCCCACGCGCGTGAGCGCCTTGTCGAGGCGATGAAGCAACAAACTGCCACCTCCGAGGTGCTGCGCATCATCTCGAACTCGCCGATTCAGTCGGTTCTGGACGCGGTGGCCGAAAATGCCGCACGCCTGTGCGACTCGAACAATGCGGAGATCTTCCGCGTGGAGAACAATCTTCTTCGGTTGGTAGCTTCATACGGGGAAATTCCGGTGAACATCCATGCCCGCGAAGGCCTTCCCGCAAACCGAGACAGGGTGATGGGACGAGCCGCATGCGATCGCCGGACGATTCATGTCCATGATCTCGCAGCAGAGGACAGCGAGTACCCGGAGGGCAGCAGGGACGCAAAGCGCGAGGGCCACCGTACCACGCTTGCGACGCCGTTGCTGCGCGAGGGCACCCCCGTTGGAGTAATTCTAATCCGGCGATGGGAGATCCGACCGTTCAACGACAAACAGATCGCGCTTCTCGAGACCTTCGCCGACCAGGCGGTGATCGCGATCGAAAACGTGCGCCTGTTCGAAGCCGAGAAGCAACGTACGCTGGCACTTGCACAAGCCAACCGCGATCTCGCAGAACGCGAAGCGAACATTCGGCGCTTGGTCGAGGCCAACATCATCGGCATCTTTATCTGGGATGTCGACGGTCGGATCGTTGAGGCCAATGAATCATTTCTCCGCCTGGTACAATACAATCGCGAAGATCTCGTCTCGGGTCGCGTGCGCTGGACGGACCTGACACCCGAGGAGTGGCAGGACGACACCGCACGGCGGGTAGCCGAAGTGATGTCCACCGGAGCCGCCCAACCACGGGAGAAGGAGTACTTCCGGAGAGACGGCAGCCGCGTTCCTGTGCTGATCGGCGGAGCAGCGTTGGGCGAACGACAAGATCGGGGCATAGCGTTCGTGGTCGATTTGACCGAGCGGAAGCGGGCGGAAGAGGCGCTCCGCGAGAGCGCGGAGGCTCTGCGCCGCAACGAAGCACATCTGGCCGAAGCACAGAGGCTGAGCCACACCGGTTCGTCGGTCTACAACGAGACGACGCTTCTCTATTGGTCGGAGGAGACTTACCGCATCTGGGGGTTTGATCCGCTGCAGGGCATCCCGAGCCGCGCCGAAGCGGTGCAACGGATACACCCGGACGACCGAGACAGGGCCCGTGAAGAAGGCGAGCACGCATGGCGCGAGAAACGAGGCTACTCGATCGAGTTCAGAATCCTACTACCCGATGGAACGATCAAACACCTCGAAGTAAGCGGCCATCCTGTGTTCTCCGTAAGCGGGGAGCTTGTAGAGATTATCGGCACACATGTCGATGTGACGGAGCGCAAGCGCGCCGAGGAAGCACTGCGCGCAAGTGAGGAACGCTTTCGCACGCTCGTGCAATTTTCGTTCGACGTGTACTGGGAGAGCGACGCGCAGCATCGCTTCACCCGCCAGGAGTTCGCCAAAGGTCTTGCCGACGCGCCGGTGCCGGGCTCCGACATCGGTATCGGTAAGACGCGCTGGGAACTACCCCACCTGGAGCCCGAGGAAGAGGCCTGGCGCAAACATCGGGAGACGCTCGACGCCCATTTGCCGTTCCGCGATTTCGAGCTTGCGCGCCCTCAGCCCGACGGCGGCAAGCGGTACTGGTCCGTTTCGGGGCTGCCGGTGTTCGACGAGACGGGGCGCTTCGTCGGCTACCGCGGTCTGGGACGGCAGATCACCGAGCGCAAACGAATGGAGGAAGCTCTCCGCAAGCAAGAGAAGGAGCTTCGCGAGGTCGTCGAGACCATTCCCGCGATGACCGTCACGGTTCTGCCAGACGGAACGAACGTATTCATCGGGAAGCGGTTTGCCGAATATTCGGGTCTCTCCCCGGAGGATGCGCAAGGCTCAGGCTGGAAGACTTGCGTTCATCCTGACGATCTTGATCTACACGTGCGCAAGTGGCGCGCGTCGTTGGCGAGCGGCGAGCCGATCGAGCTCGAGACACGCTTTCGCCGGGCAGATGGGCAATATCGCTGGTTCCTCGCTCGCGCCGTTCCGCTACGGGACGAGGCTGGCAACATCTTAAACTGGTATGAAGTTCTAACAGATATTGAGGACCGCAAGCGGGCGGAGGCGGTCTTACGTGAAAGGGAAACGCGCATCCGACGACTGATCGATGCCAACATCATCGGCATCTTCATCTGGGATTTCGATGGCCGGATCATCGAGGCCAATGACGCATTTCTCCGCATGGTCGGCTACGACCGAGAGGATCTCGTCTCGGGTCGCATGCGTTGGACGGACCTGACGCCGCCCGAATGGCGTGACCGCGATGCACGGCGGCTGCCCGAGCTGAAGATGACCGGGAGCTTGCAGCCGTTTGAGAAGGAGTACTTCCGGAAAGACCGCAGCCGTGTTCCCGTGCTGATCGGCGCGGCGACCTTCGAGGAAGGCGGGAATCAAGGTGTCGCTTTCGTGCTCGACCTGACGGAGCGCAAATGCGCCGAGGAAGCATTGCGGGAGAGCGAAGGGAAGTTCCGCGACTACGCTGAAACGGCCTCCGACTGGTTTTGGGAAATCGGTCCGGACTACAAATTCACGATGCTGACCGAGAATGCGTTTGGTTCACACGCGGCCGAGCGAATCGGCACGGCGTGCTGGGATCACGCTCTCGACCTTGAAACGGAACCGGAGAAGTGGCGGCTTGTTCGGGAAACCCTCGATTCACGTAAACCGTTCCGTGACTTCGTATATTGCGCGTTGGGCGGCAACGGCTCTCCGATGTACGTGAGGGCCAGCGGCAAGCCAGCGTTTGACGCCAACGGAGAATTCCGCGGCTATCGCGGCATCGGCACCGATGTGACAGCACTCATGCGCGCGCAGGAGGAGCAGCGCCGCATCGAAGCTCGGCTGGCGCAAGCACAGAGGCTAAGCCGCACCGGTAGTTGGGTCTACAACGCGACAACGATGCGTTATCTCTATTGGTCGGACGAGAGTTACCGGGTCTGGGGGTTTGATCCGCTGCAGGGCCTTCCAAGCCGAGAAAATATGTGGCAGCGCATTCACCCAGACGATCGAGACAGGGTGTGGGAAGAAGTCCAGGAGGCATTGCGCCAGAAAAGAGATCTCGTCGCGGCCGAGTTCAGAATCTTGCTACCTGATGGAACAGTCAAATACCTCGAAGCAACCACCCATCATGAGTTTTCCTCGCTCGGCGCGCTGGTTGAGGCTGTCAGCACACACGTCGATGTGACGGACCGGAAGCGCGCACAAGACGAGCATGAGAGGCTGCGCCGGCTGGAGTCAGATCTGGCGCACATGAACCGCCTGACCATGATGGGGGAACTGGCCGCCTCCCTGGCTCACGAGATCACCCAACCGATCGCCGCCGCGCGCAACAACGCCCGTGCGGCCCTGCGCTTTTTGGACAGAAGCCCGCCGGATCTGGGCGAAGTCCGGGAAGCGCTCGAGTGTATCGTGGCCGATGCCGATCGAGCCGGAGATATCATCGACCGGATCCGTGATCACATCAAGAAAGCGCCTCCGCGAAAGGGTCGTTTCGATCTGAACAAGGCGATCAACGAGGTGATCGCATTGGCGGAAAGCGCAATCACCACGAATGGAGTCTCGGTCCAGACCAGCCTTACGGAGGGGTTGGCTCCCGTTCAGGGGGATCGCGTTCAACTGCAACAGGTCGTCCTGAACTTGATCCTGAACGCGGTCGAAGCCATGAGCACGGTCGAGGCGGGGCCACGAGAGTTGTTGATCAGCACCGAGCAAACCCAGACCGGTGGCATTCTCGTGTCCGTGCGCGATTCCGGGCCGGGCATTGATCCGGACCATGTCGATCGCGTTTTCGAGGCTTTCTACACCACGAAGTCGAGCGGAGTAGGGATGGGACTGTCGATCTGCCGGTCGATCATCGATGCCCACGGGGGCCGGCTGTGGGCAGACATGAATGCATCACGCGGGGCCGTATTTCGGTTCACCTTGCCCGACGCGGACAAGGAGCTCACGACTTCTCTTCGCCCGACTCGCCTGACTCGAGAGCCGCACGAAGACACCGTATCAGATGCTGCTCATCAACCGGCTTACGAAGGCAACAAACGACCCCCTCGTTCAGGACGCGGGCGCGGTCAACGTCGTCGGGGTAGGCAGTAACGAGAATTGTCGGAATCGTGTACCCTGCCTCGATGAGGTGTCTGTACAGCTCGACGCCGGTCATCGCAGGCATATGGACGTCAGCGATCAAGCAGGTCGTTTCGATGAGACGAGGGGAAGCGAGGAAATCGGCTGCCGATGAGAAAGCCTCGACGTCGTAGCCCAGCGACCTCATGAGCCTTCTCATGGACTCGCGAAAGTACCGATCATCCTCAACGACCGAGACCAATGATGCTTTCGGCATGGGCTTCCGGCAGTTCGCTCGAACCGGCCATGTGGACGGCGCCACAACAATGTGGTCGCGTCCGCATGCGAATTCCACAACCTGCGCAAAGAATGCCGCCGGTGCAATGCCAGTGGCCCGTAAATTTTGGCTTATGCCCGAAGCCGAATTAAGTAAGCTGCGCGCCAAGAGTCCCGCCGAGCAATATCACCGCGCGTAAACCTTGGTCTATGATGCACGTGTCCTATTGCGCAAGATCGGACTGTTCATGTCCCCAGATTGGGACTAGCCTACGAACCGCGCGGCCACGCTAGAACTTGCGAACCGAGACAAAGGCTCATTTCCTTAGTCCTTTAATCGTGAGTAGGAGCGATGCCCGACGCAAACTCCACCGTCTTGGTCATTGATGACGATCCGAACCTTCGCGCATCGGTTGGGCGTCTGTTGCGATCGCTCGGCCTGGATGCTCAGCTATTTGCGTCCATTTCCGACTTTCTCAAGTCCGATCTGCCGGATGGTCCCACCTGCCTGGTCCTCGACGTCAGGCTGCCCGGGCAGAGCGGTCTTGATCTTCAGCGCGAGCTCGCCGCGGCGAACAGGGAACTCCCAATCATCTTCATCACAGGGCACGGCGACATCCCGATGTCGGTGCAAGCGATGAAGGGCGGTGCCATTGAGTTCCTTACGAAGCCGTTCCGTGATCAGGAGCTGCTCGACGCCATTCAGCTCGGCCTCTCTCGCGATCGCGCTCGGCGGGAGAATGAAAAAGCTTTGGCCGCCCTCAGGGAACGCTTCGAGTCGCTGAGCCCCAGGGAGCGCGAGATCATGATTCAGGTCGCGCACGGCCGCCTTAGCAAAGAAATTGCGGGCGATATCGGCATTGCCGAAGCCACCGTGAAGGTGCATCGCAGCCGTCTGATGCACAAGATGAAGGCCCGTTCGCTTCCCGAGCTAAGCCGAATGGCGGATAAGCTCAAACTGGTACCCGAGGAGCCGCAACACTCCTGAACCGACGTATCAGTCCTCCTTACGTCTCGCGCCTTAGCCGCTCGCGTGTGCCGTACCGGCGGTCCGGCGGGTTGGTCATAACGTCCTTCCTCCTCCCTGGTCCGCTCCCCTCGTCCTAGAACACGATCTCACTCCAAATCACGGGAGGGTGTCGTCATGCTCTCCACCCTTTCCATCCCGCACGGTTTGTAAACCAACGTTTAGCGCAGTGAAACAATAAGTCTATCTCGCACGACCAGCGTGCAATAGACCGCGGCATTCCAAATCATCAAATTGCGCCTCACCACGATTGCGATCCGCGCTCCACCGAGAGGAACAGGTCAATGAGCCACGCTCTGAAACTTGCCACCTTGATTCCAGGAACAGAGGCGCCCGGGTCAAAGGATCGTAAGCTTCCACCTTTTGTGGGATCGAGGACGCCTTCCGAACGCCTGCACTTGGCAGACGCGCCAGCGCTGGCGCCGTTTCATTCTGACTCAGGCTTTGGTGTCAGACGCCGCGTTCAAAGTCCGCATATCGACCGGCTGAAACCAAACAAACCTGCCGGCGCGACGCCGCGCGAGGTTTCATTCGGGCCGTTCCGCTTACTTCCGGCACAGTTTCTTCTGCTGGAAGGCGACAAACCAGTGCCTCTCGGGAGTCGCGCCATGCATATACTCATTGTCTTGCTTGAACGACCGGGCGAGTTGGTCACTAAGCAAGAATTGATGGCTTGGGTTTGGCCGAACCTATTTGTCGAGCCGGCCAACCTGACCGTCCATGTTTCTGCATTGCGCCGCAGGCTGCGTGACGGACGTGATGGGAATCGGTTCATTATCAATATCCCTGGGCGCGGCTACTGCTTTGTTGCGCCGGTCACGTTGGGAGGCGACACATGAAATTCGTCCTCGTGAACGGTAGGACGCCCCGCCAGCAGACTCGCTGTGCGTTGTGTTGTGAGCCGATCGGGAAGAGCTATCTGCGAGAACTTACAACCCAGCTCTCCTACTGCGATCACAGGTGCTACGTCGGTCACCGCAAGATTGCCACCCCCAGCGCTCCAAAACATGCGAGGGCGTCATGATAACCACCGACGCTTTGAAGTACCTGCCGCAAATGGGTCTCGACCCATCGTGGGTGGTCGGCTGCGCGGGGACAAAGTGTCAGAACTCTTTCGCACTGGCGAATGGATTCGCCGTCGAAGCAATTGTCGCAGAGAAATGTTCGATCGTCTTCTTCTGTTCGGCTGGCTGCTACCTCAACGAGATCCCATCGAACCGCCTTGCGAGGGCGTGATGAGACGGCCGCAAGTCTGCAAGCATCGAGTCTGCGATCATTGTGGCGGACGATTCGGCATGGTGACGCATCGTTGGTGGGGCAACAAGTTCTGCAAGAGGACGTGCAAGAACGCCTACCTCCGCGAAAATCACCACACCCTGTCAGGTTGGGTTATCCCCCGTTTTTTCGCGTTCGCGGGTGGCGCCCGACCGGCTTGGACAGGTCACTCTGCCGCCGGCAGGTAAATCAGCTCATCGAACGGATGGTCGTAGCCGAAGTCAATTCCGCCGAGCCAGGCGTGCTCGCGAGCGAACGATCGCGCTTCCACCGTAATGGCCTCGTCACGAAGTGGAAAGATCCTTCCCGAGCCGGGCCAAGCGACCCGTCGCAGCAGGTCCGGGTGGAGCCCGTGGCGCGCTCCCCAGGCTGAGTCGAGGGATTGAATTTCAATGGGACAGTCATTGTAGAAACTTCCCGCGCCGCAAAGGTTATCGGGCGCGCAAATAGTAAGCATCGACATAGGTGCGGCCAGACCAGTAGTTCCCACGATTGGCGAGCCATGAGTCATCAGCTCTCTCATCATTGCGGCGACGGCTTTGAGCGTGCGCGATCCTTTGCCGCTTCTTGACCGCGGTGGAAGGCGCCGCCGCCGACCGCGTCGCGGGAGATGAAGCGGCTGGCGATCCCGAGCCTTGTGCGCCCTCCGACGGCTCCACCAGCGGTGAGGCTGACGCGACTACTCCGGGCTGTGTGGGGGCTGTGGCATCCGTTGCCGGGATGGGTGGGTTATGCACGGCTGGACGCACGCGCACGCGCCGAATCGGAAAGGGCTTGATGGACTCCTTTGCCTCGACCTTCGTATCGGCGTCGTTCGCCGCAGGCGTGGCTTCCGCAGCGGCCACCAGCACCTTCTCGGAATTCGAGACGTCGACGTGCGCCGCCGTCGAGGCGCCATCGGGATTGCGATCGTGGCCCGCCCTAAGCGTCGCAATGCTTCCGCCGATGATCGCTCCGAATAGGATGGAGACGATAGCGACACGCAGCTCACGGCGCCGGTACGGCGTGGGACAAAAATATCCGAATTCCGGATGCACGTGGTACGCCGAGGACATGGCACCTCCTGTAACCCTGGCCGCCCCCAGCGCCCCTTGAGGTCACTACGTAACGAAAACCGGTCTAGATGCATTGTGTTTTAGAGGCCGCTACTGCAAGGCGTGAGATAAATTGAGCAAAGCTTTGCAAATTGCAGCGAGCCGGTAACGCTCGCACTCACGTCAACCATCCGACGAAAATCGGCGGCGAACACCTCTGGGCAAGGGCAAGTCATGGCCGACGACGCGGCAGTGGGATTCGTCGGCGCCGGCGGCTACTGGAAATGAACGTCTACAAACCGCTGATGATCTTCGACGTCACCCACTCGATCACGGTCATGACCGACGGCTGCGTGAATTTTCGGAAGTTCCTGATCGGGGCACCAAACCAAATCCGAAGAAGATCAAGGAATAGGTTGAACGCTCCGTCATGCTGCGCGGACCAGTCAAGGTCGCTCCAGCCGCTCCGCTCGACCGGCCAGCCGTAGCGCCAACATCATCCTCACAACGTCCGCCCCATCGCGGGAGCAGACTGGTCAGGCAATTTGTCAGGATTTGTAACCCTTAACTCGGCGAAGCGGCCGCGCTCGTTTATTTTGATCTCAATAGAAAACAGAAACTGATTGCATGCTTTAACCCAACCCACGGAGACAATCATGCTCAGATTTCGGACACTCTGGAATGGCTGCGTCGTTCGTTGCAACGCTTGCTCTCGCCGGGGCACCTGATGCTGTTGCTCAGAACAAGCTGACCTATGAAGAGGCTTGGGCGGCGTGCATCAAGGACGTCAAGTCCAATTACCCGAACGAGTATTCGGCCACCAATCAGCGGTACCCCCGTTTCCTGAACTGCATGTTCGACTACGGATACCCACGACCCTAGAGATCTGCAAGAGGCCGGGGCGAGGAAATGTCTTTTAATGGGTTTGCGAACCACCGTCAGCGATCGCGAGACTCTCGATGGCTTTAATCCCGAAGGACATGACGCCGGTCTACAAGGCCACGATCGCCAAGGGCACGAACGCGACGCGCTGGCAGCACGCCGCGTATGTCGATCTTCTGCCGCCCTGCAATAACGCCTGTCCGGCCGGCCTGAATATCCAGGCTTGGCTATCGCTCGCGCAGGCCGGCCGATACGAAGAGGCCTGGCACAAATACATGGAAGACAATCCGCTTCCGGCAGCCCATGGGCGCGCTTGTTACCATCCCTGCGAAAGCGCCTGCAATCGACAGTACCTCGACCAACCGGTGGCGATCCACTCGCTTGATCGCTTCCTGGGCGATCTCGCGCTCGAAAAGGGTTGGACGATCCCGGCGGGCGCGCCCACCGGAAAGCGAGTGCTGGTGATCGGTGCCGGCCCAGCGGGACTGTCCTGCGCCTACCACCTGCGGCGGCTGGGGCATGAGGTCGAGATCCGCGACGGCAGCGAGCAACCCGGAGGGATGATGCGATACGGCATCCCCGCGTATCGCCTGCCGCGCGACGACGTCGGCAAGGAGATCGCGCGCATCGAGGCCATGGGCGCAAAGATCCTGATGAACCATCGGGTCACCGATGTTCTCGCCGAAAAAGCGCAGGGCGGCTTCGACGCCGTATTCATCGCAATCGGCACGCAGGTCGCGAACCATCTCAACATCCCTGCGATGGATGGCGGCAGAATGATCGATGCGATCTCGCTGCTGGAGCAGGTCGAGAAGGGCCGCGCGCCGAAGCTCGGCCGCGTCGTTGGAATTGTGGGCGGCGGCAACACCGCCATGGATGCTGCCCGCGTTGCCAAGCGCCTGGGCGCACAGGAAGCGGTTCTGATCTTCCGTTTCGACAAGGCGCACATGGAAGCGCATCCCTATGAGGCGAAGGAAGCTTTCGCCGAGGGCGTGAAGATCAAGTGGCTGTCGAGCGTCAAGCAATTCGGCCAAGACGACGTCCTGGTCGAACGCATGGAGATGGCGCCGGACGGTTCGGGATGCGTCGGAACGGGGCAGTTCGAGAAGCTCAAGGCCGATTCGCTCGTGCTAGCCGTTGGCCAGCATTCGGACGTCGAGTTCCTCAAGACCGTGCCAGGTATTCGGATCGGCCGCGGTGATGTGGTCGAAGTCGACGCAGCCATGAGCACTGGACATCCGGGCATCTTCGCCGGCGGCGATCTGATCGGCGGCGCGCGAACGATGACCACGGCCGTCGGTCACGGAAAGAAGGCCGCCCGCAACATCGACGCCTTCCTCAGAGGCGAGACTTACGTCAAACCGCCAAAGCCCCCGATCGTCCCCTTTGAAGCGCTCAACCTTCCGGTGTTCCTCGATGCGGCGCGTCAGGAAGCCCCGGAACTGCCGGCCAGCCAGCGCAAGGGGTTTGAGGAAGTCGCACAGGGCCTGACCGAGCCCGAGGCCCGTTACGAAGCGAGCCGCTGCTTGTCCTGCGGCAACTGCTTCGAGTGCGACAACTGTTACGCCGCCTGTCCGGAGCAGGCGATCGTGAAGCTCGGTCCGGGTCGATTTTACCGCGTCGACGACGACCTCTGCACCGGCTGTGCCGTTTGTTTCGAGCAGTGCCCGTGCCACGCGATCGAGATGATCCCCGAATCTACAGTCGCGGCCGCCCCCGGACTGATCGGCGAGCCGACAATGCCCTCGAAATTCAAGGTCCGCGCCTGACAGACGGCTCTCATGCAAGGAGTGCGCAGCACATGACATCGCAAACTGCCGTCATGGACGGCAACACCGCTGCCGCTCATATCGCGTATCGCGTCAATGAAGTGTGCGCGATTTACCCGATCACGCCGTCCTCAACGATGGCGGAAGTAGCGGACGCCTGGGCGGCGGAGGGCATCAAGAACATCTGGGGCGCAGTTCCGGTCGTTCAACAGATGCAGGCCGAAGGCGGGGCCGCGGGAGCCGTCCATGGCGCCCTGCAAAGCGGCGCACTGACAACGACCTTCACGGCCTCGCAGGGTTTCCTGCTGATGCTGCCCAACATGTACAAGATCGCGGGCGAACTCACCTCATGCGTTTTCCATGTCGCCGCGCGCGCGGTCGCAACCCAGGCACTTTCAATCTTCGGCGACCATTCCGACGTGATGAGCGCCCGGATGACGGGATTCGCGATGCTCTCGGCTGCTTCTGTCCAGGAAGCGCACGATCTTGCCCTGGTGGCACAGGCGGCAACGCTGGAAGCGCGCGTGCCCATCATCTTCTTTTTCGATGGCTTCCGCACGTCGCATGAAGAAAATACAACCACGCTCATCCCGGACGAGCAGATCCGGGCGATGATCGACGACGATCTGGTGCGCGCCCATCGCGCCCGCGCGCTCTCGCCTGAGCATCCCGTGCTGCGCGGGACAGCGCACAATCCCGACACTTTTTTCCAGGCGCGCGAGTCCGTGAACCCATTCTACGCGAAAGTGCCCGGCATCGTGCAGAAGGCAATGGATCGGTTGGGCGCGCTGACCGGCCGCAAATATCACCTGTTCCGCTACGCCGGCCACCCGCAAGCCGAGCGCGTCGTCGTCGCCATCGGCTCCGCCGTCGAAGTGCTCGAGGAAACGGCCGCCTGGCTATCGGCGAATGCGGGGGAGAAGGTTGGGGTGCTGCAGGTTGCGCTGTATCGGCCGTGGGACGGCGACGCATTTCTTGCCGCCATGCCCAAGAGCGCGAAGGCAGTCGCCGTGCTGGATCGCACCAAGGAAATTGGGGGACCGGGCGAGCCGCTTTATGTCGACGTGATCTCGACCTATGCCCGAGCCATGACGGCCGGGAAGCTTGCGACAATGCCGACGATCATCGGCGGCCGTTACGGTCTCTCGTCCAAGGATTTCGATCCGTCGATGGCAAAGGCGGTGTTCGATGAGCTCAAGAAGCCGGAGCCGAAGCATGGCTTCACGGTCGGGATCACCGACGACGTCTCCAATACTAGCCTGCCTGTCGACCACAGCTTTGATATCGAGACTGCGGACACGGTACGCGCGCTCTTTTATGGACTCGGAGCGGACGGAACCGTCGGAGCAAACAAGAACTCGACGAAAATCCTGGCGTCCGAGCCCGGCCGGTATGCGCAAGGCTATTTCGTCTACGACTCCAAGAAGTCCGGCTCATACACAATCTCGCATCTGCGGTTCGGTCCGAAACCCATTCATGCGCCGTATCTCATCAAGTCGGCTAGCTTCATCGGCGTGCACAAATTCGACTATCTGTTCAAGATCGACATGCTCGCCGCAGCCGCCCAAGGCAGCACGGTCCTCCTCAACAGCCCGTTCGGCCCGGACGAAGTTTGGAACGAGCTGCCGCGCGAAGTGCAGAAGCAGATCATCGTCAAGAAGCTGAAGCTGCACGTCATCGACGCCTCGGAGGTCGCGCTCTCGCTCGGGCTCGGATCGCGCACCAACACCATCCTGCAGACCTGCTTTTTCGCGCTGTCCGGCGTGATGCCACGCGAGCAGGCGATTGCGGCGATCAAGAAGGCGACGGAAAAGACTTATGCCCGCAAGGGCAAGGAGGTGGTCAAGAAAAACTTCGAAGCGATCGATGCCGCGCTGGCCAAGTTGTTCGAGGTCAAGATTCCAGCTGCTGTCAGTGGAGACCGAGTCCGGCACAAGCTCGTGCCCGATACTGCGCCTGAATTCGTCCGCAATGTAATATCACCCATGCTGGCGCTGCACGGAGACGATCTGCCGGTGAGCGCATTGCCGGCCGACGGCACCTACCCGACCGCGACAGCGCAATACGAAAAGCGGAACATCGCCGAGGAGGTGCCGGTCTGGAACCCGGACCTCTGCATCCAGTGCGGGCAATGCGCAGTCGTCTGCCCACACAGCGTCATCCGCGCCAAGTATTATGACGAGGACCGTCTGGCCGACGCACCGGCGGATTTCAAAGCCGCCCCTATCAATGCGCGCGGCTATCCCGACTCCCGCTACACGCTGCAGGTCTATGTCGAGGACTGCACCGGTTGCGGCGTATGCGTCGAGAATTGCCCCGCCCACAGCTCCGAGAATTTCGATATTCGGGCGATCAACATGAAGCCGCGGCTGGAGCATCTCGAGAGCGGCCGCAGGAGCATCGAATTCTTCGAGAAGCTGCCTTGGCCCGACCGCACCCGGGTGAACTTCGCCAATGTGCGCGGCGCCCAGTTCCTCCAGCCGCTGTTTGAATTCAGCGGGGCCTGCGCGGGTTGTGGCGAAACGCCGTACCTCAAAATGCTCTCGCAGCTCTTCGGCGACCGGCTGCAGATCGCCAACGCGACCGGATGCTCCTCGATCTACGGCGGCAATCTGCCGACCACGCCTTGGGCAAAAAATCCCGACGGCCGGGGGCCGGCGTGGTCGAACTCGTTGTTCGAAGACAACGCGGAATTCGGGCTCGGTTATCGGCTGGCGATCGACAAGCAGACCGAGCTCGCTCATGCGCTCGCGCGCAAGCTTGCGCCGCAAATCGGCGAGGATCTCGTTCGCGCGCTGCTCGATGAGCCGCAGATCACGGAGTCAGATTTCCGGATTCAGCGTGAGCGTGTCGCGGCTCTGAAAGAGAAGCTTGCACCGATGGGCGGCGACGAGGCCGCCAACCTCATGGCGCTTGCCGACTTCTTCGTACGGCGCTCGGTTTGGCTCGTGGGCGGCGACGGCTGGGCCTACGACATCGGATATGGCGGTCTCGACCATGTCCTCGCCTCCGGCCGCAACGTCAACGTCCTCGTTCTCGATACCGAAGTGTACTCGAACACCGGAGGTCAGGCGTCGAAGGCGACACCGCTCGGGGCGTCCGCCAAATTCGCCGCGGCCGGAAAGCGGGTTCCGCGCAAAGACCTTGCGCTAATGGCGATCGCCTACGGCAATGTCTACGTCGCGCAAGTCGCAATGGGCGCCAACAGCGAACACACGCTCATCGCGATGCGCGAGGCGGAAGCGTATTCGGGGCCGTCATTGATCCTCGCCTATTCGCAGTGCATCGCGCATGGGACCGACATGCGGTTTGGCATGAAGCAGGCGGCACGCGCAACCGCGAGCGGTTACTGGCCGTTGTTCCGCTTCGATCCGACCATGCGCCAGCGCGGCATGAACCCGTTCCGGCTCGATTCGACGCGACCGCGCATCCCGCTCGAGGATTACCGCTACAACGAGGTGCGATTCAAGTCGCTGACCCAGACGCGGCCTGACGATGCGCGGCACATGCTGGCGCAGGCGCAGCTCGAGCTGCAGGAAAAATACCGGATCTACGAAGACATGGCGGCCCGCGACGGCAGCCGCTTCCACCCGCATTGGGAGGAGGTCTAACCATGATTAATCTTGCGAGCCGCTACCTCGGTCTCGAACTCGCGCATCCGGTCATCGCTTCCGCCTCGCCGCTGACGGCGACCTTCGACGGCATGCGTCGCCTCGAGGATGCCCGCGCCGCAGCCGTGGTGATGGCGTCCCTATTCGAGGAGCAGATCCGGGCCGAGGATACACGCTATGCCACGTTCACCGAGTACACGGCGAATTCCAACCCGGAAGCAGCGACCTATTTTCCCGAGCTCCCCGATTACCGATACGGCGTTTCCGGGCATATCGAGACGCTGCGGCGTGCGGCGGAAGCGCTCGACATTCCCGTGATCGCCAGTCTAAACGGCGTCAGCAACGATGGCTGGCTGGACTATGCCGTTGAACTCGAGCAGGCCGGCGCCGCCGCACTCGAGCTCAATCTTTATCTTCTGCCCACGGACGTGGCCGTGAGCGGGCGAGAGATCGAACAGCGCTACCTCGACATTGTCCGTCATGTGAAAGCCAAGGTGAGCATCCCGGTTTCGGTGAAACTCTCGCCGTTTTTCACCGCTGTCGGCAATTTCATTACTCAACTCGAATCGATCGGCGCTGACGGGGTAGTGCTGTTCAATCGCTTCTTCCGGCCCGACTTTGATTTGGAGACGCTCAGCGTCAAACGCGAAGTGGCGCTGTCGACTTCTGCCGATATTCACCTGCCGCTCACCTGGATTGCGTTGCTGTCGCGGCACCTCGAGTTCTCCCTCGCCGCGGGAACGGGTGTCGACAGCCACGTCGAGGTCGTGAAGTTCCTGCTCGCCGGCGCCGACGTCGTGACCACCGCATCGGCGCTGTTGCGCCATGGCCCGGAGCACATGCAGGCGCTCGTCGACGGCCTGGAGCGCTGGCTCTCACAGAACGCATTCGCGTCCGTGACCGAGATCCGTGGTCGTCTCGATGCAACGCATGTCGACCGCGCCGACACGTTCTTGCGGACGCAATACCTGCGCACACTTTCCGACTACGCGTTGGACCATCCCCCGGTTCGGCTCGACGGGCTCGCGCCTTCACCGCAATCGAGCCGCTACTCCTAAGGATCGCGATCATGTTTCTCAAGCAAGGGAGTCACCCGTGACCGTTCAAGCCCTGCCAACGCGCACGGCAACAGCGCGTAGCTTCCACATGGCCTTTGTGGTCGCGTGGTTCTTCTGTCTGTTGTTCTATTTCATGCAATACGCGCTGCGTTCCGCGCCCGGCGTCATGCACCCCGAGCTGACGGCTGCGTTCGGGCTGTCGGCTGTGGGAGTGAGTTCGCTGATCGGTGTTTATTATTACACCTATTCGACGTTTTCGCTCATTGCAGGCGCTGCGCTCGACCGCTGGGGGGCCAAGTACACCATTCCACTTGGTGTTACCCTTCTTGCTATTGGCAGCGTCATGTTCGGCCTCGGCATAGAGTGGGCGGCGCAAGTGGGACGCTTGTTGCAGGGCGCCGGCGCAGCCTTCGCGTTTGTTGGTGCGGTCTACCTTGCGGCTCATGGGTTTGCATCTCGGTATCTCGCCACGTCTGTTGGATTCACACAGTGTGTTGGAATGCTCGGGGGATCGGCTGGACAGTTTGCCGTTGCACCGCTGATCCACGGACCGATGACCTGGCAACAATTCTGGCTTTACGCCGGACTTGTGACCCTGGTCATTGCGCTGGTGCTGGTGCTGGCCACCCCGCGGCAAGATCCGTCCGAGCATTCGAAGAGCAGCATCTGGCGCATGTTCGCACCGTACAAGACGGTGCTGAGCAATCCCCAGTCCTATCTTTGCGGCTTATGCGCCGGGTTGTTGTTTCTACCCACGACGGTCCAGGACATGATTTGGGGCGTGCCCTTCCTGCGCGAGGGTTGGCACATGGAATACAGCGAGGCGGTCAACAGAGCCGCCATGGTGCCGCTCGGCTGGGTCGTCGGTGCTCCGTTGTTGGGCTATGTCGCCGACTATATCGGCCGGCGCAAACCGGTCCTCATCGGCGGCGCCGTGCTGATGCTCATTACGGCATCGGCGATCTTTTTTCTGCCGCCAAACACGTTGCCCCCATACGTCCTCGGCTTCGCGCTCGGGTTCGGTTCCGGCGCGGCCATGATCCCGTACAGCTCGATCAAGGAGGTCAACCCGGATGAGGTGAAGGGTAGTGCCACGGGAGCCATCAACTTTCTCGTGTTCGTGCTCAGCGGCGTCGTGGCGCCGGCCTATGGCTGGTTGCTGATGAAGCTGTCGGACGGCGGTCCAATGACGCTTGAAGTCTTCGCGAAAGGCGGCACCACCGGCATCGCAGCGATTGTGCTTGCTATCGTCCTGGCCTTCTTCATCAGGGAGACCGGCGCGGCGGTTCGCCATAAATAACATGAAAGCGTCATCGACGAGCGACAGGCTGCATGCGGCCGCGGCGATCGACCCAAGCGACCTCGTGCTTTCGGAGTTGAGCGCTGGGAGGCTGATCCCTCCCCCTGCATCGTGGGATTGTTGCCGCGCTCTAACTTGGTCGGAACGCGGCAGCGTCCATGGAGCGAGTGAAGGAGGAGGACGATGAAGGCGCTCGTCTACCAAGGGCCCGGGAAGAAGGTACTGGAGGATCGGCCGGTTCCGAAAGTCAAGTCACCGACCGACGCGCTCGTGAAGATCCGGAAGACTACTATCTGCGGCACCGACCTGCACATACTCAAGGGCGATGTTCCGACCTGCACGCCTGGTCGTATTCTCGGCCACGAGGGCGTTGGCATCATTGAGAAGACCGGCTCGGGCGTCTCAATGTTCCATGAAGGCGATCACGTCCTCATCTCTTGCATTACTGCCTGCGGCAAGTGTGAATATTGCCGGCGCAGGATGTACTCGCACTGCACCACCGGCGGCTGGATTCTCGGCAACGAAATCGACGGGGCTCAGGCCGAATATGTGCGGATTCCGCACGCCGACACCAGTCTTTATCCAATCCCGGAAGGTGCCGACGAAGACGCGCTCGTGATGCTGAGCGATATCCTGCCAACTGGGTTCGAGTGCGGCGTGCTCAATGGCAAGGTCGAGCCGGGCAGCACAGTCGCCATTGTCGGCGCCGGTCCAATCGGTCTCGCGGCGCTATTGACCGCACAGTTCTATTCCCCAGCCGAAATCATCATGATCGACCTCGACGAGAACCGTCTGCAGGTGGCCGCGCGCTTCGGTGCGACAGCAACGGTCAATGGCGGCGACGGCAAGGCGGCCGAGACAGTGATGAAGATGACCGGGGGGCGGGGTGTCGATACCGCGATCGAGGCGGTCGGCGTTCCGGCCACTTTTATCACCTGCGAGAACATTGTGGCGCCAGGCGGCACCATCGCCAATGTCGGCGTGCATGGAGTTAAGGTGGAGCTCCACCTGGAACGCCTGTGGTCGCGGAACATCACCATCACCACCCGCCTGGTCGATACCGTGACCACGCCGATGCTGCTAAAGACCGTGCAGTCGCGGAGGATCGATCCGAAGCGGTTGATTACTCACCACTTCAAACTCGACCAGATCCTTGACGCCTACGACACTTTCGGCCGCGCCGCGACAACGCAGGCGCTCAAGGTCGTGATCGATGCATAAAAGGCGGGGACAAAGGAACATGCTGAGCGCGGTACGATCGTGACGCCGATCGCCGTGCAAATCCTGGCCGCGACCTATGGGATGGCGGCGCATTAGCTATGGTGGTGCACCAATGCGGGTTGCAATATTCAGCGCGAAGAGCTACGAGCGCAAACTGCTCGATGAGCTGAACGCTGATCACCGACACGAGCTCGTCTATTTCGATACCCTGCTTGAACCAAGTACGACAGCTCTGGCGGCGGAGTTTACCGCCGTCAGCGTCTTCGTAAACGATGTCATCGATGCCCATGTTCTGAAAGACCTCGCCGCCGGCGGCACGAAGCTGGTTGCGACTCGGTCGACGGGCTTCAACCAGATCGACGTGGCGGCGGCAAAGACGCTTGGCGTCAAGGTCGTGCGGGTCACCGATTATTCGCCAAACTCCGTGGCCGAGTTTGCCGCTGGCTTGCTCCTCGCGCTCGATCGCAAGATTCCGCGGGCCTACAACCGCACGCGCGAGGGCAATTTCGCGCTTGACGGTCTCATGGGCTTCGATCTCGTTGGCCGTACCGTCGCTGTATTCGGCACCGGCAAGATCGGGACCGTCTTTGCGCGGATCATGGCCGGATTCGGCTGCAAAGTAATCGGCTTCGACGTGCATCATTCGCCTGAATTCGAGAAAATCGGCGGCTGTTACGCCGGGGCCGAGGAGATTTGGGCTGTGGCAGACGTCATCTCTCTGCATTGCCCATTGACGCCACAGACCCATCACATCGTCAATGCCCGCACGCTGGCCCGCGGGAAGAGAGGCGCACTCTTGATCAACACGAGCCGCGGCGGCCTGATCGACACCGAGGCGGCGATTGAAGCGCTCAAATCCGGCCAACTCGGCGGCATGGCGATCGACGTTTACGAAGAAGAGGCAGGCCTCTTCTTCAAGGATCTGTCGAACACAGTGATCGCGGACGATGTGATCCAGCGCCTCGTCTCGTTCCCGAACGTGATCGTGACGGGGCATCAGGCATTCTTCACGCGTGAGGCCGTTGGTACCATTCTGGAAACAACGCTCACAAGCATCTCGGATTTTGCCGCGGGCCGACCGCTCGCAAACGAAATCAAGATGTGAGTCCAGGCACTTCACCATCAAGATTGTGGAAGCTGAGTTTGCGGCACGGAGAGGTGGCGCGATGCGAAAAGAGATACTCGACCGCATCCAGACATAGGTTCATCCATTCCGCATCACCACGGGCAAGGGCTTCCGGCTAAAGGACTTCGATCCCGGCGAGACCTGCGGCTTGAAGTTACGCTGGATGCGGCTGGTCGGCGATCGGTCTGCTGGCGGAGACCGATGCAGGCCTTGGCGACGGCCGCTGAAGAGGCATGGTGGACCACGCACCACAGCGGGAAATGATCTTGAACCTAGCGTTGAGGAACCCGAACAACGTGCAGCTTCGCTCATTGAGCTGGCGCAGGGGCTCTTAGAGCGCACGAACCGGGCATCGTAATTTTCCCTCGCTGATCTCGTGCAGCGCTGGGATGACCGTTTTACTGCAGTGATGCGAGCTCATCTTCGGCGCGATTTGCCAAAATTTGCCACACTTCATTCGCCGACGTCGTGGAATCCGAATACATGATGCGACGAATGCAGCCGCAGCCCGGTCGTCCGACCAACAGGGATTGATCTGAAGGCGTACGAGCCCGGCGAGGCCGCATCTGACTCGAGCGGAAAACGAGATGGAACAAACGAAGACAATGGATGGTCGGGTGATTGCCGTGCGCGGGGCGGTGGTGGACGTCGCTTTCGATGGCGGCGTCACACTGCCGCCGATCGACGATGCGCTGGTGATTACGCCCGATGGTGCCGCCCCGATTACGGTCGAGGTGCAGGCGCATGTAAACGAGTCGACCGTTCGCGGTATCGCGCTGCAGTCGACCATGGGTTTGAGCCGGGGCGTCCCCGCTCGCGCCACGGGCGGGCCGATCGAGGTGACCGTCGGCGAATCCGTGCTCGGCCGGCTGCTCGACGTGACGGGTGCGGTCGAGGACAAGGGCGCAGCATTCCCCGCGGATGCGCCCCGCCGGCCGATTCATCGCGCTCCGCCGTCGCTGGCATCGCAAAGCGGCACCACCGACATCTTCTCGACCGGCATCAAGGTGATCGACCTGCTCACGCCGCTCGCGCACGGCGGCAAGGCCGCAATGTTCGGCGGAGCCGGGGTCGGCAAGACCGTTCTCGTCATGGAGCTGATCCATGCGATGGTCGAACGCTACAAGGGAATTTCGGTTTTCGCCGGCGTCGGTGAACGTTGCCGCGAAGGCCACGAGATGCTGCTCGACATGCGTAGCTCCGGCGTGTTGGAGCGGACGGTGCTCGTCTACGGGCAAATGAACGAGCCGCCCGGCGCCCGCTGGCGCGTGCCGTTCACCGCGCTCACCATCTCGGAATATTTCCGCGACGAACGGCACCAGAACGTGCTGCTGCTGATGGATAATGTCTTTCGCTTCGTCCAAGCGGGTTCCGAGGTCTCCGGCCTGCTAGGCCGCCTGCCTTCGCGGGTGGGATATCAGCCCACGCTCGCGAGCGAGGTCTCGGCGCTGCAAGAACGCATCGTCTCCGTCGGCGGGGTAGCCGTCACCGCGATCGAAGCCGTTTACGTCCCGGCCGACGACTTCACCGATCCGGCCGTGACGACAATCGCCGCGCACGTGGACAGCATGGTCGTGCTTTCCCGTTCGATGGCCGCGGAGGGCATGTATCCCGCCGTCGATCCGATTGCTTGCTCGTCGATCCTGCTCGATCCGCTCGTGGTCGGGGAGGAGCACGCCGCGGTCGCCACCGAGGTACGGCGCACCATCGAACATTACCGCGAGCTGCAGGACGTGATCTCGCTCCTCGGCATCGAGGAGCTCGGGGCCGAGGATCGCCGGATCGTGGAACGGGCCCGGCGTTTGCAGCGATTTCTGACCCAGCCGTTTGCCGTGACCGAAGCCTTCACCGGGATGCCGGGCCGCTCGGTAGCGGTCAGCGACACGATCGCCGGCTGCAAGGCGATCCTGGCCGGTGAATGCGACGCCTGGCAGGAGAACTCGCTTTACATGGTCGGCACGCTCGACGAGGCCCGCGAGAAGGAGAAGGCCGCTGGCAACGCCGGCAAGGCCAAGCCGCAGCAGCCCGCGAAGGAAATCAAGGCGAACGGCGGCTCCGAGGCCAAAGGAGCCGTGGGCAAGCAAGCCGGTGCCAGCCGATGAGCGCGGCGCTCCACCTCACCATCACCACGCCCGCGGTGATCCTGGTCGACAGCGACGATGTCGCCTCGGTGCGGGCCGAGGATGCGAGCGGCAGCTTCGGGATTCTGCCTTCGCACGCAGACCTGCTGACCATGCTCACGCCGTCCGTGGTGCGTTGGCGCACCGTGGCCGGCCGCACCGGCTTCTGCGCCGTGAAAGGAGGCGTGCTCACGGTCGCGCAGGGGCGGCGTGTCGAAATCGCCTGCCGCGAAGGAATCGTCGACGCTTCGCTGCAAACCCTGGAAGACAAAGTCCGCACCGTGCGCGCGGCGCAGCTCGAGGCCGACCGTCGCGCCCGTGTGGCGCAAGTCCAGCTGCATGCGCGGGCGGTGCGCCAGCTCGTGCGGTATCTGCGCCCCGGGCAGGCCGGAGAAATCCACGCGCCGGACGTGACCGATTATAACGAGGCGGCATCGTGACCTCGCTCAAACAGGATCGACCTGCTCCGAGCAACGCGGACCCCTTGGCCCATGTTGCGCGACGCGCGCTCGAGCGCGCCGAGCGCGGGCGCGAGATCCCGGAACCCTCCCTTGGTGCCCGGCTCGGCCAGATCGGCGTCCTCGGCTGGACCATCGTCATCCCGATGCTGCTCGCGTTGTTCGCCGGGCGCTGGCTCGATCGGACCTTGCAGACGAATGTCTTCTTCTCCGGAAGCTTGCTGATGGTCGGCGCAGCAATCGGTTTCTGGTCGGCCTGGAGATGGATGCACGCGAGGGGCTCATGATCATTCCCGACCTCATCCTTGCCCGCGACGCAGCCATCGGTTTGACCGCCGGCCTGCTCGCAGGGCTCGTTCACTTCTCCTCGCTTTGGTGGAACACGCGCCTGTTGATGTCGGAGCGTGCGGGGAAGTCCGTCCTTCTGCAACTCGCCCGTTTCGCGGTGGCGGCGGGCACATTGGCGATACTGGCCTGGTTCGGCGCCGTGGCGCTCCTCGCCGGGGCGCTCGGTTTTCTCCTGGCACGGCAGCTCTTGCTGGAGCGCTTCGGAGAGTCGCGATGACCCACTCTCCGCTCGAAGTGTCGCCGTTGTTTCACATCGGCCCTGTTCCGATCAGTGACTTCGTGATCGTCACCTGGGGCATCATGGCGCTGCTCTTTCTTTTCGCACTGACGGTGACCGGTCGCCTCTCGCTTACTCCCGGCAAGCGCCAAATTACGCTTGAAATTCTGGTCGGAGCGATCGACGGCCAGATTCGCGACACCATGCAAGTGGAGCCCGCGCGCTATCGCGCGCTGATCGGCACCATCTTTTTATTCGTGCTGTTTGCGAACTGGTCTTCGCTCATACCCGGCGTCGACCCGCCCACTTCGCACCTGGAGACCGATGCAGCGCTCGGGCTGCTCGTGTTCTGCGCCATCATCTTCTATGGCATCCGCACCCGCGGGCTCATCGGTTATCTCGCGACCTTCGCCGAGCCGACCTGGATCATGATCCCGCTCAACCTTATCGAACAAATCACACGCTCGTTCTCTCTCATCGTTCGCTTATTCGGCAACATCATGAGCGGCGTGTTCGTCATTGGGATCGTGCTTTCGTTGGCCGGCCTCCTCGTGCCGATCCCTTTCATGGCCCTCGATCTGCTCACCGGCTTGATCCAGGCCTACATCTTCACGGTTCTTGCGATGGTCTTTATCGGCGCCGCAGTTTCCGAAGGAGGCCCTTCCAACCAACATGGAGCTACATCATGAGCGATATTATCCAGGTCGTCAGCATCTTCGCGGCCGCCATGGCCGTCTCATTCGGCGCGATCGCGGCGCTTGGCGAGGGCCGAGCCGTGGCCGCCGCGATGGATGCCATCGCCCGCCAACCGGAGTCCGCCGGTACCTTGTCGAGAACTCTGTTCGTCGGTCTCGCCATGATCGAGACCATGGCGATCTACTGTCTCGTCGTCGCCCTTCTTGTGCTGTTTGCGAATCCCTTCATCGGCAAGTGAGCGAGTTCGCCCATGAAGATCGATTGGTGGACGCTGGCCCTGCAGGCGGTCAACGCTGCCGTCCTGATCTGGCTCCTGGCGCATTTCCTGTTCCGCCCGGTAGCGGACATCATTGCCGCGCGCCAGAAGGCGGCCCAGCAGTTGCTGGCCGATGCGAGCGCCGCCAAGGCCGCGGCCCAAAGCGAACGCGAGAAGGCGAAGGCGGAAAATGAAAAACTGGCCGAGCACCGCAGCGAAGCCTTGAAAGCTGTCGAAGCCGAGGCGGCGACGGAGAAGGCCGCGCTTCTGGCAGCGGCCCAGGCCGAAGCCGACAAGCTTCGCGCCGCAGCCGAGGCTGAGATCGCCAACGAGCGCCGCGCCGAAGCGGCAGCCGCGGCTGACCGCGCCGGCCGCCTGGCGGTCGATATTGCCCGTAAGCTTCTCGACCGGGTGCCGAGCGAACTGCGGATCACCGCCTTCATCAATGGCCTCGCGGCCGGGCTTGCCGCGTTGCCGGACGGAGCGCGGGCCTCTCTCGGTGCCAATGGGACGCCGATCAGAATTACGGCTGCCCGCGCATTGACTGCCCCCGAGGCGGAGGCGTGCCGGACAGCCCTGGTCAAGATTCTCGGACGTCCGGTCCCGGTCGAGTTCGGCACCGATCCCAATCTCATCGCCGGCCTGGAGCTGGAAACCCGCTATGCCTCCGTACGCAACAGCTTCCGCGCCGACCTCACTCGCCTCCAATCCGAGTTGACACACCATGACGCAGCTTTCGCCTGACGCCATCACCGATGCCTGGCTCGCACGCAACCGGGACATCGTTCACGGCACGGCTCTCGCGCCGGAAGCCGAAACCACGGGGATTGTCGAGCACGTTGCCGACGGAATCGCCCAGGTCTCCGGCCTGCCCGAGACTCGTCTCAGCGAGCTTCTGAGTTTCGAAGGAGGAAGGCTCGGCTTTGCGCTCACGCTCGACGCCGAAACGATCAGCGCGGTGCTGCTCGACGAAGGCGATGCCATCGAGGCCGGCTCGCGGGTCACTCGGACCCGCGAGGTCGTGCGGGTGCCGGTCGGGCCTGGTTTGCTCGGCCGCGTCGTCGATCCCCTCGGCCGTCCGCTCGATGGCAAAGGGCCGGTCACCGCCGAAGCGCACCTTCCGGTCGAGCGGCCCGCTCCCGGCATTATCGAGCGTGATCTCGTCTCCCAGCCCGTGGACACCGGGATTCTCATCGTCGATTCGTTGTTCGCGATCGGGCGTGGTCAACGCGAGCTCATCATTGGCGACCGCGCGACCGGCAAGACGGCAATCGCCATCGACACCATCATCAATCAGAAGAATTCGGATCTTGTGTGCGTCTACGTCGCGGTTGGCCAGCGCACCACCGCGGTGAAGCGGGTGATCGAGGCAGTCCGCCGTTATGGTGCGCCCGAGCGCTGCATTTTCGTCGTCGCCTCGGCCGCGTTCTCATCCGGGCTGCAGTGGATTGCCCCATTCGCCGGCTTCACGATGGCGGAATATTTCCGCGACCACGGCCAGCATGCCCTCATCGTCATCGACGATTTGAGCAAGCACGCGATAACCCATCGCGAGCTGTCCTTGTTGTCGCGCCAGCCGCCTGGCCGTGAGGCTTATCCCGGAGATATCTTCTATCTGCACTCGCGCATGCTCGAGCGCTCGGCGAAGCTCTCGTCCGACCTCGGCGGCGGCTCGCTGACCGCATTGCCCATTGCCGAAACCGACATGGGCAATCTATCCGCCTACATCCCGACCAATCTCATTTCCATCACCGACGGACAGCTCGTCCTCAATTCCGGGCTGTTCGCAGCCAACCAGCGCCCGGCGGTCGATGCCGGCCTGAGCGTGAGCCGGGTCGGCGGCAAGGCGCAGGCCCCGGCATTGCGCAAGGTGTCCGGACGGCTGCGGCTCGAGTATTCCCAGTTCCTCGAGCTCGAAATGTTCACCCGCTTCGGCGGCCTTTCGGATGCGCGGGTGAAAGCGCAGATCACCCGCGGCGAGCGAATCCGTGCCTTGATCGCGCAGCCTCGCTTTGCCGCGCTGCGCCTCGTCGATGAGGTTGCGCTTCTCGCCGCCCTGGCCGATGGGGTTTTCGATCCTCTGCCGGTGGCGGTGATCGCACCGGTCCGCAGCCGCATCGCCGCCCATCTCGATTCACATCTGAGCGAGAAGGTGACCGCGATTACCAAGACTGGGCAGGTCGACGACCAAACGCTCGCTCTTCTCGTTTCCGCTGTCCGCGACCTTGCTCAGGATGTCGCGGCCGCCGCCAGCCACGAAGCGGCTGCGCCATGAGCGGCAAGCTCAGCGAAGTCGAGGGGCGGATCGGCACCGTCCGCCAGCTCGATGCCGTGATCTCGGCGATGCGCGGCATCGCCGCTGCGCGCTCGCGTGAGGCGCGCGCCCGGCTCGACGGCGTGCGCGCCTATGCGTCGGCGGTGGGCACGGCGATCGGGACGGCCCTCGGTCTCGCACCCGATCGCGGAGCTGCGGCAAGCGGGCACGATCAGCGCGAAGGACGCCTCCTCATCGTATTATGCGGGCAGCAGGGCTTTGCCGGCTCGTTCAACGACCGGGTCCTCGACAATGTGGCAGGTCACCTCGATTCGAGCCTAGTCGAGATCCTGCTCGTCGGCGATCGCGGCGCGATGGTCGCGGCCGAACGTGGATTGGCCGTCAGCCGGGTGGCGCCGATGGTTGAGCATATCGAGGACGTTCCCGCTCTCGCCAACCGGATCACCGACGCGCTCTACCAGCGGCTCGAGTCGAAGCGTGCAACGCGCGTGACGATGGTTCATGCCGTTCCCGCTCCTTCCGGCACGATCGACATCGTCGAGCGGGCGCTCCTGCCGTTCGACTTCACCCGCTTTCACGTGACGCCCTCGAGGATCCCGCCGATCGTCACGCTCCCGCCCGAGCAGCTGCTCGATCAACTCGCCGAAGAGTACGTCTATGCCGAGCTGTGCGCGGCGGTGATGTTGTCCTACGCCGCTGAGAACGAAGCCCGCATGCAGGCGATGATCGCGGCGCGCTCCAATGTCGAACGCAAGCTCGATGAGCTGACTGCAAGCTACCGAAACTTGCGTCAGGAGGAGATCACCGCCGAGATCATCGAGCTTTCCGCAGGCACCATAGCGAGCACGAATTCCGTCGAGGGCGAGCGGCCCGCGCAGCCTTCATCATGATTTGCCGAAATTTGTCCCATTTCATTCGGTCCGGCACGGGATGCGGGCTAAGTTTGAAACCACAAACCCTGGTCGCGATGCCGCTTCGTTGAAACGGCATCCGGCGATCGAGGTGATGTGAACCTGATCGGTAATTGAGCAGCCGCCGAAGGCGGTTTCGGCTCTTCCAAGGCAGGAGACGTGAATGAAAAGAGACCTGCCGCAAGCATCGGCCGCAACCCGCACCCAGGGGTTAACCCCCGCGGCTATTCCTCACGTCGCGCCGATGATGGCGCCTGCGGGCTCGTCATGGTTCGGCTGGACCAACCCGGTGCAGGAATATTGGGTAGATGCTTGCCAGCGGTGGCTCCTGACCCTGGATGCCCTGCGCCAGCGCGCCAACAATTATCTTGAGCAAAAGAGACTGATATCGCCAGCCGTTCTGAACTTCGCCTTCGAGGTTCTGATGGACGGACGGACTTTTGAACGCCCCGTGAACTATGTCCTTGTTCGGATCACGCCACCGGCCGGCGTGACGGTCGATCCACGCAAGCGTCCGTTCGTTATTTTCGATCCACGCGCCGGGCAAGGGCCAGGCATCGGCGGAATGAAGCACGAGAGCGAGATCGGCGAGGTCCTGCAGGCGGGACATCCCTGCTATTTCGTCGGCTTCCTCGAGGATCCAGCTCCCGGTCAGACCATCGAGGACGTTTGCCGCGCCGAGGCACGTTTCGTCGCCAAGGTCGACGAGTTGCACCCGGAAGCGGAGGGCAAGCCTTGCTTGATCGGCAACTGTCAGGCCGGCTGGCAAATCATGATGATGAGCGCCATCCGACCGGATCTGGTCGGGCCAGTCCTGGTCGCGGGTGCTCCGCTTTCATACTGGGCGGGTACGCACGGGAAGGCGCCCATGCGCTACAACGGCGGGCTGCTCGGCGGGACTTGGCTTACGGCACTCTCAGGCGATCTCGGCAATGGCCGGTTCGACGGCGCCCTTCTGGTTGCCAACTTCGAGAATATGCATCCTTCGAACACCTATTGGAAAAAGCTTTATCACCTGTATTCGCAAATCGACACGGAAGTCTCCCGGTTCCTCGGATTCGAGAAGTGGTGGGGCAACCCGGTCCTGCTCAATGCCGAGGAGATGCAGTGGATCGCCGATGAGCTGTTCGTCGGCAATAAGCTCTCGAGCGGCGAACTGCGCACTTCGGATGGCATCCGTGTTGACTTGCGCAACATCAAGTCTCCGATCGTCGTGCTCTGTTCCAAGGGAGACGACATCACTCCACCGCAGCAAGCTTTGGACTGGATCCTCGACCTCTACGATCACGAGAATGAGGTGGTCGCCAACGGTCAGACCATTGTCTACACGGTCCACGAGAGCATCGGGCATCTGGGCATTTTTGTTTCCGGCAAGGTCGCGGGCAAGGAGGACAAGGAACTCATCCAGTTCATTGACATGATCGACGTGTTGCCGCCTGGCCTCTATGAGGCCGTGATCACGGAAGTCGACGACGAGGTCAACAATCAACAGCAGATCAACGGCCCCTACCGGTTCAGCCTGAAGCCGCGCACGCTCGGCGACATCCGAGCATTGGGCGGCAACGATGCTCAGGATGAGCTACGCTTCGCTACGGTTCGTGCCGTCTCCGAGGTCAATCTGGGTCTTTACCGTACGTTCGCCAGCCCGGTTGTGAAAAACCTCGTGACTGAGCAGAGCGCAAATCTACTGCGTGAGTTGCAACCGAACCGACTGCGTTTCGAGATATTCTCGGACAAGAATCCGTTCATGTCGCCGGTAGGCTCATGGGCGAATTCCATCCGCGTTAACCGCCAGGCCGTTTCCAGCGAGAATCCCTTCTTGCGTACGGAACAAGCGGCATCGGATTGGATCGTGAAATGGCTGGATGGCTTCACCGATGCCCGCGATGCAATGGTGGAAGGGATTTTCATGGCCACCTACGGCTCGCCGCTGCTGCAGGCGCTGGTCGGACTGCGCGCCGACGGTGCGCGGACGCGACGGCACATCGAGCGCGAGCTTGCGCGGGAAACCGCGATCGATCGCACGCGAGCCGATCTGGAAAGGCGAATTGAGCAGGCCTCGCCGATTGAAGCCGCGCTGCGCGCGTTGATTTATGTGCGGCATCCACAACAGAGCTTCGACGAGCGCAGCTTCAAGATGCTGAAGGAGATCAACTCCGAGCTGCCCGAAACGGAGCGCATCAGCCTCGCTCGTTTCAAGGAAATGATGAAGGAGCAATTCCTGATCTTGGGGCAGGAGCCGGAGCGGGCGGTCGCCGCGATCCCAATGTTGCTGCCTGCGGGTCGCGGAGAACGGAATTCCCTGCTTGGAGTGATTCGACAAGTGGCCAATTCCGACGGGGCACTTGCGCAGGAAAGCAAGCGACGCCTGGCCCGCGTCGAAACCTTGTTTGGCGAGCCGAAGCTCAAGTCGCTGCCTTCGGGCGCCGCCTGACACAGCTCAACAGAGATACATTCGGCAGTGTCCCGCGAATTCGGTGCACAGGAGTTTCGGCAATGGCCGACATGAAGATCAGGTACGAAGAGCTGCTGGCCCGTCGCAAGGGCGAGCCTCCCCTGCCGACCGCGGTCGTCCATCCCTGCAGCGAGGACGCGTTGGTCGGCGCGGTCGAGGCGGCCAAGGCCGGGCTCATTGCGCCGCTGCTGGTTGGACCTAAGGAGCAGATCGGCAAGATTGCCGCAAAGAGCAACATTGATCTGTCGCCGTACGAGATTGTCGCGACCGCCGATGCCGAGGAATCGGCAAGTGTCGCTGCCAATCTCGCCGGCAACGGCAAGGCCGGCGCCTTGATGAAGGGAAGCCTGCACACCGATCAGTACATGCACGCGGTGCTGCAGCGCGAGAATCGACTGCGGACAAGCCGGCTGCTGAGCCACTGCATGCTCATCGCAGCCCCAGCCTACTCTCGTTCCATCATTGTCAGCGATGCCGCGGTGAACATCGCTCCAGACCTCGATCAGAAGCGCGATATTGTTCAGAACGCAATCATCCTGGCGCGAGCGATAGGCATTTCCAAGCCCAAGGTGGCGATCCTTGCCGCGATCGAGACGGTCAATTCGAAGATGCAGGCCACTCTCGATGCAGCTGTGCTCGCCAAGATGGCCGATCGTCGGCAGATCGTCGGCGGCATCGTCGATGGTCCACTCGATCTCGACATCGCCGTGGACAAGGAGGCGGCGCGGATCAAAGGCGTGGAGACGCCGGTTGCGGGCGAGGCCGATATCCTCATCGCGCCCAACATCGAAGCCGGCAACATGATGTACAAGGAGCTCACCTTCATGGCCGGAGCACAGGCGGCGGGTCTGGTGATGGGCGCGCGCGTGCCAGTGATACTGACCAGCCGCGCGGACACGCCGCAGGCAAGATTGTTCTCCTGCGCGCTTGCCGTGCTCGTGGCCGCAGCGACGGCAAAAGACCCCTCGCTGCTCCATCCCATTCTCGGAGAATAATCGGATGACCAATGCATTTGTCGTCCTAAACGCCGGCTCGACCAGCGTGAAGTTTGCCGCCTACACGGGCGACGATGCGGATTCGCTCGATCTAGTCTGCCGCGGTCAGCTCGATGGGATCGGCTCACAGCCGCGCTTCGCTGCGAAGAACTCCAAGGGCGAGGTTATCGAGACGCGTACCTGGAACAAGGAACGCCCTCTCGATCGGGAGGAGGCACTCAAATTCGTCATCACCTGGCTCGAGCGTCACGAAGCGGGCCTCAAGATCGTCGCGGTCGGCCATCGCGTGGTGCTGGGTGGGGTCGCTCACGAGCGGCCCACTCTCGTCGACAAAAAAGTGCTCGCAGAGCTCGAAAAACTCATACCGATCGTGCCGTTGCACCAGCCATTCGAGCTGGACGCCATCCGCACGCTGGCAAAAGCATATCCCAGACTCCCCCAAGTAGCGGTGTTCGACACGTCCTTTCATCGGACAATGCCCGAGGTCGCACAACGGTACGCCCTGCCCGCAGCGGTGCTTGGCAACGAGATTCGGCACTGGGGATATCACGGAATTTCCTACGACTACATCTCTCGCGCGCTTTCGCGCTACGCTCCCAAGGCACGAAGGGTGATTGCCGCGCATCTCGGTGGCGGCGCCAGCATGTGCGCCATGCTCGACGGCAAAAGCATCGACACCTCGATGGGCTTCAGCGCCACCGACGGATTGCCGATGGCGACGCGCTGCGGCGGGATCGATCCGTACATCCCGGTGTTTCTGCTGAAGTCAAAGAAATGCAGTGTGGCCGAGCTCGAGACCATTCTCAACCAGAAATCAGGCCTGCTTGGACTCTCGGGAATCAGCGGCGACATGCGGGTGTTGAAAGCGAGCAAAGCGCCGGCGGCAGCGGCCGCAATCGACTATCTCGTCTATCAGATCGTCAAGTTCGCGGGCGCTTATGCAGCCGTGTTAGGCGGACTTGACGCTTTGGTGTTCACTGCCGGCATCGGCGAAAATGATGCGCAATTGCGCGCAGAGGTGGTGACCAGGCTGGCGTGGCTCGGGGCGAGGCTCGACCAGGACGCCAATGAGCGCCATGGGCCGCGCATCTCAAGCCAAGACAGCAAAATATCGATGTGGGTGATACCCACAAACGAGGAATTGATGATCGCCCGGCATACCGCAGCGATCGTGAGCGCGACGGTGCATCGTGTCTCGGTGAAGCCGGGCACCGCAAGAACGGTCAAAACAACAGCAGGCGCAGTGCAGGCAGGCGCTCCCTTCGACACTAAGTCAGTGGCTGAAACAGGATGAAAGCTGCACACGCGCCGGTGCCCTCCATGGTGATCGCCGGCGGAGCAGCCGATTCTCGTCTCCGCCGAGAGGAACAGGCCGATGAGACCCGCTCCGAAACTTGCTTGCTTGCAGGAAGAGAGGCGCCCGGACGGTATGTCGATGCTCGGCTCGGGGCTGACAAGGCCCGGCAACGACTCACGTCTTTCGCCCGCGAAGAGCCCGTCGAGCAACACATCGGCCGATCCCCACGCCAGAATATTCGGACTATCCCTGGCGGCGCTCTTGGCAGCCTCCCTGGTTCTGAACGCAGCATCTTCGTCGACCCGCATCTGTCACGCGTCCGGCCGCGACTTTGGCGTTACCCGCACTGATTCAGTATCTACCACAACCCTCATCGCTCCTGCGCCTAGAGGCGGTTCGCGGGCCGAGCCATCCGGAACGATTCGTTCCAAAGAGTGCGCAACGAACGAGGGCGGCGAGGAGCCGGGCTACTGATGAAAGCCGTTGTTTCAGAGCTCCCGGCAGATAGCTTGCTGCGGAAACAACCGGGCTGGCTCGAACACGAGGCAGTTGTCGGAGTTATCTTTTCACTCAAGACATATGCAGCGTCCTTGCTGGCGCTCTTTATCGCATTCTGGGCGGCGCTCGATGACCCCAGATGGGCGGTGCTGACGGTTTTCGTGGTGTCGCAGCCGGACAGCGGTCTCGTTGTCGCCAAGAGCTTCTACCGCATGCTCGGCACCGTCGCAGGGGTGCTCGTTTCGATTGCTCTCGTCTTTGCATTCGCCCAGTACGGCGAGCTGTTTTTGGCCTCCCTCGCCGCGTGGATCGCTTTCTGCTGTGTCGCTGCGCGTACGGCGCGCAATTTCGCCTCCTATGGCTTCCAGCTGGCGGGCTACACCGTGGCCATCGTCGGTCTCCCCGCTGCCCTCGAGCCCAGCGGTGCTTATCCGCTCATCATAGCGCGCTTCACGGAGATCTCCCTTGGGATCGCCTGCGCCGCGCTCGTCAGCCGTTTGATATTTGTGCGCGAGTTGAGACCGAAAGTCGTTGCGCTCGTGCATGATCTGACGCGTCGCGCCGACCACTTTGCAGCCCTTGCGATCGATCCCGCGGCTGACCGGGAGCGCGTCGCAGCCGAGCGCGCTCAGCTCACCAAGGACTTTGTCGCGGTCGAGGCAATGCAGCAGTCGGCATTTTTCGAGAGCGCCGACGCTCGTCTTCGCTACAACGCCCGGCGAGAGTTGCGGGACGCCGCGGTGGAGCTTTGTGCGGTCGTGGAGGGGGCCGCGGCGCGCCGTGTTGGTCCGATGCCGGACTCTGCGACCACAAGTCTACGGGAATTGATCTCCGATGCGAATGACACGCCTGCCGGAAACGGTGCGGTGGTGTCGACGCTCGTACGCGCCGCAGATGAGCAAGCCGTCGCGCGTGCGCGCGCGCGACTTCGGCAATCCGTGACGGCCTTCGAGCGAGGTGAGGACCTACCAGCGCCGAATGTCGCTGACGGCTTTTGGTCGGATCCCGTAGACGCGGCCCTGACCGCGATCCGCTGCGCGCTCGCAATCGCGATCACATCCGCCTTCTGGTTCGTGACGGCCTGGCCGAATGGCCCGACCGCAGTGGTCGTAGCGGCGGTCGTGTGCACTCTGTTCGCGACAATGCAGCGGCCGGATAAAATCGCCTTGGCTTGTATCGCAACCGTGCTTGTAGCGGCCGTGCCGGTTTTCGTGACGCAGTTTCACCTTATGCCATTGGCGGTAGACTTTCCCTCGATGGCGGTGGCGATCGCACCCCTGCTGCTGATAAGCGGCTACATTCTCGCGCAGCCCGGAATCGGGCCGCTGGGCATGCTCTCGGCTGTCTACTTCACGTATGCGTCAAGCATCAACAACGTCATGAGCTACGACGCGGTGGCATTTCTCAATTCTTCGTTTGCCGTCCTGGTGGGAATCGGAGTTGGGGCCGTGCTGTTTGCGACCTTCTTCCCCGAGACCCCGGCGCACGCGAGCCGGCGCTTTCGCCGGCAGATTCTGGTCCATCTGAGCCGCCTCGCCAGTGCCCGCCGGCCCGACGTTCGACCTTATGAGCGCGCCCTGTGCGAACAGCTCTGGACAATGCTTGCCGGTCTCAAAGACGAGCCTGCCGCCGCGCACGCGTGCTTGGCGCGCGCAGTTGCCGGTCTCTCCGCTGGACAAGCGATCGGCCGACTGAGAACCGCTATTGACGCAGGCACGCTCGCGCCCGGGATCGCTACCCACGGCTCGGATCTGCTCGACCGGCTGTCGCGGATCCTTCGTCATCCCTCGCCGGCGAAATTCGCCAAGGCGGCGTGGGCGGCACATGCGCTTCGTTGCGATGCACTCGCCGCGGCGCGGATCACCAAGAAAACAGAGGAGATCGAGGCATTGGGCGACGTGTTGGTCGGAAGTGAGGTGCTTCGTTCCGATCTCATGAGGGCTCGCGTGCTTCTGCAGGAGGACCGGAATGTTCTCCGAAATTGATGTTCTTGGCGCCTTCGTGCCGGCGCTCGCTCTCTGGTTCGTGGTTGCCCTGGCGGTCTTCGTCGCCACCGATGCGCTGCTGACCGCGGCGCGCGTCTACCGCCTGTTCTGGTATACGCCACTCGTCCGCCTCGCTCTGTTCATTTATTTCTTTTGCGGGATCGCGATGATCGCGAGCATGCGCTAAGGAGCTGTCGATGCTGACGATCGTACGTGTATTGCTTACGCTTATCTTCCTCGCTGTAGCCGGTTTTCTCGGCTACGACATGGCCAACTACTATCTCTATTCGCCCTGGACTAGAGATGCCCGCGTCCGGGCCGACGTGGCGGCAGTGGCGCCCGACATTTCCGGTTGGGTTGATGATATTCGCGTGCGGGATAATCAATTCGTGCACAAGGGCGACGTGCTCTTCGTAATCGACCAGGAGCGCTTTCGACTCGCGCTCGCAACCGCCGAAGCCACGCTCGCGGCGCGGCACGCTCAGTATCTCATGTTGCTCGAGCAATACGAGCGGCGCTCGAAACTGACGCCCGGATATTCCGTCACTGTCGAAACCCTCGACAACGCGCGCCGACAGTCGGAAACAGCAGCCGCCAACTACCAGCAGGCGATGGCGGACCGCGACACCGCTGCTCTGAACCTCAAGCGAACCGAAGTGCGCGCGTCAGTCAATGGTTTCATCACCAATCTCAATCTTGCAAAGGGCACCTATGCCTCGCAGGGCAAGCCGGTGATGGCCCTGATCGACAGCGATTCGTATCGGGTCGGCGCGTATTTCGAGGAAACCAAGATTCCGCACATCAAGCCCGGCGCCAGCGCCGAGATTTACCTCATGGACGGATCCCCTGCGCTGCAAGGAACCGTCTCAGGCATATCAATGGGCATCACGGACCAGGACAACAAGGATGGCCCAGAGCTCCTCTCTTCGGTCAATCCCTCATTCACCTGGGTGCGACTGGCGCAGCGCATTCCTGTCAGGATCCACATCACGCACGTGCCACCCGGCGTCTTGATCAGCGCGGGCATGACCTGCACCGTCGTGATAAAGGAAGGCGCGGCGCCTGCAATCGGGCGCGGCCTCAAGAAAGTCATGGCGGCGATTTTTGGAGCGCCTTCGGGTTAGCTTCAAGACTGCGAGGGTGCTGGACGTGCCCGAACGGCTGCTCGCCATTGCCGACGAGATGATCGAATAGCGGTGCTTTTTTGCTCCGGCGCGTTAGGACGCGAATGGCACAAAGCAGGCCCACCGAGACGATCTGCTATTTTGTCTGCTTTCGGGGTGAAGCGGACATCGGCCAGTGACCGGCTACATTAGCCTAAACGACAGCGAGTACCCTGCGTTGCATCGACCATTCAAGCGATGCTGTCATGATGGTGTGCCAGCAAAAAGTCGACGAACGTCACACCCAAAAACTGCGCCTTTCCGTTTTCCGATCTATTTCCTATAAAGTCTTCTTGCGACAACGGTATACGCATCTCGGCAAACACCTTGAATTTCTGAAGTCCCTCAAGGGTCCTGGACACGGCTGGCGCGACCCGTTGCGATATCGAACTGTCTTAGCAATTGAGGAGCTTCCCCGATGACGATCATCGATTCCCAGGTCCACGCTTATGAGGCGAACACTCCGAAACGACCCTGGCACAGTGTGCCGAACTGGCCCGATCACGTTACGGGTGACGAGATGGTGGCGGCGATGGACAAGGTCGGGGTCGACGGCGCGATCTTCATTTCCGCCTTTTCCATGTATCGCTACGACGCGAGTTATGCGGTGGAAGTGCAACGGGCCCATCCCGGTCGGTTCGCGATCGTCAAGCCGGTCGACCCAGATGATCCAGCCGTGGGCGATATCATCGCCGACTGGAAGCAGACACCGGGCGCGGTCGGCATCCGCGTCATCCTGACGAAGGAGGCGAAGCGCGAGCCAAATGACCCGGGCCTCGACCGCATCCTGCGCGCGGCCGTAAAGCATGACTTTCCGGTCAACATACTGTGCTGGGGCAACGTGGATGCGGGCACGGCGTTGATCGACCGTCACCCCGATACGCGCTTCATCATCGACCATCTGGCTATCCTGCAGCCCCGCACACCACCGGCCCCGCCGCAGCCGTGGGCCGACCTGCCGAAGGTGCTGGACCTTGCCAAGCGCGAGAACGCGGTGATCAAGGTGAGCGGCGCCTGCACGCTGTCCCGCGAACCGTATCCGTTCCCGGACATCTGGAACCCGCTCGCCCGCGTGTTCGATGCCTGGGGTTTCGACCGCTGCCTGTGGGGCACGGACTGGACGCGCGCATACGCCGTCGTCAACTACGAGCAGGCCATCGAGCCCTTCCTCAAGACTGACCGCCTGAGCGACAGTGAGCGAGCGATCCTGATGGGCGGCGCGTGCGCGAAAGCCTATCGTTGGTCGCCAACGCGTCAGTAGCCGACGCTTTCAAACATGTCGGCTTTCAGGGAAGCCGCGGACAACCGAACCAATTCGCTTCATTGCCTTTTCGGCGCCGCTTGCGCTGCCAGCATCCGCTTTGCCGCTTCAACGTCGATTAGCGGATAAGTATCGAAATGTGCAGGGACGATATCCGCCCACTCATTAAGGATTTGATGAAGTGCATTGTTATCCTCAACATCGAAAACCGCAACCGCGCCCCGCCCGACGCGAGCGTAGATGTGCCGACATACGCCTCGTGCCTCGTACCGGGCAATCCAAGGCCAGAAAGATTGCCGCGTCTGTGCTAGCTCAGAAGGCCTCTCGATCCTGCGAAGATCCGTGATTGGGCGCAAGCAGCAGAAGATCTAGGGTACGCGTATATCGAGGTACCTGATCACGTCTTTGGAGCGACGGCTCGGGACGGCTGGGTTCCGCTGTACAGCGAGAAGGATTCCTTCCACGAGACCTTTGTGACGCTGGGTTTCCTGGCAGCGGTCACCAAGAACATCAGGCTCTCAAGCGGGGTTCTGATCGCGCCGCAGCGCCAGACTGGGGTCATCGCCAAGCAGGCGGCGGAGGTCGATCTCCTGAGCGGTGGGCGCTTGAGGCTTGGCATCGGTCTGGGATGGAACCACGTTGAGTACCAAGCGCTCGGCGCGGAATGGAAGACTCGTGGAGCCCGCCAGGCCGAACAAGCCCAGGTGCTGCGTCGCCTTTGGTCAGAGAATCTCGTGAGCTTCAATGGGCGCTTCCACAATCTCAACGAAGTCAGCATCGTACCACCGCCGGTGCAACGCCCGATCCCGATCTGGTTTGGGGGTTCGTCGGACGCCGCTGTAACGCGTGCTGCCCGGCTTGGCGATGGCTGGATGCCAATCATGGCAGCGGACGCGCAGGCGCAGCAGAAGCTGGGGGCGTTGAGGGAACAGCTCAAGTCGTTCGGACGCGATCCTGCGACGTTCGGTATAGAGGGCTGGCTACGCATGCATAGTCCGGTCCCCCAAGAGTGGGCGGCTGCGGCGGACGGTTGGCGTCGACTCGGTGCTGACATGGTGATGTTGTATCCCATGTATCGCATCTCAAATTTCGACGGTCACATCGAGATCTTGCGGCGGTTCAAGGAGGTCGCGAGCGGATAGCGCGAGAACATGCGCACGCCAGTGCCGGAGACTTCGATTGAACGATGGTGCCGACGGCTTCCCCGCGCGAAAAGCGACGCGGGAGCCAATCGCGCGCGGGGTCTCAAGCCGGCCAGATCAAAAAGTTAAGCTGAGACCGCGTTAGCACGTCAATTGACAACCCGGCTTCGTTTACGCCGCGGAAATCAAAAGCGCTGTACTCGGCGGGGGCGCCACACGTCTGCTCTTGGATGCATTCCGGACACGGGCGAACGACCTGTTTAGGTCGCGCGGTCGCGATTGACCCGTTGCGGACATCGGCCGTCACCCGAGGAGGTACGCCGGAAGCCACTCGCACATCCTTCCAGAGTGCTAGTCTTCGCCCATGTCTTCTCCCTAAGCCTGGGGGTTGGATATGAGGCGGCGCGAATTCATCACTCTTCTCGGCGGCACGGCGTTCGCTTGGCCGCTCGCGGCGCGTGCGCAGCAGCCAACGGAGCGGATGCGCGGCAGGGTGTTGGTCGCCGGCCTCATAGTCCTGCTCTGTCTTGCGGGCCTGGGCGTCATCGATCCAGAGGCCATCGCACAGGAAGTCGTGGGGCAGTATCGCTGGCGCATGGCGATGGACCCGGCTGTACTCACGGTCGAGCAGGAGAAGGCAAAGGCGGCAAAGACTGGCTCGGATTTCAAGGAATGTGCGAGCGGCTGCCCGGTGATGATCGTCATCCCTGCTGACAAATTCATTATGGGCTCGCCTGAGAACGAGCCGGAGCGGGAAGCCAGTGAAGGCCCGCAGCACGAGGTGACGGTGGCAAAACCATTCGCCGTTTCCAAGTTCGAGGTGACATTCGAAGAGTGGGATGCTTGCGTCGCCGCGGCTGCGTGTCCGCGAGTCCCAGACCATTGGGGACGCGGGGACATGCCTGTGATCAACGTGAGCTGGCGCGACGCCAAGCAGTATGTAGGCTGGCTCTCGCAGTTGACTGGCAAGGAGTACCGGCTTCTGACAGAGGCCGAATGGGAGTACGCCGCGCGGGCTGGCGCCAATACCCGCTATTCCTGGGGCGACGATCCTGGCATGGGCAACGCCAATTGCGACGGCTGCGGCAGTCGATGGGATCTCCAACAAACGGCTCCCGTTGGATCGTTTAAGTCGAACGCGCTGGGGCTTTACGACATGCACGGCAACGTCTGGGAGTGGGTCGAGGATAGCTGGCACGAGAACTACGATGGTGCGCCAACGGACGGATCAGCGTGGCTCCGGGGCGGCGATCCAAGCTTTCGTGTCGTCCGCGGCGGTTCCTGGCGCAACGAATCAGCCCGCTCCGTCCGCGCGGCCGTTCGCGTCAAGCGCCATACCAATGTCCGGTTCGACACTCTCGGCTTCCGGGTAGCTAGAACAATAAGGCCTTGAGCGTCTTTCTTACCTTTCTGGTCCAGGGCGGAACCTTCTGTTTCGAAAAACCAGAAGGAGTGTATGTCGCCTATTGGCACTTTTCTGCCGTGCCAACCGCGCCGAGCAATGTCGGCTATCGGGGGTAGACCGGCCGACATATGCTCAATGTGAGTTCTTCGCATTTTGACCCAAAGCAGACTCCAAGTCGGTTACCTCGACGATCATCAGATCGAGGGATTTGAGAAGGATGGAGCTGTCAGCGCGGACTACGCCGCTTCGTCGAAAAATTGCCTGACGAGGCGGTCGTATTATTCATACCCCGAAAATTTTAGTGTAGCGCGCCTTGATCTCCTCGGTCTGCGCGAGCACCGCGACGGGATCGGCTCGCAACAACTTCACTGCGGATAGCGACGTTCGTCCTGGCCGCTCCTTAACGAGCGCATGAAATGAGAGATGTGCGAAGGCATCGACAAACAATTGCTGCGCCTCGACGCTGAATAAGAAGCTCTGGAACAGGCGCGCGGCATTCGAGTTTGGCGCGCTGCGGAACACCCCGCTCGGAACAGGGATCAGCGGTGAGCCCTCGGCCGCGTGAACGACCTCAACCGGCTGACCCTGATCCTTGAGCAGCACCAGGCTGTAGTCGTTACCATCGGCCATGACCGCGCGCTCGCCGATCGCCACCTTTTTCGGCGGATCAGCGGCCGATTGGACTTGCATGACTTTCTGTTGCGCGAGCGTTTCGAAATATGGCCAGCCGAGTTCGCGCACCAGGAGGAACGTCGTGGTCAGGATCGCGCCGCTATAGCCCGGGTGGCCCTTTACGAGCTTGCCCCGCCACTTGGGGTCGAGCAGGTCGGCGTAGCTCTTCGGGGCATCCTCGCGCGCGACGAGATTCGTGTTGTAGCCGATAACTTCGAGCCAAGCGCACAGGGTCGCGTGCATCCCGCTTGGATCCACGTGTTCCGGCGGAAAATACTTGGTGACGTCCTCCGGAACGTAGGGTGCGACCCAATCCTTGCTTTTCCAGTCAAGGAAGTGGGCTGGGTCCGTGCTGCAAACGACATCGACCGCATAGATGCGGCTCGCCTGTTCCTGGCCGATGCGCTGAAAAATCCGTTCCGCGCCCGAGCGCTCAACGCGCACGGCAATGCCGGGGTATTTCGCCTCGAATGCCTTGGCGAGTCGTTCCGAGGTCGGAAGCTCGAGCGCCGTGTAGAAAGAAATCTTGCCTTCCTTGCGGGCGGCTTCGATAAGCGCCGGCGTGACTGCACTCGGCTCAGCCGTGGCGGCTTTAAGGGGTTCCGCGAAGACGGCGCCGGCGGCCATCGCCGCAGACGCCTTAAGCACATCGCGTCTGGAATGCGTCGGCTTTCGCATGGCTCGCACCTGCATTGATGGATCTTTGCCGGTCAGGCTGGGTCGAGACTTTCATGCGCCGCGAGCGGCCATGCCATCGACTGCGCTCCGTGGCGAGCGGCGCTGCGTCACGACCTGCTTTCCCGCCGCGCAGGCAATGTGAACTGAAAGATAGCACCCCGCGGGGCGTTGGCCGTGGCCCATACCCGTCCACCGTGGGCCTCGACGATCGAACGGCAGATCGACAGCCCCATACCCATGCCGTCGGCCTTGGTCGTGTGGAACGCCTGGAACAGGCGGTCGAGGCTCTCCAGCGTCAGACCCGGCCCGGAATCTCGCACCGCGACGAGCACGCTGTCTCCTGCATTGCTTGCACTGCTGATCAGCAGCTCTCGCGGCCCCTCGTTCACTGCGCTCATTGCTTCCACGGCGTTGATGATCAAGTTCAGCAGCACTTGTTGCAGTTGGATGCGATCCCCTTGCACCTCCGGCAGGTCCTGCGCAAGTTGGATCTGCAAGGCGACGCGATGGCTGAGCAGCTCGCTCCGGATCAGGGTGGTGGCGTCGACGATCGCCCGGTTGATGTCCAACGGGTCGTGCCTTGGGGGCACTTTTTGGACGAGGGCGCGAATTCGGCCGATGACGTCATTCGCTCGATTGCCGTCCTTGATGATATCGCCGAGCGCCTGCCGGACCTCGTCCGGGTCAGGCGGCTGGGCGCCAAGCAAACGCACGGCGGCATGGGCATTGGTGACGACCACGGCGATCGGCTGATTGACCTCGTGGACAATCGAGGCCGCGAGGTACCCCATCATGCTGACGCGGTTGGCGTGCGCAAGCGCCAGTGCGCGTTGCTTCTCGGCTTCGAACAGCCGCACGTTTTCGATCGCGATCACTGCCTGGTCAGCGAAGGTCTCGAGAAGCGCGATTTGCTTGTCGCGGAACGGCCGGACCTCCATTCGGCGAATCAGAATGACTCCAATGGGGTTACTTTCGCGCAGCAACGGCGTCGCAAGCGTGGTCCGATGGCCCTCCTCTTTCGCGTGCCTGCTGCCTACCGGGTACTCGCTATCCTTCGCGGCGAGGTCGTGGACATGAATCGTCCGACGCTCGCATGCGGCTCGTCCAATCACCGTGTCTCGGTTTGCGGGGATTCCCTCGCGGGCATGGCTCGTCGTCGGAATTCCCCCGTATGAAGCTACCAGCCGTAGCAGGCCGCCCTCCAGGCGGAAGATCACCGCATTGTTTGCGTCGCACAGGCGAGCGGCATTTTCGCCTACCGCGTCCAGCACCGGCTGAATCTCGGTCGGCGAGTTCGAGATGATGCGCAGCACCTCGGAGGTGGCGGTTTGCTGCTCCAGCGCCTCGACAAGCTGTTCCCGCGCCTGGGCGATCTCGCGTCTGCATGTTTTTAGCTGCTGTTCGGGATCAGCGCGGGGCTGGCGAGTTTGACCGGCGCGCGTTTTCGCCTTCGTTCCGGTCAAACGAAGCTTGCGACCGTGCGTTCGGCTCTTCGCCCCTTTGCGAGACAAGATCACCTCATCGGCGCCGGGACTGGCCCCAATGCTGGTCGTCACAGCCGGGGGACTGGGTCTTCCAGTGCAGGGAGAATAGCACGCAGCCCCGAGCGCCTGTCAGCCCTTCATCGCCGAGCAGCATGACGGCCGCGGACCGGAATCGGAAGTTGTCAAGCGCCGCAACGGAAGTCCGGTTCTAGCACAACTCGCACCTCGCCGTTTTTGCGCTCGAAGCGGCGCGTTTTCACTCCGGCTGGCCGTAGTTCTGATCGTCCCATGTGATGCGGCCGTGATATATAGACCGCGTTTGCCATGCCTGCAGCCCCGCAATCGATCATCGACACTCGCCGTCACCAGATGTTTCCGGTTCTGGAGTCGGCGGATATCGAGCGCGTGCGCCGCTTTGGCAAAGTTCGTTTCTATCGTGCGGGCGAGGCACTCGTGCAAGTCGGCAAGGTCGGCCCAGGTCTCACGATCATCCTGACCGGACGGGTCGATATCACTCAGCACGATGAATCAGGACGCCGCCGGCACATTGTTACCCATGGGCCGGGATCTTTCATGGGCGAGTTGGCGCAGCTTGCCGGCCGACCCGCTCTCGTCGATGCGCACGCGCAAGACGAGGTCGAAGCCCTGATCATCGCGCCTGAACGATTGCGCGCATTGCTGATCGGCGAGGCAGAGCTTGGCGAGCGCGTTATGCGCGCCCTGATTCTGCGTCGGGTGGGTCTCCTTGAGACCGGCGCCGGCGGGCCAGTGATCGTGGGCCTTCCGCAGAATGGGGATGTGCTTCGGCTTGAAGGTTTTCTCCGGCGCAATGGCCATCCCTACCAAAGGCTGAACCCCGAGACCGATGCGGATGCCAAGGCACTGATTGAGCGCTTCCATGTCGACACCGGTCAGTTGCCTATCGTGCTTTGTCCAGGCGGACAGCTTTTGCGCAATCCGACCGAACCCGAGCTCGCCCGCTGCATCGGCTTGCTGGGACCGATCGATCCGGACCGCCTCTACGACGTCATCGTCGTGGGTGCCGGGCCCGCCGGTCTCGCTACTGCCGTCTATGCAGGTTCGGAAGGACTCTCGGTGCTCGTCCTCGACTGCCGTGCATTCGGCGGCCAGGCCGGAGCATCCGCTCGCATCGAGAACTATCTGGGTTTTCCAACCGGCATCAGCGGCATGGCTCTGATGGCCCGCGCGTACAATCAGGCGCAGAAATTCGGGGTCGAGATGGGGATACCCGATGAGGTAACGGGGCTCGATCGATTGGACGGTGCGGAGAGCGGACCCTTCGTACTGAAGCTTTCCAATAGCGAGCGGGCAAAGGCACGTTCGATCGTGATCGCCACCGGCGCGAGATACCGGCGGCTCGCCGTCGATGGTCTGGAAGCATTCGAGGGCTCCAGCGTGCACTATTGGGCATCGCCGCTGGAAGCAAAGCTTTGCAGCGGGCAGGAGGTGGCGTTGGTCGGAGCCGGCAATTCCGCCGGACAAGCAGCCGTGTATCTCGCGAGCCATGTCGCCAAGGTGTGGCTGCTTGTGCGCGGGCCAGAACTTGCGGCGACCATGTCGCGCTACCTGGTCGATCGAATTGCCGGCCTCACGAACGTGGAAGTGCTGACGCAAACGAAGGTCACTGGTCTGGAGGGTCGCGACGGAGTGTTGGAGGCGATCCGCTGGCGCCAAGGATCAGGAGAGGAAGTGCGTAGGCCCATTCAACACCTTTTTTTGTTCATCGGAGCAGATCCGAACACCGACTGGTTGTCGGGATCGGGCGTCGCATTGGACGCGAAGGGCTTCGTACTTACCGGCGGAGACTGCAATGAAACCCGCAATCCGCTGGAGACCAGCCGGCGCGGGATTTTTGCGATTGGGGACGTGCGCTCGGGCTCAATCAAGCGCGTCGCCGCAGCCGTCGGAGAGGGCGCGCAAGTGGTAGCAACGCTGCATGCCGCTTTGGCCTCGATGGAGAGCAAGATACCGGGTGAGCCAGCTGCGCAGCGTGACTGATGGCCAAGCGTTTTCAACGTTTGTGCCGCACTCCCCCCAAGCGCTTGGCAGCAATGCGCGCATTTGCGCGGCGATACGAGGAGAATGTTCGTTTCCAGTGTCGGATAGCCGGGAAGGTCTTGCGAGCTTCCCGGCTCCCTCAGAACCGGACGTGCGAGTTTCCCCGCATACGGCTCAAGCATCTGCCAGCATGTCGAGTGTCGCGCGAACCATCAACGAGTTTTGCAACAAAATCGGCACAAAGCGGACCTACGAGATTCCCGCCGTTTTTGTCCGCTTCTCAAGGCATAGCCGACAATTCCTCGTTAATTTAAGGGCTTAATGGCAGCTCAATTTTCCGCTTGACTCCTGTAACGAGAATCTTCGAGAAGAGCGTATTCACCGAAATTACGCCAGGAGCCCGGGCGGCATGCCGCGCCGGGTTTTTCGTTGCGCGACCGCGCGTGCGGACGCGCACGGCGGGTTTCTCGTGTTTGCAAAAAAACAGGAAAATACAGGAGAGAACACAGCCATGCGCTTTCAGAAAGGACAAAGCGGGAATCCGGCCGGACGGCCGCGCGGTGCGCTCAATCGGGCAACCGTGCTGGCGCAGGAATTGTTGTCCGCACGCGTCGAGAGCATCGCCGGCAAGCTGATCGAGCTCGCGGAGGGCGGCGACATGCGGGCCATTCGCGTGTGCATGGACCGGCTTGTGCCGGCGATCAAGGACCAGCCGATCGCCGTCGAGCTGCCGCCGATCGAGAAGCCGGCCGACAGTGTCGAAGCGGTGGCAAGCATCGCGGCTGCGGTGGCGGCAGGCGATCTCACGGCAGCCGAGGCCGCCCTATTGGCAAAGGTCGTCGATGTTTACGTGCGGACGCTGGACAGCAGAGGGTTCAACGAGCGCCTGAGCAAGCTCGAGAAGGAGACTAGCGGCGCGCCTGCCGACTCGCCGGATGCCGCGGCGTGCGGCGACGCGACCGTCTGAGGCATGCGCCCATGCCGCCCCCCGAGAATTGGCTGACAAAGCTGACGAAAAGTGGCCGCCGCCAGCCGAGCACGCATCTGCTGTGGGTGGACGCCCGCGACACACCCGCCGATATCGAAGCCAAGCGCGATCGCATGATTGCCGCGGGACGAGCACGCCCCGACGACACATTTGTGCACGTTCGCTGGAAAAGGCGGGATGAAACCTGAGATGAAAAGTCCCGCTCACCTCGAGCCCCCTCGCCCATGGCAAGACAACCGCTGGTAGGCGCACTCCATTGTTTCCGATTGATCCGAACAATGGAGCGCGCAACCAAGACTTGTGGGTCGATACGCGACCGAGCCGCGCACTCGCCGCACAGCCGGGAGACTGCTAACTCACACTCTCCGGCAACTTCTCCTCCTCGAACACGGAGATGACCGGCGGCGTTCCGCTCAGTCCCAGCTCCTGCCACCTCGCCACCACGTTTTCGTAAGCGTCCTTGGACAATTTGGTACGCTTGGAGAACGTCTTGATGAAGCGATAATCCATGCATGCATTGATCAGGCATTTCGATCCCCAGGGCCTGATCTCCGGCGGGTTGAGGCTGGGGTCGAGGTAGGTGCTCCAGGTCTCGCGCAGGATGTCGATCGACTGCGCCGGGCGTGAACGCGTCGCCATCGCCCACAGCACCTGGCTGACGTTGCTCGGATCAACGTCGTCGTCGACGACAATGACGTATTTTCCGAAATAAGCGCCGGCCGTGCATTGCGCGGCGAGCGCCATCACCTGCGGTGCATGGCCGGCATACATCTGCTTGATCGAGACCACGGTGATGCCCCAACCCGCCGCCTCGGGGATCGACCACACGCCCTTGATCCCCGGCACCCCGAGCTTGAGCAAATCGCCCCAGATGCCGGCGGAGCGCAGCGCCGCCCAGAACAGGCCGCATTCGTTGGCAGGCCCATCTGCCATCAGCGCACAGGTCACTGTCGGATTGCTGCGATAGCGCACCTTCTCGATCTTCACATAAGGCGTCGCGCCGCCCGGCCGGCCATAGTACCCGGTGAACTCGCCGAACGGCCCTTCGGAAAAGCTGGCATCGGGATAGACGAAGCCCTCCAGCACGATTTCGGCGCGCGCGGGAATCGGTAGCCCCGTGACATCGCCGGTAAACAGCTCGATCGGTGCGCCATTGATGCCGCCATAATAATCGTACTCGCATTCGGTCTTCGGAAGGCTGGTGGCGGCGACCAGGAACAAGAGCGGATCGATGCCGTAACAGGCGGCGACCGGCATCGGCTTGCCCAACTTCCACCACTTCTCTCGATCGAGCGTCGCGTCCTTGCCCGGCGAGGTGTAGAGGCCGATCTCGCGCGGCCCTTTGATCATCATCCGGTAGGTGCCGACGTTGATGCGTCCGGTTTCCGGATCCTTGGTCACCACCGCATCTCCAGTGCCGAGATACATGCCGCCATCGAGCGGCCACATGCGTTGCGCTGGAAAGATGCGGATATCGATGTCATCCCCCTCGACGATGTTCTGGTTGCAGATCGCTTGATCGGCGGAAACCTCCTTCGGCGGTATTTTCCGGCCGAGCTTTTGCTGCAGTATCTGCACCGCCTCGAGGGGATGGTCCACCGGCTGCTCGCCGATCATCAGGCAAAAGCGCGACAGATTGCATCCGATCATGTTGTAGAGCGCGCGATGGCCGGGATGACCCTTGATGTTTTCGAACAGGAGCGCGGGCGACTTCTCGTTGCCGACGAGGTAGGTGATCGTCGCGGCTTCGAGATTGGGATCGACTTCGGCGGTGATGCGCTTGAGCTCGCCGAGCGCCTCGACTTTTTCGAGCCAAGCATCGAGATCGCTGGAGTTCGCTCCGCGCGTAACCCTTTTGGCCTCAGCTTTCGCAGGCTGCGGTTCGCGGGCCGCGCCCACGGTGACGCTCATGTCCATATCCGTCTCCCGTTCCGTTGCCGGTCAACCGAAGTCTAGCGCGGCTTGAGGCGCGGTGGATACCGTGTGGCATCGAGGCCGTCGAGCCGAAGCTGTAGCCCGCATGAGCGTAGCGATATGCGGGACTCCCGGATTTCGCTGGCGCTCATCCGGGCTACGCTCGCTGCGGTTCGCGGGCCGCGCCCACGGTGACGCTCATGTCCATATCCGTCTCCCGTTGAGTTGCCGGTCAACCGAAGTCTAGCGCGGCTTGAGGCGCGGTGGATACCGTGTGGCATCGAGGCCGTCGAGCCGAAGCTGTAGCCCGCATGAGCGAAGCGATATGCGGGACTCCCGGATTTCGCTGGCGCTCATCCGGACTACGCTCGCTTGAGGCCGCCGTCGAGAATGCGTGGACTAACAAAAAGCCCGGCGCAACGGCCGGGCCCGGATTCCCTCACGATGCAGCGAACGATCAGAGGCCCGCCATCACGCTCTCGAGCCCCAGCAGGTGGGCGAGCGATTTAAGCTCCCGCCGTTGGTCATCGCTGAAGCTCATCACCAACGGGAATCCCGCCGATTTGAGCCCTTCGACATTCACCTTGCTCATGTCGATCGACGCCGTACGGCTGTCGCCCTGCGGCTTTTTGGTATACTCCATCTTGCGCAATTCGGCCTCGACCGCAGGCCAATAGCGCTCCTGGTCCGGCGTGAGGTTGAGGCGCCGCTTGATGCTCGCAAGCTGGGACTCGTTGAGGACCGCATTGGACTGAGGCTTGGGACGCTTGGGAGGCGTGGGCACCAGGGACGCAACCGCCAACTTGGCAGGCGCAGGCGTTGGTTTCGCCTCGACCATGGTCGGAGCATCCGCATCGCCGGGAGCATAGGTCGGCTGCGGACTGAAAAACGCCATTCCGGGATCCGCCGATGCCAATTTCACCATGTGCGACACCGGCTCGACCGGGGCTTCCGCCCAGTCCGCCGGGAAACGCAGATTCACCGTATCGGACGGCGCCATGCGGGCGACCGCGGCGACGACCGTCGACGACGGCGGCGGCGGGGAAAGACCCTCGCGCGCATTGAACCCCGCGGCCAAACCACCCACCCCTGCCCCGCCCAAAACGGCAAGACAAGCCACCACGCTTCTGCTGATACTGCTGGATAGCCCCCGCATGTCCCCCAACCCGCTGACTCCCCCAAGTGGGGCTGCATCTTCTTTGCAAAGCGAGCGTAATTATGGCTGTGCCGGGACATTCTTCGGGCGTGTTTCTCCTTGTGCAAGAGAGGGTTAGTGACGCCCGGCGATGGGCATAATAAAAGCCCGGCCGCTTGGCCGGGCTTTGCTCTACCTGGCAGAACAGGCGAGCGGTTAGGCTGCCTCGTCCTCCACCACCGCGTCGTCGTCCTCGCCGTCGGCCGGCTTGGGACCGCGACGGGGGCCCTTGGCCAAGGCCGCCTCGATTTCCTTGATTGCTTCGGTCTCGGTGATGCGTTGCACGGCCGAGATTTCGCGCGAGAGCCGATCCAGCGCCGCCTCGTAGAGCTGGCGCTCGGAATACGACTGCTCGGGCTGGGTCTCCGAGCGATAAAGGTCGCGTACCACCTCGGCGATCGCAACAATGTCGCCGGAGTTGATCTTGGCCTCGTATTCCTGGGCGCGCCGCGACCACATGGTGCGCTTGATGCGGGCGCGCCCCTTCAGCGTTTCCAGCGCGCGCTTAACGAGCGGCGGCTCGGCGAGCTTGCGCATGCCGACTGAGGCAATCTTCGCGGTCGGAACCCGCAACGTCATCTTGTCCTTCACGAAGTTGATGACGAAGAGTTCGAGCTTGGCGCCGGCGACCTCCTGCTCCTCGATCGCGAGGATCTGACCGACGCCATGGGACGGATACACGATGAACTCGTTGGTCCTGAAACCCTGACGCTGGGTCGCCTTTTTGCTGGTCATTCCGGGGGAAGCTCCTTCGTCCGGCTTGCGGCGCACCGGTGCCTTGGCCACGGGGGCCGCGCGGCGCGTCGCCGCTCGGGAGGCCTGCGATGCTCTCCGGCGGGTGCCGGCTGATGTCTTCTTGGTCCGCCGGCTTGCGGTAGTGGTCCTCTTCGACCGATGGCGCGTTTTTCCTGCCACGGCTTTTTGCGTGGGTCTCACGTCCCTGGTTGAGGTTCCTCGGAAACGACCCGAAAAATAATGCTCCCAACGGGGGAGCGGCTCGGGTGCGCTGTTTTGCTCATTTTTCAACTATATAGCACATTTTCCGCAAAAATCAAAGCTTTGCGGCGCTGCAAACGCCCAAATCCGGGCATTTCAGCATTACATTTTTGTCACACCTGGTTAACGGGGGCGGCTAGTCCCCGGTTCCCGGATTGGGGGAGAAATGGGTTTCCAGCTTGTTGGGCACGCCCTCCCAGGCCTTGGCATCGGCCGGAGGTTCCTTCTTCTGCGTGATATTGGGCCAGACCTTCGCAAGATCGGCGTTAAGCTTCAGGAGGTTCTCCAGCCCCGGCTCGGTGTCGGGCTTGATCGCCTCGACCGGGCACTCCGGTTCGCACACGCCACAATCGATGCATTCGTCGGGATGGATGACGAGCATGTTCTCGCCCTCGTAGAAGCAATCCACCGGGCACACCTCGACGCAGTCCATGTATTTGCACTTGATGCAACTTTCGACAACGACATAGGTCATTTTCGAAGTCTCCGGGCGGGCGCTGACTAGCGCATGGGCCCCTGGCAAGCAAGAGTTGGCAACGCGCGAGCCGCTTTGCCAGGCCGTTCGTCCTCGCGGCGATGTGGGAGCTGGCGAGCCCGATCCGGCACCGGACGCGCTCTATGCCTCCTCGCCGCGCGCGCGCTCAGGTGAATGAGCGCGCGAGGGCTCGAGCGTCTCGGACAATGCGCGGGCGTCATCCGCGGACCCGCGGCGCTCGGCAAAAGCCACGACTTTGAGCACGCGCACCGCGCGGTCGAGCGCGACGGTGAGCACATCGCCGGGGCGCACCACGCGGCCGGGCGCATCAACGCGCCGGCCATTGATGCGAACGTGGCCCGCGGCGACGAGTGCCGCCGCATCCGCGCGCGTGCGCACGACCCGCGCGTGCCAAAGCCACTTGTCGATGCGTTGGCGGTCCAAGCCGGGCGCCCTCAGCGCGGCTCCTTGGTGCCGCCCTCGAGCTGTTCCTTGAGCGCTGCGAGTTTGGCGAACGGCGAGTTCGGGTCGGGCTCGCGGCGGTCCCCGCGCTCGCCTCGTCCCTTGATGTATTTCGCGCGCAGCGCGGGATCGCGATCCGGACGATCGTCGCGCGGGGCGCGGCCGCCACGATCGTCGCGTGGGGCGCGCCCGCCGCGATCGCCGCGCAAAGGCCGGCCGCCATCACCTTGCGGGGGTCGCGCTCGTTTCGCACGCGGGGGATGGCGCTCGGACCGATCCGCATGACGCTCGCGCCGTTGGATACGGTCGGCCGTGTCCTGCCCGGCTGCGGGCGGCGCCGCGTTCTCCGGGATTGGCGCTGCGGCGGGAGTGGCTGCGGCGGGAGCAGCTGCGGCTACCGCTCCCGGCGCCTCTCGACGCGGACGACGCGGATGACGCTCGCGGCGCGGGTTGCGCGTCTGCTCGTCCCGGCGACCAGGTCGCCAAACCTCGATGAACTCTTCCGCTGCACGTTCCGTCTGCGGAGCGACATCAGGCGATGGCGGAGAGCTTACGATCTCGCTCGCTGGCGCCTCGGGCTGCACAGGCGAAGCAAGGGTCGGCGCCTCGGCGACGCCGATCAGTTCCTCCGCGGCGTCGGACAGCCCCGACGCGTGTGGCAGCATCCCGTTTGGCACGGCGGCTTCGACCGTCACCGGTGCGGCGGGCGGCACGTCTGCGGTTTCCGCCTCGACCGGGTTAACCGAAGCTTCTTTCTCGCCTCCAAAGCCATGGGGATGCGCACCGTTTTCGCCGGTCAAAGGAGTTTCCGCCGATATAGCTTCCACAGAAGGGGCCGACGGCGCCGCCGTCTGCACGGACGCAACCGGCGGCTCGGCCGGCTTTGGCCGCCTCTCCATGCGATAGCCGAGCGAGCGCAGCACCGAGGCGAAGTTCTCCCCTGAGCAGCCCGTGAGCGACGTCATGCCGCCAGTGACGGTAAAGCCGAAGCCCTCGGTTGCACCCGGCGGCTTGACGCTCGTCGCACCGGAGCGCCATGCGAGCGCTGGGCGAATAAGGTCGGCGAGCCGCTCCAAAATATCGACCCGCACGGCGCGCGCGCCGCAGACGCGATAACCCGCGATGCGATAGAACGCCTTGGGGATCTCCTGGTCGGCCGCAATCGAGGTGCGTCCGCTAGCGGCAAGCTGCTCGATGGCTTCGAGCTGTTTGCGTTCGATGCCGCCATATTTGAGTGCCCAGAGCTGCGTCGCCAAGACCCGCGGCGCGGGTTTGAGCAACGCCGGAAGGTAGATGTGATAAGCACCGAAACGCACCCCATGTTTGCGCAACGTGGCGCGCGCCGGCTGCTCGAGACCTTTGATCTCGTCGGCGACCTTCTGACGATCAAGCACGCCGAGCGATTCCGTGAGCTGGAACGCCACGCCGCGCGCCATTCCTGTTATGTCTTCGGCGGCAGTGAGCCGGAACAACGGCTCCAGGAGTCTTTCGATGTGAGACTTGAGCCACAAATCGAGCCGCGCCTGCACCGCATCGCGTGGCGCGCCCGTGAGACGCTCATCGGCGATGATGCGAACGCGCGGTTTGAGCGTCTCCTCCGCGGCAAAGAGCTTGCCGACCGGCTGCCCCACCCACCTCATGGTGCCATCGGTCGCGAGCACGAACTGTCCGTCGGCGGCGTGTGCGAGGCGTATCGCCCGCGCGTCGATTTCGCCTGCCAGCGCCTTCTGTGCGGCGCCGGCGAGCGCCTTCGCTTCCGAGCCCGCGGCCGAAGCGGCGGGCGTAAACATGAATCCGTCCAGTCGACCGATGACGTGACCCTCGACCACGACTTCGCCGCTCTTGCTGATGTCGGTCTCGAGCGTTGCGTTCTCGCGTAGCCGACGCATCAACACGCTGGTGCGCCGATCGACGAAGCGCTCGGTGAGCCTCTCGTGCAGCGCGTCGGACAATTTGTCCTCGACCGCGCGCGTGACGCCTTGCCAGTGCTCGGGATCGACCAGCCAGTCGGGACGGTTCGCCGCAAAAGTCCAGGTTCGGATGTGGGCGATGCGGTTCGACAGCGTATCGATGTCCCCGTCGTTGCGGTCTGCCTGTTCGACTTGGCGTGCGAACCAGTCGCTCGGGATCGTTCCTTCCCGCATCAAGAAACCGTAGAGCGTGGTGGCGAGCTCGGCATGGGTCGCTGGCGAGATTTTGCGATAATCGGGTACTTGGCAGACATCCCACAGTCGCTCGACCGCCTGGCGCGTCGTCGCCAGCAAGCGGATCTCGTCGTCGCGCGCCGCATGTTCCAAAACCAAGATGTCCTCGGCGATGGGCGCGCGGGTGAGGCCGTTCTGTTTCGGCGTCTCGGCGAGAGAGGCCTGCAGTGCGCCGACCGATGCGAAGTCAAGCTCGGTATTGCGCCATTGCAGCACCTTGACCGGCTCGAACGAATGGCTTTCGAGCGCCTGCGCCAGCTCGGTTTCGAACGGCGGGCACCTGCCGGTGGTGCCGAAGGTGCCGTCGCGAATGGCGCGGCCGGCGCGGCCGGCGATCTGCGCCAGTTCAGCCGGATTGAGCCGTCTGAACTGGTACCCGTCGAATTTGCGATCGGAGGCGAAAGCGACGTGATCGACGTCGAGGTTGAGCCCCATCCCGATGGCGTCGGTGGCAACCAGATACTCGACGTCGCCGGATTGATAGAGCGCAACCTGCGCGTTGCGCGTGCGCGGACTGAGCGCCCCCAGCACCACGGCAGCGCCGCCACGCTGGCGGCGGATCAGCTCGGCAATCGAATAGACTTCCTCGGCCGAGAACGCGACGATCGCGGAGCGGCGCGGAAGTCGGGTGATTTTCTTCTCGCCCGCAAATGAGAGCTGCGACAGCCGCGGCCGCGTCAAGACATGGGCGCCGGGCAAGAGCCGTTCGATCATCGGCCGCACGGTCTGCGCGCCGAGTACCAGCGTCTCCTCGCGTCCTCGGCGGTTGAGCATGCGATCGGTGAAGACGTGGCCGCGCTCGAGATCGGCGCCGAGCTGCACCTCGTCAATGGCCAGGAAGGCAACGTCGAGGTCGCGCGGCATGGCCTCGACGGTGGAGACCCAATAGCGCGGGCTCGGCGGCTTGATCTTCTCCTCGCCGGTGACGAGGGCGACCGCATCCGCGCCCACACGCGCCTCGACCTTGTTGTAGACCTCGCGCGCCAACAGTCGCAGCGGCAGCCCGATGATGCCGGACGAATGGCCGAGCATGCGTTCGATGGCCAGATGAGTCTTGCCGGTATTGGTCGGGCCGAGCACCGCCGTGACGCCGGCGCCGCGGGCGCCGGAATCGCGGTTGGCTGGCGAGGAGAAGGAGATGGGCATCGACCGTTTGAGCGATGACTGACGTTGCTGCCGCGTGATGCTCCAACGGCCAGCAGTATTGACGAAATGCCTCGGGGATCGGCGGTTTCAAAGTTCCATCCGAGCGCATCTCATGAGAGAGGCAAGGCAAATCGTCAAGAGAGGTCGTCAAGATGAAACGCTGCGTGCGCGGCAGCGGAGTCGCATTGCGATCAGCATCAATCACGGCCGCGTCACGTCCGCGAGGGGTATCCTCGGGGAAAAGACATGCATGGTCGGCTGCGTGGATCCACACACGCGAGCGGCGGAATGTCCGGCAAAGCTTGGACGTTGCCGACACCTTCGCGAGCAGTGGTAGACCTGTCCGAAATGGCTCCTCACTCCTTAATTCAAAACCCAGAAGGGGTGAATTGTCACGCACCTGTCACAGCCTGCCGCCTGAGCTCCGCCTTAGACCGGGGAACGAGTCTCGAACGAATCGAGCCCGAATCGCTGACTCATTCCTATCGGAGTTCGTTCACGGCGATATCTGGTGGCACCGCCCGTGCGCACCACAAAATCGTGTAAAATGCCGGCAAACGGCTGCAA
>WNFU01000529.1_pt1 | contig 60339 bp, 62 predicted proteins | sample 5400121 | NCBI WGS metagenome assembly WNFU01 (sample SAMN13153360, study PRJNA577476) | soil metagenome | isolation source: 100 cm soil or saprolite under grassland replicate 1 | place: USA:California | collected 2016-06-15 | reverse complement strand
GCGGCTGGCCTACAACGGGCTCGACGGGTTTCCGCGGGTGGTGCCGATCGGCTTCTACTGGAACGGCGCCGAGTTGGTGCTCGCCAGCGTGTCCTACGCCGCGAAGGTCAAGGCGCTGGTCGCCAACCCGAAGGTGGCGCTGACCATCGACACCGCCGAGCCGCCGTGGCACATCCTGCTGGTGCGCGGGACCGCCAGTGTGGAGATCGTCGATGGGGTGGTGCCCGAGTACCTGGCCGCCTCCCGGAAGGGGACCCCGGAGGACCAGTGGGACGCCTTCGAGACCGAGGTCCGCTCGCTCTACAAGCAGATGGCGCGCATCGCGATCACGCCGGAGTGGGCCAAGCTGATCGACTTCGAGACCACGCTGCCCAGCGCGGTCGAGCGGGCGATGCGGGAGCGCGCGGCATCCTCCTGAGCACAACGACCGCGGGCGGAGCTGACCGCTCCGCCCGCACGAACAGGCCAAGCCCCGACTCGCTCAACCAACCAAGCTGAGGTCCACAACGAGGTCCAAAGCGCCATTCCATGCAGATACATCCGCTGTGATCCAGCGCGAACTGGCCCTGCGTTCCAGCAGGTGGCCTGGCTGATCGGACCTGCCTGCCACCCGATCACGCTGGATGAACCGCGCCGATCCGCGTTGAGGGCCTAGTGACCGCGACTGGTGGGGGTCGGCTCCGGCTCGGCGTCCTGCCACTCGGGTGGGCTGTGTCCAGTTCCGGTTGATGCTTTCCGGGGCGGGTTCAACCGGTGTGCGCAAGGAACTCGGCGAGCTTTTCTGATGGTGTCATGTATCCGAGGGTCTTGCGTGGCCGGTTGTTGAGGCTGCGGGCGATGCGGGCAAGGTCAGCGGCGGAGTGCACCGACAGGTCGGATCCTTTGGGCAGGTACTGGCGTCGTGCGAGCCGGCCTCAGCACGGACCGCCACTACCCGCTCGAGCGCTACGAGGAGCACGTTGCCGCCACCGGCCTCGTGCCCGAGGCGCGCTTCGCCACGTGGGATTCGGAGCCGTGGGAGCCGGGTAGGGCCTACGCCGTGTCCGTGCACCGTCGCCCGACCGATGAGCCGGGGCGGCCTCGCCCGTCCACCCGAGGACCGACAACCGGAGGAGGACCTCCCATGACGACCGTGGTCGCCGACATCTCCGTCTCCCTCGACGGCTTCGTGACCGGCCCCGACGCCGGCCCCGACAACGGGCTCGGCACGGGCGGCGAGCCGCTGCACACGTGGGTCCTCGAGAGCGACGACCCCCTCGACGCCGAGATCCTCGCCCACTCGACCGAGCGCTCCGGCGCCGTGGTGATGGGTCGCAACCTCTTCGACGTGATCGACGCGCCGAGCGGCTGGAGCGACGACATGGGCTACGGCGCGCAGCACGCCGCCCGGCCGCCGTTCTTCGTCGTCACCCACGAGCCGCCGACCGACGTGCGTCTCGGGCTCGACTTCCGCTTCGTGCCCGACGTGCCCACCGCCATCGAGCAGGCCAAGGCCGTGGCCGGCGACAAGGACGTGTTCGTGATGGGCGGCGGCGAGATCATCCGCCAGAGCGTCGACGCCGGCCTGGTGGACAAGCTCGTGCTCCACCTCTCCCCGGTGGTTCTCGGCGCCGGCACGCCGCTGTTCGTCGACGCCGCCCGGCGCGAGCTCGTGCAGCGGGAGGTCCGGCCGTCCCGCACGGCCGTCCACCTCACCTACGACGTGCGGTAGCCGCTCACCTTCGCCAGCAGGCGGCGACGCGCTTCGCCTCGTCGATCGCCCGCACGGGCTCCTTGCGGTGCGAGGGGGCGAGGGCGTCGAACGCCGCCCGGGCGCCGGCGCGGTCGACGAGTCGAAGCCGTTGGGCTTGGACGGCACCGCGCCACCGAGGAATGGGTGGCTGTACAACATCCGGACTAGCGACCCATCTACAGCTCGATGCCGAGTCAAGCTCGCCCGCAGCGCCGCTGGAAGCTCCGCACCACGCCACGCGCCTGTGCTGACTGTGCGGTCCGCGCGCTCATCGAACGCATCGACCTCCAGCTCGCTGTCGCTGCACAACCCACCGTTGAGCACCGCCCCCCATGCGTCGAAGCTGCTCGGCAGCACCTCCGCCGCCGCGCCTCGAACCCGACCACCACGCTGCCCGGACGCGCGCCAGCCGCGAGCACCAGCTGCCCGGCCAGGTCCACCGCCGGGCATCGCGCCCACGCCCACAGCGGGTAGCGACCCGTGCCGAGCAGCCCACGCATGGTCATCTGCCTGCCCATCCACTGGTACGCCGGGCGGAAGTCGCGAGCCACCCGTCGCCCGTCTGCGACCAGCCGTCCGCTGCCGGCCAGCGTCGCCCACGCGACCGGGCCGACAACCGCCCACAGCCGCCGCTTGCCCATGGCAACGCCGAACAGCCGACCCGCAGGGAGGTAGTGCTCGCGGACCGCCCGACACGACGCCCGCGTTGGCCAGCTCTTCCTCATACCCAGCCGCTCCTCGCCAGCACAAGCCAATCAAACCTGACAGCCCGGCACTTTGACGAGGCCCTGCCGCACAGCCGCAACCCGGACCCGTCAGGCGTTCGAACGAGGCCGTCTAGGTGTGGTTGGGTTGGTTGTCGGGCAGCAGCGCTCGGGCGAGGGTGGCGGCGAGCCAGTCGCGGTAGCGCTCAGGGGGCCAGCCGCGCTGGGTGACGAGCAGGTCGTGGACGGCGTGGGAGTTGAGCGTCCACAGCAGGTCGCGGGCCTCGTCGACCGACAGGCCGGGCCGGAGGGCGCCACGCTCGGCGAGCAGTTGGGCGAAGCGGCCCATGCCGGCCAGCCGTTGGTCGTCCAGCTGCCTGGACACGTCGGCGAGTTCGGGGTCGGCGGCGGCCGCCTCGGCCAGGACGCGGGCCAGCGGTCCGATCCTGGCGTGGATGCCGGGCTGGGTGGCGGCGTACAACTCCAGCTGGCGCCGTGGGTTGGTCTCGGCGATTACGGCCTGGATCGCTGGGCGCTGGTCGGGCGGACGTTCCGCGCGTGCCGCGCCGCCAGCGACGGCGGCCTCCACCAAGGCCTTGAACAGGGCGGCCTTGCTGCCGAAGGCGCGGTAGATGGTCTCCACGACCACGCCGGCGGCCTCGGCGATGCTGGCCAGGGTCGTGCCGGTGTAGCCGCGTTGCAGGAACAGCTGCTGGGCGGCGGCCAGGATGTCGCGGCGGGTCTGGGCCGCTTGTGCTTGTCGCCGCCGGGAGTCGTAGCGGCGGTGGGGCTTGACATCCTCACTCATTCGGTAGCATCCTCATGACATCAAATCAGCCTCGTTCTACTCGATTCTAGCAGAGCGGGGAGCTGCCGTGGTCCAGGCCACGGCGAGGGAGGAGCGGGGCATGTCCCAAGACACCGAGGCCATCAAGGCCACAGCACGGCGGACCATGGAGGAGGTCTTCCCCAACGGCGACGTCGCCGGGCTCGCCGAGGTGGTGCACCCCGACATCGTCAACCACGAGGCCCCGCCCGGCGCGCCGCAGGGGCTGGAGGGCATGACCCAGGCCATGCTGTGGCTGGCGGGGGCGTTCTCCGAGCGGCGCTACGAGCTCCACCAGGTCATCGCCGAAGGCGACAGCGTCGTCATCTACTGCACCTTCCACGGCCGCCACACCGGGGAGTTCATGGGCCTTCCCCCAACGAACCGACCCTTCGCCTTCCGGCAGGTCCACATCGTCCGCTTCCAGGACGGCAAGGCCATCGAGCACTGGGCGGTCCGCGACGACGCCACCCTCATGCGCCAACTCACCGGCGAACCGACCATGCCCGAACCTGCCACCGCCTAACGCATCCGTTGGACCAGACGGCGCGGTTGCAGCTGCTGTGGGCAGCCCGAGCAGGCAGAGGTCACCCCACCCCGGCGGCGCCACAGCCACGACGGGCTAAAGAACCTCAAAGAGGCTCCTCGTTCCGGTGACATGACGCCACTCACCACAGCGACAGAGGATGTCCCGCTCGCCGTTGGATTTGGGTGGGGCCTCCATGACGGATCCTACGGTCAGGCGGTGACGGCCAGATCAAGCAGCTCGGGCTCGTCGGTGGTGGCACGTTGGAGCGCAGCGGCGAGTTGGGGTAGCTCCTGGTAGCCCTTGACGCGGCGGAACTGGGCTTCGGCGGCGAGCATCCCGGCCGCGGCCCAGCGCAGCGCCATCTCGCCCGAGGACCAGCGCTTCACGCGCCCGGCGTGGTCGCGGACGATCTCGATCATGCTCTCGACCGGGTTGGTCGATTCCAGCGTCTGCAGCAGCTTGCCGCCCACGCCGAGCCGGTTGACGGTGAGGGTCTCGGCCAGGCCCTCGCGCAGGCTGGCGGCGGCGCCGGGACGCTGGCGGGCCAGGCCGCGGGCGAGCGCCTCCAGCTCGTGCTGGGCGTGGTCGGGTCGGGATTGGCCCACGCCGAGCGCAGCCGGCGTTGCACCAGCGGCCGCTCGGCTTCGGGCAGGTGGTCGGTGACGTTGCGTTCGGTGTGCCGGCGGCAGCGTTGGACCAGCGCCTTGGCGCCGAAGACCCCGCGGACCGCCGCGCCCAGGGCCTTGCCGCCGTCCAGCACGCCGCACTCGGCGTCCAGCCCACGGTCACGCAGCCCGGTCACCAGCCGGGTGGGAGACCGCCTTGTTCTCGGTGGTGCCCTCGACCACACCCAGGGGGACCTTGGTGCCGTCGGCGGTCACCCCGAGCGCGCCGACCAGCAGGTGCTCGCCCATCCCGAAGCCGTCCAGGAACACCACCAGCCACCGCTGGCCGCCCAGCGGCCGACCCAGCAGTTGGTCGAGCCGCTCGGCGGTCGCGGTCACGAACCGGCGCGAGACCGCCGAGCGTGAGGTGCCCGTCGCGGCCTGCTCGACCTGTGCCCCGACGGGCTCGAGCCCGACCGGGTAGCCGCGGGTCGACAGCCCGCCCAGCATCCTGGCAACCACCCCGCCGGCCAGCAGGTCGGCCGAGGTGAAGGCCTCGTACGACTCCAGGGACAGCTCGTGCTCGTCGTCGCCGACCGTGCGGGCCCGCGGGCGGCGGACCGGCACCCGCCGGCCCCGAGGGTCACCGTGCCCTGCTCGCTGCCGTGGCGCTTGGCGACCCTGGCCGGGTCGTGCTTGCCCTTCGGCCCCGCGAGGTCGGTGACCTCGGCCGCCATCAGCTCGGCCATCACCTCCAGACCAACCGCGGTCGAGGCGGCCAGGAGCCCTTCGCGCATGTGCTCGGCGAACCGGGCCAGGTGCCCGTCCAGGCGGCCAGCCAGCCGCTCGGCCAGCCCCAGCGTCGCCGTGCCGACCAGCCGCAGCCGGTCGGGATCAGTGGTCTCGTCGGCGGGAACGGGCGTGTGCGAGTCTTGCATCCGGGGTCCTCCTCCTCGGACTTGGCGGTCCTCGGAGCGTGGCATGTTCACGCTCCGGGGGAGGACCCCACCTCAAATCCCACGAACCCCGGGACAACCTCGCTGGGTCTTGCCGATCCCTCCAAGGCCATGGAGTACCACAGCACTCGCTGGGCCAGCATTGAGCTTAGTGTTGCGCGGGCTTGTGAGCGTGGATCGGACCGTTGCAAGCTCGGCTGTACGATTCACAAATGTGCTCACCGGCTGAGGGATGTTCCACGCCTTACGTGGGCGCGGCATGTGGAGATGCTCCTCGGACGCTTCTCTACGTCGGGCTGTCAAGGATCGCGGAATTTCCCCGCTGTCGATCATCGAAATTCCCCACCCTGTCAGCATCCGGATGGCTGACTACGGGGTGATGGTGGGTAGCACCTCCTCGATGATGAGGTCGGCGACCGCGATGGGCTCGTCGCAGTGCGGGCAGGTGCCGCCCAGGCCGACCCGGTGGCAGAACACCCCGCACTGGGGGCAGCGCTGTTCACCGAGGTAGCGGGCCTCGCACGACGGGCAGGCGTAGACCGTGACGGGGCGTCGTGGCCGGACTGGCGGGACGACGACGGTCGTGGGGGGCGGCTGGGTGCGCCGGCGCCAGGCGGTCTTGCGGCAGGCGTCGGAGCAAAACCGGCGCCGCCCGGCGGCGATGAACCGGTGCTGGCAGACCGGGCAGACCAGCGCCTGGTCATGGTGGGTCGTCGCGGCATCGTCTCGCGACGGGCCGCTCGGCTCAGCCGCCATGGCGGGCGGCTCCCTCGCGGAGCCGGTCGGCCCGGGCCCGGTGGGCGCGCATCCGGTAGGACTCCCCGTCGATGTTGAGCACCACCGATCGGTGCAGCAGCCGGTCCAGCATGGCCGCGGCGACCATCGGGTCGTCGAAGATCCGCCCCCACGCCCCGACCCCGAGGTTGGTGGTGAGCACGATCGAGCCCTTGCCGTAGCGTTGGGTGACGACTTGGAACAGCGCCGCGGCGCCCTCGGCGGGCATCGGCAGATAGCCTAATTCGTCGATGATGAGCAGCCGGGGCCCGGCGTAGAAGCGCATGGTGGTGGCCCAGCGGCCCTCGATGGCGGCCTTGTGGCAGCGGGCGGCGAGCTCGGCGGCGGTGGTGTAGTAGGTCCGCAGACCGGCGTCGACCGCGGCGTGGCCCAGCCCGACCGCGAGCATCGTCTTGCCGACCCCGGGCGGCCCGATCAGCAGCACGTTGCCCTTGTCTTCGACGAACCGCAGGGTGGCGAGCTCGGCGATGAGCTTGGGGTCGACGCTGGGCTGGGCGTCGAAGTCGAAGTCGCCCAGCCGCCAGGGGGCGGGCAGGCACGCGAAGCGGGCCAGCGACGCCTGCCGGCGGGCCTCGGCTGCGGCGACCTCGACCGCGAGCAGCCGCTCTAGGAACGCGGTGTGGCCGGTGGGCTGGGCGGTCGCCCGCTCGAGCTGGGCGGGAAGCGCCTCGGCGGCGGCGGTCAGCCGCAGCGCGGCGAGGTGACCGCGGAGCTGCTGGTAGACCGACGCCTCGTTGGGGGCGCTCACCGGACACCCTCCGCGAACTCGGCGTAGCGACCCAGGTCGACGGTGACCTCACGACCCTCACCGCCCAGCAGCCGGGCCGCAGCGGCCAGCGCGGCCGGGCCGGGCGGGTGGTTGGCTTTGCGGTCACACGGCCGGTCGGTGGTGAACGCTCCGAGCACCACCCCTTCCAGCGCGGCCCGGTGCGCACCGGTGCGTACGATCATGCCGGCGCCGGCCACGGCCAGGCGGTGGCTGGCGAGCAGCGACCCGGCCGCCGAGCAGATCGCAAGGGTGGCGGTGCCGAGCCGGTGGCGAAGGGTCAGCTCGGTGCCGGTGAGGCCCGGCGGGACCGAGTAGCGGTTGCCCCGGAACGCGACGGTGGCGTCAGTGCCCACCGGGCGGGCGACCTCGATCGTGGCCGGGTAGGGCGCAGCCGGCAGGGCGAGCAGCGGCTCGGCGTCGGCCAACTCACCGACGGTCGGGTGGCGCTTGCCCGCGGCATCGCCGAGCCGGGCTAGCGGCCGGGGCCGCGCGTCGCCCACAGTGGCGCAGAACCGGTCCAGCGAACCCTGCGCCTCGGCCATGGTGGTCGCGGTCATCGTCCGCCACCAGCGCCCGCACACAAACCGCACCGCGCTCTCCACCGACCCCTTGCGGTTGCCCCGCCGCGGTGGGCACGGCTCCACGCTGACGCCGTAGTGGCGGGCGACCGGAGCGAAGCTCGGCTGCACCTGGCGGGTGCCGGGCACGATTACCGTGGCCAGCCGGTCGGTCCGCCACACCCTGGCGGTGCCCCCGAAGCGGCGCAGCACCCGTCCATCGCCTCGACCAGGTGAGGCTGGTCCAAGGCGTCGGCCAGCACCCCGCGGACCCGCCTGAGTGGGGCAGGGTGGCAAGCAGCACGTACGCGGTCCCGCCCCATGGGGCCTGGCGGCGCTCGAACCAGTCCCACTGCTGCTCGGCGCCGGGTGGGTGGGCGATCTCGATCGTTGGCCGGCCCCGCACGCCCGAGCACGCCTCACAGTGCGGACGCAGCCCAGCCACGCGAAGCTGGCGGGCGAAGCTCACATAGCTCAGCCCGTAGCCCAGCCGAGTCACCTCGTCGTACAGGGCGCTGGCCCAGATGTGCGGATCGTCGGCGAACCGGGCGGCCAGGTAGGCCACGAACGGCTCCAGCGGGTCGGCCGGCGAGCGGCGCCGGCCGGGGGTCCGCTCACCCCGCACGTAGGCACGGATCGTCTTCGGATCGCGGTCGAGATGACGGGCGATGGCCGCGATCGACCATCCCCGCTCGCGCAATGCGTGCACCTCCACGTCTTCTCCCCATGTGAGCATGGAGCCGGGACTCCTTCGGGCTGCGGCTTGGCACCGCCAGCATCGAGGGAGTCCCACTCCTGTTGGTGGACCTCCAACGGCCAACCCGAGTGCTCAGGGGTAGGGAGATTCAGTGATCGAGTCCGGGGAGTTTCCCGTGATCCTCATCAGGGCGGCTACGGGCCGATCTCGTGTGCTCTGGCGTGTGGGAAGCTGGAGAATGCCGGCTACAGCGATGCACGAGCCGCTCGCAAGCAGCCACCATGTGCGGTCGCGCGCATCGCCCATCCGGCGATCGCGCCGGTCGGTACGGCGATCCCGGCGAGCACCGCGCTCGTCATAACCCTCCAGTGCTCAGCTAGCCACGCCAAACACCGGCGCCACGCCAGCACGACGCGAGCGTTAGCGGCAATCCCCATCACCCCCACAGTGGTCTGGTTTGTAAGTTCGTGCGTGGTGGTCATGCGGTCCGGGCGAGTTGCTCGTGCTCGGCCAAGCGGTGCAGCAGCCGGTCCAGGTCGGATCGGGTGAAGTGCCAGTCGAACGGCACCGCGGTCTGCTGGTAGCGGCGCTGGAAGGCCCGCAGGCGTGCTTCGACCTCGGCCAGGTCGGTGAAGTCGTTGGGCGACACGACCTTGCGTTGCACGACCGAGAAGTAGATCTCGATCTGGTTCAGCCAGGAGGCGTGGACGGGCAGGTGGACCAGCCGCAGGTTGGCCCACTGGCCCTGGAGCCGGTCGGCCGACGCCTGGCCGCGGTGGGAGCTGCCGTTGTCGACGACCCAGAACACCCGCTCGGCCGAGCGGTACGGCTCGACGGTCATGACCTGGGCGACCAGCCGGCCGAACGGCTCGATCCCGGTGGTGGGCTCGCAGCGGCCGAACAGCCGCGCGCGGTGGACGTCCCACGCCGCCAGGTAGGCCAGCGCCCCGCCGCGCTCGTACTCGTGCTCGACCCGCATGACCCGTGCGCGGGGTGGTGGCAGGTCGGGTGGCAGCGGCAGCGCGCCTGGATCGAGGTCTTCTCGTCGGCCGAGATGACGTACTCGCCCTCGCCCAGCCGGGCACCTGGAAGCTTCCCGCGTACAGGTCGAGGACCCGGGCGGCCTTGGCGGCGAAGCCGGGGTCGCGGGGAAGACCCAGGAGCGGTGCTGCCACGGCTTGACGGCATCCTCGGCCAGCCAGCGCCGCACCGTCGCGGTCGACACCTCGGCGACCAGGCCGCTGGCCAGCAGCTCCTCGCGTAGCTCGGCCAGGCTCCAGCGGCCAAGCGGCACGCCGCGGGTGGCGGGCAGCTCGCAGGCGATCGCCTTGACCTCGGCGACCGCCGCCGCGGCGAACACCCGCGGCGGCCAGGGCGGGGCCGGTCCCCCAGGCCCGCATACCCGTGGGTGCAGAACCGCCTGCGCCACTTGCGTACCGTGTTGGGCGTCACCCCGACCCGCCGGGCGATCAGCGCGGTGGGCAGGCCCGCCGCGGCCCCAGCACGATCCTGGCCCGCACCACCTGCCGGTGCGGCACGGCCTGCGACCGTGCCGCCCGCTTCAGCGCGCGGCGCTCAGTTGCCCGCAAGCTGACCTGGAACCGGCTGCGCCCGCCGCCGCGTGCCATCCTGGCCTCGACCTCCTGCCGCCTGGGCCAGCCCGGTCGCCGGCCGGGCGGGACCTACCGGGATGGGAGATGATCGGTGCCATGGCTGCCCCGATCCCGGAGTCGACCAAGACCTCCCTGCGGCAGCGGCTGACCGCCCGCGCGCGGGAGCGCTGGGCTGGGCTTGCCGAGGTGCGGGTCCGCTTCCGCGGCCGGTTCGCCTACATCGACGGTGCGCTCGACAGCGGCGAGGTGCTGGCGCTGTGCCGGCTGCGGCATGTCGGCTCCGCGACCGTGTGGGGGTTCGCTGTCTACCTGGCCAGCAAGGACGGCTACCAGGACTCGCTGCTACCAAGCGGCCGGCCCAGCGGCACCCCGCAGGAGGCACTGGACTGCGCCTGCGGGCTCTACCTCGCCGACCCCAGCGCCTGGACTGAGCAGCGACCCTGACCCCGCACGAACTTACAAACCAGACCACTAAGGGACCCGCGTCCAACGGTCAGCTCCGCATCGGTCGATGGCCAGGCCAGTGCCACTGACGTCTGTGACGGCTTCAACGGACGGGCTGCCCGCCGGCGACGGTGAGGTGCTGGTCGGCATCCGCGCCGAGAACATCCAGGCGGCGACCGAGCCGTTCGAGGACGCGGTGCGGGCGAGCACGCAGGTGGTCGAGCCGCTCGGGTCGCACCTGCTGGTCACCGTGTCGACCGGCGAGCAGGGGCTGTAGGCGGTCACCCCGGCCGACTTCCCTGCCCACCCCAACCGCGACCTGTGGCTGCGCTTCGAGCCGGCCAAGCTGCGGCTGTTCGCGGCCGGCCGGCCCGAGGACGCGGTCGCCGCAGCGAGCCAGCAACGCCAAGAGGGCGCGGCCGGCGGGCCGCGCCCTCTCGCGTGTGCCGCCTCGTGGGCGGCGCCGCCTAGACGCGTCGCCGTCCGGCGACCAGGCGGTAGAGCAGCAGCAGGATGATCGACCCGACGATGGCGGTCAGCCAGGTGCTCAGGTCGAAGAAGTTGTCCAGCGTGTCGACGCTGAAGATGGCCTGGGCGAGGAACCCGCCGAGCAGCGCGCCGACAACCCCGATGATCATCGTCACGATGATCCCGCCGGGGTCGTCGCCCGGGAGGATCGCCTTGGCGATCGCGCCGGCGAGGAGCCCGAGGATGATCCAACCGAGGATGCCCACGTGTCTCCCTCCTTGGCCGTCACGGTTGTCCGGACGGCGACGTGGTGTCCAAGCACGGCGACCTCGCATTGCCGGTACCGGTCCGGCCGACTCCGGCACCGGCGTTGCGCCCCGTACGGTCGCGTCACCGACAGGATGACCTGAAATGCGCAAAAAGAAACCAAGGAACGGCCACGGAACGGTCACTGATCGGTCGCCAGCGATCCAAGCTCAGGTCAGGCCGGCCGGGCGACACGACAGCCGGCCGGGCCCCGATCGGGCCCGGCCGGCTCATCCCCCCGGGTGCGCCTGTCAGCCACCCATGCCGGGCACCGCGGAGGCGTCCACGTCCGAGGCTCTGGCGCGGATCACCACCACGGACACCACCAGTGCCAGCGCCGCGAACGCGACTGCCAGCAGGAAGGCCGTGGAGATGCCGTGGGCGAGCACGTTGCCGGCGTACGGCGCGGGCAGCTGGCCGGTCTGGGCGAACTGGGCGCGCAGCTGCGGGGTGGCGTCGGCGAAGAAGCGCGCCACCTGGGTCTTCGCCTCGTTCCTGCTCGCGGTGCCGAACACCGTGACCAGGATCGACAGGCCGAGGGAGCCGCCGACCTGCTGCATGACGTTGAGCAGGCTGGACGCCGCGCCCGACTCGTGCCGGTCCACGCCCGAGACCGCCACGATCGTCAGCGGCACGAACAGCAGGCCCATCCCGAAGCCGAAGAGCATCATCGGGCCCAGGATCCCGTCCAGGTAGCCGCTGCTCACCGAGATCTGCGAGACCCAGGCGAGGCCCGCGACCGCCAGCACGGCACCGGCGGTCATCAGCGGCCTCGGCCCGAACCGCGGCAGCGTCCGCGAGGCGAACTGCGCGGTGAAGATCAGCGCCGCGGTGACGGGCAGGAACGCGAAGCCGGCCCGCAGCGGGCTGTAGCCGAGGACCTGCTGCACGAACAGGGTGAGGAAGAAGAACATGCCGAACAGTGCGGCCGCGAGCGCGAGCATCACGGCGTAGCTGCCCGCCCGGTCGCGGTTGCGGAACATGTGCAGCGGGGTGATGGGGTGGCTGGTCCTCGTCTCGATCACGAAGAAGATCGCGAGCAGGACCACGGCGGCGACGAAGGAGCCGACGGTGCCGGCGTCGCTCCAGCCTTCCTGCGCGGCCCGGATGAAGCCGTAGACCAGCGCGGCCATGCCCGCGGTCGAGGTGAGCGCCCCGCCGAGGTCGAACCTCCCGGGCTGCGGCTCCGACTCGTTGATGTACAGCCGCGCCAGCAGCGCGATGGCGATGCCGATCGGCACGTTGACGAACAGCACCCAGCGCCATGACAGCCACGAGGTGAGCATGCCGCCGGCGATCAGGCCGACGGCCGCGCCAGAGCCGGACACCGCGGCGAACACGCCGAAGGCGCGGTTGCGCTCGGGTCCCTCGGCGAAGTTCGTGGTGATCAGGGCGAGCGCCGTGGGCGAGGCGATGGCGCCGCCGACGCCCTGCAGGGCACGCGCGGCGAGCAGCCAGGCTTCCGAGCTGGCCAGGCCACCGAGCAGCGAGGCGAGGGTGAACAGCAGGATGCCGGCGATGAACACGCGGCGCCGGCCGAGGATGTCGCCGGCCCGGCCGCCGAGCAGCAGCAGGCCGCCGAAGGTGAGCGTGTAGGCGTTGAGCACCCACGAGAGGCTGGTGGTCGAGAAGTGCAGGGCCTGCTGGATGTGCGGCAGGGCGATGTTCACGATGGTCGCGTCCAGCACGACCATGAGCTGCGCCCCCGCGATGACCGCGAGCGCGAGCCCGGGGTGATGACCCCGCCGGGCCGCGCCGGCGGCGGGCGACCTCACCGACTCGGAGACCGTCATGAGCGGTTTTTCCCCCTGATGTAAGATACGATGGCGTTCACTAGCCGGGCACCGTACACTTGCCGAATTGGGAACGCAAGCGTTCACTATTTTCCTTAGGTTCTTCTCACGGAGGTCGACCCGATGGCCGCAGAGCCGGGGCCGACGGCGGGGTCGGCCAGCCAGGCTGGCGTCCACACCCGGCGCCGCGGCGAGACGCTCGAGCGCGCCATCTTCGCCGCCGCCATCGACGAGCTGCAGCGGGTCGGCCTCAGCGGCTTGACGATGGAAGGGGTCGCCGCCTGCGCGCACACGGGCAAGGCGGCGCTGTACCGCCGCTGGCCGGGCAAGGAGGACCTGGTCGTCGACGCGCTCGACCATGCCCTGCCGTCCGCCGACGAGCTGCCCGACCACGGCGACGTGCGCGACGACCTGCTCGACCTGCTGCGGCACATGGCGGCGATGATGAACTCGCCGACCGGCTGCGCGATGCAGGCCCTCTCGGCCGAGGTCGACAAGGGCCACCCGCTGGCCATCCTGGTCAAGAAGCGCGTCCTCGAGCCGCGCAAGGAGCTGCTCGTCGACGTGCTGCGGCGCGGCGCCGCGCGCGGGCAGGTGCGGCCCGAGGCGGTCAACCAGGTGTGCGCGGAGGTCGGCCCGGCCATGGTGGCGCAGCGGTTCATGGCCGACGGCGGGCCGGTCCCCGACGCCTACGTCGTCTCGGTGGTCGACGACGTGGTCATGCCGATGCTGCGGCCCTGACCTGCGCGCACGATCCGGGATCGTCGAGATCTTCGCGGAAGTCAGACGCTAGTATGAGTGGCTCTCGTCGTACGAGAGCACCTGTATCTGCGGCGCCGGAGGCTCTGGTTTACGCGCTCCTCGACGAATTCCCCGCCAACGAGCCATTGCCGGTGGCGCCGGTCCAGCTCTGGGTCATCGCGCAGCTCGAGATAGTCGTACGGGACAGCTCCGGCACCTACCTCCTGCTGCAGCTGCCGTCGTACGCGATTCGCGAGGGTGCCCCGGAGCACGACCCCGACGAAGGGCACTGGACCCTTCCCTACGTTGGCCACCCGGTGGACTTCGCTGGCCTTCGGCCAACGACCCCCGAGGCGATCCTGGAGCTCTTCGGAAGGGGTAGGCCCGAGGCCGCGATGCGCAGCCAACTGGACCACATGCTGTACCGGCTGGGAATTAGCTCGGCGAAGATTGGGCTGGTGGGTGGCATGGTCGAGCTGAAGGCGTCACCGCGGTTCCCCGAGCAGATCAAGTGCTTCAAGATCCTCCGGTTTGGCCTGCTGCGCGCCGGCCAGGACTCCGGGTTGCGGAGCCTGACCGATCCGGAGGCTCGGCTCGGCTTCGTGCACCTGCCGCTCGACCACCTGGACGAGGTCCTCACGTCACGAGCGAGCCCCCGGCATCGTCACACCGAGCGATGGTTCCGGGGGAAGCCGCTCATCAGCACCATCGATTACCTGCTCAACCAGAGCGACCAGCTCTCCGCCCTTCGCAAGCGGGCGATCCCGCTGCGTGCGCAGGATTTCTGGCGCGACGAGCAGGGACTGCTGTGCGCCGCTGACCTGGCCGGGTACGGAAAGGCGCTGCGCTATGCCCGCGACCGGATGCATGGATTCGGCGTGAAGGGTGACAGCATGGCAACCCAGCTTCGGACAGAGGTGATGTCCTCCCTCGACGCGATGCTCAGCCGGCTCGGGCTCTACCAGGTGCACCTGGCTGGCGACGGGTTCATCGCCGCCTTTCCCGGCCGCGTCTTCGACGACCTCGACGGCATCGCCGAGCGATTGGTCAGGTGCTGGCTGGACTTCCTGGAGATGCTTGAGCACCTGAACAGCGATATTCAGGATCCAGGATCAGTCATCGGCTCGCGCATGGCACTCCACTACGGCCCCTACCGGTACGGGCGCATCGGTCTTGCGAGGAGCATCACCGCGACCCTCGACGGGACCAGCATCGTCGAGGTGGCCCGCCTCGAGCAGGCGTTGGCGCTCGCGCAGGAGCAACAGCGTACCGCCCACCCCGACACCGGCGTGGCCGCCCACCGCCACACGCTGGTGATCAGCGACATCGCCTACGACCGGTGCCGCAACGGGTTGATGCGTCTCGATCGCCACCTGCGGGCGGTAGGACGGATCCCGCTCGTTGTCAAGGAGTTCCAGGAAGACGCTCTGGTGTACTACGTCTCGGCCCGTCAGCGGCCGCCGAGCAGCGGCCAGGCGAGCGCGACCACCACGTAGCTCCACACGCAGGCCAGGCCGACGAAGAAGGTGTGCACGGAGATCACCTGGCGGCTCAGCAGCAGCAGGCCGCGGGCTGGCCGGCAGCGAGCCCACCGGCCAGTCCCAGTCGCCCAGGTCCGAGCGGTCGTAGGCCCACCAGGTCGCGAACAGGGAGGCGCCGAGCAGCCAGGCGGCGGCGAGGGCCACGGCCGCGCCGACGGCCCGCCCGGGTTGACCGGTCGAGGAGGCGAGCGCCAGCCCGGCCACGCCGGTCGCGGCCCCGGCCAGGTACTTCGACCAGTTGAGGGCGAGCACCTCGCCGGTCACGACCGCCCCACGGGGACGCGCACGCCGCGCTCCCAGCGGTAGTCGACGCCGGCGGCGTGGAAGGCATTGGCCAGCACGGGGGTGCAGCCGGCCAGGGGACCGTGCGCGAGGAAGCCGCAGGCGCGGACGGTCACGGCCACGCTCCGCGGCTCCCAGTGGGAGCGGCGCCCGCGGACCATGACGACCGAGCGGGTCTCGGGCTCGTAGTCGAACGTCCGGGGCAGCGGCCCGGCGAAGCGGCGTGCGTCGGCCACCGAGGCGAACGGCGAGCCGGCGGGCAGCGGCCCGGGCGCGTTGGCGAGGTCGGCCACCGCGTCGAGGTCGGCGTCGCCCGCCGGGGTGCGGACGGCCACCTCGAGCAGGCCGTCCCGCTCCTCGCAACGCAGCGCGGCACGCCGGTAGCGGTAGTGGGTGAGCAGGTTGCCGCCGGCCACCATGCCGGCCCGGTCGGCGCTGCTGCGCAGGATGTGCAGGCCGCGGCGCCGGCGGCCGTCGGCGCCGCGGTGGCACACGAACAGCCGGTAGCCGGCGAGCAGGTGGCTGGTGCCGAGCAGAGCGGGCGCGCCAGCCGGCCGCAGCCGCTCGGCCCGCACCACGGCGACGGCGACCAGCCCGTGGGGGCCGTAGCCGTCGAGCTCGAGGCCGGGCGGGACCAGCGGCCGCAGCCGCTCGGCCGGCAGCGCCCAGGTGAGGACCAGGCTGTGGCGGAGGTGCGCCTCCACCGGGATCGGGTGCCGCTTCAGGCGGTAGGCGGGTCCCATCGGGCCTCCTGGGCTGGCAGGACGGCGATGCCGCCCCAGATGAGCGAGCGGTCGGCGCGGGCGAGGTCCGTCTCGTCCTGGCGCGCCGCACGGGCCAAGGTGCGCAGCACCAGCACCGCGCCGGGCGCGGCGGCGCGGCGCACCGCCGCGAGCAGGCGTTCCCGGTAGGCGGCGTCCGGCCCGTCGAGCACGTTGGAGAGGGCGAAGCCGTGGTAGCAGCCGGGGCGCGCGGCTTCGAGCACGGCGGCGAGGTCCCCGGCGCGCAGCTCCACCCGGCCGGCGGCGCCGCCGGGCACCCGTGGGCCGTCCGGCGCGACGCCGTCCCCGGCCAGGGTGGACGCCGGGCCCCAGCGGCCGCGCAGCAGCAGGCTCGCCCAGGGGTTTGCGCGGTTCGGGTGGCGGGCGAAGCCGGCCTCCAGCCGGTCGAGCATGGTGGAACCGAGGCCGCCGCCCGCCACGGCCACGAAGGCGGGCCGGTAGGCCAGGCGCAGCAGGGCGGGGCGGAGCGCCGCGTCGGCCAGGCGGCGCACCGCCGGGGTGGCGAGCCGCTCGCGCCACAGGCGCACCTGCGCCTCAGGGTCGTCGAGCTGGCAGAAGTCGTCGAGCAGGCCCGGGCTCCAGCCGGCCGGCCGCAGCGCGGCGCGGGCGAGGGCGAGCAGCCGCTCGGCCGTGCCCGGCTCGGGCGCCGCGCCGCGCAGGCGCCGCCCTAGGTAGGCGAGCTGCGCCGGGTTGCAGTCGACCGCGGTCACCCGGCGCCCGCCGCGTGGCGCGAGAGCGCCTTGGGATCATTCCCGACGAGATGGACGGCGGGCACACCCCTGCCCTCAGCCGTCCGAACGAGCTGGCCGAGCGCCTCGAGGCGTACGCCGCCGAGGCAAGCCGAACCTGGCGAACTGAGTCGATCCCGGGCTCTCCGCGCAGATCGTGAGCGATGCCTCGGCCCGCCGAGGCCGGGACGGCTATGCCAAGGTGAGGCGGCTGGCGGGAACGCGGCTGAGCTGGTTGCGCGAGGTGATGTCGAGCTTCAGGAAGACCTTCCGCAGGTGGTACTGCGCCGTCCGCGGGCTGATGAACAGGCGCGCACCGATTTCCGGATTGGAGAGGCCATCCCGCGCCAGCTGCGCGATCTGCGCCTCTTGAGGTGTGAGCACGCTGCGCGTGCCCTCGGTGCGTCTGCGCGCGGTCTCGCCGGTCGCTTGGAGTTCGCGACGGGCCCGTTCGGCGAAACCTTCGACTCCCATTTCAGTGAACATCTCGTGAGCAGCGCGCAATTGCTCGCGGGCGTCTGCCCGGCGCTGCTCGCGCCGCAACCACTCGCCGTACACGAGCCGCGCGCGGGCGAGCTCCACGCGGACCCTGGTCCGGGCGAGCCGCTCGATCGCCTCACGGTAGAGCTGCTCCGCAGCGTCGCCCTCGCTCAGGAGCGCCCGCGAGCGCGCCTCGACACCGAGCGCCCAGTTCGTGCCGCTGGCTCGTGTCGTCTCCGAAAGCTGCTCGAGCGCCTCGGACGCCAGCTCGGGCGCGTCGCTCCGGGCGGCCGCCTCGACCAACTCGACCAAGCCCCATCGCGGCGCGCCAAACTCCTCCTGGTGCCTGGCCGCTTCTTGGGCCGCGGCCAGCGCGTCCTCGTACTGGCCGAGGCAATTGCAGAGCAACGCGTGCAACCAGTGTGCGACGGTCACGCCGGCCCCCTGGCCACGGGGCGCGGCGTCGCTAATCGTGGCGTCGATCAGCGTGCGCGCCTCGCGCTCGCGACCACGAAAGGCAGCCAACCCGAGCGGCCCGAGGCGCGCCGGGTTGCTCCCGATCGCCGCACACACCGTCGTTACCTCCTCGACCAGCGACGAGGCCGCGGCCAGCTCCCCGGCGATGAGGTGCACGAACGCGCGCGAGTCGAGCGCACCGGGTAGCTCACTGAGCGCGCCCGTCTCGCGGGTGATCGTTACGTGGCGGGTTGCGACCACCTGCCAGCGCTCGTCGTCCCAGAGATCCGCAGCAATGACCGATCCGAGCCAGAGCCAGCGCAGCGCCTCCTGGACGGGGATCTCCTCGTCACAGAGCGCCGCGAGGACTCGCTCCATCATCGCTGCCGATGCCGGGTAGCCGTCGGTGAGACGGACGGCGAGGGCGTCCAGCAGCTTGTCGGGAAGCCGCGGCGGCTGCGGCGACCGCGCGCCGCGCGCCGCCGCCACCTCTCGCAATCCTGGACCTCGCGCCAGGCGGCCGGCGAAGATCGCCGCCGCGACGGCGTCCAAGTAGGTCTCACGGGCGAGCGGGACGTCGAGCCGCTCGAGCCGGCGGGCGGCGGCGAGCATCAGCGGAGTCGCCTCATTGCCGCGGTTCTGCACGAACGCGATCTGAGCGTGCAGCAGATCGATCCGTGCGAGCCTGAGCTCGTCGGGTGGTCCGGCCTCCGCCATCGCGAGGAGCGCGGCCGCGGGCTCGAACGCCCCGGCGTGGAGCTTCGCCTGTGCCGCGTCCAGGGCGCGCTCAGCGCGCCGGGCGGGATCTTGCGTCAGCGTGGCGGCGCTCTCGAGGAACGCCGCCGCCGCCGCGATCCCGCCACGAGCCTGCGCCCTACCTGCCGAACGCTCAAGTTCCACGGCGACGTCGTCGTCGGGGCCCGGCGCCGCATGCGCACGGTGCCATGCCCGGCGATCGGGATCGATGTCGGCGTCGATCGACTCGGCCAGCGCCCGATGCGCCGCTTGGCGGTCGGACAGGGATGCCGCCCGGTAGACCGCCGAGCGCACCAGCGGATGACGGAACCGCACCAGGGCGCCGAGCTGGAGCAGTCCCGCAGTCTCTGCCGGTGCGGCCGCTTCAAGTCCGAGCCCGAGCCGGTCCGCCGCTCGCCACAACTGGCTCACGTCCCCGAACGGCTCCGCCGCCGCCGTGAGCAGCAGCCGTTGTGAATCGGGGGGAAGCGACCGAATCTGCCTGAGGAAGCTTCGCTCGATACGGTCCGCCAGGGGCCGGGCGTCAGGAAGTGCGAATCCTCCCGCCAGCTCGGCCGGGGTCAGGCCCCGCGGCAGCTCGAGCAGCGCGAGCGGGTTGCCGCGTGACTCGGCGACGATCCGGTCTCGCACCCGCTCGTCCAGCCGCCCGGGCAGCGTCGAGTACAGGAGCACGCGGACGTCGTCTTCGCTGAGACCGCCTATCAACAGCTCGGGAAGCCCTGCCAATTCGCGCACGTCGATCGGCTCCCGCACCGCGAACAGAAGACTGATCGGTTCTGCCATCAGGCGTCGGGCGACAAACGCGAAGGCCAGGGCTGATGCACCGTCCAGCCACTGGGCGTCGTCGATCACACACAGCAGAGGCCGCTCGTCAGCTATCTCTGCGAGCAGGCTGAGTGTCGCAAGCCCAAGGAGGAATCGGTCCGGAGCCGGGCCGCCGTCAAGTCCGAACGCCACCTCCAGGGCCCCTCTCTGCGGACCCGGGAGGCTGTCGCGCCGGGCGAGAATCGGAGCACAGAGCTGATGAAGGGAAGCGAACGCGAGCTCCATCTCGGACTCGACGCCGACGGATCGCAGGACGCGAAAGTCCCGGGCTGAGCCGATCGCGTAGTCCAGCAGCGCGGTCTTGCCTACGCCCGCCTCGCCGCGCAGGACGACGGTCCGGCTCTCGCCCCTGCGAGCTGCGTCGAGGAGGACGTCGAGCGCCGCGCACTCTGCGTCGCGTCCTCGCAGGGCGTTGTGCGCGGACATAGTTCCCCCGCCATCTTCCGCTTCCACAAGCACCCGCGTGCGATCCATCGCGGCCACCGTCGGCCGCCCGGGCGTCTCGCCCCTGGCTCGCAGATGAACGCGAGCTGAACGAGCCCATCGCCCGCCGCCCAGCTCGCGACTCTCCCGAAGATACACCGGGCCCCAGCCGTGCGGAACCGCCTCTGGGCCGGCTGTCTGTCATCGGCTGGCCACCCCGGCTGGCGTGTTGGCGGATTCGACCGCGCCTCGGTCGACGCATCCTCGCCGTGACCGACATCCGTCGGGAAAGGAGGTCTCATGATGAGCCAGAAGTCGACGCGCCTTCCTCGGCGCGTGCTCGCGATGAGCTCCGCCCTCGCCCTCGTCGCCCTCGTCTGGATCGGCGGCGGTGGGCATGCCGCGGCCACGCTGCGGGCGAGCTCTGAGCCGCGGCCGACCATCGTGCTCGTGCACGGCGACTGGGCCGACGCATCATCGTGGAACGGCGTGATCGAACGCCTGCAGGATCGCGTTTCACCGTGGTAGCTCCGCCCAACACACTTCGCGGCCCGAGCCAGGACGCCCCGTACCTCGCCAGCTACCTCCAGGCGATCCCCGGTCCGATCGTCCTCGTGGCGCACTCCTACGGCGGCTTCGTGATCACCAACGCGGCCACAGGCATCGCCAACGTGAAGGCGCTGGTGTACATCGATGCCTTCGCCCCCGACGAGAACGAGACGGCCCTCGACCTCGTGGGAGGCACGAGCTCCTGCGTCACCGACAACCGCGCGTTCAACCAGGTGCCGTTCAGCGGCGGGGTGGATCTGTACCTGCGTTGGGAAGCGAATCCGCCGTACGCCGGGTTCAGGGAGTGCTTCGCCAACGGCGTCGACGAGGAGACCGCGAGGCTCCTCGCCGCCGGGCAGCGACCCGCGTCGGCCGCGCAGTTCTCCGATCCGTCCGGCGCACCGGCGTGGAAGACGATCCCGTCGTGGGCGCTCCTCGGGACGCTCGACAACGTGATTCCGCCGGCCCTCCAGCAGACGATGTACGAGCGCGCTGACGCCCACGTCTCCAGGGTCAAGGCCGGCCACCTGAGCCTGATCACACGTCCAGAGGCCGTCGTCGGGGTCATCCTGTCGGCGGTCGAGGCGACGACGTGATCGCGAGGGAGGGCAACGCGATGAGGATCGTGGTGATCGGCGGAAGCGGCCTGATCGGCTCCAAGCTCGTCGAGAAGCTGCGCGAGGCCGGCCACGACCCGGTGGCGGCGTCGCCGGCCTCGGGCGTCGACACGCTCACCGGCGAGGGACTGGCCGAAGCGCTCGAGGAGGCCCAGGTTGTCGTCGACGTGTCGAACGCACCGGATTGGAGCGACGCAGCGGTGCTGGAATTCTTCCAGACCTCGGCTCGCAACATCCTCGCCGCAGAAGTGGCCGCCGACGTCAGCCACCACGTGGCGCTGTCGGTCGTCGGCACCGACCGGCTGCTCGAGAGCGGGTACTTCCGGGCCAAGCTCGCCCAGGAGGAAGCGATCAAGGCGGCGACCGTGCCCTACACGATCGTCCGCGCGACGCAGTTCTTCGAGTTCCTCGGCCGCATCGCCGAAGCGAACACTGACGGCGAGACGGTGCGTGTACCGCCCGTGCTGGTTCAGCCGGAGGCGGCCGACGACGTCGCCGCCGCTTTGGCGGTCGTGGCGGTGGGCGCGCCGGCGAACAGCACCGTCGAGCTGGCCGGGCCCGAGCGGTTCCGTCTCGACGAGCTCGCCCGCCGCGTGCTGGGCGCGAACGGCGACCCACGCGGGGTGACGGCCGACGGCCATGCCCGCTACTTCGGCGCAGAGCTCGACGACGACTCCCTCATCCCCGGCGACGACGCCCGCCTCGCCCCGACCCGTTTCGAGGACTGGCTCGACCGGACCGCGCCCAAGCAGACGAGGCCCAAGGAGGCCCAACCGGAAGGCCGCTCCATATGAAGCCGACGATCGGCGAGCCGGCCGCCGAGCGGACAGAGGAGGACGAGATGAGCACGACCGGTTCCCCGACGCCGATCACCGAGCACGAGCTCGAGCAGGTCGAGCGTGCGAATGCGACCACGGCGACGCCGGTGGTCTTCGTCCACGGGCTGTGGCTGCTGCCCTCCAGCTGGGAGCCCTGGGCCGCGCTGTTCGAGGAGGCCGGCTACGTCGCGCTGATGCCGGGCTGGCCAGACGATCCGGAAACGGTTGAAGAGGCCCGGGCGAACCCGGACGTCCTCGCCAAGAAGACCTTGAGGCAGACCGCCGATCACACCACCGCGATCATCAATGCCTTGGACAAGAAGCCAGCGATCATCGGGCACTCGACCGGGGGTTTGCTGGCGCAGATGCTCGCGGGCCGGGGCCTCTCGGCGGCCACGGTGGCGATCGACCCCGGAGTCTTCCGCGGCGTTCTGCCTCTGCCGGCCTCGGTGCTCAGGGGGGTTGGCCCCCTCCTCCTGAACCCGCTCACACGCGGACGCGCGATCACGTTCAGGTTCGACCAGTTCAAGTACGGCTGGGCGAACGCGCTGGACGAGAAGGAGGCCCGGGCGCTCTACGACACGTTCCACGTCGCCGGCTCCGGGATCTCTCTCGTCCAGATGGGCAACGCGAACCTCAACCCGTGGACAGAGGCGAAGGTGAACACGAAGAACCCCGACCGCGGTCCCCTGCTGATCATCGACGGCGAGAAGGACCACACGGTGCCGTGGGCGATCGCGAACGCCGCCTACAAGCGGCAGAGGCACAACCCCGGCGTGACGGAGATCGTGAAGATCCCGAACCGAGGCCACTCCCTCACGATCGACCACGGCTGGCGCGAGGTCGCCGAGACCGCGCTCACCTTCGTCAAGAGGTTCACCTAGCCGTGCGCGCTCGCTCCGCCGCGCCACCGCCTGCCACCGCTTGACCGATCAACACCACGAAGGAGGGGATCCACATGTCTCAGACCTTCACACGCTCACGGATCGTCCTCGAGCCGGCGTCCCAGGAGTTCGTCGAGGCGACCTCGAAACCGCCGTTCCTCTACCAGCTCACGCCGGCCGAAGCCCGCAAGGTGCTGGACGACGTCCAGGCCGCGCCGATCGACAAGCTCGCGGTGGAGGAGCGCTGGGTCACCGTCCCTGCCGAGGTCGGCGACGTGCGGGTGCGGATCGTGCGGCCACCCGACGCCGCGGGGACGCTGCCGGTGATCCTCTACATGCACGGCGGCGGCTGGGTGCTGGCCAACGCCGACACGCACGACCGGCTCGTCCGCGAGCTGGCCGTCGGCACCGGCGCGGCGGTCGCGTTCGTCGAGTACGACCGCTCGCCGGAGGCACGCTACCCCGTCGCGATCGAGCAGGGATACGCCACGGCCCGATGGATCGTGCGCGAAGGCGCCGCCAACCAGCTCGATCCGGATCGCGTCGCCGTCGCCGGCGACTCGGTCGGCGGCGGCATGACGGCGGCGCTGGCGCTGATGGCGAGCGAGCGCGGCGACGTGCGCTTCGTGCAGCAGTCGATGTACTACCCGGTCACCGACGCCCGGATGGACACGGCATCCTACGAGCAGTTCGCGGAGGGGTACTTCCTCACCGCGAAGGCGATGGCGTGGTTCTGGGACGCCTACCTGCCGGAGGTCGACCGGCGCTCGGAGCCGTTCGCCTCGCCGCTGCGCGCGAGCGACCAGCAGCTCGCCGGCCTTCCGCCGGCATTCGTGATCGTCGACGAGGCCGACGTGCTGCGCGACGAGGGCGAGGCCTACGCGGCGCGCCTGCGGGCGGCAGGCGTTGCGGTCACGACCGTCCGCTACGACGGCATCACGCACGACTTCATGATGCTCAACCCGCTCAGCGGCACGCATGCCACGCGCGCGGCGGTCGCCCAGGCCATCTCGGTCCTGCGGGGTGCACTGCATGGCGCTTGACATGTGGCTGGAAGCCGGCGCCGCACCCCGGCTGGAGCGCGGCGCCGGCCGTCCACAGGGGGCTCGTCGGCGATGAGCACGGGGTGAACAAGATGGGAAGCGGGAGCGCTGGCGTGATTCCCTTGATCGACGGGATCGATCGCGACGACATCGACGCACTGCTCGAGATGGGCCACGAGGTCTCCTTCGCGCTGCGACAACTCCATTACCACCGGCCTGGTGTACGACGTGATGCTGACGCCCTACGGCGCGTCCAAGCCTCGGGTGGCGGTGCTGTGCGAGGCCTGCTTCGAGGACGTCACCAGCGACATGGACGTTGCGCGAGCGCCGGGTGGCGAGTTCCTGGTGCTCGTGGAGCCGTGGTCCCTGTAAGGCGTCGTGTCGCCGCGGCTGGTGTGGTTAGAGCCGCTTGTAGCAGGTGAGGGCACAGGCCAGCAGCACCAACGCAAACCACCGCTCCGGATCCCGGTCCCAGCCGATGGCCAATCGCCGATAGCACGACAGCCACGACAGCGCCCGCTCGACCCGCCAGCGATACCGCCCCAGCCGGGTCGACGACTCGATGCCACGCCGGGCGATCCGCGCGGTGATCCCACGGCGCCGCAGGCAGGCACGGTTGCTGGCGCTGTCGTATCCCTTGTCCGCAGCCAGCTTGCCGGGCCGGTGACGCCGCCGGCCCGACGGCGTGCGCACCGGCGGGATGTCGTCGACCATCGCCTTTGAGCATGGTCACGTCCGGCACGTTGGCGGCGGTCACCGCCGCGGTCAGCGGCAGCCCGCCACCCTCGCAGACCAGGCGGAGCTTGGACCCTGGCTTGCCACGGTCGACCGGATTGGCGCCCACATGATCCAGCTTCCGCGTCACCACCAGAACCGCCGAGAAGCAGCGGGTCGAAAAGCTGCTGGAGGACGCCCAGATCAAACTCTCGGTGGTCGCCTCGGACGTCTTTGGGGTCTCCGGCCGGGCCATGCTCGCCGCGCTGATCGCCGGCGAGCGCGACCCCAAGGTTCTGGCACAGCTGGCGCGGACCCGCCTGCGCGCCAAGCTGGGTCTGCTGCAGGAGGCCTTCGTCGGCCGCTTCTCCGACCACCACGCCTTCCTGCTGCAAACCATGCTTGGCCGCATCGACCAGGCCAGCGCCGACATCGCCGAGTTGGACCGCAAGATCGAGGCGGAGATCACCCCTTTCGCTCAGGCCGGGGAGCGGCTGGATGAGATCACCGGGGTCGGCCGGGTCGCCGCGCAGGTCATCATCGCCGAGATCGGCGTGGACATGGGCCGCTTCCCGACCGCCGGCCACCTGGCCTCCTGGGGGCGGTTCGCGCCTGGCGTCAGGGAGTCCGCCGGCAAACGCAAAGGCAGGGGCACGACCGGCCACGGCAACCCCTACCTGGCCCGGGTCCTGGGCGAGGCCGCCGTGGCCGCCGGGCGGACCAACACCTTCCTGGGCGAGCGCTACCGGCGCATCGCGCGCCGCCGTGGCGCCAAGCGGGCCATCGTCGCGGTCGCCGCTCCATCCTGATCATCGTCTGGCACCTGCTGGCCGACCCCGACGCCCGCTACCAGGACCTCGGCCCCGGCTTCTACGAGACCCGCGTCAACGCCGAGCGTCGCAGGCGCAACCACGTCCGCCAGCTCGAAGCGCTCGGCTACAAGGTCACCCTCCAACCCGCCGCCTGACCCGTATCCACCGGCGCTGCTTGGACCCGGCTGCGCTGCGCCGGGTGCTGCCGCCTGCCCGCTCACCGTCGATTTCGGATTAGTGGTCCGGATCGTAAGTTCGTGCGTGGTCGCGGCCTCGCCGCTCGCCTACTCAGCCTGTTGCGTTCGGCGGGGCTTGGCCGAGGCGAAGCGCAGGCGTCAGACGTCACGCACCGCCATGCGGACGTGGGTGGCGTCGGTGCGCTGGCGCCCGCCCCCTGCAGCAGGCCGCGCTCGCGCAGCCGGTCCAGCATGAGCCCAAGCAGCCGCTCGGTCTGGCCGTCGGCCAGCAGCCTCGCGGGAACTCGGTGAGCACCGAGGCGTCAACGCCAGGGGTCACAAAGGTCCAGGCCCAGCGGGTACTTCCAGTCCAGCCGTGCTCGCACCGCGTCGGCCGCCTGCCGGTCGGTGAGGCCCTCGGCGAACTGCAACACCAGCACCAGCGCCAGCCGCGCCGGTGACCAGGCTGGACGCCCTCGTGCCGAGAACCCTCGCCAGTTGACCGAGATCGCGCTGAACGGCCGATGCTCGATCCCGTTCAACTTGGAGGTGCCGGGTGGGGAGTGGCAAACCGTGACCGCCAGCCCGGTCTCGGCCGCGAACCTGGCCAGCTCGGTCTGCCACAACCGCACCCGGCAGCCGTTGCTGCGATCACCAGACCCCACCGATCCAGGTGTCGAGGCGATCCTGCACCTCGCGCAGGCGCCCCACCAGGCTCTTGAGCATGCCGACCGCCACCTTCGGATTCTCCAGCAGGACGGCCTGCAGGCCGTCGGCGGGGATCCACAACGCCTCGACCGGCTCCACGGCCTTGACGGTCGCCTCGCGCCGCCCGCTGGCCAGCACCGCCATCTCGCCGAAGAAGTCGCCCCGCTCCAACCGGTGGAACCGGCCACCCACGTCCACCTCGGCGGCCCCCGACACGATGACGTACATTGCATCGCCCCGAAGCCCCCGTTCGACGATCGCCTGGCCACGCTCGAACGCGACCCGCTGCCCGCAGCCAAGGACCTTCTGAAGATCCTCGCGGTCCAGCCCCGCAAACAGCGGCGTGCGCTCCAGCGCCGCGATCCCAACCGCCACCTCGTCCATGCAGTCCCTCCGACTCGCGCGGAGCGTCGAGGATCTCACGCGCCGCGGGCCTCCAGCACCCGTACCGGACGGGCGATCCCCTTGAGCCGCAGCTCGCCGAACTCCACGAACGTCACGCCCGTGGGCGGGGCCGCCTCGGCCACGCTGCCGCTGACCAGGACCTGCCCCGCGCCGGCGCGGGCGGCGATGCGGGCGGCCAGGTTGACGGTACGGCCGAAGTAGTCGCCGCCCTGGGCGACCACCGGCCCGGCCGTCACCCCGACATGGGCCGGCGGGAGGCCGGCCTGGGGGAGCTGGGCCACCAGGTCCAGGGCCGACAGCACCGCCCCGGCCGGCTCCCGGAAGTGGACCATCACCCCGTCGCCCAGCCACTTCACCGGCACGCCCCCGTGCTCACGCGAGGACCGGTTGACCAGCACGGCCAGGGTCTCGGCCAGCGCGGCGGCGGTCGCATCGCCCTGCTGTTCGGTTAGGTGGGTGTAGCCCACCAGGTCAAGGAAGGACATCGCCGGGACCCGCTCTGGCCGTCCCAGCATGCCGGCCGCCTCGAGCTCGTTCTCGATGCGCTCGACGAGATGCTCGGTCCACGCCAGTTCTTGCTGGCGGCGGTAGATGCCCAGTAGCGCGGGGTCCCCCAGCGGCAGGAAGTCGGCACCCAGCTGGGCGGCCAGCTCCATGGCGGTCCGCTGGTCGGCCCCGGACTCCAGCGCCGGCCCCTCGAACCGCGCGTGGTAGGCCTCGGTCCAGGCCGTGGCAAGCAGCCGCAGGCCGTCGGCGTGGGCGCGGCCGAGCCGGGTCAGCCAGGCCAGGTCGAAGGTCCCGCTGGACAGGCCCAGCTGCAGCAGCGGCACCACCTCCAGCTCGTCCTCCCGCATCGGCTCGTCGGGGCCCATCCGGGCGAACCCCATCGACTCCAGCACCGCCCCGAGCGTGTCGAGCGGCACCCCAGTCTCCTGGCTGACCTGCCGGTAGGTCCGCGTCGAGCGCACCGCCCAGCGCCGGAACGGCGCCGCCTCCAGGAACGCAAACGACAGCCGCCCCGCCTGGATCGCCGAGGCGATCCCCGCCATCGGCAGCCCGGCCTGCTCGCACCCGGCGGCCAGGCGGACCTTCTGCACGTCGGTCTCCAGGAACGGGTCGGTGCCGTCCCTGGGCACCAGGATGCCGAGCTCGACCAGCCGCGCGACCTCGACCTCGGTCACGCCGGCGAGGTCGGCCAGTCCCGATGCCGAAAGTCCATTCATGCCGCCGTCATCCTAGGAGCTGGGCAGCCTCCTCGGCGAGGGTCGCTCCTTGCGGGCCGGCAGCTGGCTTCGGGCCGCCATCGGAGCCGACGGCCGCGTCCCGAGACGCTGTGGACCGCGCCCGGTGGCAGCAGGCAAACGACCCGGACTCCGGCAGAAGCGCAAGCCCGAGTTGTGCTCAGGACCGCGTCCGAACCTACGATCAGGACCACCGAGCGTCGTTTCCCGGGTCGCCGCCAACCGTAGATAGGGCTAGTTCTGTGGTGCGGTTTGAACAAGCCAGTCCTCGAACCGGGGGCCCAGGGTGAGGGCGTCCGCGCTGGGTAGGAGTGTGCGTTCCTCAAGGAGGGCACCGAAGTAGCGAGCCTCGGGGTCGGCAACGACCTCTCGCGGGTCTCCTCGAAGCTCAGGCCCTTGCGGACCAGCTCATCGAGACCGAACTGCTCTGGTCCGGCGATCTCGACGGTGCCGTTGATGGGCTCGCCGACAGCTGTGCGTGCAACCGCGCCGGCGATCGCGTCAGCTGCGATGGGTTGGACGAGCGCGTGGGAAAGGCGAACCGTGTTGCCGTCGGTTGCGGAGTCGGCAATGCTCTTGACGAACTCGAAGAGCTGGGTCGCATGCACGATCGAATAGGGAATGCCGGATTCCTTGATCAGCTTCTCCTGCGCCAGCTTCGCTCGGAAGTAACCGCTCTCCGACAGGCGTTCCGTGCCGACGACGGACAGCGCAACGTGATGGCCCACACCAGCTGTCTTCTCGGCCGCGAGGAGGTTGCCGGTCGAGGTCGTGAAGAAATCGAGCACCGCCTTGTCCTCGAACGAGGGCGAGTTGGATACATCGACGACGACCTGCGCGGTGGGAGACCATGGCCACGTGGTTGGTCGAGACCTCCACGGTGGTGGTGCCCATGCGAGGGGCGAACTGCCGCTGGGCATCGGGCGGGATCGCCTGGGTCGCCGTCGGCGACCGGGAACCAGGACGGCAGCGACTTCCAGGCCGGGACGCCCATCACCTCTCCGAGGGCGCTCCAGTGCAACGGCTGCTGGACCGCGAACATGACCCTGGCCTTGACCGGGTCGACGTCGGCCACGAAGTGGTTGACGAAGTCGTCCTCAGGCAGCCAGGCGAAGCTCTGCTGGTCGACGTCGAGGTGCGCCAGGGCCGGGGTCGGCGGTGCCTGCCCCAGCAGCGCGCCGATCGACTCGCCCTCATCCAGCCCGAACGCGGCGATGTAGACCAGGCCGACGACGTTGGGCGCATCGGTGCCGAGGGCGGTGATGATCTGGCCGCCGTAGGAGTGCCCGGCAACGACGGTTGGCCCGTGCTGGCGGGCCAGGAGCTGGCGCAGCCGGGCGACGTCATCGGCCAGCCTGGTCATCGGGAACGGGGTGCGGTGACGCTGTACCCGTCGGCCTGCAAGTGCTGGATGACGGCGCTCCAACTGGACCCGTCGGCCCACGCGCCGTGCACCAGGACGAGGTTCGGTAGCGCACTCACCTGGTTGGCTCCAGCGCAGCCGTGGCTGGCGGATCGCTCGGAGGTAGGGCATGGCACTTACTTCCATCCCGGGCTCGGCGGGGTCGAGGGGAGGACTCGTGCCGGGACAATCTGGGACAATCAAGTAGCCTGAACCCAGCAAACCAGGTGGTCAAGCAACTCTTGGTGATGCGGATCGAGCGGTCGATCGCCAACGCCAGCGCCGAGCAGGCCGGCAGCAGCGCGCTGGATGGCGCCAACGGCCAGCGGCCCGGCGCCAGCAGCGCCCGCCAAGGTCATGTGCAACCTGTACGGCGGCTTGCGCACCCGGCACACCGTCCACCAAGAGGCCCTACGAGCGGGTGAAGCGGCGGTCGGGGATGAACCACGTCACCGCCACGGCCACGTAGAGCGCGTAGGAGATCCATGGGCTCACGAAGGCGAGCCCGACCCCCGCGGCGTCCAGCACCAGCGACGCGTACCCCTTGACGTCACTGCCGATGGCCCGCGCCACCGCCGAGTCCCGGCCGTTGGCCTGGATGAGCGTCCGTACCAGGATCGCGTACGCAAACCCCGCGGCGAGCGCCACCGTGCCGTACGCGGCCGCTGGGAGCGGGTGGCGGTACTCGTCCCGGAGCCATTCGGTCAGCACCGGGATGAGCGAGAGCCAGAACAGCAGGAACAGGTTCGCCCACATCGCCGCCCCGCTGATCCGGTCGGCGGCCCGGAGCAGGTGGTGGTGGTTGTTCCAGTAGATCCCGACCATCGTGAAGCTCAGCACGTACACCAGCAGGCCCGGCAGTTGTTCGCGGACGGCGTCCAGGGTCGCGCCGTGCGGGGCCCGCAGCTCCAACGCCATGATCGTGATGATCACCGCCATGACGCCGTCGCTGAACGCCTCCACCCGGGTCGTCCCCATCTCGAGCGACCGGCCCGAACGCTCCTGGTCCTTCATCGTGCCGAGGATGGTAGGCCCTGCTGGCTGATCCGCGGGTACCCTGACACCCGCACCTACCTGGCCCGGGGCGGCAGTGGCGGCGGGCCACAGATGCAGGGGACCGGTATCTATCTGCTCGCGTCGGCTGCCGAAAGGCGTTAAGGAGTGCACGAAGGTCCAGGCCCCGCTCTGAGCGTGGAAGCCGGACCACCGTGGCCTTGCCCTCCAGGTGGTCTGCTTGGGCGTCCTCCGCCACCGCGATCAGGGTGGGAGTTGCATCGTCAAGCACGCGCGCCGTCGCCGGGGTGCGAGCGTTGGAGTCCACCACCACCCGGAGCGGTTGGCGGGCGGCCTCGATGTGACGCACGGCCAGGTGCGGATCGTCTGTAGCTTGCGTCCCCGATCCGACCATGACCGCGTCGCATTCAGCCCGGAGCCGGTGCGCGTCGGTGCGGGCCTCCTGGCTGGTAATCCACTTGGAGGATCCGTCGGCGGCGGCGATGCGCCCGTCCATGCTCGCCCCGTACTTCCAGGTGATCTCAAGCCGGGTCATCGGGGCCTCGCCATGCGCAGCTCCCGCAGGATGCGCCGCGAGCCGGTCGCATGTGCGACCTCCAGTGCCCGCCGAGTAGTGGCGGCTGCTTGCTCGCGCTCGCCGCTGGCCGCGTACGCGCTGGCGAGCCGGGCAAGGTACACGCCACGGTCGCGGCGATGGATGGTCGGCAGGCTGGCCAGCTCCCGCTTCAGAGTGGGCACCGTCCGCTCAGGCCGGCCAAGGACCAGCCAGCACGTTGCCCGCTGGATCGTGACGTACAAGGTTGATGCCCCGACCGTCGCACTCCCGGAGGGAACGACCTTGCACCTCACACCACTCCAGCAGCTCTTGCTGCTGTGCGGCTTAGCCGGCCTGATACTCGGCGCGCTGTCGACGCTGGCTGGCCTGCACCTGGTCGCGCACGGGGCGAGTACGAGCCCACGCCCCCGCCCACCGTCGAGCCCGACGACAAGCCCGCGGACGACGACACCGCCGAGTTCACGCCCGTCTACGTCCACGAGTCCCGCCCCGCTCACCGGTAGGCCCGGCCGCGGGGCCAGCGCATACCCCTAGCCGTGGCGCCTGGCCCTGCGGCCACCGGACGGCCGTAGGGGGCCGAGCGCCCTCTTGCCGAACACCGCTCGGCCCTACGGCCACCCAGGGGCCGTCACTCCGAGGGGAAGCGGAGAGGCGGGCCGGGCCGCGCCCACCAGGCCCGGCCCTCCCACCCCCGACACCACCAAGCCGCAGGAGCCGACCATGACCCGCCTTGCCGCGCCTACCGACCTGGCGGCCGAGCAGGCGGCGGTGCGGCGCCCGGTTCGTGCGGCGCCGGCGCGGCTCCTTCGTGTGCGCCCGCTGCCGCCAGCGCCGCGACCAGGCCCGGCACCTCGCCGAAGGCCGTGCCCGCACCTGGCTCGCCACCCTACACCGCGAGGCGTACGCCAGCCTGTACGCCGACCACGTCGCCCGAGCCCGCGCCCAAGACCCTGCCGGGTCGGCGACCGCCGTCCGCAACCGCGCCCTCGGGGAGCTGCAACGCCGCTACCGCGACCAGTACCGGCAACGCTACGCGGCCGAGCTGGCGCGTGCCGTCGCCCAGCTCGACCAGCAAGCCGCCCAGGAGCAGCAGGCGTCGGCCCGGCCCGCCGAGCCCCGCGTGCCGTACTGGCTCGAGCGTGACGCGCTCGCCCAGCAACAGGCTCACGCCAACGCCACCGCCCGGCTCCGCGCGCTGCTCTGGCTCACGGAGCGCCACCCCGACACCACGAACGAGGTCTACCGGGCGCAGGCGGCCCGGCTGCCGCTCAACCCCGCCGACCGCACCCCCGAGCGGCGCCGCGCCCTTGCCTGGGCCGCCACCCTCGCCCGCCTCGCCCGCCTGCACCCAAGCGACTTCGAGGCGCGCTATCGTGCCGAGCTTGCCCGAACAGCCGAGGGGCAACGCCAGGGCGCGGGCCAAGCCCTCGCGCTGGTGGAAGGTGACGTTGCCATCACGTAGGTTCGCCGCCCCGCGACGGCCAGGGTCGGGCGCCACTCACGAGCACGCCCGCCCGGCTACGCCATCGGGCCGTAGAGCTCACGCGCGCGGGCGGCGACCTCCTCGGGCAGGGCGACCAGCAGCCCCTTGGCCTCCACCCCCACGCCGCCGCCGGGCAGGTGCAGCCGTGCCCAGGCGCGGACCCGCCGGCCGCGCGCGTCGACCAGGCCGGCAACCAGCGGCAGGGGCGCGTCGTAGGGGACCTGGGCGCGGTAGCGCAGGTCCATCGTTGCCGTCGCCGCCCAGATACCGGCCAGCAGGATCGCGGAATAACCCAGAACTTCGTCCAGCGCCGTGGCGGCAAGGCCGCCGTGGAGCACGCCCGGGTAGCTCTGGTACTCGGGCCGGGGGTGCAGGGTGGCATGGACCTCGTCGCCCTCGCGCCGGATGTCGTCCAGGCGGAAGCCGATCGGGTTGTCCTTGCCGCAGGCGAAGCACTGCCGCGCTCCCGGCGGCAGCACGTCCTCGGCGGTGCGGCGGTCGTTGGAACCCGGCATGACCACGAGGGTACCGGAACAGGCCTCCCGGCCGGGCGGGTCCGGGCACCGCGCGAGACGGTAGGCTGCTGGGATCGCCCGTGCCCGCCGGCGGCGTGCTCCGGTGGCAGGCGCGGGGCGCATGCCGCGACGCTGACAGGAGGACCCGTGCCGGGCATTGCCGCCGCACCCACCGCCGAGTCGATCCGCCGGCTGCCAAAGGCCGAGCTGCACCTGCACCTCGACGGCTCGCTGCGACCCGCCACGGTCGAGGAGCTGGCCCGCGAGCTGGGCCTGGTCGACCGCGAGGCGCCGGCAGGGGCGGCCATGCGGCGTGTCCGGGTCACCCGCCGCGCCGGGCTGCTCGAGGCCCTGGCGGGGTTCGAGCTGCTGCTGCCGTTGCTGCGCGACCGCGACCGCCTCGCCAGGGTCACCCGCGAGCTGGTCGAGGACCTGGCCGCGGACGGGGTCGTCTACGCCGAGCTGCGCTTCTGCCCCAGACTGCTGACGGGCGACGGCTTCTCCGTCGACGAGGTGCTCGAGGTCGCCGCCGCCGCGGCGGCGCAGGCCGCGGCGGCCACCGGCACACGCACGCGGCTGATCGCCTGCATGATGGGCGGGGTCGACCCCGAGTGGAACCGGCCGGTGCTGGAGGCGGCCGTGCGCGCCGCCGGCGCGGGCGTGGTCGCGGTCGACCTGGCCGGGCCGGTGGAGGGACGGACGCCGGAGTGGGTCGACGCCCACGCCCGGATGTTCGAGCAGGCGCGCCAGGCGGGCCTGGCGGTCACCGTCCACGCCGGCGAAGCCGAGCCGCCCAGCGCGGTGCGCACCGCCATCGACCGCTACGGCGCCACCCGCATCGGCCACGCGACCAGCCTGGTCACCGACCCGGACCTGCTCGACGAGGTGGTCGAGCGGGGCGTCACCCTCGAGGTCTGCCCCCGTTCCAACTACTGGACCCACACGCCCGAGGAGCTGCCCGGCCTCGCCGACCACCCGCTGGGCAAGCTGCTCGCGGCCGGGGCGCGGGCCTGCGTGAACACCGACGACCGCAGCCTGTTCGCCAACGACCTCTCCTCGGAGATCGCCGAGGTGGCCGCGGCCCAGGGCTTCGGCAGCATGGATGTGGCCGCCCTGATCGCCAACGGATTCTGGGGCGCGTTCGACCCGGACCACGCCGCCGAGGCGCTCGGCGCGGCCTCCCGGGAGGCCTGAGCGTGCCGTCCGGCGGCGGGCCGGCGAGCCCGGGCCCCGCCGGGGAGCTCGCCCGCGAGCTGGACTGGCTGGCCAGGTTCACGCCCGCGACGGCGCGGGCGGCGGCAGGCCTGCCGCCGTTGGAGGGCGAGCGGCTGCTGGTCGTCTGCCACCTCGACGCCAAGATGGTCCCCTACTTCGCCGCCCTGGTCGCTGCCGGCGCCGAGGTGTGGGCGTGCGCGGCCAACCCCGCCACCACCAGGGACGCGGTCGCCGCGCACCTGGCCGGGCTCGGCGTGCGCTGCGAGGCGCACGCCGGCGACCCGCCCGGGCGGCACGCCGCGCGGCTGCGGGAGGCGCTGTCCGCCGGGCCGACGCTGCTGTCGGAGATGGGCGCGGACGCCACCGTCGCCGGTGCCGGGCGCGCCCGGTCGGTCCGTGGCGGGCTCGAGGCCACCGGCACCGGCATCCACCGGCTGGCGGGGATCGACCTCGCCTACCCGGTGTTCAACTGGGACGAGGTCCCGGTCAAGCAGGGCCTGCACAACCGCCACCTGGTCGGGCTGACGGCGATGACCACGTTCCTGAACGTCACCGGCGTCTCCCTCTACGGCCGGCGTGTCCTGGTGGTCGGCTACGGGCCGGTCGGGCGCGGGCTGGCCGACACGGCGCGCGCCTTCGGCGCGGTGGTGAGCGTCTGCGACCCCGACCCGGCCGCCCGCCTGGCAGCCGCCCACCTCGGCTACCAGGCGGTCACGCTGGCCGAGGGCTTGGCGGCCGCCGAGGCGGTGTTCACCGCCACCGGGCGCGACGGCGTGATCGGCCCGGCCGACCTGGCCGCCTGCCCGGACGGCGTGTTCCTGGCCAACCTCGGCCACTCCAGCGCCGAGCTGCCGGTCGCGGCGCTGCGCGCCGGCCTGGTGGCCACGCCCCGCCGTGGCGTGGAGATCTGCGAGCTGGACGGCCGCACCCGCTACCTGCTGGCCGGCGGCTCGATGCTCAACCTCAGCGCCGGCCCCGGCGACCCCTACGACACCTTCGACCTGGTCACCACGCTGCTGCTCGAGGCCACCGGCTTCCTCGCCGCCGAGGGCCACACCTGGCCGCCCGGCGTCCACCTGCTGCCCGACCACGTCGCCGACCGCGCCGCCCGCCGCGTGCTCGGCGAGGACTGACCACGAATGCCCCGCAGGCAGCTCGACTGCGGCTGCGGGGGCGCCCCGCGACGGTGGTGCCAGCTCCACGCCGGCTCCCCCCAAGGGCGCGAACGGTCGAGAATGTGGGAACCGTCGCGGAGTGCCCGGACGTGATAGGCCCGGACGGTGGTCGCGACTGGAGCGGTGGGTGGGAGACGACGGCTTCGCAGCGTTCTTCCGGGACACCTATCCGCGCGTGGTGGGCCAGCTCCGGGTGCTGACCGGGGACCTGGCCGGCGCGGAGGACGCCGCGCAGGAGGCGTTCGTCCGCGCGGCCAGCCGCTGGGGCCAGCTCTCCCGCTACGAGCAGCCCGAGGCGTGGGTCCGCAAGACGGCGTTCCGGCTCGCGATCGACGGACTGCGCCGGGCGCGACGGCACAAGGGGGCGCTGGCGCGCCTGGACACCGGCCCGGAGCGGGCCGCCTCGCTCGACGAGGAGGACCGCGAGGTGATCGCGGCGCTGCGGCGGCTGCCGCTGCCGCTGCGGGAGGTGCTGGTGCTGCACCACTGCCTCGACCTGCCGGTCGAAGCGGTGGCGGCGCAGACGCGTACGACCCGGCGGCGGACCGGTGGTGGCGCCTGCCCGTCCCGAGCGACTGGGCCTGGGCCGGACAGGGACCGCTGCAGCGGCCCGCCGGCGGTGGCGTGATCACCGTGCTGCAGCCGGCGGCCCGCTGACCTCGAGGAGGAGCCCGATGACTCGCACGTGGGCGCGACCGGGGAGGACGGCGTCGCTCGCGGCCGCCGCGCTGCTCGCCGCCGCGGTCCTCGCCGGGTGCGTTCCCGCCACGCCCGACGCGCCCGCCCTGCCGGCCGCGCCGGTCCCGGCGCCGGCCAACCCGGCGAGCAACGCGGCCCTGTGCGGGCCCAAGCCGTTCGGCGCGGAGCAGCCGCCAGAGGCGTGGGTGCGGTTCGACGTGACCAAGCAGCAGCTCGACCTGATCACGAGCCGGCTGCTGCTGGTCCTCTGCCGCCAGGGGCTGTGGAAGCAGGGAGTCGGCTTCGGCCTGAACTTCGACGAGCAGCGGACCAGGTACTGGGTGATGATCCACCCCGGGTTCTCGGGCCTGACCGCCAGGCAGATCCTCGACCGCCTCCTCGGCCGCGCCCCATGACGCCGGGCCGACCCGGCGCCGAGCGGCTCAGTCGGCGATGCCGGCGCGGGCGATCACCCTGGTGGCACGGACCCGCACGAGCAGCTCGCCGGGGACGGCGTTGCGCCGGCCGAAGGCCTCGGCCGCGTCGGCTCCCATGTAGCGGGCGCCGATGCGGGTCGCCCACGGCAGCATCGCATCGACCTCGTAGGTCACCTCGGCGGTCCCCTCGACCAGCACGAACGCGTACGGCGGGGTCTCGTCGTCGACGCACAGCGACACCCGTTGGTCGCGCCGCAGCGCCTTGGCCTTGACCGAGCCGCCGTCGACGTTGAACACCATCGCGCCGTCGTCGTCGAGCACGAACCAGACCGGTACCACGTGGGGGCTGCCGTCCGCCCGCACCGTGGCCAGCTTGGCGGTGCGGGTGCCCTCGCTCAGGAAGCGGCGCCGCTCCTGCTCGTCCATCTCACGCATGGTCCTGCTCCTGCTGGTCGCGGCCGCGGCGGGGCGGTCGGCGGCGGCGGCGCAGGCGGCGCAGGGCCGCCTCGGCGTCCTGGATCGGGGCGAGCTCGTCGAGGACCTCGCCGACGGCCTCGTTGCGGTGCTCGAAGTCCAGGCCGGCGGTGGCGACGGTCAGGTCGCGGGCGCGGTGCTGGGCCGCGTCGAGCGCGGCCGAGGTGGCGGCCTGCGCGCCGGCCAGCTCCGGCAGGGCCCAGCCGGGCAGCTCGGCGCGGGCGGCCTCGGTGCCGGCGAGGAACCCGGCGATGCCCGCCTCGAGTGGCGCGCCCGGCCGCCGCGCCGACGGCACGGTAGCCAGCAGCGCCCGCGAGCCCTCGTCGAGCGCGCGGGCGAAGGCGCAGAAGGACTCCCAGGCGGCCTCGGCCTCCGGGTCGGCCGCGCGGCGCAGGCGCAGGCCGCGGCGGCCCCCCGCGGGTCTGCCGACGCCCCTGGGTCCCGTCATCGGGCTCCGGGATCGGGGGCGACGCTGTCGGGGTGGTGGTCGCGGTGGCGGCTGCGGCCGCCGGTCAGCGCCCAGACGGTGACCCGGCCGAGCGCCTCGGCGACGATCTGCTTGCTCATCTTGGAGACGCCGCTGGCCCGCTCGGTGAAGGTGATCGGCACCTCGACCACGCGGAAGCCCTCCTGCCAGGCGCGGTGGGCCATCTCGACCTGGAAGCAGTAGCCGTTGGAGCGGATCTCCCCCATCGGCAGGGCCTCGAGCAGCTCGCGGCGGTAGGCGCGGTAGCCGGCGGTGACGTCGTGGACCGGCACGCCGAGGGCGAGGCGGACGTAGGCGTTGCCGCCACGCGAGATCGCCTCCCGGGCCCTGGACCAGTTGACCGTGCGGCCGCCGGGCACGTAGCGGGAGCCGATCACCAGGTCGGCCTCTGCCAGCCCGTCGAGCAGCGCCCCGAGGCGGCCCGGCGGGTGGGACAGGTCGGCGTCCATCTCCACCAGGGCGTCGTAGCCGCGTTCCAGTCCCCAGGCGAAGCCGGCCCGGTAGGCCGCCCCGAGCCCCTGCTTGCCGTCCCTGACCATCAGGTGCACCCGTGGCTCCTGCTCCCCCACGTGCGCGACCAGCTTGGCGGTGCCGTCGGGGCTGCCGTCGTCGACCACCAGCACGTCGGCGCGCCGGTCGGCGGCGAGGACGCGGTCGACCACCTCCTCGATCGACTCGGCCTCGTTGTAGGTCGGGATGATGACCAGCGCCTTCAAGGACCACCTCTGGAGACGACGTGCTGCGGGCGGGGCGAGAGCGGCTCGGCCCCCGCGACGGGCCGGCGGGCGCCGAGCCCGAGCAGGGCGGCGGCCGCGAGCGCGACCAGGGCCACCGCGACCATGTACCACTCGAGCAGGCGGCCGAAGCGGGCGTAGGGCGTCAGGCCCGAGCGCGGCGCCACCGCCGCGCGCACGGTGGCCTGCTCGTACAGGCCGGTGCGCTGCTGGACCTCGCCGTCCGGCCCGACCACCGCGCTGATGCCCGAGACGGCCGCGTGGACCACGGTGCGGCCCTGCTCGACCGCGCGGAGCTGGCTGGTGGCCAGGTGCTGGGCGGACCCGGGGGCGATCCCCCAGGAGGAGTTGTTGGTGATCACCACCAGGAAGCGGGCACCGTCGCGGGCGAGCTGGCGGGCGTCGTCGGCGTAGGCGGACTCCCAGCAGATGATCGTGCCGAAGCGGACGCCGTCGACGGTCATGGGCGCGAGCCGGTGGCCGGGCCGCTTGTCCACGCCGACCTGGTTGGTGGCCGGGACGAGCTTGCGCAGCACCCGGCCGCCGGGCACGTACTCGCCGAACGGGACCAGGCGGCGCTTGGTGTACCGGTCGGTCAGCCGCCCGTCACGGTCGTACAGCAGCGCCTCGGTGGCCCACCGGCCCGGGCTGTCCTCGGTCGACGCCCCGACGAGCAGCGGCGCACGGGCCGCGCCGGCCGCCCGGCGGATGCCTTCGGCCAGCTCCGGATGGCGCTCGGGGTCGTCGTTGGCCGCGCCTTCGCCCCAGATGACCAGGTCGGGCGCTGGGCCGGCGGCGAGGGCCTCGGTCGCGCGCACGTGGTTGGCGAAGGTGACCGCGTCCGCCTGGGCCTGGTCGGGACGGTCCTCGCGGCCGATGCCCGGCACGTTGCCCTGCACGGCGACCAGGTCGAGGGCGGGTCCGTCGGCGCGCGGCGCCGCCGGTGCCGCCACCCCGGCGAACGGCAGCGCCACGGCGAGGACGAGCCAGCCGGCGGCCGGCCGCAGCCGCCGCCAGCGACCCGCGGCCGGGGCCGGGGAGGGGAGGCTCGGGGGGGCGCTTGCTGCCCCCCCGATGGACCGAATCCCCTCGGCGAGCGCCAGGTTGACCGCGACGATCACGGCCGAGAGCCCGTAGACGCCGACCACCCGGGCGAGCGGGAGCAGCGGTCCGCCGCCGTGCTGGCTGAGGCCGAGGATGGCCCAGGGGAAGCCGCCGAGGGGCGCGTGCGCGCGCACCAGCTCGAGGGCGGCCCAGCAGGCGGGCAGGGCGAGCAGCCGCCAGCCGCCCAGACGCCTGGTCGCCGGGACCAGGGCGGCGAAGCCGGCGAGGAAGGCGGCCTGGACCAGGCTGAGGGCGCCCAGCGCCAGGTAGCCGAAGACGTTGATCCACCAGATGTGGAGGAGGTAGAAGACCAGCCCGGAGACCAGACCGAGGACGGCGGCCCAGCCGGGGCGTACCCGCTCGACCGCCAGCAGCAGGGGGACGAGCGCGACGAAGGCGACCAGCCCGAGGTCCGGGCCGGGGAAGGCCAGCACCAGGGCCAGCCCGGTCGAGGCCGCGGCCAGCAGCCGCAGTCCCCGCCGGGCCGGCAGGCGCCGAGCCGCGTCACCCCCCGCGAGTGCGGGCGTGGTCACGCGCAGTCGCGGCACAGCTCGCGCCGGCGGTCAGCCAACTGGCTCCGGTGCTTGACCAGGTAGCAGCTCCGGCAGACGAACTCGTTCTGCTGGATCGGGAGCACCTTGGTGTTCAGCGACTCCCGCGCCTCGTCGCGTCCGAGCGTGAGCATCGACTCGTCGTCGTCGTCTTCCTCGACGACGGTGGGACGGTCGGTCTTCTTCGCGATCAGTTCCTCGAGCGACGCTTCGACCTGCGTCTCTTCCTCTTCTTCCTCAGGCACTTCGGTCCCTTTCCCCACTTCGGATGGCGGCCTACCGCGCGCCGCGCCGGTCCATGTTTCACATCCTGGCCGCGCGGGCGGCTACCGCCCATGCGGTCTACGGGGTAACCAGTCCGGTACCGGCTGTTGTTCCCGCTCGGTACGACACCGCACGATCTTCGTTCCCTCGCTGTCCTCCCGTCCGGCACGGGAGGGCACTCACCAGGGCGGATGCGCCCGCCGGACGGGCCGGCACCGCCGTCCACCAGCGGCCCGAGCCGAGCGGCCCCGTTCATCACCCCAGCGTGCGGCGCAGTATGGGCGCACCACCGCAGCAACGTCAATGGTGGCGCGGCGCCGCGCCTTCCGGCGCCGCCATCGGGGACCCGGTCAGGAGGCGAGCACCGCCGCGCTGGCGGTGCGGTGGGCGCTCTTGCGCACCTCGATCGCCGCCGGCAGCAGGTCCTTGACCTCGTCGTTGTGGGTGACCAGCAGGACCTGACGGAAACGGCCCGACAGGGCGGTGAGCGCGGCGAGCATGCGCTCGCGGCGCTCCCGGTCGAGCGCGCCGAGGACCTCGTCGAGCACCAGCAGGCCCAGCTCCCCGGCGCCCTCGGCGATCACCAGGCTGACCGCGACCCGCAGCGAGAGGCTGGCCAGGTCCGACTCCGAGCCGGAGAAGCGGCTCAGCTCGTACTCGGTGCCGTCGTCGGCGACGCGGATGGCGTAGTCCTCCGGGTCCACCACCAGGTCCTGGTACTCGTTGTCGGTCAGCTCGCCGAACAGGGTCGCCGCCTCGGCGGACAGCCGCCGGCCGAGGCGGCTGACCAGGTGCAGCCGGAACGCCGCCAGCAGGTCGGCGAGGCGGGCGAGGTAGCCGGCCTCCTCCTCGAGCGCGGCGACCTGGTCGTGCCGCTTCCTGGCGGTCGCCAGGGCGGCGCGCAGGTCGGTGTCGCGCCGGCGCGCGGCGGCCAGGGCGGCACCGGCCTGCTGGCAGGCGCCGTGGGCGAGGGTGGCGGCCGCGGCCGCGGCCTGGCGCCGCTGGCGGGCGGCGGCCAGGGCGACCTCGGCCTGCTCCTGGCCGGCCGCCTTCGCGTCGAGCGCGACGGCATCCTGCTCGGCCTCGTCGGCCCGGGCGTGCGCCTCCTTGGCGGCCTGCTTGTCCTGCTCCGCCTGGTCACGCCGGGCGCGCAGGCCGGCGAGCTGGGTGGCGAGCTCGTCCCGCCGGGCCGCGGCGTCCTTGGCGCGCTGGTGCGCGCGCGGGTCGAAGCCGGGGTCGCCGACAGCGTCGAGCGCGGCCCGGCGCCCGGCCAGCTCCTCGTGGATCGCGGCGAGCGCGGCCTCGGCGGCCTCGACCTGGGCGGTCGCCCGCTCGGCGCGGCGTTCGGCCTCGCGCGCCCGCTTCAGCTCGCCGGCGAGGTCGCTGCGGCGGGCGGCCAGGGCCATCCCGGCCGCCTTGGCCTCGTCGAGGGCGGCGGCCGCCTTGGCGTGGGCGGTCCGGGCCGCGTCCAGCTCGACGTCGCGGTGGCGGCGCACCTCGGCGTAGCGGTCCCCGAGCGGCTGGCCGCAGGTGGGGCACGCCGTGCCAGGGTCCAGGCCGGCGCCGGCCTCGGCCGCCTCGCGGGCCGCCTCCAGCCGCGCCGCCGCCCCGCCCAGCTCGCGGCCGAGCGCGTTGTGGTGCTCCCTGGCCGCCTCCAGCTCACCTTCCAGCATCTCGACGGCGGCCTCGGCCGCCTCCCTCGCCGCGACCAGCTCCGCGGTCGCGGCCGCGTCCCGCCTGGCGTGGGCGAGCACGTCGCTGGCGACCCGCTCCCGCTTGCCGGCGTCGTCGAGGGCGCGGACGAGGCCCTGGCGCTCGGCGTGGGCCTCGCGCGCCCGCTCCAGCTCCGCCAGGGGCGCGGCCACGGCGGCCAGCTCGTCGTCCAAGGTCTCGGCCGCCTCGATCTCGGGGTCGAGCGCGGCGGCGGCGGCCGCGCGGGCCTCGTGCCGTTCGGCCTCGCCCTTGGCGGCCGCGGCCGCCGCCCGCGCCAGGCGCGCCTGGTTGCGCAGCTCCGCCAGGGCGGCGGCGGCCTGCTCGGCCTCGGCGAGGGCGGCCTCGGCGTCGTCCTGGGCGGCGCGGGCGGCCTGCTCGGCCGTTGCGGCCGCCTGCTCGGCGGACTCCGCGGCGGCCAGCTCCGCGGCCGCCTCGGCCGCCTCGGCCTCGGCGGCCGGCAGGTCGGGAAGCTGGGCGCGGGCGCCGCCGGCGCGGTCGCGGGCGCCGCGGGCCTCCTCCCGCACCTTGGCGAGGGCGCGCTCCACCGGGCTGACGCCGAGCAGGTCGAGCACCAGCCGGCGCCGCTCCGACGGGACCATGCCGGTGAACGCGGTGAGCTCCTTCTGCTGGGCGCAGACGGAGGCGAGGAAGGCGCGCTGGTCCATGCCGAGCACGCGGCCGACGAAGGCGTTGGCCTCCCGGACCGACTGCACCGCGAGCTGGCCGTTGCGGTACACCTCGACCTCCGGGGTGAGGTTGAGGCCCTTGAGCCGGCGGCGCACGTCGTAGGTGTTGCCCTCGTGCTCGAAGACGAGCTCGACGCGGAGGTCCTCACGCACCCCGGCGGAGCGCAGCTCCGCCTTGTCGGTCCGCGAGTCGCCGTAGAGCGCATAGCGGATCGATTCGATCAAAGTACTTTTTCCGGAGCCGTTCGGCCCGTAGATGCCGACCAGGCCGTCGGGGAACTCCAGGTCGAGCTCGCGGTAGACGCGGTAGTTGCGGAGGCTGAGCGAGCGGAGGTGCATCTAGCGGGCCTCCTCCTCGACGCGTTCCAGCGCGGTCCGGCCCATCGCGGCCAGGCGCTCGCGGTCGTAGCCCTCCACCGGCACGCCGGCGAGGTAGCGGTCCCACTCCTCGGCGAGGCTGGCCACCGGCTCGGCGGCCGCCTGGGCGGCGCCCTCCTCCGGCGCGGCCTCGACGTGGACGGCGACGTGCAGGGCACCGGCGAACGCCTCGCCGACCACGCGGCGGTCGAGCAGGCGGCGGATCTCGGGCCGGGCCTGGTCGACGAACACGCGCACCACCACCCCCTCCACCCCCTCCGGCGGGACCAGCTCGGTCACGGCCTGGTGGATCTCGGGCACGCCGAGGCCGTGGGCGTCCAGCCGGAAGCTGCGCAGCGGCCGGCCGCCGGGCACCGGGTGGTGGCGGACCTTGCCGGAGGTGGCGTCGAACACCAGCACGCCCTTGACGTCCGGCTCTTCGCCGCTGGGCAGGTCCTTGAAGCTGAAGGTGTCGGTCGAGCCCGGGTACCAGGCGTTCGGCGCCACCTTGGCGTGGTTGTGGAAGTGGCCGAGCAGGATGCGGTCGAAGCCGGCGTCCAGGTCGGCCAGGTCGACCTCCAGCTCGTTGACGTCGCCGTAGGTGTAGCGGCGCGACAGCACCGTGACCGCGGCATGGGTGACCAGCAGGTTCAGGTTGTCGGCGGAGCGGGCCGCCGCGGCCGCGGCGATCTCCTCCTTCAGCTCGCCGTCGCCGGCGCACTGCGGCACGGCGTGGACGCGCAGCCCGGGCACCAGGTCGACCGCCTCGTAGCTGCCCCGGTAGGCGAAGCGCAGGCCGGGGAAGGCGTCGGCGAGCACGGCGTAGGGCGAGCCGGACTCGCGCAGCCGGGGCGTGTCGTGGTTGCCGGAGATCGCCAGGGTCGGCACGCCCGAGTCGGCGAGCCGGCGCAGGCCCTTGGCGCCCTCGCGGAACGCCCGGTAGGTCGGCCGCGGCGCGTCGAACAGGTCGCCGAGCACCAGCACCGCGTCCGGGTCCAGCCCCAGGGCGGCGTCGACGGCGCGGTGCCAGGACGCGGCGAAGTCGGCCTCGCGCTGGTTGATGCCGTGCTCGTCGACCGAGTGGTGGTGGGCACGGCCGAGGTGCGCGTCGGCGATCGCGACGATCCTGGTCATCAGCCGGCTCCGTCCCTGTCGCTAGTCGTAGAAGCCGTCCAGGGCGCCGGCCGGGCGCGGCCGCGCGGCCTCGGGCTCCGGCACGCCGTGCAGCCAGTCCTCGTAGTAGTGGACCTTGGTGGGCAGGGCGAAGGGCGCCTCCGGGTTGGTCACCAGGGCCTCGCCGGGCATCAGCGTCTGGATCTCGGGGCCGAGGTCGGACAGGTCCTGCTTGGACGAGGAGCGCAGGATGGCGCGGTCGCGCTCGTCGGCCAGGCCGAGCACGAAGTAGGTGTTGAACTGGCTGAGCAGCTCCGGGTCGATCAGCTTGGGCTGCTGGGTGACGGCGCACAGGCCCACGTTGAACTTGCGGCCCTCCCGGGCCAGGCGGGGGAAGACGTTGAACTCGGCGTCGTCCAGCCGGGTCAGCACCCGCTGGGCCTCCTCGAGCGCCACCAGGGTGCGCGGCAGCAGCCCGAAGCGCTCCCGGTCGGCCCGGTAGGCCTCGGCGCGCTCGGTCAAGAGGCTCCGGGTCAGCAGGGAGGCGACCAGGGTCTCCTCCACCGCCTCCAGCCCGGACGTGTCGACCAGCACCACCTTGCCGTCGGCCAGGTCGGCGAGGACCTTGCCGGTGAGCGACTGGGAGGGGTCCTCGGTCATCAGCGGCAGGCGCACGATGCGCCTGGCGCGCCGGCACAGCACCTGGATGGTGGCCAGGGCGTGGCGGCCGAGCTCGGCGTCCTTGAGGTCCTCCGGCTCCTCCTCGGCCAGGCGCTTGAGCCAGGTGCCCGCCTCGCCCAGGAGGGCGTAGGCGCTCTCCAGCGCCTCCGACTGCGGGCCGGTGAACTTCCAGGCGGTGCGCAGGTCGTCGACGGTCAGCTCGGCCAGGGACAGGCGCAGCAGGCTGGCCTGCCCGGCCTTGGCGCTCGGGGAGTAGACCCGCAGCCGCTCGGCCGCCCAGGGGTGGTGGGCGAGGCCCTTGCGGCCTGCTCCCCCGCCGTGCAGGTACTCGCCGTGCGGGTCGAACAGCAGCAGCGCGTAGCGCCCGTGGGCGAGCAGGAGCTGGCCGGCCAGCACCTTCATCAGGTTGGACTTGCCCATGCCGGTGGTGGCGAAGACGCCGACGTGGCTCGGCAGCGTCTCGCCACGGATGCCGACGGGCAGGTCGATGGCGTCCTCGCCGGAGCGCAGCCGGCCGATCTCGACGTCGCCCATCTGGGCGCGCAGGAAGGCCAGGTCGTCCTGGGCCGGGGCGGCCACCTCGCCGAACTGGGAGGGCAGGCTCTTGGGCTTGTGGAAGCGGCCGTCGCCGCCGACGTAGCCGAGGCTGGACACCTTGGCCACCTTGTACAGGCGGCGCTCCAGATCGCGCAGGTCGGTCCGCTCGCCGGCCTCGTCCATCGACATCAGCCCGCCGGCGGTGCGCTCGGCCCAGCCCTCGTCGCTGGACTCCGAGCCGTAGGCGACGTCGGTGATGCGGAACAGGTAGCGGCGGCGGCGCTCCAGGTCGAGGCCGACGAGCAGCTCGCCGAGGAACAGGTCCTCGCCGTAGTAGGCGCGGAAGCGCACGTCGAGCACGGAGCGGCCGAAGATGCGGCCCTTGTAGCCGGGGGTTGCCGGGCCGGCGCGCCTGGCGGCGCCGTCGGGCGGGACGGCGGCGGCGAGCAGGGGGTCGAGAGAGGTGCTCGCCGCCCTTCCGGGAGGCCGGGATTCCGGTGGCATGGCGGGTCCTCGGGGCTCAGGCGTTCAGGGTCAGGTGGAAGTCGCGCATGACCAGGTCGACGTCGTCCTCGGGCATGCCCTCGCGGACGAACGCGGCGCGCAGGTCGCGGCGCAGGTCGGCGAGCAGGTGCCCGGGAAGCGCGACCACCTGGTGGACGCGGGCGAGCGGGTAGGGGTAGCCGAGGAAGGCGGGGTCGTCGGAGAGGCCGGCCAGCAGCGCGAACAGCTCGTCGGAGGTGCGCCGGCCGCGGACCGCGTCGACCCGGAAGGCGTAGGCGCCGCGCCGGGCCAGCCGCGCCACGTACACCTCCGAGCGCTGGTCGTGCTCGGCGCCGTTGTCGGTGACCTTCAGGTACCAGCGCGCGTCCGGGCCGACCTCGGCCTCGGCGCGGCGCCGCACGCGCAGCACCAGGGGCGCGTAGCGGCCCCAGCGCAGCTTGGACGACTTGGTCACGCCGACCAGGTCGATGCCGCGGTCGAGGGCGAGCTGGTGGATCGGCTCGACCCGGGAGGCGGGCAGGAACACCCCCGGGTGCAGGCTGCCGTCGACCAGCACCACGTCGCCGGGCGCGGCCTCGACGACCGCCTGCTCGACGCGGCGCCACTCGGCCAGCTCGCGCAGCACGTCGACGACGCCGCCGAGCTCGCCCAGCTCGCGCTCGCGCACCGCGCCCGCCTCGGCCAGGCCGCGTGCGTACTCGGCCCTCGCGTCGGTCTGGGTGAGCGCCTTGAGGATCAGGGGGTCGCGCTCCTCGCGGACGGTGCCGCGGTCGCGGTGCCAGACGGTGCCGGCGCGGTACGCCACCACCCAGAAGCTGCGCCCGTTGATCAGGCAGGCCGAGCCGCCGTCGATGGCGGCGACCGCCACGCCGGGCGCGGGGTTGCTGCCCATCTGCACGATGGCCGCGTCAGGGCGCAGCTCGACGAACCGGTCGTCGCCGAGCGTGACCGGCTCGTCGGCGGGGTTGTCGACCTGGGTGCCGGTGTCGGCCAGGAGCTTGGCAAGGTAGCCGGCGGCGTGCCGGACCCGGTCGCTGTAGTCCTCGACGAGCAGCGGGCGACCTCCCCTCTCGAACTGGTGTTCACGCGGAGCGTAACGGATGCGCGCGACGAGGGGAAGCAGTGCCGCAGTGTAGCAGGGGTGGCGTCGTCGGTCGCGGCCGCCGTCCTCAGGCCGGACTGGGCCGCTCCTGCCCGTCGAAGCCGAGCCGGGCGAACAGCTCGGCGTTGCGCTCGACCAGGTCGGGGAGGGAGGCAGCCGGGAGCAGGCGGACGGTCACCGCCGGCTGGTGGCGGTGCCGCTGGAGCTGGCTCGACATGGCCAGCACGGCCCCGACGTAGTCGGGCCCGTGGCCGGTGAGCGCCAGGACGCGCTCCTCGTCGGCGTCGTAGGTGAGCACGAAGTAGCTCGATGGGCTGCCACGGCCGTCCACCTACCAGGCATCGGGCACCCCGCGTGGGCGCTTGACCACGCAGCGTATGCCGCTCGATCAGCCGAGCGCGTCGGCCAGGCGGTCGAGCTGGTCGGCGCTGGCGACCGCGGGGAACAGCAGCAGCTCGTCGCAGCCGGCGTCGGCGTAGCCGCGCACCAGCTCGGTGACCGCGCGCGGGGTGGCGAGCACGCCCTCGGCGATGCGCTCGGCGAACGGCCCGGTGAAGGCGTAGTAGTCGCGCACGTAGTCGCGGCCGGCCTCGGCGGCGCCGCCGAGGGCGAAGTAGCCCATCCCCCACAGCGCCGGCGCGCCCGGCCGGCCGGCATCCGCCCAGGCCGCCCTGGCCCGCTCGGCCGCGCCGGCGAACGCCCGTGGCGGCCCGCCGCCGTGGACGTAGCCGTCGGCGTAGCGGGCCATCCGCGCCAGCGCGCCGCCGCCCTGGCCGCCGACCAGCAGCTCGGGCCGGCCGGCCGGGGTGTCGAAGCGGTCGCGGAGGTCGCCGAGCTGCTGGTCGAGGCGGCGGCCGCGGTCGGCGGGGTCGAGACCGGCGAGGTGGTAGTCCTCGGCGCGGGCGCCGACCGCGACCCCGAGGGTGAGCCGGCCGCCGGAGAGGGCGTCGACCGAGGCGGCCTGGCTGGCCAGCACGCCCGTCTCGCGCAGCGGCGCGATCAGGATGCAGGTCGCCAGGCGGATGCGGCTGGTCACGGCGGCGGCCGCGGCCAGCACGCAGAGCGGGTCGTGGTTGCCGTAAGCGAGCCGGTCGATCACGGCGAGGCTCGAGCAGGGGGTCGCGTCGGCCCGGGCGGCCCAGTCGAGCACCAGGTGCGGGTCGGCCCCCGGGATGCCGGCGGGCGAGCCGACGCCGACGCGGAGGCTCACGGCGCCGGGTCCTCCCACGCCTGGCCGGCAGCGGCGGCGCGCAGCCAGGCGGGGTCGGGCAGGCCCGGCCGGCCGAGCACGCACAGGTCGGCGTGCCCGCTGGCCAGGACCGTGTCGGCGTCGGCGGGGGTGGGCAGGCTGCCGGCGACCATGGTGGGCACGCCGGCGCCGTTGCGCACCAGGTCGGCCGCTGGCGCGTGGAAGGCCCGCCGGTAGTCCGGCCGCCAGACCGCCGTGGTCTGGCCGGCGGTCGCCTCGACCAGGTCGCAGCCGGCCTCGCGCAGCGCCGTGGCCGCCGCCACCGCCTCCTCGGGCGCGAGGCCGCCTGGCGCCTGGTCGTCGACGGTCAGGCAGACGGCCAGGGGCCGTCCCGCCGGCCAGCGCTCCCGCACGGCGGCGAGCACCTCAAGGGGGAAGCGCAGCCGCGCCTCCAGCGAGCCGCCGTAGCTGTCGCCGCGCCGGTTGGTCAGCGGCGAGAGGAACGTGCCGAGCAGGTAGCCCTGGCCGTCGTGCAGCTCCAGCAGGTCGGCGCCGGCGGCGGCCGCGCGTGCGGCCGCGGCGGCGAAGTGTTCCCGCACCGCGGCCATGCCGGCCTGGTCGAGCTCGGCGGGGACCGGACCGCCGGGCAGGTAGGGCAGCGGCGAGGCAGCCACCAGCGGCCAGCCGCCCTCGGCCAGGGGCCAGTCGGTGCCGAGCGTGCGCGGCCGCGTCGAGCCGCGCGGCCCGGCGTGGACGAGCTGCACGCCGAGGTGGGCGCGGCCGTCGAGCCGCTTGCGCAGCGCCGCCCAGCAGGCCTGCTGCGCCTCGTTCCAGAGCCCGGCGCAGCCGGCGGTGACGCGCGCCTCGGGCGCGACCGCCAGCAGCGTGGCCATGACCAGCCCGGCGCCGCCGGCGCCGGCCCGCTGCAGCTCGGTGACGTAGGCCGCCGACGGCAGCCCGTCGGCGGCGCCGTAGTCGGGAATCGGTGCCCATACCAGCCGGTTGGCCAGCCGCACGCCGGCGAGCCGCAGCGGCTGGAAGGCCGGCGACGGGGCGACCCGCGGCACGGCCGCAGCCGGCCCACCCGCGGCCTCGCCTGGTCCGGCGCTGGCCGGCGCCGCGGCGAACCAGCGGTCCAGGGCGTGGACGAAGGCGGGGTCGCGGCGGCGCAGGTTGTCGTAGCTGACCCGGCCGGAGCGGGCCAGCAGGCTGAAGGCGAACTGCGGCGGCGGGAAGCCGTGCCAGCGCGGCCAGGTCTCGAACCAGGCGCGGCTGGCCGCCGCGGCGGCCTGGGTGCGCTCCACCGCCGGCCGGCGCTCGCCCTCGTAGCGGGCCAGGGCGGTGTCCAGGTCGCGGTGGCGGTCGAGGGCGCCGGCCAGGGCGATGGCGTCCTCCATCGCCAGCTTGGTGCCGGAGCCGATGGAGAAGTGGGCGGTGTGGGCGGCGTCGCCGAGCAGGACCACCTTGCCGTGGTGCCAGGTGCGGTTGCTCACGGTGGTGAAGCCGATCCAGCGCGAGCGGTTGCCGACCAGCGGGTGGCCGTCCAGCTCGGCGGCGAACAGCTCCTCGCACCAGCGGATGCTGGCCGCCTCGTCGGCCTGGTCGAGCCCGGCCCGCCGCCAGGACGCCTGGTCGCACTCCACGATGAAGGTGCTCATGCGGGCGTCGTAGGGGTAGGCGTGGACCTGGAACCAGCCGTGGCGGTGGCGGCGGAAGACGAACGTGAAGGCCTCGAACGGCATGGTGGTGCCGAGCCAGATGTAGCGGGCGTGGTGCGGTTGGAGGGTCGGCCGGAAGGCCTCGGCCAGCCCCGCCCGGGTGGCCGAGCCGATGCCGTCGGCGGCCAGCACCAGGTCGGCGTCGCCGGCCGCGTCCGCCAGGGAGCCCTCGGCCCCGAACAGCAGGCGCACGCCCAGGTCCTCGGCACGGCGGCGGAGGATGCCGAGCAGCTCGCGGCGGGCGATGCCGGCGAAGGCGTTGCCGCCGCAGCGGACCAGCTCGCCCCGGTAGCGGATGTCGATCGCGTCCCAGTGGGCGAACGCGCCGGTGATCCGCTCGTGCGTCCAGGGGTCGGCCTCGTGCAGGTTGCTCAGGGTCTGGTCGGAGAAGACCACGCCGAAGCCGAACGTCTCGCCGGGCGCCTCGCGCTCCAGCACGGTCACCTCGCGGCCCGGGTCGGCCTTCTTCAGCAGGATCGCGGCGTACAGCCCGGCGGGACCGCCGCCGATCGAGACGATCCTCACCCGGGCATCCTCCTGATGTCCCGCAGGCAGCGCGACTGCGAGGGTCTGGCGGGCGGCTGGCTCACTCAGCTGTGGGAGCGGTGGCGACGACGGGGGACGATGGTACCGCCCATCTGTCCGGATGAACTGCGGATGCCCCGTGGGCAGGGTGACCGCGGCTGTGGCGGGCGCACTACCATGCGGGTGTCCGCTTGCTCGCGGGGTGGCGGCAGGTCTGGAGGTGGACGCGTGGAGACGTCAGCCAGCCCAGGGGTTGCGCTCGCCCAGGCGCAGGAGCGTCTGATGGCTGACGTGTCCACGCTCGCGCGCGAGGTGCTGGCGCGGCTGGCCGCCGCGGGGCGGCCCGGCCGGGTCAACCGCGCGCTGGTGGCCGCCCTCGGCGACCACGGCCTGCTCCCCCGCCTGTTCCCCAGGGAGGTGGGCGGCTCGGCCGACGGTCCCGCCTCCGCGCTGGAGCTGTGCCTGCTGCGCGAGGCGCTGGCGCGGGAGTCGACCGGGGCGGAGACCGCGCTGGCCCTGCAGGCGCTCGGCGCCTACCCGATCCTGGCCGCCGGCGGGGAGGCGCTCAAACAGCGCTTCCTACCGGCGGTGGCCACCGGCCGGGCGGTGGCCGCCTTCGCCCTGTCCGAGGCGGGCGCGGGCTCGGACGCCGCCGGGCTCGAGCTGCGCGCCGAGCCGGACGGCGACGGCTTCCGGCTGACCGGCGCCAAGCAGTGGATCTCCAACGCGCCCGAGGCCGACGTCTACACCGTGTTCGCCCGCACCACGCCGGGAGCGCGCGCCCGCGGCGTCACCGCGTTCGCCGTGCCGGGCGACGCCCCCGGGCTGAGCGGCGAGGCGATCGAGCTGCTCGCCCCGCACCCGGTCGGCCGGCTCAGCTTCGACCGCGTCCCGGTCGCGGCCGACCAGGTCCTCGGCCCGGTCGACGGTGGCTTCGCCGTGGCCATGGAGACCCTCGACCGCTTCCGGCCGAGCGTCGGCGCGTTCGCCGTGGGCATGGCCCAGGCCGCCCTCGACCTGGCGGTGGACCACGCCGCCACGAGGAGGTCGTTCGGCCGGCCGCTGCGCGACTTCCAGGCCGTCTCCCACCGGCTCGCCGAGATGGCCACCCGCACCCAGGCCGCGCGGCTGCTGGTCTACGCCGCGGCCGGCCGCTACGACGCCGGTGCCCAGGGCGTCACCCAGGCGTCGGCGATGGCCAAGCTGTACGCGACCGAGACCGCCCAGGCCGTGGTCGACGCCGCCGTGCAGGTCCACGGCGCCTCGGCCCTGGAGCGCGGCCACCCGCTGGAGCACCTCTACCGGGAGGTGCGGGCGCCGCGCATCTACGAGGGCACCAGCGAGATCCAGCGCGAGGTGATCGCCCGCGAGCTGTTCAGGGGCCGGCCCCGCTCCGGGTAGGCCCGGGACCCCGCGGCCGGCCCGCCCGCGGCGTAGTCAGTCGTCCAGGACGGGCAGGTCGAGCTCGCGCAGGCGTGCGGGGTCGGCGAGGATGTCGATCTCGACGATCTTGCCGTGCCTGACGGTGAAGCCCATGACCGAGAACGGCCGGCCGTCCGGTGCCCACGCGACGACGCCCGCGGCGCCGTTCACCAGCGCCGGCCGTGCCGACCGGGCGAACCGCGAGAAGCTCAGCGCCTGCTCGGCCACCGCCCGCGCGCCGCGGACCTCCCTGGTCACGCCCGCGGGCACGACACCGGTGTCCGCGCGGGCCACCACGTCGGGGTCGAGCACCGCCAGGAGCGCGGCGAAGTCCCCGTCGCGCGCGGCGGCCAGGAAGGCGTCGACGACGGCCTGCTGACGGGTCAGGTCGGCGTCGGGCACCGCGGCCGCGTGCTGCACCCGGCGGCGGGCGCGGCTGGCCAGCTGCCTCGCGGCGTCCGGGGAGCGCCCCACGATCGGCGCGATCTGGTCGAACGGCACGGCGAACATGTCGTGCAGCACGAACGCCAGCCGCTCGGCCGGCGCCAGCGTCTCGAGGACCACCAGCAGCGCCAGCCCCACCCCCTCGGCCAGCAGCGCCTGGTGCTCGGGGTCGATCACGTCCGCGCGGCTCACGACCGGCTCGGGCAGGTGCACGCCCAGCGGTTCCTCCCGCCGCGAGCTACGCGTGCGCAGCATGTCGAGGCACACCCGGGCGACGACGGTGGTCAGCCAACCGCCCAGGTTCTCGACGCCGCTGGTGCCGGAGCGGCTGAGGTGGAGCCAGGCTTCCTGGACGGCGTCGTCGGCCTCGGCGAGCGAGCCGAGCATCCGGTAGGCCACGGCCCGTAGACGGGTCCGGTGGTCCTCGAACCGCTCGGCCAGCCAGTCGCCCTGGTCCACGGTCAGATCCTCCGTTCGCCTTCCGTCACCGCAATGACGGACCCAACCCACCCGATGTGACAAGGCCGATCCTGCCGGCGAGTCCGCCCCGGGCCGGGGTAGTAGTGTCTGCTTCGAGCTGCCCGGCCAAGGAGGTGCGATCGCGTGAGTCCGTTCCGGGCCTCGGCGGGGCTGACCGCGAGCTGGGACCACTTCGTATACGACGAGCGCGACGGGGTCGCCACGGTCACGTTCGACCGTCCCGAGCGGCTCAACGCGCTGACCTTCGACACCTACGCCGACCTGCGCGACCTGCTGGCGGAGCTGCCGCAGCGGCAGGGCGTGCGGGTGCTGGTGCTGACCGGCGCCGGCCGTGGCTTCTGCTCCGGCGGCGACGTGCACGAGATCATCGGCGCCCTGCGCGGCCTCGGGCCGCGCGAGCTGCTCGAGTTCACCCGCATGACCGGCTCGGTGGTGCAGCGCCTGCGGGAGCTGCCGCTGCCGGTGATCGCCGCGGTCAACGGCGTCGCCGCCGGCGCCGGCGCGGTGATCGCCCTTGCCGCCGACTTCCGCCTGCTGGCCCGCTCGGCCACCTTCGCCTTCTTGTTCACCAAGGTCGGGCTCGCCGGGGCGGACATGGGCGCCGCCTACCTGCTGCCCCGCCTGGTCGGGCTGGCCCGCGCGACCGAGCTGCTGCTGCTCGGCGACCCCCTCGACGCCGCCAGCGCGGCGGCCGCCGGCCTGGCCAACCAGGTGGTCGACGACGACGCGCTGCCGGCGGCCACCGCCGCGCTGGCCGGCCGCCTGGCCGCGGGGCCGACGCTGGCCTACGGCGCCACCAAGGCGCTCCTCTCCCGCGAGCTGGACATGAACCTGTCCGGCGCGGTCGAGCTGGAGGCCGTCGCCCAGGCGCTGATGATGACCTCCGCCGACCACGCCGAGTTCTACGCCGCCTTCACCGAGGACCGCGAGCCGCGCTGGACCGGCCGGTGACCGGCCCCCACCGGATCGTCAATCCGGCCGGGCTGGCCCCGCCGAGCGGCTTCGCCCACGCCGTGGTCGCCGCCCCCGGCCGCACCGTCTACCTGGGCGGCCAGGCCGCCCAGGCACCGGACGGCTCGATCGCCGGCCGCGGGGTGGTCGAGCAGTTCGAGGTCGCCGCCGGCAACCTGGTCACCGCGCTGGCGGCCGCCGGCGGCCGGCCGGAGCACCTGGTCAGCATGCAGATCTTCGTGACCTCCGCGGCCGCGTGGCGGGCCGCCCTCGGCGAGCTGGGCGCCGCCTGGCGGCGCCACCTCGGCCGCCACTACCCCGCCGTGTCCCTCTTCGAGGTGGCCGGCCTGTTCGACCCCGCCGCCGAGGTCGAGCTCGTCGCCACCGCCGTGGTGCCCGACCAGTAGCGTGCCGCCGCCGCGGCCGGGCTGCCTGCGGGGCAGTCGTGGGGCTGGCACCACCGCAGCGAGTCGCCCGCCACGACCGCGGCCGGGCTGCCTGCGGGGCAGTCGTGGGGCTGGCACCACCGCAGCGAGTCGCCCGCCACGACCGCAGTCGGGCTGCCTGCGGGGCAGTCGTGGAATACTCGGTCGAAGGGCGCCCCGGCGGACAGGACGGCATCTCATGAACGAGCTCAAGGCCAAGGCCCTCGACTTCCTGGGGATCTCCGGCCACCTCAGCGAGGAGGAGCGTCTGGTCCAGGAGACGACCCGCCGCTTCGTCGACGACCGGGTGCAGCCGGAGGTGGCCACCTGGTTCGAGCGCGGCGAGTTCCCCCGCGAGCTGGCCAAGGAGCTGGGCGCGCTGGGCCTGCTCGGCATGCACCTGGAGGGCTACGGCTGCGCCGGCCTGAACGCGGTCAGCTACGGCCTCGCCTGCCTGGAGCTGGAGGCGGGCGACTCGGGGATGCGCAGCTTCGCCTCGGTGCAGGGGTCGCTGTCGATGTTCCCGATCTGGCGCTACGGCTCCGAGGAGCAGAAGCGCCAGTGGCTGCCGCGCATGGCCAGCGGCGAAGTGGTCGGCTGCTTCGGCCTGACCGAGCCGGACCACGGCTCCGACCCGGCCGGGATGCGCACCAGCGCGCGCCGCGACGGCTCCGACTGGGTCCTGAACGGCACCAAGATGTGGATCACCAACGGCGGCATCGCCGACCTGGCGGTGGTCTGGGCGCGCAGCGACGAGGGCGTGCGCGGCTTCCTGGTGCCGCGCGGCACCCCCGGCTTCTCCACCCGCGACATCCAGCGGAAGCTGTCGCTGCGCGCCTCGGTCACCTCCGAGCTGGTGTTGGACGACTGCCGCCTGCCCGCCGACGCGGCGTTGCCGGAGGCGCGCGGCATGCGCGGCCCGCTGTCGTGCCTGTCCGAGGCGCGCTACGGCATCATCTGGGGCTCCATGGGCGCCGCCCGCACCTGCTTCGCCACCGCGCTGGACTACGCCGGCAGCAGGGTGCAGTTCGGCCGGCCGATCGCATCGTTCCAGCTCACCCAGGCCAAGCTCGTCGACATGCTGCTCGAGCTGCACAAGGGGCTGCTGCTCGCGCTGCACCTGGGACGCATGAAGGACGCCGGCACCCTCACCCCGGAGCAGATCAGCTTCGGCAAGCTCAACAACGTGCGCGAGGCGCTGGCGATCGCGCGGGAGGCCCGCACGATCCTCGGGGCCAACGGGGTCACGCTCGAGTACCCGGTGATCCGGCACGCCAACAACCTCGAGTCGGTGCTCACCTACGAGGGCACCAGCGAGATCCACACGCTCGTGCTCGGCCAGGCGATCACGGGCACCGCGGCGTTCACGTAACAAGCGACCGCCGACGCTGCCAGAGTGGGTGGTCAGGCCGGATAATGCGTGGAGGACTTCACCAGGGGGATCTGGTCCGGGCGAGCCAGCGCCAGAGGGGAGGCCGCGCACTTGGTCGAGGCGATCGCTGAGCGCATCCTCTCGCTGCACGGCTGGGTCGCCCTGACCGTGGTGTTCCTGCTTCCCGCGCTCGAGGCCTCGGCCTTCATCGGCTTCCTGTTCCCCGGCGAGATCGCCGTGATCCTCGGCGGCGTGCTCGCCTTCCAGGGCCGCATCACCCTGCCGGCGACGCTGGCGGTGGCGATCGCCGGCGCGGTCGTCGGCGACACGGTCGGGTACTGGGTCGGCCGGCGCTGGGGCCGGCGCGTGCTCGAAGGCTCGCTCGGCCGCTTCGTCAAGGCCCACCACATCGACCGGGCCGAGCGCTACCTGGCCGACCGGGGCGGCGGCAAGGCGGTGTTCTTCGGGCGCTTCACCGCCGCGCTGCGGGTGATGATCCCCGGCCTGGCCGGCATGGCCCGCATGCGCTACCGCACCTTCCTGCTCAACAACATCGCCGGCGGCGTCGTCTGGGCGACCACCTTCGTGCTGCTCGGCTTCGCCGCCGGCACCGGCTGGCGCCGGGTCGAGGCGGCGGCCAAGCGGGCCAGCCTGATCCTGCTGCTGCTGGCCGTGGTGATCGCCGGGATCGTGCTCGTGGCGCGCTGGGTCGCCAACCACCCGGAGCGATTCCGGGCCTGGGTCGACGCGCAGCTCTCGCGGCCGCTGATCGCCCGCGTCCGCGTCCGGCGGCGTCGCGAGCTGGAGTTCCTCGCCCGGCGCTTCCGCCACGAGGGCGCGCTCGGCCTGTCGCTCACCGTGGCGGTGCTGGCCCTGGTGGCGGTGACGATCGTCTTCACCTCGATCGCCCTGGACGTGCTCGGCGCGCGCGAGCTGGCCCTGGTCGACCAGCCGGTGAACGACCTGTTCATGTCCCACCGGGAGGCATGGCTGACCCGGGTGATGCTGCCGCTCACCACCCTCGGTGGCGGGGTCACCCTCGCCGGCGTGATGCTCGCCGTGGGCCTCGCGTGGCGCTGGTACGGGAGCACCTGGCGGCCGCTGGTGCTGCTGGCCAGCGTCCAGCTCGGCGCGCTGGCCTGCGCGTGGACGGTCAAGACGGTGGTCCCACGGGTGCGGCCGCCCAACCCGCTGGTCGACACCGGGGCGGCGGGGACCTCCTTCCCGTCCGGCCACGCGGTCGACGCCGCCGCGGTCTACTGCATGCTGGCCGCGCTGCTGGCCGCCGGGCTGCCCCAGTGGGGCCGGAAGGTGGCGGCGTGGGCCACCGCCGTCGCGCTGGTCGCGATGATCGGCCTGTCGCGCCTCTACCTCGGCGCGAGCTGGCTCACCGACGTGCTCGGTGGGTCCGCCCTCGGCGCCGCCTGGATGCTGGTGGTGTGGACCACCGCGCAGACCCTCGGCGGCCTGCGCGAGAGCCGCCGCCCGCCGCTCGGCCGGGACGAGGCCCTCCTGGTGCCCGGCGGCGCCGACCCCGACCAGGAGCAAGACAGCCACTAGTGGAGGTGCCGATGGCCGAGGTGCTGGTGCTCAGCGAGGCGGACGTGACCGAGCTGCTCGACGTCGACGAGCTGCTGGCGGCGCTCGCCGACGCCTTCAGGGCGCTCAGCGCCGGGCGGTCCTCGGTGCCGCCGCGGGTCGCCGCGCACGCCGAGGCGGGCCTGCTCGGCGCCATGCCGGTGCACCTGTCGGGGGTCGCGCTCGGCGCCAAGCTGGTCGCGGTGTTCCCCGGCAACCACGCCGCCGGACGGCCTTCCCACCAGGGCCTGATCGCCCTGTTCGACGAGGCGGACGGCACCCCGCTCGCGGTGATGGACGCCGCGCGCATCACCGCGCTGCGCACCGGCGCCGCGGCGGCGGTCGCCGCCGGCGCGCTCGCCCGCCCGGACGCGGCGGTGCTGGCGATCCTCGGTGCCGGCGTGCAGGGCCACTCCCACCTGGAGACCTTCCCGCACGCGCGCGACTTCCGCGAGATCCGCGTGGCCTCGCGCACGCCGGCGCACGCGGCCGCGCTGGCGGCCCGCCACCCGGCGGCCCATGCCGCCGGCTCGTTCGCCGAGGCGGTGCGCGGCGCCGACGTCGTGGCCTGCTGCACCGACACGCGCGAGCCGGTCCTCGACGCCGCCTGGCTGGCGCCCGGCGCCCACGTCAGCTCCGTCGGCGGCACCTTCGGTCCCGAGCTCGACGCCGAGACCATCCGCGCCGGGAGCCTGTTCGTCGAGTGGCGCGGCGCCGCCACCAACCCACCCATCGCCGGCGCGCACGAGCTGCAGGGCGTCGACCCGGACGGGATCACCGAGATCGGCGAGGTGCTGGCGGGCACCCGCCCCGGCCGCACCTCCGCGGACGAGCTGACTGTCTACAAGTCGACCGGCCATGCGGTCGAGGACGCGGCCGCCGCACGGCTCGTCTACGACCGTGCCAGGCGGACTGGTACCGGCGTCTCCGTCACGATTTAGCCGCTCCGCCGGCGACGTCGCCTCCGGCTACTGGGTCCCGCGGCTGCGGTTCACACCGTCGACGGCGCCGTCGAGACGCTGGCCATGTACGGCGGCGTGCCCGCTCCGGCACGCCCTGGCGAGCAGGTGATGGTCCTGTACGACCCGGACCGGCCGAGCCGGGCACAGGTGGCCGACCGGAACCTCGCCAGCGGCGGCTGCCTCGCCGGCGCCATGCTCGTGGTCGGCGCGGCCTTCGTCGGGTTCGGCCTGCTGTTCGGCGCGATCGCCGCGATCCTGCTCAGGCTCTGAGACCGTCCGGCAGCAAGGCGAGACCTGGGCCAGGATGGTCCCGTCGGCCGTGCGTCACGGCCGCGGGAAGGAGGCCATGACGGTCGCGCGGCAACCAGCGCCCGTGCGCCAGGGCGTCACGCTCTCGCGGCTGGCGTTCCTGGCCGCCTGCGGCACGTTCCTGCTGATCGGCGCGCTCGCCGCCGCCTACGGCCCGCTCCTGGGGCAGCTCACCCGGCGTTTCGACGTCGGCCTGCCGACCGCCGGCGTGGTGCTGAGCGCGAACTTCGCCGGGGCGCTGCTCGGCGTGGCCGTCGCGATGGCGGTGATCGAGCGCGTCTCCGGGCGGCTCGCCATGGCGGGGGCGCTGGGCGTGCTGGCGCTCGGCTGCGCCGCGGTCGCCGTGGCGCCGTCCTGGCCGACCCTGCTGGCCGCCGTGCTCCTGGTCGGCTTCGGCGCCGGCACGCTCGACTTCGGGCTGAACCAGTTGCTGGCCCACAGCGCGGGCGGTGAGACCGGCACCTCGGCGAGGCTCAACGTGGTCCACGCGCAGTACGGCGTCGGGGCGGTGCTCGGGCCGCTGCTGGTGGCGGCGACGGGCGATGCCGCGCTGCCGATCGTGTTCACGGTCGCGGCCGGCGTCGCGGTCGTGCTGGCGCTGGGCCTCCGTGGCATGTCCGGGCGGCTGCACGCGCCGGCGGGCGTCGGCGGGCGCGCCCGGACGCTCGGCCTGAGCCCCCTGGTCGCCGCGTTCGTGGTCGCCTACATCCTGTACCTGGGCGTCGAGGTCGGCGTCGGCGGGTGGATGCCGACGCACCTGCAGCGGATCGGCTACGGCGCCGGGACCGCCGCCACCCTCACCGCGGCCTTCTGGTGCGCCCTGGCCGCCGGGCGGCTGCTGGTGGCGCCGCTCACCCGCCGCGTCGCGCCCTCGGTGGTCGTCCTGACCGCGGCGGCCGCGGCCGTGCCCGCGCTGCTGCTCGCGGTGATCGCGCCGGCGGCGCCGGTCGCCTACGTGCTGGCCGGCCTGGCGATCGCCCCGGTCTTCCCCACCGGCGTCGCCTGGCTCGCCCAGCTCGACCCCGACAACCCGCGCAGCACGTCCTGGCTCCTGGTCGGCTCGATGCTCGGCGGGGTGCTGTTCCCACCCGCGGTCGGCGCCGTGATCGTCCACTTCGGCGCCACGCGCTCCCCTGTCGTCCTGGCCGTGCTCGCGGCCGGCAGCCTGGCCGCCTTCTCGGCCGCCGCCCGCCGCCGGTCCGTCCCGGTCTGAGGAGGAGCCTGCCCACCAGGGGGCAAGGAGTTCGGCGGCCCGGTAGCCACGCGGCCTGGTGGCGCCCCGAAAGGGCCTGCGCCAGGCCCCTAGGTGGTTGACCGGCGGCAGGGCGGTCGCCTCAGCGCGTGGTGGTGGCAGGCCCGGCGCGGCGTACCAGCGGGCCGGGTTCTCGGCGACGGGGAGGGTCGGTGGAAGCGGTGTCATGCGGCGGGTGGAGAGTGGCCGCGGTAGGGATGGTGGCGTGCTGGTGGAGTGAGGGTGGCCTGGCCGCTAGTGGAATCGCGGCGCAGTTGCCAGCCGCCTTCGTGGACGGCCAGGTGGTGGGTGCGGCACAGCAGCACCAGGTTGTCGAGGCTGGTCGGGCCGCCGTGGAGCCAGTGGTGCAGGTGGTGGGCGTCGGTCCAGGGCGGCGGGCGGTCGCAGCCCGCCGCGATGCAGCCGCGGTCGCGCAGGGCCAGGGCGCGGCGCAGGGCGGGGGTGATCACGCGGGTGGCGCGGCCCAGGTCGAGCAGTTGGGTGGGGGCGCCCAGCGGCGGCGGTAGCAGCGCGATGGTGTCGCGGAGCCGGGTGGCCAGCCCGCCGCCGTCCTCCGCGCCACGGGGCTGACCGGTGTCGGCCGAAGTGGGGTGGCGGTGGACGATTGCGCGGGTGATGGTGGCGTCGCAGGCCAGCCGCCGGGAGGTCTCGGCCGAAAGGGTCCCGCCCCAGCCGCCCACTCCGCCGGTCCCGCCGGTCCCGCCGAGCCCGCCAGGCTCGGTGAGGAGGCTGGCCAGCTCGATGGTGACGGTCAGCTGGGGCCGCAGCCCGCCGCCCTGGGGCAGCCGCCCGGCCTGCAGGGCCTGGCGGGCCAGCTCCCCGAGGGCGTCGGCGCGCCGCTGCGCGGCGGTGCGCGCATCGTCGGGGCCGGCCGTGCGAGTGGGGCCAGGGCGGCCTGGGCGGCCTCGCCGGCTTCGGGGTCCAGCAGCCCGTCGACGGCGACCATGCCGTCAACCGTGGCGGCGAGCCACAGGCCCCGCCGGTCCAGCCGCGCCCGGCACGCTGCTCGGCCTTCTCAGGATCGATGACGTCGCGGAGGTGGACGGCCAGCCGGCGCAGCCGGCCCGGGTCCAGCCGCCGCGCGGCGTCGACCAGGACCGGCTCGGCCTCGGCGACCTTGGTGGGGGGCAGGTCGTGGGTGGCGTCGGCCAGGGT
>WNFU01000571.1_pt1 | contig 60425 bp, 64 predicted proteins | sample 5400121 | NCBI WGS metagenome assembly WNFU01 (sample SAMN13153360, study PRJNA577476) | soil metagenome | isolation source: 100 cm soil or saprolite under grassland replicate 1 | place: USA:California | collected 2016-06-15 | reverse complement strand
TGCAATTGCCTCGGACTCAACAAAAATGTCCGGGTAAGCTCGATGGTTTTTTTGTAGGTTTGTAAAAATGCCGTGCAGTCGCTGCAAGCTTTGAGGTGAGTTTCAAACGCCGATAGTTCTTCAAGATCGAGACGGGAAGCTAGGTAATCGGCGCTGAATTCAACTACTCTTTTGCACGTGTTGGGTGCCTCACCAAAACTACGGGACCGCGTCGTGATTCGGGAACCGATGGTTTTTTTACCAGCAATACGATGACGGTTCCGGCGGTCCAATGTGGTAATGGCGCGAATGGCTGTGCCCCCCCTTAGTCTGAGCTCGAACTTGTGATCCCTTTTACCTGGGGCTGAGCGTGGTCTAGGGACCGGCTCGCCGAATTCCGTGCGACCACTGTGAGGTGGCCGCGAGTCGAACCGGAGTCAACGACCGCACCAGCCTGACGTTGTAGCAGTCGAAGATGTTCTTCAACGCCGCGAGCACCAAGGTGTCATCTTTCGTCAGGTTGGTAAGCTCTTGGAGCAGATCCATGAAAGTCGTCGTGATCAAGGTTGTCTTTGGCCGGACCGCTCGTGTCAATTCCGTCGGTTTTAGTTTCACGTTTTCCCTCCCAAGTATTGCGCTGGTAGATTAGATGCCCCGGCTCGCTGGAAAGTTACACAGCCAAGAGGCTTGGCAGACGAAAGCGGAGTTTGGATCGGTCAAAAGGCGGGAGAAACGATTAAACGTATACCGTGGCTCGGCGGGGCGCCGATCCTCCGCGCGCGAGGCTTTATTCCTCGGATTACGCCGCGTCGACGCTTTTCCGCCGCTCCCAGATTATTTGGATCTGTCGTCGAGTAAAGTTATGATCTGATCGCGCAATTCGAGCTACATCGTGCGCAACTCGCGAGTGTCTCTTGGCTTTCTGTTGCCTTTCAGAAGTGCGGCACGCTCGTGGTCGCGAATCTGGTCCAATCGAGCCTGAAACCACGTAGCTCGCGGCCAAGCCCAACGAACCTGCGGCAACTGGTCGCCATTGTAATAGCCTTCATTCACCGGACTTTGGCTGAAAACGGCTTCCCAAGTGTTCATGATCTACTCCCTCCTCGCTATGATTCTACGTTGGTGTCCCGGAAAACGGATGCCCCGGGAGCGATTCGGCTTTTAAAAATTAGCCAGCCTGCAATACTTGCATTTTGCTGAAGTGTAAGCAAGCAAGATTGATCAGCCAGTGAACTGGCTCGCGAGATAAAACAAACAGGCGAGGATTCGTTGCATTTTCTTGCGTAAGAAAGCGAGCACGTTATTGCGAACTTTGGCAGGAATCGCTGGATAACTAATTGAGCCCGCGACCGACACGGTTTTCTTATAGGTGGTTAAAAAATTTACGCAGTCGGGACAGATCCTCAAATGCTGCTCGAACTCGCGCGTGAGGCGCGGACTGAGCCGGTCAGTTACGTAATTAAAGATCAATGCACTCATCTGCTTGCAGGTTTTGCCAGTCGGCCTCTTGGGGGCCCGCGTTCGCTTTGGCATATCGCGATCCTTCTTCTACTCAGGCTGCGGAATAGCCGAGCTGTACGGCCAATTTTCCGCGCAAGAAGAGCCGGGCGCGGTGCAGCCTGGTCTTTACCGCCGATACGGTAAGCCCCAGTGTAGCAGCGATTTCCTTGTCGCAAAGACTCTCGAGATCGCTCAGCACGACAACGCTCTTATCGAGTGGTTTCAATTGAGCCAAAGCCTGCGCCAGCAACTTTTGCAATTCATGCTTGGCGTATTTCTCATCGAGCGTGTCGGACCAGTCTACTACTGGACGAACTGAGTGGTGTCCGTCTTCTTGAAACTTGGGCAAGAATTCCTCGTATTCGACCTCTTTGTTCTTTTTGCTTCGGCGGATCTTGCCCAGCGCGGCGTTCACTGTCAGCCGGTAAAGCCAAGTCGAGAACTGGGAATTGCCTTGGAAGGATTTGGCTTTTCGATAGACCGTCCAGAAAACGTCTTGGATCACTTCTTCCGTATCGGCGGCTTCTCCAAGAATGCGATGCGCGATATTGTAAAGCTTCGCCGAATAGAGGTTGAAAGCCTGTTCCAGCGCGCTCTGGTCGCCCGCTTTGAGTCTGGTGATCAGGCTCGCGTCCGCCTCCGCTGTGTTGCCGCGCCGCGGCGAAATACCAGTCCTAGCTTGCGCCGGCCGTCGGGCAGTGCGCGGCGACCCTGTGGTCTGCGCCTCGGCAAAGTTAGTCTGAGCGGCAAAATGATTCTCAGCTGACATAAACGCCTCCTCGTTTTCTGACACAGGTCCGTCAAGACATCCCTGTTTCATTCCCCTGCCTCTCCGTTACCGATAGTTTCCAAAAGCATTGCGATGAATGGCGAGCAGTGAATGATTCTTAGATCGTCGCCGCGCAGCTTCATAAGTTCGCGCGCCGCTTGATCGTTCATGAATTCGACGCCGCCCATATCGACGATGATGGTTCGCCCGACGCCATCACGATGAGTGGAAAGGGCATTGGCCAACTCGTCAAACTCCTCATTCGATAGCGTGCCGTCGAGTCTGAGTCTTACCGTTTTCTCGTTCTCAAAGTTCTCGGTGATTCTGAGCATTGTGTGCAACTCCGTGCGATTTGATGAGAACATAGGGCAGAGATTGTGCCAACGTGTTAACTAGCCGAAATTATTAAAAAATTTGGTTTTTTCAGACAGGAGCTGGTGATATTTCGCTGTGATATTTCGCGACGGTTGCGAAATATCGCGGCGAGCGCTATGTAGGCTGATGGCCAGAAGGTCAGAGGAGACTTGGGCGGGTGTTCAAAAAAGAGGTTGCGCTAAATAAACAAGGCAAGACCTTAATGAGCGAGAATAACGAATCGAGCTGCGCCGAAGAACTGCTGCGCAGAGTAACCGAAGGCACTGCCGCTTTGACCGGCAGCGATTTTTTTCACTCAATGGTGCGCCACCTGGCCAATGCGCTGATGGTTCGTTACGCGTTCATCGCCGAATGCACTAACGGGCCCAACTCGCGAGTGCATACCTTGGCCTTTTGGAACGGCGAAGATTCTACCGAGGACATCGCCTTCGATATCCATGGCACGCCGTGCGAGAACGTGATCGCCGGGCAAGTCTGCACCTATCCAGAGCGGCTCCAGTCGCTCTTTCCTGAGGACAAAGATCTTGTCAGTCTCGCAGCCGAAGGTTATTTGGGGGCACCGCTGTTTGGCGCTGGGGGGCACGTCATCGGACACTTGGCCGTGTTCGACATCAAACCGATGAAAGTCTCGCCAGCCGAGGTATCGATCTTGAAAATCTTCGCCGCCCGGGCGGGCGCTGAGCTGGAGCGGGTACGCGCCCAAAGAGATGTCACTCTGCGAAACGCGGAGCTTGCCGCGCTGCTTGATATCAAGCAGGCGATTGGCCGCCATCTGGAGCGCGATCAATTGTTCGGCGCCATTGCCGGCTGTCTGAAGAGCTTGGTACCGACCGAGCACTTTGGTATCGAGTTGCCGATTGAGGGCGACAAACTGCAAGGGCATATCCTATCGACGATCCCGACGGACGGCGCGCCGACTGAGCCGACGGTGTTGCCGGCACCGGGCACTGCTTGTGACTGGGTAGTGCGGAACCGAGTCTGGTTCGTCGCTGATTCCCGGGACGAGTTTCGCGAGCGTTTTCCGGTCACCTTTGAAGTTATGACGAGCCAAGAAATGGAATCCCTCTGTGCGCTCCCATTGGTCAGCAACGATCATGTCCACGGCGCGTTGTTCTTTATGGCGGCCGCCAAAGGCGCCTACCGGGATGTGCGGCGGGAATTTCTCGATCAAGTGGCTAGCCAGATCGTCATAGCCATCGAAAACATGAAGTCCTTCGAAGAGATCGCAACTCTCAACAGGGCCATTGTGGACAGCACTGCCCGCCAACGAACGATTCTCGATATTAACAACGCTATCGTGACCAAGCTAACCCGCGACGAGGTTTTTCGGGCAATCTGCAACGCTTTGGGTCGAGTCGTACAGTACGATCGCATCGCGCTTTCGCTCTATGACGTTGAAACCGGCGCCTTGCGCCTGGTCGCTTACGAAGGGCCACTACGAACCAACTATTCTCCGGTGGGCAACGTACACGATCCTGACGATAGTCACGTAAGCTGGGTGTTCGCTCACCAGCGGCCTCTGTTGCGGAGCGATCTGGAGACCGAAAGACAGTTTTCTTCAGAAGAACGGGCGGTGAAGAATGGTTTTCGCTCGTTGTGCGCGCTGCCTTTGGTGGTGCGCGCGCGCAGCATCGGTGCCATTACGGTTGCGAGTCTCAACAATCGGCAATACAAGCAGTCCGACGCCAATTTTCTAATGGAGATCGCGAATCAAATCGCCATCGCCGTGGATAATTTGCGGGCGCATGAGGAAACCGAGGCGTTGAAGGCGAGATTCGAAGCGGAAGCGGTTTATCTCCAAGAAGAAATCAAGACCGAGCACAACTTCGAAGAGATCATCGGTCAGAGCGCATCGTTACGAGACGTGTTGCGAAAAGTCGAGCAGGTGGCGCCAACCGAAGCAACGGTGTTGATTCGCGGCGAAACCGGCACGGGGAAGGAGCTTCTGGCGCGCGCCGTCCATGATCGGAGCCGGCGCAAGGATCGACCCCTGGTCAAAGTGAATTGCGGCTCGATTCCCTCCGGGCTGGTGGAAAGCGAGTTATTTGGACATGAGCGGGGTGCGTTCACGGGAGCGAGTCAACGGCGTATCGGCCGGTTTGAGTTGGCCAATAGTGGGACGATATTTCTCGACGAAGTCACTGAGCTGCCGCTCGATACTCAAGTGAAACTTCTGCGCGTGCTTCAGGAAGGAGAGTTTGAGCGGGTCGGCAGCAGTCAGACCATCAAAGTGGATGTGCGAGTCATCGCGGCTACCAACCGCGACTTGAATGAAATCGTCAAGAACGGGAGTTTTCGTGCCGACTTGTTTTACCGGCTTAACGTATTTCCGCTCGAATCACCGCCGCTGCGGGAGCGCAAAGGTGATATCCCATTACTGGTGAATTTTTTCTTGAGCAGGTTTGGCAAAAAGCTCGGCAAAGAAGTGCGGGGAGTATCGCAAAAATCGATGCAGAGTCTGGTCCAATACAACTGGCCGGGAAACATTCGTGAATTGCAAAACGTTATCGAGCGGGCGGTGGTGGTGGCGCGTAGCCCGATGGTGCAGATCGACGACTCGATGCTATGCAGCGAAACGGGTTCGATGGAAACCTCAACGATCGATACTTTGGAGAACGTCGAGCGCAGCCACATTGTGCGCGCGCTGACGGAAACTCGGTGGGTGATTCACGGTAAAAAAGGCGCCGCGGAAATCTTGGGAATTAATCCAAGCACGCTCCGCTCGCGGATCGATAAACTTGGCATTAAGAAACCCTCGGCGCGCTAGACTTACTCGCTGGACGGATGACCTCAGGATCACATGTCGCCCCCACCTGAGCTCCCGCCATGGTAGCGGTTCAATTCGTCGCGGCGCGCCTGGTCAATTTCGTTTTCGATTTTGAGGCCTAACTCCTCGACTCTTGGAATTACGCTGCTCCAGTCCATCTGTGGCGCGGAAACCGCTTTTATCAGTGCCAGCAGCTCGGTGCTCAGCTGGCCGGAAGGATCCCAAAATTCGCCCGCCACAGTGAAGCGTTTGATGTACTCGATGCGGTTGTAGACTCCCTGCAGTCCTGCTTGAATCTGTTTGCGGTTGGTTTCATTCATCTGCTTGCGGGCGCCGATGAGGCCAACGTAGAGCCGAGCGACGTCGTCGTCCTTGTTTTGTGCGAGAGCACGATCCAGGGCTTGACGAGCGAGCGAATATTTCATGGTCCCGTAGTAGGCGCGGCCGACGTAGGTCCAAGCGCTCTCTTGCAGCGGCGAGCCGCCGTTTTTGCTGTCGAGCGCCGCGGCCTGCTCGAAGTGGTGCACAGCGGCTTCCGGATTACCGGTGAGAAGCGCGAGTCTGCCCTCTTGGATTTGGTGCGCTGCTTGCGAGCCGGCGCAGCCATACACCGACGCGAGAAGTAACAATCCGAAGATCAAAGCCGTTAGGTTCATCGATCTGCTGCTGTCAGCTTTTATTGATCGTCTAACGATACCGGCAATTGATCATCTTAATATCATGCCCGAATCCGGTGCATAAATGGATAGAATGACGCGTCAGCCCAAAGACGGCAATAAGTGCGGCAAGGAGACTGACTGATCGACAAGCCTAACGGCTCGGCGCCGTCAGCGCCTTAAGAATTAGTCGCGTCGCGAAGAACGACGACCACTTTACGAGCAGCCGGTAACTAAGGAGTAGAGTTAAAACTATCCCATACTGGACGGGGCGGCTTATATCCGCCTTCACCAGCCAATAAAAGTGAATCACGCCGGCGATGGCTGCGAGATATACTAAGCGGTGCAGTTGCTGCCAGCGTTTGCCGAGGCGGCGAATCATACGCGCACTCGAAGTGAGCGCCAGCGGGATCATCATCACGAAGGCAGTGAATCCTGCGGTGACGTAAGGCCGCTTGACAATATCTTTGGCGATCCTGTTGAGATCGAAGAAATGATCTAGACCGACAAAAGTTGAAAAGTGGAGCAGGGCGTAAGAGAAAGCGTATAGCCCAAGCATGCGGCGAAACTTGATCAATTCGTTCCAGCCGGTGATCCGCCGCAACGGCGTGACAGCCAAGCTCGCCAATAAAAATATCAGTGCCCATGAGCCCGTGAAGCGGGTGATCGTATCGATGGGATTTGCGCCGAGATCGGCGTTATAGGCGCGATAGGCGAGCTGGCCGAGTGGAACGAGACAGACTAGAAAAGCAGACGGTTTGAGCCAGGAAAACATAAACACAAATTTTAACTGTTTAATTTTAGTGTCCTGAGTTAGAAGTTCATTCAAGAGGTCATTCGGCTTTTTCCGTCATGCCGGTGAAAACCGGCATCCAGGAAGGGCGCATGCCATGCGCCCCTACTGAAATTCTTGGATTGCGGGTCGCGGTAGCTATCGCCAGCTTGCCCGGAATGACGCCCGAACTATTCAACGATTACGGAAACATGACACTAGTAATATTTCTTGAGGTCCATTCCCTTGTACAGACTTGCCACCTGCTCACCGTAGCCGTTGAACATGAGCGTCTTTCGGCGAAGAAATTCGCCGATGCGCCGTTCGCTGGCCTGGCTCCAGCGCGGATGATCGACTTCCGGATTGACATTAGAGTAAAAGCCGTATTCCTGGGGCTGCATCATGTTCCACGACGCGGCCGGTTGCTTCTCGACGAAGCGCAGTTTGACAATCGACTTGATGCTCTTAAAGCCGTACTTCCACGGCACGACCAGGCGCACCGGGGCGCCGTTCTGCGCCGGCAGAACTTCGCCATATAAGCCCACTGAGAGAAGGGTCAGCGGATGCATCGCTTCGTCCATCCGCAGCCCCTCGACGTAGGGCCATTCGAGCGCGCTGCCAAAAATACTCGGCTTTTGACCAGGCATGCGCTTGGGGTCATGGAGCGTGACGAATTGAATGAATTTAGCGTTGTTGGTGGGCTCCACTTGATTGATCAAAGCACTAAGCGGAAATCCTACCCATGGTATCACCATCGACCAGGCTTCGACGCAGCGTAAACGGTAAATCCGCTCTTCGAGCGGGCTCAATTTCATGATGCCATCGATGTCCAAGGTCTTTGGCTTTTTCACTTCGCCTTCGACAGTTACGGTCCACGGTCGCGTCGTCAAGTACTTCGCGTTCTGCTCCGGATCTCCTTTGTCGACGCCCAGCTCGTAAAAGTTGTTGTACGACGTGATGTCCTTGAATGAATTGATTTTCTCGCTGGTGTCGTACGCCGGCGGCCCCTTCTTTAAATTCTTCAGCTTTTCGCCAGCAAGAGATTCACGTGGCGCTGCCACCAGGTCGATGCCCGCCAACGCTGCGCCGGCAGTGAGCGCTACAGCCGACGCCGACGCGATGAATTGGCGACGGTTTAGATATAATTCTTTTGGCGTGATCTCAGAAGATTTTATGTCTACTGGCTTTTTAATCAGCATCGCTTGTCCTCCACGACTATCTACGCATGGTTGCTGACAACAGATTGTCTGTCAACTTCCCTCTGCGAGCAGCTGTTTGATGACCGATTCGGTTTTCTGGTAAGCACCCTCGCCGACATGGCTGTAGCGGATCACGCCTTTTCTGTCGACCAGGACGATGGTTGGCCAAGCCCAGACGCCAAAGCGTTTCCAAATATCAAACCCGTTGTCTTGCACAACCGGAAATCTGATGCCCAACCGCGCAATTGCTTCCTGCACTTTAGCCAATGGCTTCTCCCAAGGAAACTCCGGCGAATGGACGCCAACAATGGTCAGGCCGGCTGGTTGATACTTATCATGCCCACTCCCGCAACTGCGGGATGATGTTTCGACAGTTAATTCAGCCATAGGTCCAAAATTCTACCAAAACCACGCGGTCCTTTAAGTCTGCCATGGCCAGCGGCTTGCTGTTGATCCAATTTTCCCCGCCGACGTCCGGGGCGACCCTTCTGACTGTGATGGCCGTGCCGTGCTTCGGCCACAACGTCCAGACAGCGAGAGCTAGCCCGATTAAAGCCCAGAAAGCAGCGAACCGAAATACTTCGCAGCGACGCTCTCTTTGATCTGTCCGGAGTTAATGTATTTTTGTGCGCTACCTATTGGATGTGATCTGGCTGGAGTCCGGCGGAGTTTCGAAATCTGTATCTAGATCAACAACATGTGAAGTTTTTCTAAGGATCTCGATGAGCGCCAGTCGGGCCAGATTGTAAGCCTCTTTATCATTATCGGAGAATTCGAATGCGACTTCGCTGGCAGCCGCTATCAGTTGTCCCAAAGTGGTATCAAGTTTGGCCGCATGGCGTTTTTCCATTGATTTATTCGCTCCTTTCATGAGCCTCGTTGCCCTCCAGTTTTGCTTTTACCGGGGTCTCTCATTTCTTTAGACGAAGGCCAAGGGGAAAAGTTGTCGGGCTAAACTCGAAGTCTCACGGCTACTTCCATCCGAGCCGCTGCGTAGTCGGGCCGAACGAGAAGCTAGTCTTCCTCAGGCAAAAGCGGCGCAGCTTCCTCAACCTTGTAAAAGACTGGAAGTTGTCTGGCACGCTGGTATTCCTCACTGCTGAGATAGCCGACGCTGGCGAGCCGGCTGAGAATCACGTTTCGACGGTGCAATAGATTTCGCTCGCGCGAATTGCGCGGGCTGGGTAGTAGCGCGGCGAGAGTCGCTGCTTCAAGCGGATCTAACGATGCGGCGGACTTGCCAAAGTAGAAGCGCGCGGCCGCCTCGGCCCCGTAAATATTTCGGCCAAATTCGACGACGTTCAGGTAGATCTCAAAGATTCGCCGTTTCGAGAGCTTTTGTTCGAGTTGCCAGGCGATAATGAGTTCTTTTATTTTGCGCAGCGGATTTTTCGACGGGCTCAAGTAGAGATTTTTTGCCAGCTGCATGGTGATCGTGCTGCCGCCGCGGCTGAAGCTCCAAGTTTCCCAGTCCTTTTTCAGCGATGCCCTGAGTTCGTTCAAGTCGATGCCCTTGTGGCTGTAGAACGCGGCGTCTTCGCTAATCAACACAGCCTTTTTCAAGTGTTCCGAGATCGCACTATAAAGTATCCAGTTTTGTTGGCGTGGGCTGCGGATATTTTTCTTCTTGTACTCTTCTTCGCGCAGCTCCATTAGCGCCGTCGTCTTGGGATTTTTCTGCTTCAGTTCCGACACGTCCGGAAGTGTGTAATAAATGTAAAAACCCAAGCCGACGCTGACGGTCATGAGCACGCTTCTAAGAAAGACTTTTTTCATGAATATCGAAGACGCAAAGCGCCTTTCTGGTCATCGACGACATCGGATAGTTGGTTAAATTGGACCGTTGGATCCAGCGCCAATGCGGGGCAGGAAAGCGCATCTCAGTGGCAGGATGATAATCAAAGAGGTAAATCGGCGCGCGAATGCGGCGGTACGTGATGCTGTGGCGGAATTCGCCGATTTTCCGTGCCATCGAGAATTCAGTGGGGAGAGCGCGCAATTCTTCCCGACAGGTAGTTTCCAGTTCGTTTCGCTTCATGGCTTCGCCGCCAGGAAATTCCCAGAGATGCGCCAGGAGACCTTTGGCGGCGCGACGACGCAGCAGAAGCTTGTCGCTGTGACGAACAATCGCCAGTGGCCAAGTCACAGCGCTGATGGCAGTTGCGCTTCGCTCCTGCGACACTGTGGCTAAATAATTGCCGGATCGCGCGGCGCAATCGGCAGCCACCGGACACGCCGCGCAATCCGGCTTTTGCGGCGTACAAAGGGTTGCGCCCAGTTCCATCAAAGCCTGATTGAAATCTCCCGGCCTGGAGCGTGGCACGAGTTGGAGCGCGCGGATATGAAGCCCGGCGTTGTCCGTCAGATCGAAAAGACGGTTGAGAACGCGACGCGCGTTGGCATCGAGCGCCGGGTAGCGTTGCTGATAGGCGATGCTCAACACCGCGCCAGCGGTATAATCGCCGATGCCCGGCAGAGCGCGTAGCGCATCATGATTGCGGGGAATTTTTCCATCGTAGCGCTGCACGAGCAGGCGAGCGGCCTGCTTCAGATTCTCGGCGCGGCGGTAATAGCCGAGGCCGGACCACATGCGCAGAATGCGTTGTTGCGGCGCCCGCCCAAGCGCCTCGACGGTGGGAAATGCTTTTAAGAATCTGCAGTAATAAGGGACGACGGTCCTGACCTGGGTTTGCTGTAACATGGTTTCGGCGACCCAGATCGCGTAGGGATCTCTGGTCTTTCGCCAAGGCAGATCGCGTTTGTTCTTGTCATACCAGCGCAAGAGTCGGCGGCGGATCGGGGCGAGATTTTTGGCGGACATCAATGCAGTTCGGTGAGTTTTCGGTTATAAAGCACTTTAAACGAAAAGAGCATTGAAGGAAACTCACGTCGCGCCGTGCTGCCGATTCTCTTCGGTCTTCTGACATCCCTTTGTTTCGCGATCGCCAGTTTGCTCGCGCAGCGCGGTTACCACCGGGGCCCGACCCCATGGGGCGCGTGGATCACGATTGCCGGGAATTGCGTTTTCTTGTTCGCGGGTCATTTTTGGCTCGAATCCGAGACGCGACTTTTCATCGCCGACAATTTCATTTTCGTGGTCGTCGGTCTGTTGGTGCCGGGCGCGACGCGGGTGTTGAGCTTTCGTGGCATCCGCACGATGGGCAGCGCGATCACATCAACCATCATAAACACGACGCCGATGTTTTCCACGATCCTAGCGGTGCTCGTGCTCAGTGAAAGGCCGGGGCCGTTGGTTCTTCTCGGTGTTGCGCTCACCGTAGTCGGGTTGATCACAGTTTCATGGGTGGGGCGGCAAGCCACGTTCCAAAAGATCGAATTGATTTATCTCTTTTCCTGCGCGCTGATTTTTTCTCTGAGAGACATTACCGTGCGGTGGGGACTCGCGGGCGGCGGCGGACAACCGATCCTCGCCGCCGGCATCGCCGCCCTGACATCAACCGTCGAGATTTATTTTATTACGCGCTATATCCAGAAGGAAAAGTTCGTCTTGCCACCAGCAGAGGTGTTTAGCTGGTTTGTCTGGTCGGGAATCTTTACCGGCGGATCGTTTCTGTTCATGTATATCGCGCTCAGCATGGAGCGTGTGACGATCGTCGCTCCGCTGATCAATAGCTACGCTGTCTTTGTTCTCCTGTTAGCACCATTCATGGCGCGGCAAATTGAGAGCGTCACTTGGCGCAAGATTGCCGGCGCTGGCTTGGTCGTCGCCGGTATCTTCTTGGTTTCGGTCGGTAAGGACTAATGGCTTTCAGTTATTCCAAAGACATAGTTCGCCACGAAGAGCACCAAGGACACGAAGGTTAGGAGTGCACACTGCGGAGGCGCCCCCACCTCTTTCCTCCCCCGCGTGCGGGGATGAAGGAGGGGGTGCAGCTGCGTTTCGAGCCAGTCGACATGTTTTTCTTCGTCGACTACGATATGCTCCAGAAGTTTCCGAGTGCCATCGTCGGAAGCTTCAATGCAGGTTTTGATCCCGGGGCGAAGCACCGTGAGGGCGGCAAGTTCGAGACCGAGGTCGTTTTCGAACTGCTGCTTCACACCGGACCCAACCGTGATCCTGTCGTAAGCCGATAAGTTGGGAATTCCCTCCAAAAACAAAATTCGCTCGTTTCCTTTCACGGCGTTACTCTTTTCGATATCTAGAATGTTACCGAACTCGAGCTGGCGGGCAATACTCAGGCTCAGCGTCCCACGCCACCGACGGTGAGCGTCAAGCTTGTCTCGCTCTTTTCTTTGTTAATGGCTACGAGCATCGTCTTACCTTCTTTGCTGTAAGCCAGCATGGCACCGCCGCTCCGCACATTCATATCCGGTTGCCAGCCGCGCGCCGGCATTTCTTTTTTGTAGAACTCGACGACCTTATCGGTATCCATGTTGCCGTGAAACGTTGCCTGGCCGGCGCCGAAACCAAGGAAAGTCATTTCAACCGGCTTTTCTGAGCTCCTGGTCATCGCCTTCGGCACAGGAACTTTGACGCCGGAGATGGTTTCCTCGTAAGAGCGAGCGCAGCCCGATACAAGAATAGGAAGAAAAGTCGCAGCGACTAAGAAAGGCAGGAGCGAGTCACGGATTGGGTTTCGCATACGCCCTCCTTAGGGTTTTCACTACACCAACCCTTCGGTGTGATCAATGCAGTTGGATTCTACGAGCTGGATTCCGGCGGGAGCGGCAACCCGACGAAAAACCAAGCGACGAGGAGCACGACTCCGAGAAGCTCTGGGAGCGAGGGAGAAACGTGAATCAGCGCGCCGCCGAGGATGCCGCCGAGAGACGCACCGATAAAGCCAAAAAAATTATAGATGCCGCTTGCCGTCCCTCGGCCCGCTGTCGGGACGTATTGGCTGAGAAATGCGGGGAGTATGGGTTGATACACGCTGTAACCAAAGAAAAACGCCGCGCCGCTGACATAAAGTAAAAGATCATATTGGGCGCCAAATAAATAGATGCCGTAGCCGACTGTGGCGGTAAGCCAACCAATGACAATCGGCATGCGGAACCTGCCCTGTTTCTCGGCCCGTCGCATGTACGGAAAGACAAAAAAGACGCTCGGTAGAAAAATAACTAAATAGACTTTCCAGAGCTCCGCTTTTTCCAAACCGATTTCGGTCCAACTCAAAGGATAGGTGAAGAAGAATAGGTTCAGCGCGAAGGACAGAACGAATGTCGCGACAAAAATCGGCCGCAGGTGGTTGTGAGCCAAGATAGGCCTCAGCGCCATCGCCGGTTTTGCTTGCGGCCCGCCTTCTTCCGCCGGAAAAGAAATAGCAGCCAAAATCAACGAAAGGCAGCTGAAGAACGCCAGCACGTAAAATAAACCGCTAAGGCCGATCTTTGCCGCCAGAAACGGACCGGCCAAAAGACCGAACATGAAGGAAATGCCAATGGCGATGCCCGTTATCGTGTACGCCTGCGTGCGCACGCTTGGTCGTGTGAGATCGGCTAAAGCGGCGAACGCGACTGACCCGACGGCGCCGGTACCTTGCAAGGAACGCGCGAGTATCAAACTGTAAATGTCATTTGCCAGAGCGCAAGCGATGCTGCCCAGCGCGAAGAGCGCGAGTCCTATAATCAGCACGGGTTTGCGTCCCCAACGGTCACTCGCCCAACCAAGCGGGATTTGAAAGATGCACTGTACGAGCGCATAGATGCCGAAAGCGAGACCGGCAAGGCCCGTGGACGCGTTCGGATAGCGCACCGCGTAGGCGCTGAAAATCGGCAGCATCAGAAAAATGCCCAGCAGCCTGAGCGCGGAGATCAAGCTCACGATGATGACCGGGGCGATTTCGTTTCGGGTGAACGAGTGTTGACTGTCAACCAATGTGAAGGGTGGTCTCCGTTGCCGGCGAAATACGTCGGATCAATCTACACCGTTTCATAGAAATGGAAAGAGCCGTGATATAAGCAGCAGCAGCTGATCATGTCGAGCAACAGTCCATAAAATCTCTCATGACGACGACAAAGTCGAACCGGCGGATTCGGGGTTGGTAGCGGCTGGAGCCGAAGAGCTTTCGATGCCGTCGCGCTGCAACGCATACTTAAGGCGTCGGCGGAATTCACGGCCGACGAATTGCTGTTGCGACGGCAAAGTCTTGAACCGGGCTTTGATCGTCACAGAGGCGTCGGTAAAGTTATCGACGCCAAAAACTTCAATCGGTTCGAGCATGACGCGCCCATATTCACTTTCCGCCTTCATCTCATCGCCGACCCGGCGCATGATTTTTACGACGTGGTCGGTGTCGGCCTTGTAGGGAAGCGTGACGTCGACCACGTACGCGGACCAGTCCATGGTCGCGTTGGCGAGCGTGTTGATCGTGCCGTTGGGAAAGACGTACACGACGCCGGCTTGATCCCGCAGCGCAACCGTACGAAAGGTAATCGCTTCGACCGAGCCGGCCGTGCCATTGATAATCGCCATGTCGCCGACGCGAATCTGATTTTCCAGTATTAGAAAGAAACCAGTCACCAGGTCACGCACCAGATGTTGTGCGCCGAACCCGGCGGCCAGCCCGACAACACCGGCGCCGGCGAGAATGGGGCCGATGTTTACACCGACTTGGCTGAAAGCGATGAGAACGACGACGAACCACAGGAGTCCGCAGCCGATCGTCCACAGCACACTGGCTAACGTCCTAATGCGCATGGCTGCCGCTCCCGGAGTCTTTTCGGTTCGTTCGGTCGCGCGTATCAAAAACGCTTCCATGCGGTTTAATCCAGAGCGCAGCAATTTCGTAACGACGTAGGCAACGGCTACGATGACCGCAATTCGGATCAGCCCTTGCACGGAGTTGACGCCGATATCCATCAGCTTATCGATAAACGATTCCCAAGTGCGTGCGTTCATGATGGCTTCCCCCTCGTATTCTTGTCTGATGATTTTGTCGCAAAAAAATCGTCAAGATGCCAGCGCGATGGAAAAGTCTGAGGCATTTGGCGCGCGTCGAATCTTGTTGACATGTTGCCGGGCTGCGATAGATTGCCGCCAATCCTGAGAGATGGAGGGCTTATGGTCAGGCTCGTTTTGATTGCCTATGGGTTTCTTCTAGTTTCGTTCATTGCGGTTGACCAGTCGCCGGCGGGCTCAGCGCCGGACAAAATCAGATATCCATACTCGCCGATCTCTTGGAATAGCCTGCCCTGGTGGATGGCCAAGGATGCCGGGCATTTCGAAAGGAACGGTCTCGACGTGGACCTGTTCTTCGAAGGCGCGTCTTCCGTGATTGTTCAGGCGATGCTCGCCGGCGAAGCGAATTTCGCTGGCTTGGCCGGACCGGCGGTGGTGAGCAACGTTATCAACGGAGGTGACGTAATTCAGATCGCGGCGGTGGTCAAAACTTTTACGGTTCCGATGTTTTCGGCACCGACCATCAAAGAAGTGGCACAGCTGAAAGGACAAAAGGTGGCGGTGAGCCGCTTCGGCTCGATCTCGCATATCGCCGCGCTGAATATTTTTCAAAAGGCCGGCGTCACAGGCGCTACCGTCATCCAATCCGGAGGAACGCCGGAATCGGCCGCCGCGCTAATGTCCGGCGCCGTCGCCGCCGCCATGGTGCCGCCGCCACAGAGCCTGATGCTCAAGGAAAAAGGTTTTCGCGAGCTCGTCAGCGTCAAGCAATTCCGTGAGTGGAATATTCCGGTGGTCGAGAACGGTATAGCCGCCCGCCGGGGCTTCGTGGAAAAGAATCCGAGCATTGCCAAACGTTTCATCCGCGCCGCCTTTGAAGGGATCAAGACGATCTATGACAATAAAGAAATGGCGATGAAGACCTTGGCGAAATACACCAAGGTCAACGACGAGAAAATCCTCGAAGAGAGCTACCGATTTTCCGTCGAAGCACTCAGTAAAGAGGGTTTCATGCCGCCGGAAGCGTTCAGCGCATTGGTAGAACAATTGGTCAGCCAAAAATCAATCGACGAGGCGGCAAGCAAGAAATTGCCACTGACGGCTTACTTCGACAACCGCTACGTCAATGAGTTGGAGAAGGAGGGTTTTTTCAAGAAACTTTGGCAATAAACTTTGGTGTCAGGGATCGGGGTGTCGAGTGTCGCGTCTGAATTTGCTTCCGAAAAGGTCGTCGCTGCCATTCCTGCACTCCATCAGCAACGTCGCATCGTGGTCAGAGTTGGATGTCTTGCAAAGGCAGCTAGCCGCCCTGAAAAAGTTACAAGCGGAGACTGCTACCGAACTCGACGCACTGCTACCTTCGGTCCTCGACAAAGCGTTCAAAGGTCAGTTGTGACAACGGTATTTCGAATGAAGACAAATCGGAACCGGGCGATGGAGAAGAGAAGCTCGCACCAGATGTATGCGAGGCAACGGTGACTCATATCCTTAGCCTCATGACGGACAGATTTGCTATGCACGTGTCGGATAGGCGTCTCACTTCCGCTCATGGTCCCAAAAAAGAGGAATAGGGGGAATCGTTGGGGGTCTGACTTTCCCTTCTCGACAATCTTATCCACGAACAAAGCATCCCTCCTTGTGTATTCGATCTAATCCAGTCATAGAATGAGCGCGGATTAAACAGGACCTTAAAGGGTATTATGGTTTCACTAGTTGCGGCCGCGGTCTTTTTTGACGGCATTCACTTTTTTATTTCCGGCACCGCGCTGCGCGGGAAAATCGTCGGCATAATCGGCGAGCGACCTTTCCAGGGCGTCTTCTCGTTGATGTCGTTAATAGGGATCGTCTGGCTGTGTCGGGCCTACAGGCGGGCTCAATACGTGCCGCTCTGGGGAGACATTCCAGCGCTCCGGCCGGTGGCACTGATCGTGATGCTGATCGCATTTGTTTTTGTTGTTCTGGCCTTCACCACGCCGAACCCGACGGCTGTGGGGGGTGAAGCGTTATTGGCTGAGAAGGAGCCGGCGAAAGGCATTCAACGGATTACGCGCCATCCTTTCCTTTGGGGCGTCACGTTTTGGTCCTTCACTCATTTGTTACTCAACGGTGACATTGCTTCCGTGATATTCTTCGGTGCTTTACTGATTGTGGCGGTCGGCGGGCCGTTTTCGATCGATTGGAAAAGAAAAGCTCTCGGCGACCGCTGGGATCGATTCGCCGCAGTCACTTCTAACGTGCCCTTTATGGCGATTATCGAGGGACGCAACTCGCTCGCGGTGGGCGAGCTCGGATGGTGGCGTGTCGTTCTCGCACTGATGCTGTACGGCTTGTTTCTTCACCTTCACAAAACACTTTTTGGCGTCTCGCCGTTGCCGGTGTAACGCGAAAATAAACTTCGAAACGGAAAATTTGCGCCGAAGCTTGAGTGAGACTTCGGGCTTTTGTTGCCGCAGGTTGCTGCGTAGTGATTGGTGGTCCTGCTATTACTGAAGCTGACACATGCGTCGACTCGCACGATCTTTAGCTCAGCTTTACAAGTTTGGAGGCAATAATCGACTTTTAATTTCGCGAAGCCAGGGATCGTTGGTGATAAGCCTCACGAAGTTTGTCTGAACTAACGATTCGATTTGGTCCGGCGTTGACTGTCGGAGCTCTGCCAGTGCTTCGACGACTTTTTCTATAACCGTCGGCATACCGACGTCACCGTTTAACCATTTTAAGCCGCCAGGGTTGTCTGTTTCAGTCAGGAGAAGATGATCCGGCACTGCCTGCGCGATGGATTTGATGTGATCGGAAAAGTGCACTTCGACGCCGATCGTGAAGAAGCAGCCGTACTGAACCATTGCATGGAAGATATCCATTGGTCCAGAATACCAATGGATGATCGAGCGTTTGGCATCATATTTCTCAAGTAAATCTAGAATTTCTTTTTCGCCGCCTTTGGTGTGCAGGTTGACGAATTTTTTCTGTTCGCGGGCGGCGGCGATGAAATATTCCAGCACCTTTCTTTGTGCCGGATAAGTCGATGTATCTTTCACCCAGTGAAAGTCGAGACCGATCTCGCCGATCGCTGGACTCGATTCGATGTGGCGGCTGATTTCCGGCAATCGATCGGCGTATTCTGCCGCGCGCCTGGGGTGGATGCCGAAGGTCGGCAAAACTAATTTGGAGCGCTCACCGATTTTTTGAAGTTCAAAATAGGAAGGTAGATCCATCGCCGTAGCGACGGTGAAAATTTGTTTGTCTTCAATTTCGTTAAGCGCCTCACCGAGCAATTCGCCATACGTGTCCAGGTGAACATGCGCATCGATCAACATCAAAGGTTTCCTCAGCTGTCCTCTCGGGCGATCGACCCACTGAATTTTTTGCGACGCGAGGTGGAATTCGGTCGATTGATTCGCACTTCAGCCAATTGAGCCACTGGCTGTTCCATTAGCACAATCTGCTCGCCAATGCGCGCTAGCGACGAGTTAGGCGGCACTCTATTTTGAAGGCGCTCCTTCACTGATAACGAGAGCGGTTTACGATGGGTTCCAGATACCCGTGTACGGGGCGTCAGGGCGCAGCTCCCAACTCTGCCCATCGAAGGCAACCCGTTCGACGGAGTTAAGATCGACGCCTTCAAGACAGCGGGCGTTAATCATGTAGTTGGAGGGATTCGCTCGCGGACGATAGAAGGCGGCAACGCCGCAGTGGCGGCAGAAGTGGTGAAGCGCGCGCTTGGTGCCGAACTGATACGTCGCAAGGTCAGCCTCCCCTTGGATGAGGCGGAATCTCTCAGGGGTCACCATGTGGTGGAGGTAGCCCTTGCGCCGACAGATGGAACAGTTGCACTCGCTGACGCGAGTAAGCTCGGTTCGAACCTCAAAACGGACGCGTTGGCAGTGGCATGAGCCTTGGTAGGTTTTCATCTCTCTGATGGTACCGACGGCGGGTTAGAAGGGGCCGTCTGTTCCACTTCGCTCAAGCTTTGGAATCGCGTCCGAAGATAGAAGCAGCCTTATACTCCTGCTCCGGCCAGGAACACGCTCAAGGAGCCCGCGTTGCTCCAGCGCCAGCACCATGCGATGAACCGTAGGCGGCGTTACGCGAAAGAAGCGCTGCATGTCGGCCTCCGCGGGAGCCACACCATGGAGCGTCGTGTATGTCTGGATGAACGCCAGGTACTGGCCTTGGAGGTCGGTGAACTTGGGTCTTCGTTTTACTATGCTCTTACTTGCCGCCACCGAGATTTGACTACCCTTGTATCTAGTTCCGTATACTACGACACTGCTTCTGTATACAACGGTTCGAGTGGTTGCGCGTCTGGGCTACTGGTGTGAAATTTCATGTTGAAAAACCAGTCCGTTCTTGACACAGTTGGGCAGTCTTTTCGAGACCCTGACTAGCTTGCGAGAAAGGAACTCATTATGACTGAGAAATCCACGACGAGTGTTCCGGTTTCCAGCGGGGCTGAAGCTTTCTTGGCGCAAATGAAAGCGCTTGGTTCGGTGCGCTACATGTTTGCCAATACCGGCACCGATCACGGGCCGCTGATCGAAGCGATGGCAAAGGCAGCTAAGGAAGATCCACGCGATATTCAGCCGGTCGTCGTGCCGCATGAAATTGCTGCGGTGTCGATGGCGCATGGTTATTACAATGTGACACAAAAGCCGCAGATGGTCTTAGTCCACACTTTGCCCGGCACGGCCAATGCGCTCGGTGGCATCATCAACGCCGCGTCGTGTAACGTGCCGCTATTTCTCGTCGCCGGCCGGACGCCCATTACCGAGGGGGAGTTACGCGCTGGCAAGAGCCAAAATATTCACTGGCGCCAGGAGTCACGCGATCAAGGCAATATCGTGCGCGAGTTCGTCAAGTGGGACTATGAAGTGCGAACCAATCAAAATCTCGCCGCCGTGGTATCGCGCGCCTACAAGATCAGCATGAGCGAACCCCGCGGCCCGGTTTACCTGACCTTGCCACGCGAGTGGCTCTTCGAAACGATGGAGTCGACGCAGGTGCTATCGCCCGAGTCCTTGTCGCCGGCGAGCAAGATGCAAGCGGACCAGGCGTCGCTCGAGAAGGCCGCCGAATGGCTGATTGCTTCCGATAGCCCGCTGATCGTCACCAAATATCTCGGACGCAATCCCGAAGCGGTGCGATATTTAGTCGATCTCGCCGAGTTGCTGGCGATCCCCGTGGTGCAGCAGCTGAGCTACGTCAACTTCCCGACGGATCACCCGCTAAACCTCGGCACGCAAACGAGCAAATACGTGCGTGGCTCCGATGTGCTTTTCTTTATCGATACCGACGTGCCGTGGGAGCCGCCGAACCGAAACGTTCTGCGCGACGGAGTAAAAATCATTCACCTGGAACGGGATCCAATGTTCACAGGGATACCCGGTTGGGGTTTTCCGGCGGATTTGCCGGTGACGGGTTGCTCGGAAGTCTCGCTGCCGGTTTTGACCGCGATCATCAAGGCGAAGCTTGCGGCGGGCGCCGTGGCAAAAAGCAAGCTCGAAGAGCGGCGCAAGAAAACCGCGGCAGAACATGATGCCATGATCGGCGAAATTGAAGCGAGCATCGAGGCGGCCAAGAATCACAAACCAATCAATCCAGTTTGGTTGTCGAAATGTATCGGCGATGTCATGGACGACAAGACGATCATCGTCAATGAAACCGTTACTTCAAGATTAGCAGAAGTCATTCACTTGAACCGGCCCGGTTCTCAATTCAGCACGCCACTAGCCGGCCATCTCGGCTGGGGATTGGGCGCGGCCATCGGCATGAAGTTGGGGGCGCCCGACGCGACGGTTATTGCCGCTGAAGGCGACGGCTCTTACATGTTTTGCGCGCCGACGGCCTGTCACTTCACGGCGCAGAAATATCGCATTCCATTTCTCACCGTGATTTATAACAACCAGGTGTGGAACGCGAGCTTGAATGCCGCCCGCGGCTTGTACCCCGACGGCGTAGCGGCACGGACGCGAAACTTTCCGGGCACGGATTTAAGCCCTTCACCAAACTTCGAGCTCACCGCGCAAGCCTGCGGCGCCTATGCGGCGCGCGTCGAGGAACCATCGGAAGTTCCCGATGCATTGGCAAAGGCGTTGAAGGTTGTCAAGGAAGAAGGACGCCAGGCGCTGCTGAACGTCGTCTGTAAAAATCCGCTCGCGTAGAGGAATTGGAATAAATGGAGTGTTGGAGTATTGGAGTGATGGGCTGAAAGAGTCGGAATTTAGCCGCAAAGAACCTAGCGCGGCTACGCCGCAACCAAATCTGATTGTCTCGCGCAAAGGCGCAAAGGCCGCCAAGGGGGAGCTGGTCATTTCGACCTAAGGGAAAAATCTTTCTCAGATCCCTCACATTCGTTCGGGTTGACGGGCTTGGCCCGTCACTTTGCGTTCTTGGCGTCTTGGCGCGAGAATAATCCGAGGCACCCGATAGACTGTCCGAAAATTTGCGCAAGCTGGGCAAATTTTCAAGCATAGTAGACAAAATATGACAGACGCTTCGTGAACTTCGTGTCCTTCCTGGTCAAATTATATTTTTATCCTTTATCCTTCAGCCTTCATCCTTTCTAAGAGGAGATCATTATGGCCGAAAATATTTCTCACGATGCCCGATGGAGTGAATATCCGGCGGAGGAATGGTCCGACGCTTTGGTTCAGTCGATGAAGTTGGGCGGCATCGACCATTTGTTTTTCGTGTCCGGTTCCGAGATCGCCTTCTGGCAGGAGAGCGTCGCCAAGGCGAACGAAAAAGGCTGGCCGACGCCGAAGCTCGTCACCGTTCCTCATGAGAGCGTGGCGCTTAATGCCGCGCTTGGCAGCGCGATGATTCGTAACCAGCCAGCCGCGACCGCGGTGCACGTCGATGTCGGCACCCTCAATTACGGCGGCGCGATTCACACCGCATGGCGGGGAAATTATCCGGTGTTAATTACCGCGGGCACCGGACCGCGTGCTTACCCTGGCTCGATGGCCGGCGCGCGCAACAGCGCGGTGCAATGGGTGCAAGAGCCGCGCGATCAGGGCGCCATTCTACGTCAATACACTAAAATCGATCATCGCCTGGAGCACCAGGACAATCCCGGTTTCATGGTAAGCCGTTTGCTACAAGTGGCGATGAGCGAACCAAAGGGACCGATCTATCTCACGGTGCCACGGGAAACCGCGATGCTTAAATTTCCCGCAAGACTGCTTTTCCGACCCGCGACGAGCTCGGCATCGCGTGTCCGGCGTGGCCCGACCCGTCGGACGCCAAGCGCGCCGCGCAGTGGCTCATCGAAGCGCGCAATCCGGTGATTTACTGCGGCACCGCGGGACGCAATGCCGAGGCGGTCGGCGAAATTCTGCGGCTCGCGGAATTGCTTGCCTTGCCGGTGATGGACTCATACCGCATTGACCGACTGAATTTTCCGGCCAGCCATGCGCTCTATGGTACCGGACCGGAGATCTCGGATGCCGATGCGATATTGATGATCGAAGCGCTGGTGCCCTACATCACGCCGAGCGCGGCGCCGCGCCCGGGCAGCAAAGTGATCTGGGTAGACAATGATCCGGTGATGTCTAACTACAAGACGATGGAGTTCCAGGCGGATCTCTGGCTGCCGGTTGGCGCGGCGTCCGCCGCGCGAGCGATCCATGACGCCGCCACGGCGCTGCTCTCGAAGAGCGACATGAGCCGCATCGCCGAACGGCGCGAACGACTCGAAGTTTCCAAGCGTGAGCTCAATCAGGAGAATGAAAAAGAAGCGCAACAGGCGGGCCGGCGCAATCCAATGCATCCGCGCTGGGTGGCTTATCAGCTCGGAAAAATTCTCGAACCGAACGCGATTCTCCTCGACGACGCGCTCAGCAACTCCGATTACGTCTGCGCCCACCATGGTCGGTCGCAGGCGGGAACCTATTTTGGCAGCGGCGGTTCCTCGGGCGGCTGGGGTGCCGGCGCGGCGTTGGGAGCGAAGTTTGCTGCGCCTGACCGCGACGTCGTACTGGCCACCGGCGACGGTTATTTCATGTTTGGCACGCCGATGCCCGCACTGTGGACGTCTTCTCATTACAAAGCGCCATTTTTGACTTTGGTTTTCGTCAACCGTTCTTATACGACCGGCACCAATGGCTTGGTGCGCACTTATCCGAAAGGCGTCGCCGTGCGCAATCAAAACTTCGAGGGTGGACTATTCGATCCGCCGCCGGACTTCGCCAAGCTGGCCGAGTCGGCCAACGGCTACGGCGAGACGGTGCGCGAGCCCGAAGAAGTCGCGCCGGCGCTCAAGCGCGGGCTCGACTATGTGCGCAAAGGCACGCCAGCGCTGGTCGCGGCCTATTTGCCGACGTTGGTTGAAGAGATGAAGCTTAGGCAAGGGATGTAAATCCCTTCGGGAGTTCCAATCGTTCCAGTCGTTCAATTGTTCAAACCGTGAAGAGAGGCTGCGACAGGGAGGAACATAATGTGACATTGCATCGTGAACAAATCATTGTCGATAACAGTTCGATGAACCTTGTCATCAGTCAGCCCGACAGTAATCGACCAATACCGGCAGTCATTCTCATTCAACATCAGGAAGGCGTCGATCCATTTATGGAGGAGATGACCGAGCGTGCCGGCGCTGCCGGATTCTTTGCCGTGACGCCGGATCTCTACCATCGCGATGGGCCGGATTGTAAAGACGAAGGACCAACGCGCCGCGCACGAGCGCGCGATACCAACATCATAAAAGACGTCAACGCCACTGTGGATTACCTCAAAGCAAACAAATTCGTCGACGGCGGCCGAATCGGCATCCTCGGCTTTTGCATGGGTGGGCGGGTGGCCTACTTGATGGCGGCGACCAACCGGGAGCTGAAAGCGGCCGTCGCCTGGTATCCCGGCAGTTGTTTCCGGCAGTGGGGCGAAAGCCCGACGCCGTTCGAGCGCACGGCAGAGATCAGCTGCCCGCTTCAGGGCCATTTCGGCGTGACGGACAAAAATCCCACGCTGGAGGATATGGAGAAAATAGCCGCCGAGCTAAACAAGTTCGGCAAGGCCCATGAGTTTCACGTCTACAGAGGCGCGGGCCATGCGTTCATGGATCGCCATCATGTCGAAAAGTATCATGCGCAGGCCGATCAAGAGTCTTGGCCGCGGGCGATGGAATTTCTGAAGAAGCATTTGGCGGTTCAATAGAATCGTAGGGGCGACCCTGGGTGGTCGCCCGTCCGAGAGGGCAGACACATAGGTCTGCCCCTACAAATTCATACCCATGTGGAGGAATAACGATGGCGGATAAACCACGCATAACATTCAGTACCAATCCCAATCCGCGCAATCGCGCCTTGATCGACGGACTGATTCCAATCGACGGCTACGATCTCGAGTATGTCGGTGACAAGTATTCGGCGGGGGAGATTCATTACCGCTTCGTGCAGGGCGAGTTCGATGTCGCCGAGATGTCGACGGCGACGTTGATGCGCGCCAAGGAAAAGGGCAAACGCTTTCTCGCACTGCCGGTATTCTTCCAGCGCGGCCCGCGGCAAAGAAATATATTTTTCTGCGAGGGCAAACTGAAGCATCCCAGCGAGCTCAAGGGCAAACAAATCGGCGCCTTCCGCTATGGCGCGACCGCGGTGTCGTGGGCGCGCGGTTATTTGTTGGATGAACACGGCATTAAAACTACCGACGTGGGCTGGTTCGTGTCCGGCAAAGAAGTTTTTATCGGCAACGAACTGCAGGTGAAAGTCGAGCGACTCGATCCGCCGCCGCCATTCGGTCAGGAAAAGCCCCATCTGGCCAAACTTCTCGGCGAAGGCAAGCTCGGCGCCGCACTCGTCGCGGGCGACTCGGGTTATCCGGGTTTGTTCGGCGGCGGCGTGCTGCCGGGCGTGATGGGTCAAGTGCCTGGCGTGAAACCTCTATTCGAAGACACCGATGAAATCATTCGCTACGTGAAGCGAACGCAGATCTATCCGATCATCCACATCATGACGATCAAAGAGGAGACAGTGGAAAAGTATCCCGATCTAGCGGCCAAACTCATCGAAGCTTTTCGCGAAGCGAACCGGCTGGCGCCAAAATATTTCAAGAACGGCGATGCCACGGGCTACGCCAAAGAACGCGATGTTCTGGGCTACGATCCTTATGCGTGCGTGCTCACCGACTCGGACAAAAAGAGCATCCAGGCGTTGAACCGCTATCAAATCGAGCAAGGACTCGTGAAGAAGGAAATTCCCTTGGAGAGTTTGTTCGTGAAGGAAGCGTTCAAGATGTAAGGCATGGGGTAATGGAGTACTGGAGTGTTGGAGTGATGGGTCCGGAGAAACCCAATACTCCAGTTCTCCATCACTCCATTACTCCAATTTTGTTCATCCAATCTCGTAAGGAACGCTATGGCAAATTCGTCTGACCTATTTCCACAGCAACGCACAACGGCGCTCCCCGGCGGCTACATGGGGAAAATTCTGCGCGTTGATATGACGACGGGATCGCTAAAGGACGAGAACTTGCCCGAAGAGCCGGTGCTGCGAAAATTTATTGGTGGGCAGGCACTGGCGCTTTACATGCTCATGCACGAGCTGCCGCTCGACGTGAAGCCATATGATCCGGCGGCCAAGATGGTGATGTTCACAGGGCCGTTAACCGGGACGGGTCTTACGCCCGGTGGAACGAAAGTCTGCGCGGTGTTTTTGAGCCCGATGACAAATTACTCTCTCGGCCGCGGCGCGGCGAGCGGCTATTGGGCAGCGTATCTTAAACAGGCGGGTTACGACGGCATCATTCTCGAAGGCGCGGCGAGCAAACCGACGTACCTTTTTGTCAATGACGGCAGACCGGAATTGCGCGACGCGAGCCGCTTCTGGGGCAAGGGTGCGCGCGATACCGAAGATTTTTTGCGTGCCGACGTCGGCATCAAAGACGCCAAAGTCATGGGCATCGGACCCGCCGGCGAGCACATGGTCCACGCGGCGATGCTGTGCAACGATTACAATCATTCCGCATCGCACAGCGGCGGAGCGATTTTCGGCTCGAAAAAACTCAAAGCGATCGTCGTCTACGGCACCAAGCGGCCGCCGCTGCACGACAAAGCCGCGCTCATCGAGGCCGGGCTCAGATGGCGCAAGACGCTGCAGCAGTATTCGGTTTCCGACCGCTATGGCGTCGGCCACGCGCGCCATCTCGAGGCGCTGCCCAACAACAACATGCAAAGCTCGCTGATCGCCGACCACAACCGCGGCTTCGATCACAACCGAGTTACGCAGCGGCCGTGTTTTCAATGCGCGCGTCTTTGCCCCTGGGACGTGGAGATCGGCGAAGGCGAATTCAAAGGCAAGATCGGCCACTTCAATGCCGGCGCCGAGTGGCTCGACACGTTTTGGAATCTCGGCGTCAAAGGCAATGCGACGCTCTATCTTGCCGAGCGCATCAACGATCTCGGCATCGAGTGCGGTCACTTCGCTTTCGGTGCTGGCGTTTTATTCGAAGCCTATGAAAAAGGAATGGTCAAAGCCGAGGATTGCGATGGCTTGAGACTTGAATGGGGCAATGTGGAGGCGATCGACAAGTTGCTTGAGATGACCGCGCGGCGCGAAGGCAAATGGGGCAACTTGATTGCCGACGGTCCGCTCGAAGTCGCCGAAGCGATCGGCGGCGACGCTGTGAAATGGGTCGTTCATACCAAGCGCGGCGTTCCCGCCATGCATGATTGGCGGCCCCACTTCAGCAACATGCTGCGCGAAATTGTCGCCAGCGGCGGTATGAAGCCGCAGGGCGGCGGCGCGGCGAATCCGCCGCCCGATTTGAAATATCGCGAGAAGTGGGGACCGCTCGATCGTGACGATCCCAAAGGATGGCCCCAGTCCAACGTGATCGCCGAGCAGTACCGCCAGTTCGTCGGCCTCATGGGCGGCTGCTGGTTTGCGCAGATGCATCTCAAGCCGGATGGCTTGAACAGCATTGTCGATTCGTTCAATGCCACGACGGGTTGGAATTTCACGCTCGACGAGGCGATGCTGGCGGGGCATCGCAGTGCGATCTTGCAAAGCGTTTTCGCAACCCAACGCGGCTGGGTCGCCGACCACGACTGGCAGCAGGTGGGCCAGCGTTTTATTGATCCGGTGCCCGACGGAAAATTTAAAGGCTTCACCATTGCCAAATGGCTGCCGGAGATGGTGCGCGAATACTATCAGCTCTCTGGCCGGCACGAGAAAACCGGCAGACCTTTCATGAACACGCTCATGCAGTTGGGTCTCGAAGAGTTCAAAGAGTGGGTGCAGCTCGATTGAACATCGGTGCCGATGGGCCCGGTCCACACAGGGTTTCATACAGTGGCCTGATGCCAATTTCATAAAATTCAACGAGCTGCTGCGTAACTCATCTCTGCGTACGCCCCGGCATCGCGCCGCTGCCGTTTAACTTTCCGCTATTTCTGCCGATTATTAAAACGCTAGGCGGGGTTTGCCCGGCGGACAGTTAACATGCGTAACAGAGTGGCGCCTAGGTGCTTCCCAGGCAAGAACAACGATGCCCAGTGGATCGACAGACTCCGAACACTGGCAACGCTTCTAAGCTCGCTCTCACCAAAACCCGTTCGACGCGGTCGCTTTGACCAGTGAAAAAGATGCATAGTGAGGAACTGAGCACTCGCAAACGCGTGCCCGTAAGCGGGATCAAGCCCGGCATGTACGTTGTAGGTCTTGATCGCTCCTGGTTGCAAACCCCGTTCTGGTTTCACCGCAAGCTGATCAAGTGCGTCGAAGACATCGACACTCTCAAAAAACATGGCATCCGGGAAGTTCTCATCGATATTTCGCGCGGCGCAGACGTGGTATCAGCCGGTCGATCGCTGATGCTGGGCCTGGCAACGGCCAAGCGAGCGAAGCTGCCAGTACGGTAAACGCATCGGGACCAGCAGTGGCTTTCCCTGCCGAGCCCGCGATTCACTCCTTGACCCAAGAGATCCACGCAGCGCAGACGATTCACCAGCATGCGTTAGCCGCGGCTCAGAGCATTTTTGACGGCGTCGGCGGCGGCGCTCGGGTCAACGGCGAAGTCGCCAGAAAAGTCGTCGTGGATCTGATGAGCAGCATCAAGCGTTCCCCGGAAGCAAACTTGCTGCTGATGCAAATGCGCCGGTATCAAGAAGACGCGTTCGTCCATTCGGTCAACGTTTGTGTTTTGTCGCTCGTGGTCAACGCATATGACGCCTTTGACAGCGATGGAAGCGATACGTGCGCGCTGGGACTCGGTGCATTGCTCCACGACATCGGTGAAACCCGCATACCGAGGAATTTGACTCGCAAGAAGGACAGTTTCAGCGACGCGGAACGCCGGCTTTTGGAACAACATCCGAAGCTCGGCGCAATGCTGTTGGAGCAAAGTGAGGATGTGCCTATGTTGGCCCGGCGCATCGTGCTGGAGCACCACGAGCGCATCGATGGATTCGGATATCCGCGCCGAACTGGCGGTGGGGAGGATTTTCAGAGCTGATGTTCGACGGCAAAGTGGGCGCCGTTTCGCCCCAGCAAAAGGAATATCTGGGCGATATCCTCAGCAGCGGGAAGCACCTCCTCGGTCTCATCAATGACGTGCTCGACCTCGCAAAAATTGAGTCCGGCAAAATGGAGTTTTATCCGGAACCGGTACGCATCGAGAAACTGCTCGAAGAAGTCAGCGACATTCTCAGGCCTATCGCGGCGAGCAAGCGGATCGAGCTCCAAGTGGAAATCGAAACGGGGATCGGGCAAGTGATCACCGATCCGGCCAAGCTCAAGCAGGTGCTGTACAATTATCTTTCCAACGCGCTCAAGTTCACGCCCGACGGCGGGCGGGTCAGCCTTCGTGCCAAGCTCGAAGGAAGCGATGCGCTCCGCGTTGAAGTCGAGGATAACGGTATTGGTATTCGGCGAGAGGATATCTCAAAGCTCTTCGTAGAATTCCAGCAATTAGATTCAAGTATGGCCAAACGGAGTCAGGGCACCGGCCTCGGTCTGGCACTCTGCAAGCGGATGGTTGAAGCCCAAGGCGGTTCGGTTGGGGTTCAAAGCACACCGGGGAAAGGCAGTATCTTTTACGCCATTTTGCCGCGTGCCCCTGAACCAGAAGCAACGGCCGAGAGCAAAATGAAAACACCCGGATCCACCACCAAACCTCGTGCTCCGACAATTCTCGTCATTGATGACGACGAGAAGCAACGAACATGGTTGTCGAGCATGCTTTCCCAGAGCGGTTATCGGATCGAGACTGCGGCCAGCGGTGCAGGGGCGTTAGCTATTTGCCGGAACAAATCCGTCGATGCGATCACGCTCGATCTTATTCTACGGGACATGGGGGGCTGGGAGTTATTTCACGCGATCAGAAATGATCAGCGAAACTGCGACAAACCGGTTATCATTCTTTCGGTCGTGACCGAAAAGGAGGTCGCGCGCGCGTTTCCTGTTTGGGACTACCTGGTAAAACCCGTTCGACCGGAAGATTTACTGGCATCGCTTCAGCGGGCGGGGATCAAGGCTGAGAAGGATAAGAGAATCTCGTTGTCGACGACGATCGGAAAACCCTCAAATTGGCTGCGGCCGCACTCGAGCAATTGGACTATGAAACATTTTGTGTGGCCGACGCGGAGAGCGGCCTCAAGGCGGCTGCTCACGAACAATTTGCCGCCGTCGTTCTTGATCTCCTGATGCCACGGACCGACGGGTTTGAATTTCTCGAACGCTTTCGGCAAACCTCCCTGGGCGCGCGCACTCCGGTGATCATTTGGACGAATAAGGAGATCTCCGCCCGGGATCGTTTCCGGTTGCGCGCTTCTGCCCAGGCCATCGCGCTCAAGAGCCAGGGCGGGATCAATGCGGTACTCAGCGAGCTGAAGCAGCACCTAACTCCTGATCTGTAGACACACCAAATCGAAATTCCCGGCACGGGTTAACCTTCTAGGCGCGTTAGTCGGCCAGGGAACGAATCTCGGCGTCGGCGCGGCGCAGACGAGCAGAAAGTTCCCGCCCGATATTAAGAATTAACTTGTTCTGTATTTCGGGATGGCTACTCGCCAGCGTTCGGAGCTGAGCGATCGGCAGGACGTAACATAGGGTCGGTTCGTCAGCAATGACGTCAGCGGACCGGGTGCCGCGGTCCAATAGCGCCAATTCGCCGAAGGCCAGCCCGGGAGTAATCGTGCTCAAACGTTGGCGTTGTGCGCCGTTCTTGATACTGAGACAAATGCTCACTCTGCCCGCGGCCAGGAGATAGAGAGAGTCGGCGATTTCACCCTCCCGGATGATTGTTTCACCGGGAGAGTAGCTCACCTCTTTCAAAACGCTCTCGATCAGCGCAATTTGTCCAGGATCGAAGCCCCCAAGGATATCCATTTCGGACAGGACAACCTGCCGGCACGCGTAACAGCTCCGGTTGTTCTTCCTGAAGCAGCCGATCTTCACACCATTCGAGAGCTGAGTCGATGTCGACAAACAAGCTCTCGCCATGCCCTATGGACTCGGCTTTATCTCCGAACAGATCGGCGCAATGTTCCGGCAAATGAGTTAACAGAAGCGTCTTGTCCTGCTTTCTCAACTGTTCCCTCATCTGATCCAATAGTGTACGGGCACATTCATCGATTTGCAGCACCCGCTTGAGATCAAGAATCAGAAATGAAAACGAATCCAGGTCGGTGGCGACCTGCCTGAGTACTTGCTCTATGGTGCTGAAGAAAAGACTCCCTTGTAGCTCGTAAACGCAGATCGTCGAGCCTTTCTGGTTTAAGACCGACTCCTGAGCGCCACCACGTCGGCGTTTCGAACGCACGGTGGTTCCCCGATAACTGCGGCGAACCACGACTGCCGCACTAAAGCGACTTTTGAACATGTGCAGCTTGAAGCGCTCCGAAAGCTCTTCGCAGACCCGTATGCCGCGGCAGCTGTTCCATTGTTCATCCAGCGCTGCGGAGAAAGTGCCGATGCCGAACTCGCCGGGAAGCACTGCGATGATTCCGCCAGAGACGCCGCTTTTGGCCGGTAGCCCGATGCGATAACTCCACTCTCCAGCGTAATCGTACATGCCGCAACTGTGCATGACACTGAGAACGTTCTTGACGTACTGCTCTTCGAGAGCACGCTTGCCGGTCAACGGATTGACGCCGTTATTGGCGACGGTTGCAGCCATGAGCGCCAGATCACGCGCGCTCACCAGGATCGAGCATTGCTCAAAATAGAGGTCGAGATGCTCGTCGACCGGCTCATCGATCATGCCGAAGTTTAGTTCGAGATAGCCGATGGCCCGATTGCGGTTACCGGTCGTACGCTCGGAAATATATACGGCATGATCGATCTCGAGCGGTCTCCCGGCCAAGTCGGAGAACTTGCGGAGCAGCCGGGCCAATCGTTGGTCATGACCCTTTCCTTTGACGAGAGCCGTCGTTGCGATAGCGCCTGCATTAACCATCGGATTGAATGGACGGTTGCGACGCTCATCGAAGACGATTGAATTAAAGGCTTCCCCAGTTGGTTCGACGCCAACTTTTCTCAGCACGTAGTCGACCCCGTGATCTTCAAGAGCGAGACCGTAGACGAATGGCTTCGAGATCGACTGGATCGTAAACAAATGATTTGTATCGCCGACCTCGTATACGTGGCCGTCGGCGGTAGCGAGCGCAATGCCGAACAGACGCGCATCAGCCTTGGCCAACTCCGGGATGTAGGTCGCTACCTTGCCGCTGAAGTCTTGTTGGTACTTGGCGTGAATCTCTTTGAGAGAGGATAAAATCGGAGAAATCTTTGCGCTCTCACAGGTGATCCTGGCGGCTTTATTTAATTGCATCGGTTCTGGCGTGTCGTTGCCCTAATGGTATTCAATTGGTATTCAATCGCGAAGTCGTGTCGCTCCCCGAAGGGAAAGAATATAGCTTTGCCGAATAATGCACTCTACATGCCAGAAAGTGCCGAGACTTTCTCGACTTCAATCACGGTCCCCGGCAAAGAGTCGGAAAGCCTCCAATGTCATTCCCGGGAAAACGGGAATCTCGAAGTCCCTAAATTTACTCGATTTCGGCTCGCGCTAGCTGTCGCCAGCTTGCCCCGAATCGGTCGGCGAGTTTCACAGAGGCCACGCAACATGTCGGGATGTCGGTTGGTCGTCCGACGGTCCACATGAACTCATGTGCGTTTCTTAGGCAGGTGTTTGACGTGAATTTGGGCAGAAGCAACAATCGCTTGTGTCTACGATCGGAGGCTAAATGGCAAGGGTGAAACTCTGCGGGGTGCGAAAACGGCTCGCTAGACAATCCGTTAACGCGGCGCTCTGATTTCCAACTCCAGGCCGTTAGGGTCCTTGACAAAAATGGTGGTGAGCTTACCCGTGTCGTCGCGATTCTCGCGCAGAATCTCCGCGCCTTTTTCTCTAAATTCCTTGGCGACCTGCTCGACGTCGTCGGTGACATAGCCGTAATGATGGACGCCGACTTCGGTCGCGGACTCCATTAGCTGAATCGACGGGGCTCCGGCGATTCTGACAAAGCAGAACCCATAACCCGCGGCGCCTCTTCTGATCGGTGTAGCGTGTCCGCCGAAAAACTTTTCATAAAACTTGATCGAGGCATCGACATCCTTGGTGTAAATAGCGACATGCTCCAATTGATAGTTCATGGGTTTCCACCTAGCGGTTAGGCACAAGACGGTTCACGCAAAAAAGCTGTTTCAATTAAAATTGATCACTGCTTTTACCACCGAATAGCTCGCCATCGCCGCCATCGCCTCATTGATCTGATCGAGCTTATAGCTCTTGCTGATCATTTCCTCGAAAGGAAAAGATTTCCTTCTCGAGGCGAGAAAGTCGATCGCCTGCAGCCAATGGCGCGGCTCGGCGGAACGGACCGTGATGAAAAGCATCTCTTGCGGTATCCGTTCGACGGCGATGTTCGCCTTGCCTCCGGCGCCGATATTCAAGTAACGGCCGCCGCCGCGGAGCAAGGCAAGTCCCTCAGGTACCGCAAGATTATTCGCCACTTGAATCACGATGTCAGCGCCGCGTCCGTCGGTGTGATCGCGTACCCAGTTGCGCCGCTCTTTCTCGTCGGTGACTTCTTCGAGATTCAACACGCCGTCGGCGCCCATGCGCTTGGTAACTTCCAGCCGGTTGGCCGGCGCGCCGATGACGAGCACCTTCTTGGCGCCGTGGTCCTTGGCGACCGCGGTGGCGAAATTGCCGAGCGGCCCGCTGCCTTGGATTACCACGGTCTCGTGGCTCTTGATTGCCCCGAGCCGATCGAAGCCGTGCATCACCGTGCGGTACGCGCATGCGGACGCGGCCGCCGACGCGGAAGTGACTTCTTCGGGAACTTTGATGATGAGACATTCTTTTGGCACGTACATATACTCGGCACAGCTGCCGAGGAGAAACGGATGCTGATCGCTGCGGTTGTGTCCCCAAGATGCGCGCCCCGGGCAAATGCAGGGTTGCAGTGCAACCGCGCAGTAATAACAAGAACCACAGGCAACGTAACTCCACACGATGCGATCACCATGTTTGACGGGGTTACCGAGGATATCGGTCCGCTCGCCAGCGATGTCTTCGACGTAACCGCAGGGTTCGTGGCCGGTGATGATTGGCAATGAGTCCTCGTCCCCCAACGGACCGTGCCAGCGGTGCACGTCGGTGCCACAGAGCGTCGAAGCCGTGATCTTTACCAGCAGCGAGCCCGGATCGAGTTTGGGGATCGGCACCTGCTGTATCGTCAGGGGTTTGTTATGCTCAGTGATGACGGCGGCGCGACAGGTCTCCATGATGAATCCTTTCATTCAGCTAGGCTGGTTATCTATTTAACGGCTGGAACCATTGGAACTTTTGGAACGACTGGAACGATTCCAATAGCTCCAGCCGTTCATAGAAATCGGGTGATTTACAGCGGTAGCTTGTAAAACGTCTCGGCGTTGCGCCAAAGCATGGCGGCCTTGTCGTCGTCTGTAATCTCGTCGCTCTCCATCAACTCGCCGAGGTCATGCTTGCAACTTTCGTTGGTGACTTCGTGCGGAAAATCCGACGAGTAGAGAAACGGCTTGTTGCCGACGGTCTTGATCGCAAAGGGCATGGTCAGTTCTTCGGTCTCAATGCCCAGATACAAACGCTCTTTCTCGATCAATTTCTTGACATAATGGCTAGGATCTTCGCCCTCCCGGATGCCGTACTCGCTCGGTGGAATATACTGGTAGTGGGTTTCATGCGACGCATGCAAGCGTTCGAGGAGGAGCAGGAGCCAAGCAATACCGCCTTCGAGAAAGGCGATGCGAACGCGCGGAAAGCGATCGAAAATCCCGTTATAGAGAATATCGGCGCAATTGATCGTCAGACCCCAAGGATGACCGAGGGCGTGCACCGGCACGTACATGTTCATATGATCCATCCCGAAACGATCGTGCGCGCCGCCGTGGACCGCCAGGCAGCAACCGAGGTTGTTGGCCTCTTCATAGATCGGCCAGTACATCTTCGAGCCGAGCGGGTGCGCGAGACCGTTCGACGGCATCATCGCGCCCAGCATGCCGAGCTCGGTGACGGCGCGGCGCAATTCCTTCGCTGCCTCCTGCGGATCCTGCATCGGCAGGATCGCCATCCCTTTGAAGCGCGAATTGAATTTCACGTAGGTCTCATAAAGCCAATCGTTGTAGGCTTTAGAGACCGACACGGCGTAATCCAGACTGACAATTTTGCCGTACGATAGCGCGGTCGTTGGATAGAGCACGGTCCATTCGATGCCGACATCGTCGAGAAATTCGAGCCAGCCCTTGGGACCCACTGCCGGGCGCTGGTCGCGCTGGGGCGGCGTTTCCACGGCGCGTCCGCTGTGAAGATGATCTAAAGGCGGAAAGACCACGCCTTTGCGCGCGGCGATTTCCCGATAGGGCGATTCCATGCGGGCGATAATCGCCACGGTGTCTTCCATAATATGGCCGTCGCCGTCGATAATTCTTGTGCCCAGTGTGGCGCTCATTTAAACATACCTCCCGTGAAATTCGCCATTCGTCGTCAACTGAAGAAACGTGAACATTGTATTTCTTATAATCCGACTTGATACTCGGGATCAAGGAGGCGACCGCGAAAATCAAACGTTCTGATCTCCGGAAGGCTTTGTGGCCGGTGCTCGGCGGCGGCGAATTCCGCAACGCGATATGGCGCCAAGCGATCGGCCTCGCGTTCCGGCCAAGTTTGCGATAAAAGAAAATCGTTCAAACCGGACGATCGGAGCGGTAAAAGCACCGGAGGCTTTATGGCAGAAGAGACAGCGGAACAAAGATTGGCTCGACTGGAAGCTGAAAACAAAGCGTTGCGCGACCAGATCGAGCAACGCAAGCCAGGACAGCTGCGTCTAAAGGTCAGTGAAAAGGGAGGTCTTTCGGTTTACGGATTGGGAAGATTCCCTGTGACGCTGTACAAGGAACAGTGGGTGAGATTACTGGACCATGGCGAGGAGATCAAAAAATTTCTCCGCGAGAATGATCAACAGCTCAAGGCCAAGCAGTGAAGCTTTGCCTAGAAATAGCCTTATCCGGCGCTAGAATACTTTTCGAATAGCCAAAACCAATCGGTCCACTGGCAATACAACTTATTCCGATTGTCGGCGGGGCAAGTTTGGATCGGGACGCCAGTTGGTCTCTAGTGAATGATTCGCGGCTTAAGCGTCTGAAGATCCGCTCGCTATCTCTTCTCTGGCGAATGAAAAGTATCCAAAAGCCGCCGGCGCATAGCTTCTTCACCGCCCGGTAGCAGGTCGAACTTTGTCGTGTTGTCGATGCTCCGCAGAATTCTTTGACCTTCGCCGTCCTCATGCATCGATTGCAAGACACGCCCGAGCCGCTCGATCAGTTCGGGCGCAAGATTCTTTCGAACTGAGACGAGGTGACGCGGAAGTAATTCTGTTTGGGCCAGAATATTGAGATCGGTTTTTCTTTTGTCGTCCAATGCCGCGTAATCGTCGTCACTGAGAGCGCCGGCCGCTACCTGTTTCGAGAGGACCCATTCAACGAGAACATCCTGCGTCTGGGCAAATACGTAGCCCACTTCCGTTGCGGGAACGGTGGCGCTCAACGCGGATACTGGCAATAGCTTAAAGCCGTTTCTTTGGAGGAACAACTTGGGTAAAAAGTAACCCGATGTCGATTCGGCATCCTCGAAGGCGATGATTTTGCCGCGTAAGTCTTGGATACCGTTGGTGCCGCCGTTTTTGTTTGTGGCAATCAGGCTGCGATACTCCGCTTTGGTCCCTTTCCACCGTCTCAGCAACAACTTTGCCGACCCATGAACTTGGTTAACGACATAGGTTGGATAAGCGCTCTCCATGAAGAAGTCGACTTTATTCTGGTCGAGAAGCTTGGCGAGCTCAGACAAGCTGCGGGCGACCACTACTTGGCCCTCGGCATCCGTCGGAGCCGACAATTTACGCGCGACGTAGCGCGCCAGATCACGAAAATGCTCTGCAATATCTTGCTGATTTGTCTCAGATACGAGCCCCAGGGTAATGGTTTTCACTTCGTTTCGAAGCGGCGTTTGGCCGGCGACCTCAGAGCAGAGATTGGCGCCTAGTAGGAACATCGCGGCTGCCAGAGCAATTGAGAATTTGAGCGTTTGTCGGATCATCATGCTATCCAGGTGGATAATATTGAGTAGTATTGTAACTATACGACTGCGGAGGACTTGACAAGAATCACCGCCGGGCTGTCAATCTGTGTACTGCAGAGGCACGAGCCTCCACGCTCGAATGCTGTGCGTGCAGCGAAGCTGCCAACGCTAGCCCATTCTCATTCTGTTTGTGCCACTCGCTCGCTCGGTAGCCATGGGGCGCGGAACGGTTGTGTCCTGTACAGCGAGAGTGGGCGTGATGGTCCAATGGGTGGCGGGCGTAGGTTGCACGACAAAGGTCGTTCTTTGGCAGTATTTGCCAAACCGGCGCAATTTTGGGTTAGCAAATCACCGACAAATTTCTTTGGCAAATCGTATCCAGAAGCGTAAAATACGCAGATCACGAAAGGCGTAGTCCATCGCCTTCAATCGAGGCATAACTCTTTATGCGGACACGAGAAAAAGTTGTTGTTTTGCTGCTTCTGGCGGCGCTCATCTCGGGCGCGGCGATCTTCTTTGCGTTTAGAGATAACGAGGTCGAGGCCAATCGTTTTCGCTGGCTCCTCGCGACCAATCTTAAATACAGTCTGTCATCTCCCGGTAGATTTCTCGATGAATTGCCCGCCGGCAGTTTGATCTATGGCGGCTTGACAATCTTCGCCGTAGTCATGGCGATTATCGTCTTGAAAATGATCCGGGACGGCGAAATCCAGGCGCTCAGAAGGCACTTGTTGAATTTGCGAGCGGAGAAGAATCAGACGGAGAGTTTACTCCAGGAGGAAGTCTGGAAAGGAAAACACGAACGCCAGGCACGGGACTCTGTTAGGAAAGATCTCGAGTCCAGCATTGACAAGATAGAGTTATTGATCACCGAGCTTAATGAAAAGGAGAAACTGTTAAAGGCCCGCGACACGGAACTGATGGCGGCGAAGTCAGGCGCCCCGGATTATGCCGATTCGGGACCATCCAAGGACCCAGCGGAACGATTGCTGCGGGATGAGCTAAAGAAAAAAACTGAGATGTTGCAGGCGAGCAACTCTACCATCAACGAACTGCAGCAACGGCTGAGTGCCAAGACCAGGCAGTGGGAGAGTCAATTACGCGAGAAAGACGGGCTTTTGAAAGGCCGTGAGCAAGAATTAGACGGGCTCCGGACTGAGATTGTTGATCTTGGAGGGCGGCTGGGTGAAATGGAAGCCGCCAAAAAACGAGCGGAGGATCTCCTCCACGAAGAGCTGCGGCAGAAGAAGCAAGTGCTCGAAGCGAACGACCTGGCGATGAGAACCGAGGAGAAACGCTTAAGTGAAAAGATTCGCATTCTCGAAAGCCAGGTTAGCGAGAAAGAGAGACTCCTGAGAACCCGCGACACTGAGGTTAACGGCTTTCGGAGACAACTGAGCGAGCTTGATGCCGCCAAGGAACAGATGGAAAGCCGCTTTCAGGAGGAACTTAGAAAGGTAGATCAGGATCGCCGTGCCAAGGAAGATATCATTAATGATCTCGAACAAAGATTGGGTACGAGTCTCCACGGTTTGCGCAATGAGGTCGGCGAAAAAGATCTACTGCTACAGGCGCGCGACGGAGAATTAAAAGCACTCAATTCGGAAGTAAAGGCCATTTCGTTAAGACTGAGTGAAATGGCGGCAGCCAAAGTTCGCGCGGAAGAGTCTCTGGGAGAAGAGCTCAGGAAAGAAAAGCACCAGCGCGAGGCGGATAAAACCGTCTTTCGAGAGAAAGAAGAACACCTCGATAAGGAAATCCTTCTCTTGACGGCTCAGTTGAACGAAAGAAACGAAGCTTTAAAGAGCCGTGACGGAGACATAAAATCGCTCAGGCAGGAAGTTAAAGCCGTCGCACTGCGGTTGGACGAGCTCAATGCGGCGAAAGAACACACTGAAGCATTGCTGCAGAAAGAATTACAGGAGGAAAAGCAGCAGCGCGAGGCCAAGGAACTCACCAGCCGTGAGCTCGAAGAGCGATATGGCAAACAGGTTCAGAGTCTAAAGGGTCAGCTCGGCGAGAAGGACGCGTTTCTAGCGAGCCGCAATGAAGAGATAAAATCGCTCAAGACCCAAGTCGACTCGCTGGCCGAACAATTAAGCAAGCTGGGATCGGCAAAGGAACGGGCGGCAAGCTTGCTCCAGCAAAAGCTTAAAAAGGAAAAAGAAGTACTCCAAGCAAGCGACTCGGCGATCAAAGAAATCGAAGACAGTTTCAAAGCGAGGATTCAATCCCTCGAAGACCAGTTGCACGCCAAGCAGGAGCTCGTGGGCAGTCGGGATAGAGAAGTTGACGCGCTCACGTCCGAGATGGCTTCGCTCAATCAACGAATGGCCGAGTTGGGGGCAGCCAAGGAGCATACCGAGAGATTGTTCCAAGAAGCCGTCAGGGAAAGAGCCGATCTACTACAATCGAAAGATGCCGGCATTAAGAGACTCGAGGAAGACCTAGCAGAAAAGCTGCGAAGACTGGAGAGCCAGTTACGAGAAAAGGACGAATTGATCCATAACGGTGAAGCCGAGCTGAACGCATTCAAGAATCAGCTTGCCGAGCTGGCGAGCTCAAAAGAGCAGGCGGCGCGCACGCTGCAGGATGACCTCAGGCAGAAGTCCGAGTTGCTCGACGAGAATGCCGCGGCGATCAATGCGCTGGAGGAGCGCTTCAGTACAAGAATCCACACCCTGGAAAGTGCTCTAAGTGAAAAACAGGAGCTTATTGAAGCCCGCGACGCGGAGCTCAAGGAGCTCCGGTCCAAGACAAACACGCTGTCCGGAGAGCTGGTCGAGTTGGAAACATCGAAGGATCACGCGACCCGTTTACTCCACGAAGACCTCAGGCAAAAGACCGAATTACTCCAGTCGAAAGAGTCTGCCATGAAAGCGTTGGAAGAACGTTTGACTGGCAAACTTCGTTCCTTGGAAAATCAGGTGAGTCAAAAACAGGAGCTCTTAGCTGCGCGTGATACCGAGCTTGACGCGCTGATGGCTAAAGTGAGTGAGTTAACCCAGAAACTTAGCGAGCTAGGCGCTGAACGGGAACGGTCGGATCGTCTGCTCCAGGAAGGGCTTCGGGAAAAGACCGCACTGCTGCAGTCTAAAGAGACTTCCATCGGCGAGTTGGAGGAACGCTTGAAGGGAAGAGTGGAATCTCTTGAGCGCCAGCTCACGGAAAAGCAGAAGCTCCTGGAAGCCGGCAGCGTGGAGCTAAGCGAACTCCACACGCAAATGAATGTCATAACCGAGCGGCTCAACGAGACGGAAACAGCGAAGGTATATCTGGAAGGCTTGCTCCAACAGCAACAGAGCAAAGCAGATCAAGCGCTTGTGTCCGCCGCCGGCCTAAACGGCGAGGCACACGATTTGGACACACTGGTTAGCGAAAGAGAACAGCTGCTCAAGGCGCGCGATAAGTTGATTCAAGATCTAATGACGGAGCTGAAAGAAAAGAAAACGCAACTCGCCAGACAAGAGATCGAGGTTTGGCAGAAAATCGAACGTCGCGAGGCATGGAAGCATCGGCTATCCAAGATTGGCATACGGATTAAAAACTGATCGGTTTCACTGGCATTCTTTTAGATCGTTCGTTATTTCTTCCGTCCGTACTGGCTATCGATATAACTACTCCTTTCGTACTCTTCGACGAAGCGCGCATCGACGAAATCCTGCGGCTTGACCGCTTTGGCCTTGGAACGCCGGAGGCTACTTTAGTAAATAGCTCGCGGGCGGCGGAACACGCAGGATATTAACGCCTTCGGTCTCTTCGACGTAGCGGATGAATCGATACTTGTTCTCCAATTCATCGTAGCGCAGCGGCGGCGCTTCGGCGCGGCCGGCTTCGATGCGCGCCCAGATAAAATGGGGGCCGTTATGCTTCAAGGCCAAACTCACGGCGTCTTTCAATTCATTGACGCTGGTCGCGGTTTGCGAGCTCTTGATCCCGGCGTTGCGCGCGACGCCGGCGAAATCGATATTTTCCGCCGTCGCCACCGTGGGTTCGCCGCCTGAGGATTCGTATTGCTGGTTGTCCCAACAAATATGAATCAGGTTCTTCGGCCGATGCAGCCCGATGGTCGCCAGCGATCCGAGATTCATCCACAAGGCGCCGTCCCCGTCGAAGACAAAGACCTTTCGCTTAGGCAAGGCGATAGCGAGGCCGAGGCCGATCGATGAGCAAAGGCCGAGGGTCTTGACCTGAATATTTCCATCGCTCGGATGCACCGCGTTCCATTCCGCGGTAGCGCCGCCGGCCGTGGTGACGAACAATTCGTTTTTGATCAACGGCGCGATGGCTTGAAGACATTCAAAGCGCTTCATTTTTTTCCCGGTTACAACACCGCGCGGGTAAGCAGCAATGCCACGGGCCGTTTGGAGCTGGTGGCCAACGTCACCGCGCCGGCAATATCCTGCTTCACCTTTGCCGGATCGCGCAGCACAATATATTTGATTCCCAGTCCTTGGAGCACTGGCTCGGTGACGAGGCCGACCATGTGAAAGGCATTGTCGCCGATATCGCCGGCATAATAGATCAGCAGCAAAACTGGAATACCGAATTGTAGCGCCGTGGTCGTGAGCCCGTTGCAGCTGTTCAACAGCCCGCCGTTCTGCATCAGCATGGCGGGCTTCTTGCCGCCGAGATGAGCGCCGGCGCAAACGCCAATGCCCTCTTCTTCGCGGCCCACTGGAACATGCGTAATCTCCTTGTCTTGATAGAGGAGATTGATCAGCTGCAGCATGTTGATATCGGGAACGCTTGAGACGAGATCGACGCCGGCTTCTTTCAAGCCAGTTAGAATTTGTTGTGCTCCAGCGACGGTTCCCACGTCCGCATGTCCTCTGTGGCCTCCTTGTAGAAGACCTCGTCGCTCGTGTCAAGATTCACGACCGAATTGATGATTGACAGTGAACGGCGGATTCTGTTAGCAAAACGATCTAAATCAGCGGCATAAATTTAGCGTTCTATTGGGAGTGAAAGCATGTTAAAGCTCAATTTTAAGGGATTGTTTTTCATCGTTGTATTAGCATTCTTCATCCCGCTGGCGGACGCCGCCGAGTATCCGAACAAGACGATTCAGATTATCAATCCGTTTCCACCGGGCGCGGTGACCGATATCGTGGCGCGGCTTGTTGCGCCGAAAATGTCGACTGTGCTCGGCCAACAGGTGGTCGTCGTCAATAAGGCCGGCGGCGGCGGCGCGGTCGGAATTCAGGCCGCCAGAGATGCCGCGCCCGATGGTTATACGATTCTCGTCACGCCGCCGCCGATTCTGCTCATTCCCATCGTTAACAAAAATTCCGGCTTCACGATTAAAGACTTCGCGCCGCTTTCCTTGGCGACCAGCAGCCCGAATACGACGGTCGTGAAAGGCGATGCGCCGTGGAAGACGCTCGAAGAATTCATCGCGGATGCGAAGAAGAATGCGGGCCAGCTCACCTATGGTTCCGCCGGCCCCGGAACCACGCCGCACTTCATCGGCGAGCTGGTGAAGCTTAAAACCAAGATTGATTTGACCCATGTCCCCCTGGGCTCGGAATCCGCGGCGGCCACCGCGGTGCTAGGCGGTCACGTGAATATAGCGTTTCTCACCTTGGGCACGACTCGAAGTCACATCGAAGGGGGCACCATGCGGGCGCTGGCCGTGGCGTCCAACCGGCGTCTTAAAGACTTTCCGAACGTACCGACGACGGTTGAAAAAGGGTTCCCCGAGCTGAACCTGAAAATCTGGGTGGGCTTTTTCGCTCCGGCGAAAACGCCGCCGGCGATCGTAAAGAGACTGGCGGCGGCGGTCGGCGACAGCCTCAAGGATCCGGAGATCATCGCCCACATCGAGAAGAGCCAAGCGCTCATTGAAAATCTCGGTCCGCAGGAAGCGGCGAAGTTTTACGCCGAAGAGGAACGCAAGTGGACCGAAGTGGCGCACAGCGCCAAGATCACTAACTGAGCGCGCGTCGACTCATCGGCGGCTCTGATTCGATGAAACAATCCAATGTTGCGATTTCGCTGATCCTGATCGGATTGGCCGGGTTCATTCTGCTCCAAAGCCGCAATCTTGCGGTCGGCAGTCTGCGTGCGCCGCAGACCGCCTTTTTCCCGACGACGTTGGCGACCTTACTGCTGATCTTTTCGGTTATCTTATTGGCGCAGACGCTTCTCAAAGGAGAAGTACGACGCGGCCCCGATAACGTCGTCGCCGAAGGGTGGATAAGAATCGGCGCGACCTTGGCCACGATGGTCGGTTTTGCCCTTGCGCTGGAGCGTCTCGGCTTTTTGTTGACGACATTTCTTCTGATGGTCCTGCTGCTGCGCGCCATCGAATCTCAACGATGGCATAAAGTCGTTGCTATCGCACTTATGACCACGCTGGTCTCATACGCCATCTTTGGATGGCTTCTCGGTATTCCTTTGCCCGGCGGCGTCCTGGGAATTTAAGGTGGATTTTTTTTCCAATGTAGCACTCGGCTTTTCGGTCGCGCTCTCGCCAACAAATTTACTCTTTTGCTTTCTCGGCGCGCTCGTCGGCACCTTGGTCGGGGTGTTGCCCGGTTTGGGGCCGGTCGGCGCGGTCGCGTTCCTGCTTTCGCTAACGTTCAAAATGGAACCCGCGACCGCTGTCATCATGCTCGCCGGTATTTATTACGGTGCGATGTACGGCGGCTCGACGACATCAATATTGGTCAATATCCCGGGCGAGACGGCCTCCGTCGTGACTTGTCTCGACGGCTATCGGATGGCACGGCAGGGTCGGGCGGGAGCGGCGCTGGGCATCTCCGCGTTCGGCTCGTTTATCGCCGGGACCTTCGGTGTGATCGGTCTCATGTTTCTCGCGCCGATGCTCGGCAGAGCGGCGCTCCGATTTGGACCGGCGGAATACTTCACGCTCACGCTCACCGGCTTGACTCTTGTCGCCTACCTGACGCAGGGATCGATGACCAAGGCCTTGATCATGACCACTCTCGGCCTCCTTGCCGGCAGCGTCGGCATGGATCCGATTTCGGGCGAAGAGCGCTTTACCTATGGCAATCTAACCCTGCGCGACGGTTTTGGCCTGGTGCCGGTGGCCATGGGGCTTTTCGGGATCGCCGAAGTGTTGGAGAATTTGACCACCCTCGGCTCGCAATCGATTTACCAAACGGAGATCAAAGGCTTACTGCCGAATTTGAAAGATTGGAAAGACAGCGGCTGGCCGATCGCGCGCGGTTCCGTCATCGGCTTTTTTCTGGGTATCCTGCCCGGGCCGGGTCCGGTAATCGCATCGTTTGTTTCCTACGGGATGGAAAAACGCATGTCGCGCTATCCGGAAAAATTCGGCACCGGAGTGATCGAAGGCGTCGCCGGGCCGGAGGCAGCCAATAATTCCGCCACGGCTGGATCATTCATTCCGTTGCTCTCCCTGGGAATCCCGACCAGTGCCATCATGGCGCTCTTTATGGGTGCGTTGATGATCCACGGTATTCAACCTGGCCCGCTCTTCATCAGCAAATATCCGCAGCTGTTTTGGGGTTTCATCGCCAGCATGTACATCGGCAACGCGATGCTCTTGGTGCTGAATCTCCCGCTAATCGGCATCTGGGTGCGATTGCTCAAGACGCCGTATGCGATCTTGTTTCCGTTGATCTTGTTGTTCTGTCTGATCGGCGTCTACAGCCTGAATTCCAACGTGGTGGAAATCATCATCATGCTCATCTTCGGCATCGCGGGCTTTTTCCTGCGCCGGCTTGGTTTCGAAGGCGCGCCATTTATTCTGGCTATGGTGCTTGGCCCGATCATGGAAACTTCGTTGCGCCAAACGTTGCTCATCTCGCGCGGCAGCTTCAGCGTCTTTTACACACGACCGATTTGCGCCACGCTGCTGGTCGTGACCGCCGCATTTCTGATTTGGCCGCTGTTCAGGCGAAGAAGGAATCAAATCGGAGAGTAACCACGAAGAGCGCGAAGGCAACGAAGGAGGAGTTCTGTGATTGGTAATATGGCCTCTTTTTGTCGGGGCCGCCCCGTGACGGCCCTGATTCCCTATTTGCTTTTTCTCATTTCGTCGTTAAGCGCGCGGATCATGCCAAAGTCATAGACCTGTTCCGGAACCACTTCGCGCTCGATTTTCAGCGATCGGCGCTGAAAGGCAATCATTTTCTCCTGGAGGCTTCGCGGGATCGTGCCGTCGGCGGACATGACTTTCAGCGCCGACTTGTAGACCTCACCGGCTTCGCTCTCGCTGATCTTCATCGCCGTCGCAAATTTTTGCACGACTTCCTTTTCATTCGATTTAAGCCAGAGAAAACCTCTGAGCGTGCCGCGGAGAAATCGTTGGGCCAGATCCGGCCTTTGGGCCAGCGTCTTTTCCGCCACGACGACGCCGGCGGTGACAAATTCCAAGTCGTCGCCGTAGAAAAGCAGCTCGTTAAATCCGTTCTTTTTAGCGATCAGGCGGTCTAGCTGGTTCAATACCGCGGCATCGACGGCGCCGGTTAGAAGGGCGGCTAATCGACTCGGTGTGGGTTCGATGGCCCGAAGCGCTACGTCGCGTTGCGGATCGATGCCATGCTTTGTTAGCAACTCACGGGTCATCTGATCCAAGGCGGCGCCGAAGCTCGAGACCGCGATTTGTTTTCCGCCCTTGAGATCTTGGAGCGTGTTGATGTTTTTGCTTGCATAGAGCCAATTGAGCGGGCGTGTGTCGAAAACCATCACGATCTTTAGCGGCAGACCGCGCAGGATGCCGCCGGCGCCTTGGCCGAGAATCTGGCTAAAATGAAAACTGCCGCCGACCAGCCCCTGGATGCCGGGTAACATTCCGGCTTGAATGAGCAAGGCATCCAATCCTTCTGCGCGATAGAAGCCTTTCTCCCTGGTGAATCGATAAAGCAACGTGTTCGGGCTGATACCCGCGGAGATATGTACATTGACTGGGTCGAGGGACAACGCGCCGCGAGGCAAAACTAAACCGACCGCGGCGAACCCAACAAATGACAGCGCTAATATAGTGGCGAAACCATGGCTCATTCTCGGGTTCGGTATCATTTGCGTAACCTAGAACCCGTACTTCTCCTGAGCCGCCAGCGCGATATTCAGCGTAGACTTTAGTTCAGGCCGCGCGCTTACTTCACGGTAGGCTTCTTTCACCGGCTCGTCGCGCAGAATATCCTTGACTGGAATAGAGCGCGCGAGTTTTCCGCCTTTGACCATTTCGTCGACGATTCTTTCGATCGCCGACGCGGCGACGCCGCCGTCGATGGGTAGCGCCCAGCTCTCGAGCCGGTCGGGCGAGGTCACGATCGCGACAACGCCATGCTCGTCTTCGTTGTGCGTGTTGGTTCTCCTGAGCCGCGCTTCCAAATCCTTGAGATATTCAAAGTTTTTCACGTCGCGCATGAACCAGAAGGCTCTGATGATCGCGCGAAAGTACGCCTTCAATTCATCGCAACGCTTTTCGATCATCTGTCCCGTCGCTATGGTTAGCTTGCCGGGTCGACGAGGAAAGATCCTGTTCGGATCGAGAATCATCGGATAGCCTTCGCGTTCGAGCTGATCGGAAAACGGCGGTTGCGAGGTAATGGCATCGATTTTTCCCGAGCGCAGCATCTCCATATGCGACGGGTTGTTGCGATAACCGAAGACTGGATCGTAGACCCATTGAACCTCTTTGTACGGATCGACGCCGGCCTGGCGCAGCGCGTCCGTGATGAACACTTCGACCAAGCCTTCCCTCTCGCGCGTGCCGATCCTGCCGCCGCGCAATTTGCTCATATCCGTGAGATGCTTGGCGCCATACCATTTGAGAAATGGCGTGTAGCGCCAACCGCCGGCGACATAGACATCGGCACCCAAAGAGCGCTGGTAGATCGCCGCTTCGACGTCGACAGCGGGGGCGATGTCCACCCCATGATTCTTAATCGCCATGGCCAAACCTTCGCGCTCGATGGGACCCGGAATCAAGCCGCGCGAGTCGTATTCAAATTCTTTGAATCCTTCGTCGGTGAAAAAACCCTGCTCTTTGGCGACGAAGATCGCGATCTGGTGACCGACGTGGTAGTTGCTATTGGCGATGAGAATGGGCTGGTCGAGTGTGCTCATGATGGCTCCTTTTTATTTTACTGGTTTAACACGACACGACTCCCGCCAGGTCCAAGCGGTGCCGAAACTGGGGAACTAGTTCGCCTTATCACTCAGGGAATCGACGCGTCAAGGATACAAAGAGGTCTGGTTGATTTTTCATCACGAAGGACGCGAACAGCACGAAGGAAAAAAGATCCATCCCAAAGGATCACAAGATAGCGGACGAATTTCTCGAGCCTGCGCCTGAGTATCTATTAATAATTGCGTGCGATGGTTTGAGCCGAATAGAGGGACCTTTCCCCTTAACAAAGGTCAAAATTCGTAACCTTTGGCCAAATATGTCCTTTGCCAAGCCAATTTTAATTAAGGTCGACCAGCCGGCTTCCGCGTTCGTAGAGATTTCGCAGTTATAGCGGCGATAGTCGTTCGGGTGCTTGGTATGGCGTTGGCACAGCTTCTGCTCATCTAATTTATCCGGAGCCACCTAAGTTACAGTCGTCGCCAAACACAGCGTGGAAGCTCTAATAGAAGAAACTTTCGATTTGCGACTGGCCAATCAAATTCTACAAAAGAAAGCGCAGATGAAAACGATTAAATTCTTTGTTTCTCTAGTAGCCCTGTTGCTCTTATACGCGAGTGCGGCGGATGCTGTCGTGCGAGAGATTTTTCCTGCCAACGATGACGCTAGCTGCAATGAAGAGTTCGAGAACATCGCCGCTACATTGCAGCCTGGAGATACTCTGATCCTACACGGAGGCGTTTACTCACAAAGTTGCCGGCGGCTTGTCACGGGTCGAAATGGAACGGCTACCCAACCCATCGTCATTATGGCCGCGCCAGGCGAATCGCCGATCCTTACACGGCCCGGCAACGCAAGTCACTCTTATCCGGAAAATAACATCGAAATTGAAAACTCTTCCTACCTGATTATCCGAGGTCTGCATTTTCAAGGCGGCGATATCGGCGTGCGTTTTATGGGCACGAACCATCACATTACTTTTGAGGAAAACGAGATTTATGAAACCGGCGCAAATGCACTCGCACTGAATAGCGGCAATTCAGACTTCATGACTATTCGGAAAAATCATATTCATCACACTGGCCTCGACACAAGTGGCTCAACTGTCGGAGAGGGGATGTACCTAGGCTGTAACGATAACGCCTGCCGAGTGAGTAACACTCTCATCGAAGGCAACTACATTCACCACCTGCGAGCGACAAATTCGGGAGGTAACGACGGCATTGAGGTCAAAGTAGGCTCGTACGGTAATCTGGTTCGCGACAACGTAATTCATGATACCACTCTGGGCACCCAATATCCCTGTATCTTTGTTTACGGTGGAGGCGCCGCCGTAAACACGGTGGAAGGCAACGCCATGTGGAACTGCGGCGAAGCTATCTATGCGGTAGCAGACGCGATCGTACGCAATAACATCATAATTGGGTCGGGGTCCGGAATCTCCTCATATCCGCATGCCCAAGTGGCGCAAATGAAAAAGCTCATGATCATTAACAATACGATCTACGGCAGCGGCGAGTGTCTGTTTTTGCGTTGGAGCGGCGTGGCCGACGCTGTGTTGGCGAACAATGCCGTTTATTGCCCCGGCACTACTGCTGTGGATGCGAGCGGTCTCACCAGTACACAGGTCATCGCTCTTTCAAATTATGTCGAGGGCGGAATTTCCGGTGCAAGTTTGGATGGCGTGAGCTTTGTTAACGGCGGAAGCGCTAACACCGCGTTTGCAAGTCCCGTTAACTCGAATTTTTGGCCGGTGGCTGGGTCAGTCCTGCGAGATAGAGCTAATTTTACCTATAGTCCTGCTGTGGATTTTAATAATGGACCGAGAACCAACCCTACCGACGTTGGTGCTTACGATGCTAACGGGCAACTGACAAACCCCGGGTGGCAAATCCAGGAAGGTTTTAAGACAGCGGGGGGAGACATCATGGCGCCGACGATTGCCGTAACCGCGCCCGCCGATGGCTCGGCTGTTGCACGTAAGAGCACTGTCACAATTGCGGCGACAGCGAATGACAACGTCGGTGTGACTTACGTAGAATTCTACGTAAACGGGACGCTCAAATGCACCGACAACACCCAATTGTACACCTGTGCCTGGAAAATACCGGCCGGAGCACGAAACAAAATCTATCACATCGATGCGAAGGCGTACGACACCGCCGGAAACATTGGTAATGCGACGACGGTAACAGTTACCAGCCGATGAAGCGGAAGCGAAAAGCTACATCTCGGCGACATAACGTAGTTCGGGATCTTGCGCCATTGTGTTGTGCAATAATCTTCCATCGGCGCAGGTATAGCGTTGGCAACGAATAGCTGCCATGGATTGCGAGAATTAGCCTGGGTCAAGTTAGTTAGGAGTTCAGCAGAATGTCTTCACTTCCCGTACTTCTGATTCGTCTCTTCGAAGAAGCCGGAGCTTTCCAGTTCGTTGACGAAGCGCGCTTCGATGAAGCCTTCGGCGTTGACGCCTGCCACCTCCGGACTCGATCGGGACAATAAATAGAGCATCGATTTGGCTACTCTCGCGGTCGGCGTCGGCTTGTTCATGAGCTTTTCCTTGTAAAGTCTGTAGATCGTACTGAGCACTTCGTTGTCCTGCGTCGCCACGTATTTTTACATTGAGGGCAAAATCGGGGTTCGCCTTGAATAGATAGAGGCCTTCAATCCATGCTTTAAGAAATTTAATCGTGATGTCGGGATTTTTGCCGACGTAGGAACGGCGCACTAGTATACCGGAGCCGGCAATTTCAAGGGGCAGCTTGGAGTGGTCGATGAGCGTCTTAAAACCCATCTTCGAAGGGGTTAAAGTTTGGATGCCGGCGATGATGACGTCATGCACGCGGCCGGTCTGGAGCCCGCTCAAGCGCGCGCCGAGATCGCCTATTGGTAAGATTGTGACATCTTTCTCAGAGATTCCGTTGAGACGGAGTCCTTCCCACAACAGAATATCGGTCAACGAACCTGGTGTGCTCATGCCCAAGACTTTGCCGCGCAATTGCTCGGCGCTCGCGATGGTGTTCTGGACCACCAGCGAATGTTCAAGTTGTTTCAAAGGCGACGCGATCAACGCCGTGTCGGCGCTACACTGGTAGGGTTCCAGGGCCGGCATGCCGGAGTGATTGACGAATTGCACGCTGCCGCCGATGAGCGACATGATGCTGCGCGGTCCGCCGGAAATGTAAACCAGATTCAGATCGACGCCGTATTTCTCGTACAACCGCGCTTCTTTGGCAACCACGTCTGTGCCATGGAGCCGGAGATTGCGCCGTAGCTGGCGTTCACTCTTTCCAGCGCCGCCGCGCGGACGACCAATGAAGAGAGCGTAAAATAAATTACCACCGCCGGTGCCAACCCGAGTCGGTCGAAGAAGCATGCTCTTTTCACATTTTTGCCTTTGGATCGATCAATCATCGGCACAACTCCGTAGTCAATTTAACGATGCGAAATGCGTGATCGCTGGACTTGCGGGAAGCCGATCGCGACGAGCGCTACTATGGCGAGAGTTGCCAGCCCGCCGGTCAATGCGGACAATTGCGCCCCCAGCCAAGCGGCAACAAGGCCGGACTCGAATTGACCCAGCTGCGGGCCACTGCTCGTGAAAATGCTATTGATCGACGACATTCGTCCGCGCAGCTCATCCGGCGTGCTCATCTGATTGATCGTCGATCGAAGAATCGAACTGATGGTGTCCCCCGCGCCGCAAAACGCGAGCATCATGACAGAAATCCAAAAAACCTGGGAATAGGCGAAGATTGCTGTCGAAACGCCGTAGAGTCCGACGCCGATAAGAATCCAAGTGCCGGCGTGGCGCACCGGCCCCATAGCGCTCACAACAGCGGCCGCGCACAGTGAGCCGACGGCGCGCGACGAATAAAGTAAGCCGAGACCTCTGGGCCCGACGAACAGGATGTCTCGAGCGTAGATGGGAAAAAGACTGCGCACGTTGCCGAAGAAGGTGGCGCCGAAATCCAAGAGCATCAGCGGAAAGATGACGCCATGTCCCCAGACAAACTCGAGTCCTTCGCGCAACGATTTAAGTGAGACGGTTTTCCAGCCGCCGCCTTCCGATATCGGCGTTCGCAAGAGCGTCAACGCCGAGAGCATGGCGAGCCACGAGAGTGCGTCCACCGCGTAACAAGCCGCCGGACCGAATGCCGCCAGCACCACGCCGGCTATGGAAGGCCCGGCGATAACCGGAAAGTAGCGCTGGGTGCCTTGCAGAGCCAGAGCCTGTGCCAAGTGCTCGCGTGGCACGAGGTTGGGAATCAACGATTGGCGCGACGGCTGCTCCAGAGAAGTAAATAGAGCCAGGAAAATGGTCGCGACATAAAGCATGTGCGGCGACGCTTGGCCGGCAAACGTTAAGATCGCCAAGGTCGCAGACACGCAACAAAGACCGCTCTGCGTGAACATCATAAGTTTGCGCCGGTTGATCGCGTCGGCGAGCAGCCCGGCGAATAAAAGCAAAATCATTTGCGGCACCGCTCGTGCCAAGCCGAGTAACCCGATTTGCAAAGCTGAGTCCGTCAATTCGTATATTTGCCACGCCATTGCCACCGTGGTGAACTGGCTACCGATGCCCGACAGCATGGAGCCGGTCCAGAACAAGCGAAAATCGCGATGGCGAAACGGTAGTAGAAAGTCTCGCTTAGCGGATTGAGGCATTTAAATTTGTGCGGCTGGCTTGCCGTTTTCTTACATGAAAGACCGGTCAACGACAAACCGAAACTCGCCGGCGAGACTTGAAGCACGATCACAAAAGCGTCCGGCGTTCCCTTGACGGCTTGGCTCGATTGGACCTATTCTCCGCTCAAATACGTTCCGCTCGGTGGCTGATCGGGGTCATCGCAAACGCAAAGCGAAATTCAGAAAGGAAAAATCCAATGGCACATAAAATCGTGTCGGCTGACGGGCACATGGATTTGTTCTATCTGCCGATGGATACTTTTACTTCCCGGGTGCCGGCGCATCTGCGAGAACGCGTGCCCAGAGTGGTCGATATCGACGGCAAGCCCACCTGGGTCGGAGACGGCGCGAAAATGGGAGCGCACGCCGCATGGATGGGCCGCGGACAAATGGGCACGCACCGCGGGCGACGCATGGCTGAAGCCGGCTGGCAACCCAGTCATCCGCCCGATCCTCAACTGAGACTCGCAGACCTCGATATGGATGGCATCGAAGCGGAGATCATCTACGGTATCCGCTTCGTCGAAGACAGCATCAAAGATCCCGAGGTCATTGCCGCGACCTACCGGGCTTACAACGATTTCATTGCCGAGTTTTGTTCTCACAATCCGAGACGCTTCATCGGCATCGCCAATATCCCGGCATTCTCTGCGGAAGCCGCGAGCGAAGAACTTGGGCGCATCGGCAAGCATGGGCTCGGCCTGCGCGGAGCGATGATCGATTGGTTCAACGGCCCCGAGCCGATTTGGCACTCGATGTGGGAACCAATGTGGATCGCCGCGGCGAACAATGATGTCGCATTGTCATTCCACATCGGAGTCGGGCATGGCACGACGACGTGCGGGCCGATCAGCGTCGAACAGAAGCTCAAGGGAGATTTGCCTCGCGTTTCCCATGCCACGCACCAGGCCGTCGTCGCCATGCAAGCCGATGAATGCCTCGTGGCGATTCTTTTGTGCGGCGCCTTGGAGCGCCATCCTCGTCTCAAGGTAGTGATGGCGGAAAGCCACATCGGGTGGATTCCCTACGTGCTGGAACGGCTCGATATGAAATACAAAGAAGGCATGTATAACGACTTGATCAGCACGCAGCCGAGCGCGTTATTCAAGCGCCAAGTCTGGGCGACGTTTCAAGACGACAAGGTCGGCGCGCTGCTGGCCAAGGATTACGGCCCCGACAGTTTCTGTTGGGCGTCCGACTATCCGCATGCTGACGGCATTTTCCCCGACTCGCAGAGCTTTATTCGCGACACCATGGGCCATCTCGATGATGAGCTGCAAAGAAAGCTGACGTTTGCGAATGCGGTGCGACTGTACAATTTGGACTGGCTGCTCTGATTGCTGACCTGGCGGTTAGATTTGCGCGAGCAAAAGGTCGGAGTCGAGGGACTTGAGAACGGAAAAGGAGGCAACGATGCATAACCGGTTGAAGGTTCTACAACGCGCCACCCTCTCCGTGGCGCTCGGCGCATTGGCAGCGACTGCTCACGCGCAATCGGGAAGCTGGACAATGAAAGCGCCGATCCCGCTCGCACGCAACGAAGTGGCGCTCGCGGCAGTCGGCGGCAAAGTCCACGTGATCGGCGGAAGCGCGCAGGGCGTGGCGGGAACCTACCACGACGAATACGATCCGGCGACCGATCACTGGCGCACGCGCGCGGCTCTGCCGCATGGACTCGATCACATCGGCACCGCCGTCGTGAACGGCAAGATCTACACCGTCGGTGGGTTTGTCGCTTCGGTTCATAAAGACGGCCAACCGCACGTTCTTGAGTACGATCCCGCCGCGGATAGCTGGCGTTCACTCAGCTCGCTCAAGGTGGGCCTCGGCTCGGTCAGTGTGACCGTGCTCGACGGCAAGATTCATGCGGTCGGCGGACGCAACGACGTAGGCCAGACGGTCACAACGCACCAAGTCTACGATCCGGCGACCAACACGTGGAGTGAGCGCGCCCCGCTGCCGAAGGCGCGCGATCATATGGCGCTGGTCGCCGCCGAAGGGAAAATCCACGCGATCGGGGGACGCTTCGGAGCGTCCAACGACAAGACGGATATGCACGACATCTACGACCCGGCGACGAACTCCTGGACCTCGGGGCCGCCGCTTCCGACGGCGCGCAGCGGGCTCGCCTATACACTGTATCAGGGTCTGATCCTAGTGCTGGGCGGTGAGCTTGCGCCAAATACATTCGTGGAAAACGAGGCCTTCGATCCCAAAACAAAAAATTGGAGAACGCTCGCCCCAATGCGCGAGGGACGGCACGGGACCTCCGCCGCGACCACCGGAGGACATGTTTACATCGCCGCCGGATCGTTGAAACCTGGATCGGGCGGAGTCACGGACCAACTGATCGTCTTTACCTTGCCCTGAGATGGCGGGCGGCTCTAGAGGCGCGCGGTCAACCGGAATTAGTCAGTCGAAGCCGCGTTGCGCGAGCGCGGCCTGCGGCTAGATTTTACGTTTTGAATCTTGAACAGAACAACTTCAGCAAAGTTTTTCACGCGAAGACGCTAACCACGCCCAAGTTTGGAGCCTTGGCCGACGGCACGGGGATGACGACTTTTAGATAGGTTTGATCAATCTTTGTTATACGACGTCAGATTGCTGCCGAGATATTCACTGGTGTCGCTCCACCTTTTCATGTTGGCTAAGACTTCCTTCAGTATTCCGTAGTCCAACACCTGCCCGAGGGCCACCGGCCCCTTGAGCTGCGCTTGTTCGCGCATGATTTCAACAATACGGTGCCGCCCGCTGCGATGTACTCCATTTCGCCGCTAACCACGAGGCCAATTGCCGGAAAACTAATTTCAAGTCCTTCATTTTTTGAACAAACCGAATTTGTCGGCTAAATAGAAATTTTAAAAACGTCATGCTCTTTGACGGCATGGCGATGCGGATCGGTTCTGCTGAAGCGGTTGACATGAGTCTAAAAGCAAGCGCGATTGCGGCGACGAAAACTTTTTCAATTCTCATAAACTCCTCCAACCGGTCGGTGATCGATAACACAGACGGTTACATGCGTAAAGCTGCGCTTGGCAGTCCATTTGTTGATCTCGTTTTCCCATCCTCGCACGTGCTGGTAATACGATTCAGGGATTAGCGGGCGATTTGGCTCTTTCCTTTCACCAGTTATCGTCCTCTCTGATTAGTCCCTTACATTTTTTCCGCGATCCACGATTTTGTTCAAAACATCGCTACTGTAAGCTTAGTAGCATCATAAAAACTTCTTATCTTGTAATGGCTTAGCCCGTAGCACTGCGAATAGCCCATTGGCATAGCTTTGGCGTAACAGCACCATACCGGTTCGCTAAGTAGCGTGGTGGCAAATAATCGCACTTCCCGGAGCGGCAGCAGCAGAAAGATCGGGTGCTTGCTCACAACTCAGAGAATTCTTGGAAGTAGAGAAAGATCCGGTTCGCTTAGGAGAGCTTTATGGAAAACCTGTATTCTTGGCTGATCATTTTTTCTGGGGCAACCATCACCCTTTTAGGCTCGTTTCTTTTCAGCTCAGAGCGGGAACTTAGGAACAAACGACGTGAGTTCGACGAATTCAAACGCAAGCAAACGGCGAAGCCTATTGCCCAATCCACCGAGACTGAGCACCCGGAAACACACTTGTCCACGGAGCTAATCACTAAAAACGAGGAGCTCGCTAAAGAAGGAGCCGCGCTTTCGAACAAGCTAGAAGCAAGTCACAAAACATTGGAAGAGTGTCAAAACGAGCAACATCGTTTGCTGACTGTGCAAGCCGAGAACCAGCAACTCTACGCGCAATTACAAACCAGTTTTGCCGAATCCAAGCGGGAAATAGATGAACTGATGGCGAACAACGAGGCCCTGCTGGAAGAATCCGATGCGCTGTCAAGCAACCTTGCGGCCGGCGAAAAGCGCATTGAAGAGCTCCGCACAGTTCACCATGATTTACAGTTGGAGAATCAGCAGTTAGTCGCTGAAAATCAGCAGCTTCAACGGGAGATCACGGACTTTCACGAACAGCTCGAGACGGCTCAGTCGCAACTCGGTGAATCAGCGAAGCGCCACCAGGAGGAGACCGTTTGCAACGAGAAATTGCAAAACGAAACCGGCGAATTGAAACAGCAGTTAGAACAAAGTGCGGCAGCGATCAAAGAGCTTCAGAACGCGGAACGGCGCTCCTCGGAAATTCACTTTGAGAATCAAAAGCTGCGCCTTGAAAACCAAGCCTTGCAACGAGAACTTGAAACCCACCGAGTTCAGTTAAATGCGAGCGAAGCCCGATTGCAGGAATTGGCCCATCGAAATCAGGAAATTTCTGATCGTTGCGCGGGTCTGGAAGCCGAGGTTGCCGATTTCAAACGACAGCTGGAAGGCAGCCAATCGAAGGTTCGGGAAATAGAGATCACATCACAACAACTATCCAATGTTGAATCTCGCGAGTTGATTTATAAGGAGCAGCAACAGAAGTTGGAAGCACTGATCGTCGACTTGGAACGCGAACTCTCCGAAGGCAAAAACCAGGTCCAAGCGCTCGAGGATACTCACGAGCGTTTACGGGAAACGGATCGCGTCTGTCAGGGGTTGGCGGACGAAAATCGCCGGCTTGGGGAGGAGATTTCCCGTTGGCAGGAGCGCCTCGTCGCCGGCGAGGAAAACCAAAGACAGGTGAGTATCCTCCGGCAGCAGCTCGACGAACTACAAATGGAGCATGCGCGACTCATCGCTGTAAAACGCCTGGGGTCAGAGGAGCTTGCCGCCAACCGCGAAGCTATCGCGGTTTCGTCGTGCCTCGCGTCGGATTGCGATGGTGCAATGGTTCTTCAAAGCGCGCCAAATGCTGTCGCCGAATTATCCTCGAACCTGGGTAACTCTTCAGCGACCAATGTCGGCGAACTAACGCCATCCGAGATCGCAATCTCGGAAACAAAATTACTGAACGACGGCTCCAGTGAGACCAGCGGCAAGCCAACGGATCAAGTTTCAGCCGACCCGGCAGCGGAAATCCATTCGGCAAAGGAAGAAGCATCGAGGTGGGTTGATCGGACTTCGGTCAAGCGAAAATGGCGTTTCCGAGCGGTTCCCGCGATTGCTATTGTGATCGCGAGCATAGTCACCATGGGAATTCTGGGAACTAGATTTTTAATGTCGGAAGAGTCAGCAGTTCCGCCTGAAACAAGTTCTGACGAATACACAGCCGATCCTATCTCAACATCTCAGACAAAATCAGCGCCGCGCCTCCGGGGCACATTTGAAACTGTTCGCCCGACCCGTGTTTACGGCGGGCCGAGCGAAAACGCACCTCTGATCACCAACATCGGCCCGGGAATGAAGCTCAATGTTGTGGACTCCAGCAACGGTTGGTTAGAGGTTCGCTCGAAGCACGGCCGGCCGCCGGGTTTCATACGCCAAGAGGCGGCCGTACGAATTGGCCAGAACTGACCGGTGCGCATTATCAACCGGGCAAATGGGAATGCAGCCGACTTTTAGATCTGTTCAAAAACGGATCGCGGACATCTTTGAGTTCACGGACCAGCACAGATGCGTAAACCGTGTGATAGCAAAGTTTGAAGATCCCAGATAAAGACGCGAGCCCACTCGACACTCCGACCCCATTACCGACCCGTCATTGATTTAATGACAACACTTGTTCGCCTGCGGTTCTCTAGGACGAACGGCGTGGTCTTCAGCAATCTGTGAGAAATATTGCAGCTGACCTATGCGAACTGATTTCGTTTATTCAAGGATAAACTCCGTCTTGTTTTCTTTGCTCGTCGTGCTTTGCCGCACGTCGCAGCATTGCTGAAGGATGACGCTACTGTATGTTATAAGATCCAGTAGGTAATGAGCGAAATCGCCAAGCGAAAGCGTATGCTTGGCCAAAATACGCTTTGTATTTTCTATTGACTTATGAGTGATGCGAACTTCTATCAGGTTCTCGGTGTTGGGCGCTCCGCGAGCGCCGATGAAATTAAATCAGCTTATCGAGAGTGCGTTAAACGATATCATCCGGACCTCTTTTCCACGGCGGGCGAGAAAGCAGAAGCTACGGAAAAACTCCGGCAAATCAATGAAGCCTATGCAGTTCTTGGAAACGCCGAGCGTCGCCACCGCTACGATCAAGAGTTCATTCAAAAACCAAAAACGCGCGCTCATACCCCCGCGGCGACTAAGCCCCGTAAGACTTCACGCCCGCGTCATGCGAACCCGCGGAGCAAGACGGCCGAAATCCTGAAGGGGCGCCGGTATTTTTCCAGGAAGTGGGCGGGATATACTCTAGCGGCGGCTGTGATGGTCCTCGTCCTTATTTATGCGGGCAAAAGCGAACCGCAATTGATCACCGTATGGACACTGGTGGAAAAACTTGAGGTTTCACCGGCGAAAAGTCTTTCTCCGCCCGAGGGCGCCGGCCAGGGCTGGGTCCCTTTGGGTCAGTACGCGTCTGTCTCAGAATGCGCCGGGATACTTAAGCAGAGAGTCCGAAAGGATGAACAAGAGGGCAGCAGGGCTGTTTTTGATGAGCAAAACGGCACCATGGCCATTACAGTCTACCTAAAGAAAGAAACCGCTCAGGCTCGAGACGACGCCAAATCTAAGGCGACCGCGGAACGTTCTGCCGCGGTCGAAGGTGCTTCAAAAAACGAGCAGCGGCAGGTAGAGCAACAGGCGACGGAAGAGGGCACGAAATCATTTCCAAAGAACGACGTGATTAAACGGGTGAGAAGTCTCGAGTGCCGTGAAACGCAGCGGTTGGAAAGTGAGTCCTGGCTTCGGCGCAGATTGAGAAGAATGGCGCTGCTTCTTTAATTGAAAGGATCGGGAAGGTGATTGCTTGTCTCCGGAGGAACTAGTCAAGTTGAAGGATTGAACGAGGTTATCGGGACCTAACAAGCTGCTTGAGTCGATTTCAACTCAGGTTGACGGTTCGGCAGCCGATTAAACAATTACGGGTTCTATCCCTTTAGGCCAATCCATATGTTTTCTATATGCAATCAAATAATACAAAGATTTTCATGAAACGAGTAAATCTTAACTCCATATTCAGGACTGCATAGCACTAAACTGTTCTTATGTATCGCAACTCCCTTGGGCCCTCCTTCCATTTTATTGCGCGCATTAACTTCTTTAAAAATATCATCCGGACCAACAGTTTTTTGTAACACAGGCGATTGAGACCAGCGCACTTTAGAACCGTCTCTTTTTGGCTGGTATACGCTGAAGTAATTGGCTCCCGCATTCGTAACGACAAGATGGTTAGTCTCGGGTGTAAATGCTACTGAGTGTGGATGGCGTAATCCTGAATCTTCGATTGTCGTCACCGGTCTAGGCCGGTATTTTAATTTTCCTCTGGCGAGGATCGTATCCCGACGTCGAAATATACTTACAGTGTGATTGCCATGATTGGCGACAGCATCGGTTAGAACAGTGCCGAGTTCGATAACTGCGATCGGAGCACAACCGTTTCCAAAGAGCAAAAATAGCGAGGGAAGCCTATTTGCACCTTCCATCATTCGGGATGAAGCGGTATCCGGGTGAAACTCTGATTGCCTGGGAGCTTAATTTCTGCGGAAACGGAGGTGGCTAGATGCGTAACGGAAAAATCCGTATCGGCATTATGGGCTTGGGCCAGATTGGTCGGCACCTGTATCACCTTGCACTGGAAAAAGACGATATCGAAATCGTCGCCGTGGCGGATATCGGCAAACCGGAAATCATTCAGTATCTGCTCCAGAGCGACGCAGTGAACGAACCGTCCTGCGAGCTCCGAGACAATTATTTGATCAACGAGAAATTCCGCACGAGAATGCTCCAGCTGGCACGACCGGAAGAGGTTCCATGGGATGTTCTGAACGTGGATTGTGTCGTCGATGCCACGGGGCGATATCGGCGTCGGCGGGACATGGAAGCCCATTTGCGAGCGGGCGCGAGGCGGGTCATTCTGGCCTCGCTGCCGGCAGAGGCGATCGATAGGATTGCGATTCCGGGAATCAACGAAAGTAGCGCGGCTAGCGCTGACAAAATGATTTCGGCCGGATCTGCGACGACTAACGCGCTTGCGCTCTTATTACAATCTTTGGATCAGGCCTTGGGAGTCGACTGCGCATCGATGACCACGGTCCACGCCTATAGCAGCGATCAGTCGCTTCAGGATTATGCCCACGAGGACTTCCGCCGCAGTCGGTCCGCAGCGGAGAATATTATTCCCAACAATAACGAGTCCGCGCGCTGGGTGGAGATGGTTCTGCCAAAGTTTGCCGGGAGGTTGAGCGGTTACGCCCTTAACGTGCCGGTCCAACAGGGATCGTTACTGGATCTTAATTGCGTCATGCAGGACGGCAATGTCACGGCCAAGCAAGTGAACGAGGCCATGCGAGCTGCCGCCGCTGATCACCCGACATTGATCGGCATCACCGATGATCCAATTGTTTCTTCTGACGTCATCGGTTGCAGGCAATCCTTGCTCTTTGATTCGCGCGCAACTCTCAAAGCGGGAAAGAGAATGGTCAAAGTGCTGGCCTGGTACGAGAGTCTGGGCCACGCGTGCCGCGTACTCGACGTGGTCCGACACTATAGCAGCCTTGATGGCATCGGAGGTGAGAAATGAAGGTCGCCATTAACGGATTCGGCAGAATCGGCCGTTCTGTGTTTCGTATTCTGGATAAGCGCACGGACGCCCAACTGGTTGCGATCAACGACGTGTTCGACCACGACGCGCTGCGATACTTGCTCAATTACGACACGGTGATGGGGCGGTTTGAGGGTACCTTGCAGCTCGAAGGCGACGATCTGGTGACGTCGCATGGTCGAACCCGCATGCTTCGTGAAAAGGATCCGCTCAAGCTGCCGTGGCGCGAGCTCGGCATTGACGTTGTCATAGAATCGACAGGAATTTTCACTAGCAGGGAACAACTCAGCAAACATCTGGATGCTGGCGCCAAGCGCGTTGTACTGACTGTTCCGGCGAAGGACGAGATTGATTATACCGTCGTGCTAGGGGTCAACGATGACGGGCTCAAGCCGGAGCACCGGATGATTTCAAACGCGAGCTGTACCACCAATTGTCTGGCGCCGCTGGCAAAGGTGCTGCATGACTCGTTCGGCATCGTCGAAGGCGTCATCAATACCGTGCACGCCTATACCAACGATCAGCGCCTTGCCGACGTGCCGCACTCGGATTGGCGGCGCAGCCGTGCCGCGGCGGAGAACATCATTCCGACGTCCACGGGTGCGGCGAAAGCCGTGGGCGAGGTCTTGCCTGA